>Ga0209611_10000061_pt1 | contig 111323 bp, 61 predicted proteins | sample S1TSphgellanicum_3_FD_187693 | JGI IMG/M metagenome (GOLD analysis project Ga0209611, IMG submission 187693) | Host-associated microbial communities from peat moss isolated from Minnesota, USA - S1T2_Fc - Sphagnum magellanicum MG (SPAdes) (version 2) | ecosystem: Host-associated > Plants >... | reverse complement strand
AAAAAAAAAAAAAAAAAAACACTGATTACAAGCAGTGGGTGGAGGTAATAGGAGGATGGAGGATCTTTCATTTGCCATTGATGCCTTCTATTTTCTTTCTAAGTATTGTGCAATTTGTCAGCATGCTTTTGTCACATTATATGATGTTTGTTACTGACTTAAAAGATCCACCAGAAATTTCCTAAGTGTATCTTACCCTAGGACGGGCAGTTTCATCATTGAATAATCCTCAAAATAGGGGAAATGAATTTTTGTGAAAATATGAAGTTGACATGTTGAAAATAATCATAATTATCATAGGCTACACTCTGAATGATTTCATTACCTCATGTGACAGTATCATTAATCGGTAAAATTCAATAATTTCAAAATTTTAAAAACGAAGTATCTTTTTGTAAAAAATAATTATTTGTTTTGTCAATGTGGAAACTGACCCTAGGCTACAATATTTGGACAACACTGTTATGTAGTTTTTCCACTAGCAGCACAGCCAGTTTCAGAATTTTGGAGCAGGCTTTACATTTACACCACATGGACTAGTTTCTTCAGCCCTTTTTTGATGTGTTGGTGCACTGTCGACAATTTTGGTGTTGCGCCTTGTAAAATATGACTATGGTTAAAAAAAAACTATCAATGGGTGATGCCCTCTGCCCCAAGGTTTATCCTATACTGATTTACCCCAAGGTTCCTAATTCCTGCCAATTGTCTGGGTTACATAAACCTTAAGGAAGCTCCAATGCATTGTCAACTAGGTATATTGCAATAGGCAAACGGATTCGGCAACAAACTGTTGAATAATTAATAAAATTTCAAATCTTAACTTCAGCAATTGGTTTTTTAATTCTGAAATTTGGCAGGTGATGTTTATGTTAAGTAATAAGTACAAGTTTGCTATCTTGGTGGCACAGTCTAACAATCAGTTCATTGGGTGGCAGTTTTGAGGTTCAAAACCAACAGTCCAATTAAACTACAGAATTTGATTTAATAATTATTATTAAAATTTCGGCACAAGTAGTAAATGTTTTTTCAAAAGTTGGGCAAAATAAGAAATAATTTAATTTATGCTGAAACTGTTCATGTGCTATGGTAGTTGATTTTAATATATCAGCTGAATGAGGGTATATATCGCACTGTTGGGCAGTTTTCACTTTTTAAAGAGAGTCCTTGAGGCAGGCTTTCAAGAACCATCCCAGTTCTAAGAAAAAAATTATTTTCTTTCGTGAAACCTTTGCATTCAGATTTCCCAAAGAATTTACTTGTTGGGTTTCAGGTAGACCAGTTCTCATGATTTGTCATAATAGTCAGTTATCATACACTGGTTTACTAAAACATCATTTGATTTTTTCAATTAAAAATAAATTATGAATTGTTAAAATTAAATTGAACTTGTAAATTTATTAGTTTTTCAATTGAATTGCAAAAAAGAACATATAATTTATCAAAGAGTTTGAATGAAGATTAAGCAAGGTCAAAGTGAAATCTTCAATGTGGAAGTGCTGCAAACAAATAAAAACAGTAAGACGCAAAGAGGAGCATAGAAGAAAGAGGAGTTTTTTTAAAAATAAAATGAAAAACAGAGAAAAAAAGAACAATCTTCAACACACACTCATTTGCCTTGGGGTAGATGGAGGCTGCATTTTCAGAGGAGAAAGCATAAGACTAGAGGAGCAACAACAACAGCGGCATACGAGCAGCAGCAATGCTGGATGAGCAAGAGCACAGCAAAGAAATGTGAGCCTGCAGATTGGACAAGGGTCTTTTATGCAAGCCAAGGGCCAGGACAATTTTGCCACTTGGTTGCAATCCATGGTTTGACCTAACCCCTAACCCTAATGCCACCACCCGAACAACCACCCAAGATGAATTATAAATTATTGACATGTTTTACATCTACTTACTCATTATGCCCTGAAAGGTTCTCAGCAATGACGGTTCTAACTCCCCCTTGAATCTCTGGATCTCAAATATTCTTAGTTCTCGTTTGAAAGTGAGAATCTTTCAAACATTGGTATACCATATCAAATTTTGGTGCATTACAAACACACATCATGATAGCTTCCTATTCCATAATGGCAGTTTGGGGTATGCTAATCAACCCGTTTTTATAAGCTACTTCCACAATATGCTTAACCACATGACACACTTTATTTCTAGTTAACTTTTCTTTTCAATTCCTATTTCCATTTGAATTTCTGAGAATTTAATTTTCTTCTATAATGATTTACTCTTTAACAACCAAGAGGCTGAAAAAGGCTGGTTTTGGAAAGGATTCTATCATCATGGGTGTTAAAGGGCTTGAAAAGTGGCCTTGGAATAATACAAAATGGACCCTGGCCCCAGCCGCAATGTGTGGTATATAACACACCCCAACACGAAATATGTGAACCACTTGTTTCAAGATGGGCACAGAAAAAGTGCACAGTTTCAAGCCCCATGTTTCTCACAACATATTTTGGAAATCTCATTATTTTGTCAAAATTTTGGAGTAAAGTCAAAAATCTTCAATTTTGGAGTTGAAGGTAAAAAATCTGTAAATAAAAAATCTTCTATTATATTAGATTTTGGGTGAAATTATGGACGAAAAATATCTTTTGAGGTTTGAAGAATGGAAGTTGGTTGTTGATCTATTAGTTCTTAGTTTGGCTCATTTGTTTGGTGAACCCCCTGTGGAACAAAATATGGCAAAGAAAGTCAAAAGAATGTTAAATGAATATATTTTCTTTTAAGGTGTTCTGAAGTTTCAAAATATGCATCATTCACTTTGGATTATAGAAAAACATGTTTGAAGCATAAGGTAGCCTAGTTATTGACATAAACACAACACTTAACAAAAGCTTATTCAGCTACACAATACGTTCACACATAAATGACCATGTTTTTGCTCCATTTAAATATCTAAGTACCCAATGTTGTTACAACAAAAGCCATGCAAATTGTATTTTAACCCAAAAAAGTGTGTGGCCACTAGCGATATAAGCAAAACTTTCACATTACTTGAGCATATTAGGACATAACAATGTAGGATTTACATTTCCTTTTGGTGGATAATGATGGAAACATGCAAATGCTGATATAAATTTGATTCAATTTTGCACTTTAAATGAACTTTGGAGAATTTATTGAAATTCTTTTGAATAGTTTTTTTTTTCCCAATTATTCAACTTTCAACTAACTAATTCTCCAAAATCTAGATAATTCTTTAAATATATTTAATATTTCAGTAAAATTGCATGTTCAAATAATTATTAGAAAATTGTAATACATTTACCAACAAAAATCCCAACGATCAATATTCTGAGAAAACAAATTTATTTTACAAATGTTGATTGATAGTGGTAAATTATTATATCGACTAAATGAATTTGAAATGCTTTTTGATCACTGTATGTGCCACTAATAATCCGTATTTTTTTGTTGATGTAAAACCCATGTGAGATTTTTGTACTGTATGTGGAGGGCAAATGAATTTTCCCTTTGCATTTGGGGGCATTTTGAAATGTGGCATAGGAATGTTGACATGTCCTTCCATTTAAGAGATGTTTTAAGCGAATGCAAGCTTCATATTGAGACCCCCACTAAAGTGATGTGAGAGTTAGGCCAAAATTGGTTCTATGAGGTTTGACTCTTTTAGGAGTTGAGAAACGTTCAGACCTTGAGGTCCATCGGATGGGTTAAAGCAGAGCTCTTCGTTGGCCAAAGAAGACAAATTGGAGGTTGTCTTGGGGACTATGGTGCGAGACACCATCCCCTTGAAACCTTCAATGAAGGATTAAGTGCTGTCCTGAGTTGCCACAAGTGAGGATGAGCTTGTTAAAATGCTGGGGATGATTAGGAGCTGTCCCTTTAAAGCTTCAAAGCCTAAACCCTGAAAGAGGGTTGGCCCTGAGGTGACTCAAGTTGTCCTAACTTAAGTCCTTTAGACCAACTCCTAGTGTTGGTCCTGGAAGGTCCCCGAGTCAGCTTAGGGTCGACTCGGCTTTCAGCCATGTGATCCGACTTTAGAAGTTGGACCTAGGCTGGCTCCAAGTTAGGCTAGGACTGAGCCTTGATAGCAGGGTCTAGTGAGTCTAAGTAGAGAGTCTGAGTTCGGCCCGAGCAGTCGGGACTCTTGGACTAACCATGTGTGCCGTGGGATGCACAAATAGCTAGGAGTTAAAAGAATTGACGCGAGAAGAGCTTGACAAGGTGTGAAGAATGCAAAATGACAAACGAGAAAGGCGTGTCAAATGCCTCTCTGAAGGGCATTCTATTTTTCAAACCCGCCCCACCCTCCCTTGCCAATTTGTTGGTTTTATGAAAAAATAAAATAAAAATGTTACTTGGGTCTTCTTTATTGTAAAAAGTTGGCTGGGGGCTTTACTTCGTACCACATAATTTATTATTGAAAAAAAACTGTTCCACAAGCTTGCTGTGAATATTTCAAAACTTAGAACCTTTATAATAACTATACAAGGTTACACCAACATGCTTGTATTTTTGACAATCTATCAATGATACAAATTGTGATCATACTATTATACATTGGGAGCTCAATTCCTAAACATTTTGGACCCCACAAGGATAAAACCTTGGAAATAAAAGGCAATTTATGGTTTTGTTTCAATATTAAAAATTGTTCCCCTCCCCCCCCCCCCCAAGTTTCACCAAAGACGATAAATATTAATTTTTATATTATATTTCCTTATTTGTAAAATGATAAACAAATAACAATTAGTTTTTCAATGAGCTGATGAACATCATATTGGAATTTTATTTTATCTCTTGATCCTATCCATTCATGCAATGACATTAAATTATTTTGCAAAATGCATGAAAATGTGATAATAAAATGATGCACCCTTAAACTTGTCAAGTAGTATTAATGATGAACTATTGCGACTTGAGCCTTGAGCTTGGTAGCAAAGCAAGGACAAAACAAAGGAAAATGGTTGACAAATCAATTCCAAGGCATGAGGGAAATGAAAGGAAATGTAACTTGAAAGGTTGGGAGTGTTTGAAAGTTAGGACTCTCAAAAAGTTAGAAATTTTAAGAATGAAATGTGAAGGGCTTAAACATTTTGAATCGAGTGATGGAAGGTTGAAGATAGTGGGCTCACATTGCAAAAGCCAAAATGTTTTTGGAAGGGCTCTTAAAAAATTGCAAAAATGATTCCTAAGCAATTAAAATGCATTTTGGAAAAGCAAATGATGACATGCTGAAGAACTTGACTCAATGTTTGGAAATTGTGCAAAATGGCTCAAAAATTATGAAGTTGCATGTCCAAAATAGATAAAAGATAGGTAGCGGGCTTGTGTGTTCACAATAGATGTGTTTCTTGGGAGTTTTGGGTTCTTAAAGTTCTAAGACCCCATTTCAAGAGAAACTAAATTGAAAAATGGAATAAAATACCATGGGATGTAGTCCTCATGCAGACATGCCAAATAATTATGAAAATAATGCATCCCATGAGAGTTCATGCCATGGTTGAGTCCATGTAAATATACAAGAATCTACTAACCAACTAACCACCTTCTACATGTTTGTTTTTGTAGTTCCATTGACCCACATAAAGTGCATAGAAAACATGTCAAACTTGTCTAAGCCATTTTGAAGTTTGCACATTCTTGTCCAAGTCATAATGAGTTTGTAAAAGAATGTTTATTTGCAGGAATTACCACCAATACCAATTAACATTGTGATTTGCACAAGAATGTGAGAATTGGTTTGATGAGTTTGTAATTCTTTGCAAACTTGGGGCATGTTCTCACATTCTTGTCCAAGTCATCTTTGCTAAGTTTGTGAAAAAGTGTTTTTAAAAAATTACCACCAATATCAATTAACAAACCTAAAGTGTGTTGTAAACTTTTGAATCCTAATGACAATGAAAATCTTGGAGACATAACTTGAGATAGACTAGTTCCTTTTCATTGTGAAAAAAACATGGAAGAGCCTTGGAATGACTCATGAAGCAACACACATCACATGCAACATTTCTTAGTCAACTCAATGACAAACCTATACCACTAATGCATTTTTGAGCCAAGATTTGCATTATGGGGAAATGGATTCACATAGATTCAACAAAACTTGAACTCTTATGAGAAACAATATTTTTCTTATAATATAATCTAGAGGTCCCTATTGGGATTACATTTAAGGGGCAATGTCTTGAAATCCTAACATCCTTTTCTCAAAATTGGGAAACTTTGGTGTTGATGATTTATGGGGATCACAAATCCTAACAAACACATCTAATTTTAATACACAACGCATTATATTATAGCCTTTATAAAAGAATTTGTGTGAATATCATTAATTTGACATGATTTGTGCTTCCAAATCACATTGTACAAAGTCATTTTTGTCTCAACCTTTCAAACCCTCATAATTATCAAGAAACATTTTTTTCCCCACAATACAAGCCCCATATTTTGTAGTTCTCAATAAAACTTTTCAAATGATACCAATATGACTCAATTCAAACACATTTTGACCTCAAACTTCACTTTAAGAAGTTGACCCTCCATGACTCCTGATTATCAGAACGGGAATGTAACTTGAAGGCTGCTGCGGGAATGATTTCGCATTCCTTCACCACCTCTCAGTCACTTTGAAAGTGTGTTTCAATTCTTTGTTTAATGTTATGCCACAATTTTACTCTCAACTCATTTTGCTTTGTCTTGCTCTAGATTTCATTTTGACCATAAGGTTAGGGCGACAACATTTAATATGCATATGGCCACAACATAGGCAAACATGCTCCAATCCAAGGTATAATCCCAACCAAGTTATATAATTCCATATAATTTCAACCTAATAACCTATTTCATGGGCACAAAAACCAACACAACTAGAGAATTGTCAATGTTTGCATAAGGGCTAAGACAAAACACAATGGTTAACCTAATTTTAGCAACTTTTAAAGATGATCTCACACAAAGTGAGGAAATGTGTAATCAAACATTAAAATAAAATTTAATTCATAACATAGAAAATATGTAACAAAAATATGTAACAAAAAAAGTGTTATACTAGTTCAAAAACTAATGTTGAACAAAATAAAAGTATTGAGGGGTTGTACATTTTTGGGAACAAACCTCAAGGAAAATTTCATAGAGGTTTTTAGAAATTCATTGTTAAAAGAACATTTAAAAATAGAATTTCAAAAATTTATTATAGGTTGGATGAAATTGGATGATGATGGATCTATTCATTGATGAATTTATTATGTTTATGGATTAAAATGGACATTCATGGATGATTTTATCCATGCACAATAAATTAAGTTAAATGAAATATCTTATTATAAAATTGGATCATAAAAATGCAATACATTTTCAATGACATACATTAGGGCTTGACTAGACGATGTCATCCATGACACTATCTACTAGTGAATGATCGAATATTTTAAAACTCTAAATGCTAAATTAAATCTAGACTTTGTTTTGGAATTTTAAATGGATGTGAATCATGAACATTCAAATATTATCCATTTTATTTTTGTAAGTTGTGTTAGGTTTTCTAAGAGGTTTTAGATGCTATGTTGACCACACATTGCCAAATGAATTTGGTGAGGTTCGGATCAAATGAAGGTACCCATAATTGTGGGCTCCTCCAACTAGTAATGTAGCCCACACTCATGAGTGCACTAATGAAGGTGATGTGGAACACAAGTGGGTAGAAGGAGGGAAGCTAAGTCCAAAAACTCATTTATGGGTTGAGTTGAAAGGTTTAACATTGAGAGCATTTTCGATTCCCTTTGAAGTTGTTGCCCATTTTCAAAATTCTTCAAATCATACAAATTGCAAGGCTTTGCTCTTATTTGAAGAAGTGCATTGTGATGTAAAGTACTCCCACTGAAATCATTTTTTCAAATAATTTATGAAACACATGTCATAAAATGATTTTTTTGCTATGCTATGAAATAATAAATTTTATTAAAATTGAGAATATTTAAAATATATTCTCAAAATCCAATTCTAAGCAGCTTACTTATATTTAAGTAAATTATAAATTATTCAATAAGTTGGCAATTGCACCCTATGTTTTTGCATGCTATTTGAAAAAAAATGGAAATAACTCCGCCCAATGTGTACATTTTGAATATTTGACATTGTCATTATGAGTGCATTATTGGGATGCATGTGTTAATGTCATGTCATATGTCCCTTGAGCTTTGGGCTCGACCCATAAGCATCTTGCACCGGGCGAGTAGGGTACTATCAAGGGCAGGCCGTGGCCTCCACTACTTGGCATAAAGTTTGATTGGTAGGAGAGTTTCAATTTTGAAATGTACACATAGTTGCCATCACAACCATCTAGAAGAAAATTTAGCCAAATTTGGCTATAAACCCAATATGAAAATATTTTGAAAAAGGGATCCCATGTCTGTTCTTGGCTACCTACCATAACCAACTCTCAAAGTATGGCAATTTGGATTTTTCTCTGGAAATTATGGTGAAAAGTTCTTTATGTAGGTCGAGATAATATTTTTCAGTTAAAAAAAGGCAAAGAAATTCACCCAAAAAGGATCACTACCACTGAGTAGGTGAGCAAGATCGCAAAAGCCTCATGCAGTTCCAAATTCCAGATTTTGTATTAGGAGAATGCCTTCCTATGAAAAGAGAGAAAGGCTTTACAGAAAAAAACAGTTAAGGCACTTTTACTCCCATTGTTTTGTACTGAGAATGGGCCATGTGGGACCGATTATGCAACACGGAATCCTGCGCTGGTAGAATGGGGCCCATATTCTTAAAGTTAAAAGTGCAGTGGCCGAATCGGCTGGGCCAGACCCCATTCTTTGAGGTGAAGAAGTCCAGCCTAATCAGTGCCTTAAAGAACATGAAGAAAGAAATTTCATTCTGTAGTTGGCGGGCCCTCAATGACATAGTACCTTGACGGTTCGACAATGGTGTGTTGAATAGTTTATTGGCCTTGCCTACCAAGACAAGAATGTTGTGTTTAGATTCATTAAGCACAGTAGCTTAAGGGATTTGGGTCCCTAGGCATGAGGTTTATTTTTATATAACGATTTTTGAAAGATGATATTTTGGCTTCTGTTGAAACTTGAGATTAGTTGCAGAGTTTTAATATCTTGAACGATTTTGGTTTCTTTTAGAGATTTTTTTTGAAGGTTATGTTTATGCATTGTGAAATATTTGAGTTTCCATAATTCTTCTTTTGCCATAACATACTTTTTACTATAAATGGCAAGGCCACAGTGTAACACACCCCTTGTTTATTTATTAAAATGCAGTTTGACTATTGTTGTTGTTTTAAGGCAAAATTTCAGAGTGCAATGACAGAAAAAAAACAAGTGCAATAGGATTCTTTTGGGAAAAAATGTGCCAAAGTTGTCGAAAATAAATTTCAGAAGTCAGCATATTTAGACACAATCTTTTTGCTAAATATTTTCAGCTTGAATTTCAAATGTTTAATGTTTTTGACATGAATGAAGTTGTTAATCATTTTTTCATTCATTTTGATAAAAATCATCCATAGCGTTACATTGTTTGATTCTGACATTTCCATTTGCTTTTAGTCGTATTACCTACAAGGTACAATGGGATAGGTCTTCATGTGTCTACACAATCTAACCATTGTTTAAAATCCACATGCCCACTTTGCAAATCATGAAACCATGTTATTGGGAGCCTGCTAGGAAGCCTGCTAGGCAAATTCCTGGTAGGTACTCACAAGGCACACCATGGCCTGCTGGCCAATGGACACATTCCATAATTTTAAAAATAGTCTGGAGGTGCAAAGGCGGAATAAGACACAAGATGATGATTAAACCCTGCCAATCATAAATAAACCAAAGCACCCCAAAAAAAAGAGGGAAATCTAAAGAACAAAATGGAAGGACCCACACCCAAGAAGACAAAAGAACCACCCAAGAAGGTGAATCACGCGAGGAACATCAAGTTCCCAAACCCCCTCCCCTTGCAAGAAGCATATCATAGAAGGAAAGGGGAGACACAAGAGGATCTTAACAACTAGAGAAGACATGTCCAAAACTGGTGAACTTACATTCAACCTGCTATAATGCATTTTTTTTTCAATTTTGTGATGTAGCCACCATTGGCCTATCATCCACAAGTGGAATTAGCCGAATTTGGCTAAAGGTCTAATTTGGCTACAGGAATGAGAGGAAAGTAAAAGAGTTCCTGCTATATTTTTTGGCGACCTGCTCCAACCTACTGTCTGTCTAAATATGGCGATCTCAAAAAACAATTCCTGAAAATCTGGAGACTTTGGCACATTTTTTCATAAAAATTATGACTTCCAATGGATTTGTTTTTGTCGTCAAGTGGCAAAAATTCGCCCCAAAGAAAAATAAAATGCGCTTGCACTTATAGGCAGGGTTTTTATTTTTGGTTGCAATTGTGTGATTTCCAAAGTTTGGCGATTTTTTTCCATTTTTTTAAACAAATGCTTTCGAATTTAAACTACAAACGCAAAAGTTTACTAAATTAGTCCACAAATCCCCAAAACAAAACTGGAATTTTTTTGAAAATTTCATTTTTATGGTTTAAATTGTAGGTGTCTATTTTCTTCTCTTGTTCCCTTGCCGGGTGTGTTTCCTTTATTTATTTACTTACTAAAACTGTGGAAGTGCAGTTATGGGACTAGCTTCTGAGAAGAAGGGGGTTTTTCTTTTTCGTTGCAATTTTATGGTTTAAAAGTTTGGCGATTGTTTTCCATTTTCTAAAGCTAAAATGCTTTCGAATTTAAACTACAAAAGTGAACATTTGCAAGATTGGTTTACAAATCCCACCAAAAAAAAAAAACTGGAATTGTTTTTGGAAATTCTCGTTTTTGTAATTTAAATTGTAGGTACCTATTAAATCTGCAGGAGTACAGTTATGCGGCCACCTTCCAAGAAGATGGCGCAAGAGGTGCTTGCACAGTCTCTGCAGCTTTTCTTCTTCACTTGACAGCTTCACAGAACTGCGCTGCAGGAGGAGGAAGAGGAGGTCACTCGACCGTCCTCCGTCAATTCGTGTAGCTCCTCCTCTACGGCCTCCTGCTCGGCGGATGCCGGCTAGACCCACAGCAAGCAAGCATGCCTCAGGAAGTACAACCTTCAGCAGTCTGGGAGCTGAATGCTTGATTTTCTTTTCTTTTCTTTTGTTTCATTTCCCTTTCTTTGGCAACTGACTGCAACAACACTTTTTGTCGCAGTCTGAGCGCTTGGAACTGAGTCATGGGAGGTAGCCAGTCGAGTACGAGTCGGACCCATTTATCTCATCGCTCCACTTCCAGCCATTACGTGGTAGAAGAAGAGCATTGTGCGCAGCAGCAATGTTTGCCTTCTCCTTCTTCTTCTTCTTCTTCTGCGGCTTATAGCCAAGCTCCAGTTTATCCACATGCTTCTGCTTATACCCAGGCTCCAGTTTATTCACGTGCACCTCCGGCACGGAAACTGGGAAAGCGAATCTCGCGAAAATACTCTCACATCACTGATCAGTTCACGAGTGTTGAGCAGGTACCTATGCGTTTCTACATCTTTCTTGGTTGCTTGCGTTGTGCTATGAGAGCTTTGATTTTGAATCGAAGCGCAGGCTGATGTTTGAGCCCTAATAATCGGAGAACTCCATCTCCAACTCAAACCTAATCTCGGAGAACAGATTGGATACCTCATGCTGAGTGGTTTTTGTCTTTTTGCTGGATGTGGAAGTGGGGTTTCATGGTGGTGGTGTTCATAGCTTTTTTCTGGTTGGTTTGGGAATTGTTGTGCAGGTGCAGCAGGCACTTTCGCAAGCAGGCTTGGAGTCATCAAACTTGATAGTCGGGATTGATTTCACCAAGAGCAATGAATGGACAGGTTTGAAACTGTTTTTTCTCTTTACCTTGTTTGATATTATATTGGAGTTGGCAGGTCAAAGTTCTGGTAATACTCTTTCTTGTTGAGAGAACACTGAGGGTGGTTGGAGTATGTGCCCAGGAGAGGGATGGAGTACAGCCAAAGGGCACTTACCTGCAGGTTGTCAGGTGGCAGCTTTGGCTCTATTCCATCCTTCTCATAGATCTCCTTGTAACATCATGTGGTCATTAGCAGGTCATTGTTCTCTAGAGTGAGTGACAGGTTAGTCAAGGTGCTGAGATATCTCTGTTTTGGCCAATTTATCCATTTGGACTGATGCAATAGGGAATAGTATTGAAATTCTGGTTATGGATTCTCTGTGTCTGTCAGCCCCTGTAAAACAATTTGGGAATGGTGATGATTTGTGACAATTTGCAGCTGGGTATTTGCAGGAAAGGTTTCATTTAATAGGCGCAGTTTGCATGCAATTGGCAATGAGACCAACCCATATGAGCAAGCACTTAATATTATTGGCCAGACTCTTTCACCCTTTGATGAGGATAATCTGATCCCTTGTTTTGGATTTGGAGATGGTGCGTCATCTTCCTTGCAGCAATTGGAGACCTTGTCCATACAGTCAGAGAGTTTGAAGCACTTCTTTTTAAGAATGGCCTCTGTATATTGCAAGCAGCCGACAGTTGTGGATGTATTTTGGTTATGGTTACATAGTTGCTAGTAGTCATATATACTGCAGTTTGGCAGAAGGCAGCTCATAAGCTTTGTAACCTGCAAGAATTTGCACTTGTTTTGTTTCATAAAGACAAGAGGATCAAACTGCTGTTGAACTGATAATGTGGTGCAGCCTCAACCCACGATCAAAAAGTTTTCAGCTTCTTTGCAGACCATAGACCATGTGCAGGCTTCGAAGAAGCTCTTTCTCGCTACAGGACAATTGTTCCCAAACTTAGGCTTGCTGGTAAGTTGCATATCCTTCAGCTGTTTATTAGGGTTCAATTCTTAGAATGCTGTAAATTTTTTGTTTACTAGTTGTTTCAATTTTTTGAGAGACAGGAGATAGTGGTGTGCTACTCTCCAGTTTTTGGATTTTTTACCTCTTTTTGATGGTGCATGGCAGGGCCCACATCCTTTGCCCCGATAATCAATGCAGCTGTAGATATTGTTGAGGAGAGTGGTGGCCAATACCATGTGCTCATCATAATTGCAGATGGGCAGGTTTTTATGCAGCTTGTCTCACCTTGTTATGGATGTAGTTGTTGGCCTTGGTTGCTTAACTATATTGTTCTCATCTCAATTCGACCCATGCTGCTTGTGGACTTTCTATTATCATATCTAAATACTTTGTCCAGCTGATAAGCAATGGGATAAACTCACTTGAATTCTCATCATCTTGTGTATGATGTTGTGATTACACAGGTCACAAGGAGCATTGACACTGCACCTGAGAACCTTAGTCCACAGGAGAGGATGACCATTGATGCAATTGTAGCTGCCAGGTAATCTCCGGCCTCTCCTACACTTGCTGGCTTTAAATGCCATTTTCTAGTTAGCTGTTGTGACCAGTGTAATGGTGGTAATGTACTTCATCACTCTTTTTGGATGTTGATTGCTGATAACTACAAATCTTGTTGGGTGTGCAGTGCTTATCCTCTATCAATTGTGCTAGTGGGTGTGGGTGATGGTCCTTGGGATATGATGCAACAGTTTGATGATAATATTCCAGCTCGTAGCTTTGACAACTTCCAGGTGATTCACAATCTGAACTTCAACTTAACATAGATTGTTAATGAGCTCTGGAAACTGTTATTTCTACTGTGTTTTGTTGTGCTTTTATAGCTGAAAGTAAGAGGTGTGACCAGTTATGGATACAAAAGAGCTTACTTCTTGTCAACTTGTGGTTGTAGTTTGTGAACTTCTCTAAGATTATGGAGAAGAAGTTACCTTCACAACAAAAGGAGGCATTGTTTGCATTGTCAGCATTGATGGAGATTCCTCAGCAGTACAAGGCAACAATAGAGCTTGGCATCCTGGGGTATGAACCATATTCTTAGTGATTGCCACCACTGTGCATGTATCATAGAGTTATCGTTGCGTGGCATGCTCTTGTCCTTGGTCAGCTGTTTAACATGGTGAATGTGATTACTGAACAAACTTCTGTTGTGTTTCTGATTGTTGTACCAGACACTCCGAAAGAGGCATAGCCCATCAGTTGTCATGATATTTTTGGCCTTGAATTCACCTGAGATTATGAGATCATGTTTGTGGATTTAGTGGGCTGATTAGATGATGTGGTTGTGGAACAGACAACAGAGAGGAGAGTCACCAGGAATAAAGCCCCTTCCACCACCAAATGCAGTGCTACAAGCTGATGCAGGTGCCTATGGTCATTCCAGACCATCAAGCCATGGATCCGCTCGTGGCCTCAGTGTTGGAAGTTCATATGTGCCTGATTATAATAAACCCCAGTCCTATTCTCAATCTGGTTATCCACTGGCAAACATACCTCCACAGTATGGTGGTTGGGGTCCCTATGGCTATGCACCATATGGAGCAGCATCACCCCTGTATGGTTATCCACCGTCTGAGCCAGAGTCACCCTGTACTGCTCCAGCATTTGGGGATGAGACTTCACCACCAAGATCAGGCACAGATGGACAGGTGTGTTTTAACTTCCCTTCTGTGATGCTCTTATAGAGAAAGGTGGTCTTAAAGTCTGGACAAGGCAGCCAAACCCAAGCATGTACACACTCAGTTCAATGATAAAAGCATCTCCAAACCTGATCTGATACAGTGAAGAGCAGAGAGTTGCTCACAACCTTAGCAGAGTACCAACAGGTTTGTCTTTGTTTAATTGAGAGAAATTGTTAATCAAGGGTTAGCAGATGTATTCTCTGCACAGCTGTTAAATGTTTCTATCAGCTAATTTCAAAGATCATAAGTGAAGGAAGTATAGTGTTGAGTCAAAGTGGGATGAGGAGATTCCACTTCCACCCTTCTATACTCTCAAATTATTTACTGGGATGCATATGCAAACCATTGAGTATGATTGGGTTCTTCCATGGCAGATGAGATGAAATTTAAGACTTAGCTATAAAGATGTATAACATCCAGATTGTATTGGTGATCACTTTGCCAGTTTAGACAAACTGAGCTGCAGAACCTGAGCAAAAGGAATGAGGTGGATTGGGGACTTTTGTTCCAGTTTTACTAGCTTCGGTGATATGGAACATGACTGGGTTCTCTTACTGTCATGCTACTTGTTTAATTAGTTGTGGATTTAAGCAATGTTCCTTTGCTGCTGTGGACTAAAAGTTGATGGTGGACATAAAATTCTGCAGACCTGCCCAGTTTGTCTAATAGAGAAGAAGGACATGGCCTTCAATTGTGGCCATCAGGTACAATCAATTCCAGCTTGAGAACATGTGCTCTTTACATTGAAAACTAATGAAAATCTTGGATCTTCTGAGTCACTGAAACCTGCTCCCATCTTGATGTGGTGTGTTTTTTGCTGATATGACTGTCTGTGCAATGGATGCTCTACAGACCTGTCGGGAATGTGGAGCACATCTATCAACCTGTCCAATATGCCGACAGAGCATCACTACAAAGATCCGTCTTTACTAGGCATGGTGTGAAATCAGTGATTGCTATTTTACAACTCTCAATTGGGGGTAGAAGATGCTTTATAAACCTGTGCAACTTTAGGCAGATGTTCCATGTACATTATTGTACTTGATGGCCCAATGGCATTAGCTACATTTGTAAGAGTAGTTGGAGGTGCAGATTGTATAGGTTCAGGTGGATTTTTTGACATCAGTTTTAATAAGGCTCAGGCCATGTAGTCAGACACTGTAAGGACATTGGAGCATTTCAGTGTTACAAAGAAGGATCTTATTGTTTTGCTTAGGCTGTAATGTTTTCCTGACTCACAGGTCCCAGCACATCAGGATGATGCGCTTGAGTCTGTGTTTCTGTTTTCAGTCACCCTCCAAGCAATGGAAAAAAAGAACAGGAAATACACTGTTAGGGATTAGCTGGAAATTTTTTGTCTTTGCCTTCACATTTGATAGTGGAGGGTGGGAAAAAAGCAGATATTGAGGAAAGGGTTCATTCACTTATGTTTTTGCAATAATGTAGTTCCATGATTTGAAACTTCTGACTTGGGTCTGGTAGAAACAGTGTGCATTTGCTTTTAGGGCCATCTCCTCTAATCTTCTCATGACAAAGGACTTTTGAACATGGTGGTTCAATTCCACATTCTCTCGAATTTTGATTACTTAAAATTCAATATCTGTTGTGCCTTACATCTTAAAATTGTAAAGTTATCTCCATAAAATCTTACAAATTGAGAACTTTCCAACAGTATAAGAGTGCATCCCAATTTCCCTAAATTTTTTTGTTTTGATTATCTTGAATTTTATCATATTGTTCAATGTTCAATAACTCATGCACCATAAGTCTAGACATATGAAACCATCTCAGTGCACCCCTAGTCATTGACAGCTTTCCAACAGTACCAAGTGTGGGGTGAGAGGCGCCATGGTTTGAGAGATCATAACATGACAAACAAACAACCAACCTTCCATAATAGATAGATGTTGGTCATTATCCTTTGGGAGGGGCCAGGGTTGAATTCCTTATTCCATCTTAAGTGGATACATCCCTTTGGAAGCACATATAATTCTCAATAATATTTTGTATATGAACAAAAATAAGCTTTAACAACACAAGTGCAAAGTCATCATAGTCAACAAATTATTGAAGATGATTAGTATTGATTCCTATGTGAGGATATGCAATGCTATCGTGCTCGTCTCACTCATCCTTGTTGAATGCTCCCTTTCTTAACCTTTTCCCCCAAAAAAACTGCCCAAGCTTCTTTGCTTTAAGCAAAATATTCATTTCGAATTTTGACCTTGAGAAATTCTCTTTAAATAATTTCTTCAATGTCATAGTATGACTTGAATGCCCACGAAGGCTGAATTCCATTAGTGATTCCTTTTGACAAAGTGATCATTGCTTTTGACTCAAAAACTCTTTCAATAAAACATTACAAGACTTTGCACAACACAAAATTTTGAAAATTTTGGGCCATTGATAAAACATGGCCCACATTGAATAAATTTTACTATTCTTATTTTCATAAATGAAAAAAATAGATATTTTAGATACCTATATAAAATTTGGAACAAAATTATTTCATTTGACATGAAAAAATAAGAGAAAATTTAAGACAAGTTATAAGAAAAGTGAAAAAAAAAGGTGAATTTGAGAGTCCTAAGAGTGAGTCCTTAGTGTTTCAAAGGAGGCACCTCAATCATGCTTGAACCCTTTGATCTTGCCTTGGAATACATGATCCAATGATAATGGAAGATTTACTCAAAAAAATTTACATACCTTTTTATATCAAAACTAGCACTAAACAATATATTCCTAGCTAGGAACTTTTGTAATTTAAAACAACGGAAGATAAAAGTGGGATGTGGCACTAGGTGTGAAATATTAATCTCTAGAGTAAACAAACATGAAGCAAGACAAATTTTTTTTCATGTTCACCTTCACCTAGGAAAAATATTGAGGATAATTAGAACCTGTGGAAGCTACTAGGACATATATTTCAGATGGAGCCCTGCTTTTCATGAACTAAAAACTTTGAAATCGAGAAAAAATAATAATTTGTCAACAACTTGCAATAAATTTCAATGAAATTGGAGAGAAATTTCAGCAACAACAATGAATGCAATCATAACCTTAGGAGTGTTGCTCACAAAATCTCAAACAATCATCACCTTTGTCCCCAATAGTAGTGCGACAAGTTGCCATGATTACCCAACAACTTGATCGGCTCTCCACCATGCGTGTAGATAGTATATAATGATCAGCCCAAAATCTGGGCAATCCAATATACAAATCTGCAACCTGAGTTGCCATTGCATTTCTGGAAGCAACGGAAAGAATCAGTCATGATGTTGGCTAGCACTAGAGAGATGTACCTAATAGAGAAGGTCATTAGTATCCTTGTTCAAGCTACAATCAGCTTGTGAGCGTAAGCTTCATTTCACTTTAGCTTGTCCCTGTAAAAGCAAGCATCTAAGCTCAAGGCATAGAGAGGGTAGTAATAGTTGGGGCCTCCTACACCCTGAACATATCCTTTAAGCTCACCACTGGTGACTACTAGAATGCAGAACATCTGCTAAAGCCACTAGAACAAATATCTAAATAAACCTGCAGTAAACAACCTTATTTTTTCAGTCTCAAAAAGATGGAGAACCTGACAAAAGTATGCTTGAAAGCTTTCTAAAACTAATTCAGAAAATAACTTCAGAAGAGAACCAAACCAAATTTTACATCTAACCTTGTAGGAAGAGCAACACTTAATTGCAATTCCAGTAATGAATTCTAGCTGAAGAAGTTCAAACCTTTCTACAGCAATAAAAAGACATGATACTTACCAAAGCCTTCTACTCATCAGGATTTCAATTATTTCAGAGGAATGGAACCCACAGCTGACAATGTCACATCCTTTGTTTCAGCAATCCCCTTGAGCAGTTTTAGCACTTCAAGAACATTGGGTCGCTCCTCAGGAACAGCAGCAGTGCATAGAAGTCCAATATTCAAAACTTGCTTCATTTGGGCAATTTGTGAATGATTGGCACCTCGAATCAACGAGTGATGAAATACAGAACACTCTGATTTTTTAGCCTTCAGTGACCGAACCCATGTTGGTAAAGTTGACTGGATTCCCAAATCACTGCTTGCAGGTCTCTTTCCACTTAAAACCTCCAAGAGCAATACTCCATAACTATAAACATCACCCTTTGTTGACATTTCATTGCTGAAAGCATACTCTACAACACGTTTTTGGCAGCATGCAAAATGTTAGCAAGAGAAAATTAGGAATGAATACAGGCAGTAGTGACCCTCTGAGTGAAGCTTTGCTTGCAAGTCAGAGGATGTTAGTACAGTATTTGTCTACAAGAAATTTGAGTTCACTGTACCAAAATAAATGAAATACTTAATTGAGATTATAAGTACAAAGAATTCACCAGGGGGAACGTATCCAGAGGGGCTGACAAAGGATGATGCAATTGAGCCTTTCCCTTTTTTTTTGACCAGACGGGCAATCCCGAAATCTGTAATTTTGGGCTGCATGTCACAATCTAGAAGAACATTTGCAGGTTTTAAGTCACAATGAACAATTGAGTTTTCACAGTTCTCATGGTGTAAATAAACAAGACCCTCAGCAATGCCCACCAAGATTTGAAGCCGCGCCTCCCACCTAGAACAATCAAGAATCTTGAACCTGAGAATAATGACTTTGCAGGTTAAGCAAGATACCCAGGATTTAATGTGATAGGTCTTCTTTTCATCTTCAATCTGGAACTTGAATACCATTTAGGGTTTACGATCTTACTCAAAATGCAAGTATACTGGAGAAACAAAGTTATGCACTAGGTTGCTATAATTATTTAAAATTTCTTCAACTGCAAGATGTGGAAAATAAGAGCAGTCCTTTATTACCTAGACTGCAGAATAGATATTTCTGTGGGAGTACATAATTTCATACAAGAAGAGGGCTCATATTGCAAATAAAAACAACGGAATGTATGAAGCTTGAAATTGGGTGATAAAAAATAAACTGTAGCTTCATGGGATGTATTAGAATAAATGATAGAAGGTAGGATACAGAAAGCACAAACCCAAGTTGGCACATATGCTGGCCTGGAGGGTGCAAGTGGATGTCCAGGCTACCATTTGGCATAAACTCCAAAAGCATTGCCAAAACATCTGCATTCATGTAGAATCCAAAAAGCCGGACCAAATTCTGGTGCCTCAGTTTCCCAAATTTGAACATTTCCTCCTCCAGGCATCGCCGGGCCTGTTTCTGAACCTTGGCGATATCCCACTCCTTAACTGCAAAGACAGTTCCATCAGGGAGAACAGCCTTCTCAAAATTACTGAACCCAACTGCCCGCCTGATCTGTCCAATTACACTCCCACTCATTTGTCCACTCACACTCCCACTGGCGTCTGTAAAAGATGTTGCAAATCTAATCTCCTCTGCTGTCAGATTGAGCAGTTTTAGGTACTTTGCAAAAAAGACAATGACATCAGTTTGCCTTGGTATCTTTCTCTGGAGGTGAAGATACCAGCAGAGGAGGAAAATGAAGGCCAGCAATACAATCCCCTCAATCACTCCCCCAATGAGCAACAACACTGTGAGAGCCCTTTTTCTCTTGTTTGTTTCTGGCATTGGCCATAAACTAGCTGGTGGCAGGATGTCAGGACACAACTTTCCAACAACTGTTCCACACAGCAGAGGATTGCCCAGAAAAGAACTGGAAGAGAAGTTTCTGAAGTTGGGAACTGGCCCAGAAAGCTGATTATCTGATACATTCAAGAAAGCCAGTGCAGTCAGATTTGCCAGAGATTCTGGAATCTCTCCTGTCAACTCATTGGATGCCAGATCCAGAGCAATTAATGATGTAAGATTCCCAAAGCCACTAGGAATACACCCCTCAAGGATATTATGAGACAGATTCAACCCAAAAGTGAGGCTGTGCAACCAACTAAATGACTCAGGTATACTTCCACTGAGCTGATTGTGAGAAAGATCAAGACTTTGCAAGCCTGGATTTGCAAGACTTGGAAGAGACCCTGTAAAATTATTTCCATTTAGTCGGACAGCTTTGAGGTTTTGTAAGCTGCCAAGCTCTGGTGGGATTTGTCCAGTTAAGGAATTGTAGCTCAAATCCAAAGACTCCAGAAAAGTCAATAGTTGCAAGTGCGATGATAAATGCCCTTGAAGTTTCTTTCCAGAGAGATTGATCATGGTTACATGTCCAGAGTTTGATGTATCAGTACTGCACCCAATGCCATTCCAAGTGCATGGGTTTGGATGCATCTTGCTGTTCCAGTTCCAAAGCGCTCCTGTTGGGTCAACAGTTAGTCGACCCTTGATATTCTGTAATGCCAGAAGCTCAGGGCTGGAAGGCAGACTTGGTGGAAATGACTGGTGTGGTGGTGACCGTGGGGAGTGATAAGGCACCGGTGGAGTGGGTGGTGGAGATGATGATGGTGCTGTAAATGTGTTTCCAATATCAACTAATGATCGTTTCGCACTCTGTGTCACGCCAAGGTTGGAATGTTTCCCAACACCTAACAACACAGTTACATGCAACTTCTCAAAGTGGCAGATTTCAAACCTCATTCACAATATCAGCATGTTGTCAAACCAAGATATCTGAGCTCTCTTTAATCTCAGCTACATCAAGAAATCTCAACTTTTTCCAGTTTGTAAATGAGAGGTACATCTGACATCAGTCAGGACTAATCACCAATCCTACCCATAATTCATTTTCAGATTAATATTACCCAGGGATCATAAAGATCCAAGAGACTAATACTTCAAGTATCAACACCTTACAAGTTACATCTATTGCAAGCATTTGCATTAATTATTGCAGAATGTTGGATCATGAGCCTTACCACCAGAACTTGGTAAGACTGACTTCTTTTGAGCTTTTTCACCTGGTTGCCAGACACTATCTCCAGATGGTGTCAATCCTCTTGGATGAAACTCTATCATAGTTTTGAACACTTCATCTTCTGCTTCCCACTTGACACCAGATTGATGTGATGGATTTTGTGGCACCTTTGTATCCTCCAGCATGAAGCTGAAAAAGTCACAATCAAGGGAGGTGAGTTACTCATCTTGCTGATGAAAATTACACTCTGATGCAAAACCAACCAGAGACTAAGTTAGGTTATAAGAGTTTCAAGCTTCAAAATCACGGAGGTAGAGAGTAAAATCCCTATTCAAGTTGGGCATTGCACATAATTGAACCCTACAGCACAATACTGTGCTTCCAGTAGCCTAATACCCTCCTGTCTATTATAACAAAGTATTCTAGGTTTATGTGTCAGGCACAACACCTACATTCCATGGAATAATGTGCTGGGTTTAGAGAGGAATTGCTTAAAATCAAGCCACTTGAAGCAGCTGTAAAGAAGAGGCGTGGTGCCTTCTATTTTCAGACCATTGTTGAATTTGTAGTTCTTAAGCAACAGGCTGCAAACTGAACACCGTATGCCTTATGTGAAGTAGAGAAATTCACACACTAAAATCATCCCGGGTTCTGTCTTAAATGAATCAACAAACTTGAAGAAACTGGCCCACATGTAATACAAATGGGTCGTGCCAATTTTGGCTCCCATTAAGGTCTGGGGTGGCACCCTTACCCATTATGTTGGGTAAGGTTCCAGGCTTAAAGCCTGGCACCTTACCAAACATATTAAGTCTGGCCCCTTACCCAACATACTGGGCAGGGGCTTGACCAGTTCATACTACATAAAAGCATCAAGACTGAACACTAGGAGATCCCTGCATCTTTGGTGCCTTGAACGAAGATGCCCTGAACGAACTAGAATGTTTCCTTCCTCTAGTGCACAAGTACGCACCACAAACTCAAGGTGGAGTGTAAAGCCAGACGGTCTTAGTACTAACCTGTGTGTAAACGCGCCATGGGCTACGAACCATGATGACGCCAGCAGAATATAAGCTGTGACTAAGAAGAGTACTGCGCTCGCCATGCCAGAATCCACGAGAATCATCTCCTCATTAGTTGCTTCCTAGTCATGCTCCTTTTCTTCCTTCTAGTTCTCATCATATTAACGTTTTTTCATTTCACGCCCGCCATCGATCTGTTTCACAACAAGTCTGACCTGAAACCCATCTTTCAACCACCTTCAAATCTTGAATTTTGTTTCCGCAAGATAATTCCGCCGCACCTTGACTCCCTCCTGTTAGAGAAGGACCACTAGTTTCGAACTCTTATCTAGGTGATCTCAAACTCCGAGCTCAATCTCCTCGTAACAAAAGCAAGAAGTCTAATGATGATACCCTTTTCCTAGCGCCAACACTCTTCCGCATCTTCAGATCTCTCTCTCACAAAATCCGCGACTGGAATACAACGAGTGATCAAAACTCAAATGCAGACTCACTTCAAAGATCTACAGTTCAAAATTTGCGATGGCGCTGAAACTCCGCAATAAGATGACATACAAATTGTAAAACACAAATTCCGGTACGGAGAAGCCCGGAAATGTTGATAAGGAAGACAAGTTAGTGTTGAAGAGAGGTGTGTGTAAGTAAGGGAGGGGAGAAGCTGGCAAGATGAAGGCAGCTAGACTCGGAAGAAACATGGTTGCATTTAAGGCAGCGCTCCAATCCCATGAATCCGTGGGTTTCCTCCTTTCTATTATAAGGGAATGTTTTGCTCAATCTTCCCCCTCGTCTCGCGGGACCCACAACCAGCTCACCCATTGCTATCAAAAGAGAACAAATTTCTTGAAGATGATGGAAACCAGGATGCTTGTTTGTGGACTTAGAAAGATTCTGATCTGGAATTAGCTAGCTCATCACTCCACCACGCCACACAAGTGGCTATAACTTTGTAACACTTTTCACTAGACAGATCATCTACGGTATTCACAAGTCTACAAAAGTTTAGGGCCTGGGTGAACCAAAACCCAAATCGGTTGGTTCCTTCACCTTTTTTTAGTGAGGCCCCTTAGTGGCCATATTTAATGCCACTTTACATAAGGATCCAAGGCCCGGCGCCCAATGAAATAGAGCAATCTTATTGGATGAGAGCCATAAATTGGACCCGTGGCCTTTTTAGATGAGAGTCCCTGACCAAAAAGTGACAAATCATGGCTAAATCTCCATGGCACCATTTTGAAGGGAAAATCAATTGGTTCGAACCACCAAAAAAAACTAAAAAGGAGAGCTCATGATTTGAAGAACCAAGATGCAAGCTGGGGTCCAAGGTAGGGTGCAACTCAAGGATTCAATTTGCTTCAAATGAGTCCAAATTGATTCCTACAAATTTGGATGCTGGAAACCCCCATCTAAAGTGTGCCTAAGCTGAAAGAATGTTAGATTTGAACTCACAGGCCCTCATTTGGTTGAAGCATGAGATATTTGTACAATTTAGAAATAATTTAAATGAATTTTGAGATTTTTACCATGGTACCAACATGAGACCTGGTTGACCCAAGGCTACAGAATAGGTACCAAAGTTTCACATCAAATCTTTATACTCCCACAGCTCTTCACCCAGCCTCCCCAGGAGTTTTCAACCCCATCTGCACCGTACACACAAGGGTCATAGCATCAGTGTACTAATATACAGAGGGTTTTCAATAGGTATGTGTGTAGTTCTGGAGAAAAATGTTATGGCCAACGAAATTGCTGGATTTGGAAATTGGTGGTCTGAATTTTTTTCTTGGTTATCTTTTGTCAATTTATAGTTAAATGTGTAATGAGTTTTGGTAGGTTTGTGAGAGTCTAATAGGACCAATGGAAATGCTAGAAAGAGATCATTATTTTCGATGCTCAGCAAAATAGGGTTGTGCATAGGCCTGAAGATTTTTTTATCCTGGCCAATGGATTTGGTGTTCTGAATTTGTTTTCTTAGTTATCTTGAGTGAACTCATAGTTCAATGTGTAATAGCTATTTACAGACGTGGTCCTAACACATTACTTGTGCACTTCTATTTTTGTGCAAGTGGACTGCTGGGTCATGAAATATTTTGCCCCGCCACAAAATTATTGTCACCAACTGCTCTCCTGTGATGTGCTCATCAAGAGATGTAGATTCTTCCATTGTGCTGGTTGCCAGAGGGTGAATCAGCATCCACACTGATACCTTCAACTTCTTGAGTGAGGCTTAAAATAGTGACCATGTTCAGCCCACAAAATGTTACATTTGGACTCAGAGACCTTGATTTAGTTCAAAAATGCCATATTTGTAATATTTAGAAGCAATTTGAACTGATTTGAGCGTTCTTACCATGGTACCAGTGTGGGTGCTGGTTCACCCCAGGTGAATGGGCTATAGGTTTGTATGATAGGTATAGCAGGTGCACCTGCACCCCTTCATTTGGGTCTCTACAATTGTTTAGAACACCTTGTAACCAGAAAGGGAGTGGCCGAACAAGGATTTTATGGTTGTGCATTTTGCGTGAATGCCAGATTCACTGATCAGGGTTCTAGAGTTAATCCAGTCGTCACCTTCATTGATGAGGGCGGCGGATTTTATCATTTTGGAAGGTGGTTAGTACTGATCGTGCATGGGATGCAGGGGAAGTGTTGCTCTCTGGCTGTGTGGGATGGGGAGTGTAGGAGAAAGGCGGCACGAATGATGAAGGGGGATGGCGTCGCATTGATGTGTTGTTGAGGAGATGACGGCGGAAAAAGTAAGGAAGGACGGAGGCTTGTGAAGGAAGCCAAGGACGGAGCAAAGGAAGCTCTGATTTTTGAAGAAGATGTGGGATGAGCTCAGGAATACAGGAGGAGACAGACTGAGAGGTCGGAGGGGAGGAGGAGAGCGTTAGAGTTTAGAAATTGCTTTTGATTCTTGATGAACATTGTTTAGAGAAAGGAGATCAGAGTATAACAGGAGGCTAAGGTCGTGCTAAAGATGAGATTTTTCTAAGATTTTGCGTTTAAGTTGGAAGGGTAGAGCTGAAGATGTCAGATGAGCTCAGAAATGTATAAACATGTCGATCCATATGTCTGTTTTGAGTACTTGGCTGAGTTGTTGTAACTCTCCGCTACGCCAATGACTTAGCTAAGTGGGGTTGATAGTTGTTTGATGAGTACTCTAGAGTGAAGAAAGTTTGTGCTGTCGAGGAACTCTGTAAATTTTAAGCTAATGAGTATGATCTCTAAGGTTCTGTATTGTTGATCTGTCTGAGTAAGTTGGACAGAGGGGTCGTGTTGTTGTTTGACCCTTCCTTTTTGGTGACAACCTAACATAGAGTGTTAGCTTCTTGTCTTTCCAGCCTCAACTATAAACATGAAAAATTGGAAAGTATAAGGTGAAAACTATTTGAATGCCCCTTACTTAGGGCAATCATTATGGCTAAGTCCTCATTTGAGCTATTCTAAGATTGTGTTTCATAAAAGTACAGTGTACAGGCCATTTTACTGCTGCCTGCCTATAAACCTAATCTTAGAGTTTTTGGGGCTCTGGGTGTTATTTTGGAGAAACTACAGAATCTTGTAGAAATGAATGTTCACAACGTGTTGCTAGAATGAATTGTGAGTTCATTTGGGGAACTTCATGGAACATTTCTTATTTCAACTTTTGCTACTGGTTTGGACCAATGTTGGGCAGTTCTCTTGGGCATTTTTGAAGAGAATTGTCAGTTCTAATCCTTAGGTCGATGTTGAAGAATCGTCTCCATTTTAAAACCTTTTTTCTCATGTTTTAGAAAACATGTTAGGTTTCAGCTTTTGATGTTTAAAATTCTTAAGCAGATGCTCTGCAGTTCCCAAAAAATCAATAGCAAGTTGAATTTGGAAATCAATTACCAATGAAATTGGTGAGTTTCAAAATTAATTAAGCAAATCTCTCAAGTTGGTTATCAAAAATAATAATTAAAAAAGATCAAAAAACACAATAATTGAAACAAATGAAAGGATTTGAGGAGAAGCCAAGCAAATGTATTATATTACACTAAATTATAATAAACATCCTAAGAAATCGTACAAGATGAAAGCGTGTCAACATTTACAAAAACATAAAATCACTCAATTTTCCCAAGTTTCCTCTTCATCATAATGTAATAAAGTTGTGCAATTGGGAATTAAGTGTAAGATGATACAAAATCAATGTAAATATAAAATAGATGTAAATCTTGCACAAAATAATAACAATGATGTTTAAAATAATAAATATATAAAGCAACAAATGTAAAAAAATCCCCAAAAACAAAAAAAAAACCAAAAAAAAAACACAAAAAACCTCAAAAAATATCAAAAAAGTAAAAGCATGATCAAGAAAATTTTAGAAAAAGAAAAAACTGAGTTATTACCAAAACCCCCAAAATACAGCCAAAAACATAACAAAAGAAACCAAAAATAATTTACTTGAAGTTCTAAGCTTAGAACTTGGAACTAAGTCCAATGTTGAAAGTTGAGCTTTCTATAATCTAACACTTGCACAAGCAAACACAGGGGGGAAATACATGTGACAAATTAATGAATTTCTTAAGAACCAAGAAGGAAATGTTATGATCTCACACTTACATAAGCAAACAAAAGGGGGGGAAATATATGTGATAGATCAATGAACAAAGCTAAAGCCAAGAAGGAAATGCTATGATCTTACATTTACACAAAACAATGAGAAAGAAAATACATCGATAGATTAACAAGCAAAGTCAAGAATCAGGAAAAAAATGTTATGATTTCACACCTGCACAAGCAAACAAAAAAGGAGGGATATACATAATAGATCAACAAGTAAAGCCAAGAACCAAGAAGGAAATGTTCCAATCCCACACCTGCATGAGCAAACAAAAGGGGAGAAACATGCAATAGATCAACATGCATAATTAAGAGCTAGGAAGGGAACACACTACCGAAGCCAAGAACACTAGCATGTACTTGAAGGAGTAGTGCCAATATTGATAGGAAAGAAGTGCACAAGGAGAATGGGAGTCAAGAAGAAGATGTGTAAGAAGAATTGTGAGTTGAAAAAGAAAAGAAAAATGTTTTAGTAGCTTCAATACACACACATCCTAAACAACACAACTTCAAAACATTTTAACAATGGAGAAAAATGCAGCCCAAGTGAAAGGTTGGGCCTTTTTATCTATGTGGAGACAAGTTTTCCCTCTCCATTAGAGATGTCCATTGAGCAGCAACCACCACTACTCCAAAACCTAACATTCATGACTAGAATATTTTGTGACTATGTCCCAATCATAGTCATCTAGTCAAATGTGCCATTTGATGTATTCATGTGTGTCATAATTGATTAACCCTAGTCATTGATGGCATATATGATTAAGGTCATTCATCTCTAATTATTAACATGACTACATGACTAAGGTAATTTGAAATTTGACCATATATTGACCCTATTTGACCAAAGCAAAACAAAATAAAAAGATGAAAATATAATTTTAAAATTGAACTCAAATTATATTACACTTTTAATCCATTTCAAATATAAAATTAGTATAAATAAATAAAATCTAGGGACATGCCATATGGAATCTATTTTTAATTACTAGATCAAACATGAAATTAATAAATACATAATACTTAGGAAATCAAATAATTAAATCATTACAATTTAACACATTAACTTATAAATTTTGGAATAAAATTACTTACTAATGTCTCAATGTAAAATTTGGAACAAAAAATTTTATTTTTTTTTTTATTATCATGAAACTTGGAACATGAAAAATAAATTCAAAATCTTAATTTTGGTTTTTTTTTTTTTACAAAAATCTGGAATTAGAAAGTAATGTAATTAAAGTTGGAATTTAAATTGGTCAATAGATTTATGAAGGTTAAACTTAGATTTCATATTAAGATTTAAATTTTCATCATCATAATTTTTAGATAATGAAATTAAATGTATTTATGGACTGAGCCTAGAGGTTCTTGAATTCAAACAAATGTGCCAAAACTAGCACCACACAATTTAGTTGGAAGGACCAGGCTAAAACTTGCACTCAAAGAACCTCCCCAAAAAAAAAGAAGTATCAAAACTAAAATTGATGGTTCTCTTTAAAAAGATGGCCAACATTAGTTTGAACTAGTGTCATCTGATTCTTTCTTTTCAAAAGAACCTCCAATACCATTTCAAACATTTTTATTTTTTTGAAAGAACCTTTAATTTTGTTTTGAAAGGATTTTCAAAAAAGGTTCTTGGGTTGAGTTCTGGACTTAATTTATAGAAGTTCTTGTCAAATTGGATCCAATCTAGAATTGGACTCACCTAGGATTTTATTTTCTTAAACCAAGAATTGGGAGTCTTGAAATGTGACGAAATAGGTCCAGAACTCAACCCAAGGTGAAATTCAAAACCAATAGTTTAAGTGATCACTAACCAATAACCCTAAAACCAAAACTGAAACTAAACAACATTGGTTTAATTTAGTATGGGCAAATATTGGAAATTGCACCAAACCCTGACCAAGTATTAAAACAAGTATCATATTTGATAAATACAGTTATCAATAAATCAAATATTTGATTCTTATATAAAACTAGCAATTTTTTCATGAAACCCAATGGGTATTTGAGGTTTTTAAAATACCCAAAACTGAAAGTCATTAAAAAAAATCAAAGAAATGCCCCCACATTGAGTTAAATTTATCACAAGGGGTAGGTAGAGTCATTGTGCCATGACCCACTTGTTGACTACCTATGTTAAATATTATTATGTCAAACTTTCATTGCCACTTGGAATAATTAGTATTTCAAAATATTTCATTTACAAGAAATCTTTAATTAATGTTGGCCAAGGCAAGTACACCTTAGATAGATAGTGCCTTTTCTTGGGCAACTATTTTTGTGCCTAAAATAATTATTTAGTGAACCTTAAATGCACAATTAACAAACAAAATTTAAAAAGGTAAATCAATGACACTTCTTACTACAAATGGGCCCATTTACAAAATTAATTGTGAACATTAAAGTAGTGATCATAAAACATCAACATTCAACTACCTTCTATTTTATGAAGCAACAATAGTTTAATGCAAACATTGTGTTCTAATATAATCATGTTGTAATTACGATTGAATTGGAAATCGCACATAAAAAGGTTTATTATTATCATAATATAAATTTCTCACAAAATTGATTTTGCATAGGTTTGTTGCACTAATTAATGGTCAATATTGTTCATAATTGTTATGTTCACTACATTGTTCATTTATGAGTATAATTTGACCTTATTTAATTTTTAATAATTTCAAATTGTTGATGTGAAAATTGAGATTGCCTTTAATTTTATTTACACAATGCATTATAATGAGTTAGTGATTTTTTTGACATTTATTCAACTATCAATATGGTACATGAGTTGAACCATCAACTTTTAACACAATGAAACCATTATTAAAAGTTGCATTTTACACTTACCATAATTTATTAAAATACATGTAACAATCTAAACCTCACATTTATATTAAAATGAATTAGTGATTTTTTTCACATCTTTTCAATTATCAACATGTGTACATGAATTGAACCATTCATTTTTAAAATATTAAAACCATTATTCACAAATTACATTTTGCATTTATTATAATATAATAAAACATATGCAACTTAACATTTTATAATTATACTTGAATAATTTATTGAGTTTTTTCACATTTATTGAACTATCACATCTTTACATGAGTTGAATCATTCACTTTGAATGTGTTAAATCCATTATTCATGAGTTACATTTCGCATTCATCATAATTTTTTCAAATGGATATATAAAAACTTGACAAATGTCACATTTATATTTGCATGGGTTAATGATTAAATCCGAATGTTCATGCATGGAAATTTAGGATGCATATAAAATTTTAAATTATATTTTTTTCATATATTAAATTCTTGTACATTTATGTAAATTAGAATGAATGTTTTTCCCCTAGTTTGTTTTAGGCATCATGGACAAGTTTATTATTATGAATGTTCATGATGCCACAATAAAAAACCCCAAAATAATCCCTCATTTTTTGTCATTTTTTTCTTTTAGTGTCTAAAAAAGTCCATGTTAAAAATAATGATTAATATTTTTAATTTCTAAATTTTTTAATATTATGATGAAAAGTTATCAATATTATAGAATTTTTATTTTTATTTTAAACATGATTATCAAAAAAATTAAGCTTGTTAGTTGTAGGTTTATGTTTAAATATTTGGAAATGAATTTTTAATTTTCAATTTAGAAAAGAAAATTAATAAATGTATTAAAAATGATGATAATAATGACATCAGTGATTTTTCAAATCTTTTTATTTTTTCAATTGTAATCTTCTTCAAAATCATCCACAAGAAAATTTAGCCATGTTTTGGCTATAAACCATACATGGAGGCACAAATTTGTTAGAATATTTATATATTTTGGCTACAAGTCCTACAACCCATTGTAGAATTATATCATTTAAATTTTTTTTAAATATAAAATTGTAAAAATATAAATTTTTAAAACTAAAAAATATTTTGTTGATTTTGATGGCTCTTCTTGTGTTTGCAAATGGTGGAAATTTGCCATAATTATTTTTTCAATTACATCATTAATATTTATTTCAAAATTTCAAAAAAATTGGATAAGGTTTAGAGTGATCTCGAAGATTGAATTAAAAAGTTTTTAAATAAATTTGATGTTAGAATTTTTTATGCCTTTAATGTTCAAATTATTAAAAAAAAATTAAATTTTTTTCACTAAGAATAACATTTTTTCATTCAAATTTTTTATCCCAATTTTTTGACAAAACATTGTTTTGTTTACATTTTTCCTTTAATTTGCAGTATTTTTTCCATATTTTTTCCAACATTAATTGCCAAGTTAAGAAAATTAAAAACCAAAAACATGTGTTGGTTGTGGGAGGGTAATCCAACTATTTATACCCAAAATTTCACCAAATTAAACTACCTTTACTTTTATAAAGGAAAAAATGTAAACTATATTCTTACATCATTAATATATATATGTTGTGATTTTTTTTCAAAGTTGTGTAATTAGTCATTTATATTAATGTATTATTCATCTTGTTTAACAAATATGATCTTGATAATTAAATGGCTATATTGACTACTTAATTAATGTTTATTTTGTGGCCAATTTAAGGGGGCAACAATATCAAGAAGGATTTTTTTTAAATAATTTTTTTCAATTAAAAAATATATATTGTCAATTTTTTACAATGAAATATAGTAAATAACCATAATATTGAAAGATTTAAATAAATTTCCAACTACACAACTTGTTTATAACCCAATGCGGTAATTTTCTTATGGATGATTACCATTTTAAGAACATCACAAAAAAATTAAAATAAAAAATTGGATTTAATCACATTCGAAAGAATAAAAATTGCAATTCAACAAAACTTGGACATATTTTATGTATTGCAAATAAAATTATAAAAGACTTAGTGAATGCATTTTTCAATTGACATTGAATTTACAAAGATTTCAGGTCAATTTAAACCAAAAGAAATTTGTAAATTTATTGATGACATGCAATTTCAAAAAAAAACAAACCTTTTAAATTAAATTTTTTTAATTTTAATTATTTTTTTGAATACATATTTGATTAAAATATTTTAATATTTTGATCACAAGTCCTACAATCCATTGTAAAATTATATCACTTTTTAAAAATTAAAAAGTCCTTTGTTGATGTTGATGGCCCTTTTTATGTTTGGAAAATGGTGGAAATTCACCACCAAAAAAACTTTGGTTATATCAGTAATACTTATTTTAAACCTTCCAAAAAAATCGATAAGGTTTATGATGATTTCAAAGATTGAGTTTAAATGTTTTCAAATAAATTTGATCTTGAAATTGTTTATGTATTAAGGTTAGAATTATTAAAATTACTTTTAATTTTTTGCTCATGGGAGTAACAACCTTTTTTTCAAATTTTTGATCCCAAATTTTTGGGAAGTTTTTTATTGTTTACATTTTTCCTTGAATTTGCATTATTTTTTCCAGTTTTTTCCCAACAAAAATTACCAAGTTAAAAAAATTCAAAACCAAAAAAACATGTTGGTTGGGAGGAGGGGGGGTTAATCCAACTATTTAAACCCAAAATTTACCCAAATTAAGTTGTGTTTCCTTTTACAAAGGAAACAAAGGTAAAAATATATTCTTACATCATTAAAAATATGTATGTTATCATTTTTTTTTCAAAGTTGTGTAATTAATCATTGTTATTAGTGTATGATTGATCTTGCTAAACAAATATGGTCTTGATAATTAAATGGTTATATTTATTACTTAATTAATGTTTCTTCTTGCAACCGATTTCAACCAATTTAAGGGGGCAACAACATCAAAAAAGTATTTTTAAAAAAAATAAAAATTGGGCCAGATTTTTAATGTATATTTTCAATTTTTTACAATAAAATATTGTAAATAACCATAATATTGAAAGATTTAAACAAGTTTCCAACTACACAACTTGTCTATAACCAAATGTGGCAATCTTCTTATGGATGATTACCATTGCAACATTGTAAAAATAAATAAATAAATTTAGACCTAATCATATTCGGGAAAATAAGAACTTGAAATTCTTCAAAAAATGGACATAGTTTATGTAATGAATTTTAAAAAATAAAAGACTTAATAAATGCACTTTTGAATTCGCACTCAATTAACAAAGATTTTAGGTCAATTTAAATAAAAAGGATATTTGTTTTTTTATTCATGAAATGTTATTTTAAATTTAACATTGTAAATTTAATTTTTATAAATTATATAATTTTTTTGAATACATTATTGAATAAACTTCAAGATCATTTTTCCATTTGTAGCATTTGAATAAATGTTGCAAAAAAATTATGTTAAATTTTGAATTTCTTAAACAATTTCATGCCAAACATAATAAAATTAAACTTTTTCATCTTTACTAACAAAGTTTTGAAATTGTTTGGTGGTTAAGACCTTAATGTGTTTCCATGACATCTTGGGTTCAATCTTTAATGAATGCATGCTTTAATATATCTTGTATAAATGTAATTTACAAACATATACATCATGGTGAATACATAAACATGTACATCATGTTAAATAATGTCAAAACATTTTTGTAAACAAAATTGGGGAAAAAGATGTAGTTAAAACATTTTTGTTGACCAAATCAAATAAATAAATAAATAATTCTCACAACATGTAAATTTCACAACAAAAATGTAATCCATGACTCCACAATCTGAGAAACAAACCCAGAAAATAAATAAATAAATAAAAATGAAAAAAGTTATATGATGACATGGCATGTTATTACATGTCATATTAACTTGGGACCTCATATACATGTCATAATGTTTTAATTAAAAATTATTTAGTGCAACATGTGACTATCCAAAACAACTAAAAAATATTTCAGTAAAAATGTCTTAATCAATTAATCTTTTTTTACGAGATTGCATATTAGTCAATTTTGTCCCATTTCACTAAAAACCTAATGAATTTGGGTAGTGGAAAAGGACAAAATCAAACGTTCCATGATGCATGTGGATCTACAGCTTGGATCCCAATGATTGAATTATAAAAAGGGCAAAATAAGATTATTGCAAAAAGGGAAGAAGAAGCAGTTGTTACATATGTGAATAAGATGTAAAGGATTGGGGAACCAATCACACTCATACAAGAAAAAGATTACACCTTTTAAAAATGAATTTATAAGGTGGGGGTGGGTTAAACGGTTTAGGAAATGCAAACTTGAACTATCATTGAAGGTTGCCTAAGGTCTAAAGGTTGGGCATGTGAAAAGCCTTTCCCAACTAATGTTGAAACATTTGCACAAACCTAGCAAAGATGTATAGTGCATACAAGTATTGGCTAGTTCAAATATGGAACTATGATGAGTTCAATGCTTAAGCTAAGAAAAATGGGGGTGCATTTGTCTTGTTTAGGACCAGTTCCAAATTTGTTCATTTAATTACACTAAACTAGAAGGAATGGTTGTGAACCTTGTCTTACATCAATGCAACAAGATAATCATTTCCAAAATTTTACATTTTTAAAGGTAAGCAATTTCATAGATAGGTGTGAATATGGAACTACAATGGGTATGTAGCCTAAAGCTTGAATGACAACAATATTGTTTAAAAACAGAGTTTCCCATTTGATAGCTTTTATTCAAGCACACAAAGGAAATATGAATAGTACTAAAATTGTCATCTAATTATTTTATATGGACACAATTTGCATGTTACACTAGATGTAGTGCACAAGACAAGGGAGGTAAGGTTGGATTTTATTACTTTGTTATCACACACAAGCCATGCATTGCAACCTTTTGATGTTACATGTTTCAAACCTTTCAAAATAACATTTAGAGTTTACAAGAACATGTGAACATTAGTTAACAAAAGAAAAGGTGCTAGAAAAGAAGATTTAGCACAATGGGTGTTGCTAACTAAACTTAAAAAAACATTTACTCCACATAACACATGCCAAGGCTTCAAAACAACTGAAATATGGCCATTCAACTTGAATGCTATGGAAAACAAGATTCAACCCAATGGGTGGTTTGTGGACATGATAAAAACACCTAAACTAGAGGTTCAAGAAGTTGATTTGCACATTGAAGATATACTAATTGACAAGTCTAGTAGATGTGGATTAAATTTTTGTAGAACTACTCCACATTTACTGTAACAACATATTTACATTACAATATTCAAACATTCACAATTTTTGCACTACTTCTGAACACACTTATGTATATAGTTCATTAAAACAACATATTCATGGTTATTTTAGATAACTATAATTTGTACTTCAAAATACAATGTAGAAAACCAGAAACAAAATTACAATTCATTTCATGATATTTTTGATACTACAAATAATTCACACAATAATTTGAATATGGAAATCACTATAGAAGTCTATACTTCCCTTATTTACTAAAAATTTCAATCAAAATATAACAAAAAATTCCATGTTCCATTGAAATGTAATCAAACAACAAGATTAAATCTATGGTATGAAAAACCAAAATTTGTAGTTTTTGCTACAAAGTTCTTACATCTATTTGTTTACTCCAAAACTATGTGTCTCCGAATGAATTTCACTTTCCCAGAACTCCCACCTTTGGTTAGTTCCCAAATCACCATCAACATGGATCAAAACTAACAAGAATTCAAAATTCAAACCGCCAATGTCTAATGATCAATCCTTATTTGTAATGCTTTATACATCCAAAAACAATGTAATCATCCTACTCCTTTAACATTACCCCTTCTGTACTCTAGATTCCATCCTTAAAATCCTTGTAAAATAACAAAAAATGAAATGAAATCATTGAGCAACTTTCTAAGCTTCTGGTTGCCCAACTACAGTTTTTGCAATCTTAATTTGTATAGCAACCAAGGGTTTTGTACCTACCTTTCAATTTGTAGTTCTGACCTCCTCCTCCATTAACTTACTCTATGCTTCCACTTTTAGTGGCTACATTCCTGACCCTATTATGCTTCTGTTGTTGGAGTGGTTTTCATCTATTATTGTTCTGGAACTATCTATGGTTCTTTCTCTTCTTGACTCCCTCCATAAGTACTTATGGTTTTTCATTCTACATTTCCTCCTCCTGAGCTATCCCACTAAGCCTTGTTTCATCCTCTTCATCTTGGCCTGATGTTTCTATACTTGTTGGACTTCCACAGAAAAAATCTAAAAAAAATTTCTCATATATTTCCAACTTTATACTTAAGCTCCTTTCACCAACTCTATGTTGGGCAAGATTTTTTTTGACTCCTTTGCAAAGCATTCCTCTACAACCTCCTAGCACTCCTCAAACTCTGCGTCAAAATCCTTCATTTTGTTCTTTGTTCTCATTAGAATGTAATATTGCAACATTATTCATAATCCTCCAACCTTTTTTTCATACCAATTGGTTCCAAACTCTTCTTCTTTTCATTTGTAGTCTCCAACTATGCCTACAGCTACTATAGATTCCTTTGATGCTCCTTATTTGCCTCCACCAATTTCCATATCTCTGCCTTTGCTATTTTTCTTCTAAGTTTTTCAAAATTAAGCAGAGAAACATTCTTCAAATTAATCAATTCCAGGTATGTTAGTACATTTTCCTTCTTCTTCTTCTCTTTAGTCAATGCTTCCACTTGACTACTCAAGGCCTCCTATTGCTATTTGTAATGGAATAATGTTTTTGTCCATTTTTTTCTCTTTAGTTTCGTAGGCTTCTATCATCTTCTTTAATTCTTTTAATTCTTTAGCCTATGATTTCATCAACCCTATCTTTGATTTGAGCTCCTCATTCTCGTCCTTCATTTTTTGTATGAGCGTTTTGATCTTTTATTCATTGTTTGTCCTATTCTTCTTCCATATTTCTATATTGCGTTTATATTCCTTTTGAAAATCATTCTCCTTGTCCAATTCCACGTGTAATACTGCTTTCTCCTTAATTTCTGTGGCTAATCTGTTCTTCAAACTACTCACCTCCAAATACAAATTCCCCATATTCAAAATCACAATAACCATGGTTTGCAACAATTTAACTATTTTATCAACTGCATCACCTCTACAGCTACCTCTTCCATAGATTTTGGTGTACTTGTGTGTGTTGTACGATTTTTGGATTCCTCTCCAAAAGATCCTAACTCATGTACTATTCCATTCCCTAGGCCAAATTCAAATGGTTGTCCTTTTGCAAATCCTTGTCTACTAGTTGGTACAAGAAGTTCTAGTGGTCTAAATACTTCTAAAGGAGGTTGTGTTTCCATCCTCTTTGTCTATAGTCCACTAGCCTATAGACCTCCTTGTGTATGTTATTGTTGTTGTTGTTACGAATGTTGTGGATTTCCTGCACTGTCCATCCAATTTTCATATATGTCCTCATCCATCAATGGATGCTTTTCAACCTTTGGAAACCTGGTATCATGTTCTTTCTTGACCTTTTGCCTTTGTTCCCTCATATGTCTCTCCTATGGAAATGACATCTATGGTAGCTTAACACTCTACCTAAATGCCTATACCAATGTTGGCACATCTTCTTGTAGTGCCCACCTTATAATTTTCAAATCTTGCACATTTAAATGTGCAGGTACTTCATCTATTGTAAGTGGGTAACTATAGGATTAAAAACTATTCACATTAGTATGGCACATTTTTAAACGAAGAAAAAAAATGCAATTGAATGAACACATGAAATTTCAAGCATCTTATAAAAATTAACAAAATACAATCAAATCAAATAATTGAATAAATTATGGATACAAATAAAATACTAAAAATATATATATTCAATAGTTAGTCATCATAAGTGAAAAAAAATCCACTATAGCCACATGCATGGCAAAATATGGCCATGGATCTATGTTATACAATGTTTTTAGCACATAATATTACCATCTATTTACACCTTTGTTAAGACAATTTACTTCCCCCAAACTTGTAAAGGTAAACTTCAAGTATATACGAGCTAGGTAGAATAAAGAGAGTAATTTGAAATATTTACCAACTAGGTATGGTAATTAAAAAGGTAAACAAAAACATTTACAAATCAAGTACTAGGGTATATATTTATTTTATTATATACCTACGAGTATATCATGGTAATAGATTTACCCACCCATGGACCAATGTCAATTTGGTATATAGGTTTGTAACTATTTTCAACAATGGTATCAATATTGGTATTGGATATTAAATTAAGTTGGTATTAGTTGTGGAGATACCTAGCTTAATACCATGTTGGCTTAGTAAAGTGGTTGGAAAAAATTGGGAAATACTAATCTCTTATAGAAGTTCAAATATCAAGCTTAATATATATACGAAGGAGCCAATTGAACCTTGCCACCCTAATATCAATTGTACACCCTATTGTACTTGAAATATGCAAGTTTTTCATTAACTATAGTGATCATTATGAACTACAATAAATTGTTAAACCCTTAACTCAAGCAATGTTTTCTTTTAGAAATGTGCAACTTACAATGTTGTTGTGCTTATGGGTTTCGATTTGCTAGAGTGTAAATGTTTTTATAATATGGTATTGTATCCTTTTAGTATTTTCAAATTTCCAAAAAACTTACACATTTCCACCAACCTTCTCATTTAAAGATGTGAATTGCACAATTTTCTATGTGTCAAGATCTTCAAACATTCAAACCATATGACATGTAGCATTATTGTACAAACTTTGGGTTCAAATATATGAAAATTATTAGTATTTTATGAAAAGAAGTCATATGGGACCCCTTTATAAACCATATGACTATGATTTTAAGAGGATTAATTTCAAACATAAAATATAGGTGGCACTAGTGTACTTCCTTGTTAGCACTTTCAAAATTGGTTTCATACCATTTTTTAATAAGATAAGGTATTTTCCTATGTGGGACAATTTTCAATAGTTTTAAAAACATCCAAATACACAAGTTTACATAGTCATTGTTAATGGTTGGGCCTAAAAATTGGTGAAAAGATGCATCTAATGGATATTGATGAAGACTACACCAATTTTTCCTTAAAACAAATAATTTTAAACATAACAATTCCATACATGTATGAGGTATTTATGCTACAAGACATAAATTTGATGTTTTTACAATATTACCAAAATACCATTTATATTATAACTATGGATATATCTCAACATTTTTGTGATGTTTTTGTTCCATATTACATTATTGTAATTTCAAATTTTCAATAAGAAAACCTAGCATTGCATTATATGGTATTTTGTTCGAAAAATCACATAAAAAACTACGTGGGATAATATTTTCTATACATTCAAGCAAACTAAGACCCTTCAATTTGTCAATATTGTTTTCTTTTTTAATGTTCTATAAGTTTTACCCTTCTTTGTCACTCAAACCTCAATTGTAACCTTCATATGTGGGTGAAAACACACTACAAGGCGGCCATTTTGGGCACTTTCACGACATGTATGTAATGTATATTTTTGCAAAATGTGTTGCATTTAATTTTGGGTTTCACTTTTGGTTTTTGGGTTTGATATTTTTATTCTCACAAAGTTAATGATATTTAATATTATTTGAAAAAAAATTATATTCAAGGAATAATGGGTATATTTTTGGTATATGCAGTATAATAAACCCTATTTTTGTTTTTGGGATTGCACTAGGTTTGAGTTTGAATTATTTAATCAAAAAAATCTCAAAATGAAATTAAATAAAAATGACCCACTTCACATATCTTGTCATTTTCCATTTGAAAGTGATAGTTTGTGAAAATGTTAATTTACCACATACTTATGGTCATCACCCCCCAAAAACACCCATTTGTGATATGATAATTATCAAACTTTTCACATGGCTCATAAACTTACTCTAATCATATGGAACCACAATGTTTAGTACTACGAATTTCATGAAGATTAAAAATTATTTTAATTATTTTAAATATATATTTGCATTTTTTAGTGCATTATGACATATATTATTTTGGCACATATATACTCTAACATCACATCATATTAAATTTAAAAGTGTAGTTTTTTTGGAATTTGACTTATTTGGGTTTTGACCTACCATAGTATGCAAAAACATTGTGAAAATCCTTCATAATAAGGACATGGTTGAAGTTCAAACAAGGGGCCCCTAAAAACAATACAATGTGACAATAATTTTGGCCCCCTTGTAGTGTGCTTTCACCCATATTTATTTTATCTTAAATGTTTTTATGCTACAATCTCTTTTCATTTCCATTCTAAATTTCATGTCAAAATTTTTGCAATTGACGATTTTTTAGTTAATATGTCTTTGTGGGTTGTAAAGGTTCTACTTATTTGGTGGCTTGTGTCCTTGTATCCTTGCACCATACATTGCAATATAAGCTTATGGTGCAAGGATACAAGGATACAAGCTTGAAAGCAATGTAAACTTGTATTTTTGTATTTTATGCAGTGTGTCCTTGTCTTATTGTTGCTGTAATTTGGGTTTTTATTGAAACCTTTTCCTTAATTATTAAACCTTGGTGCAATTGAATAAATTTTTTTAAATAGAAAATAATATTTTTTGTTTCCATGTTTCAAAATGGATCTATGTACATTTGGAAATATTCAATGTTTATTATTGAGGTTATTATGAATCCATAGGCATAGAATTTATCATGCACCATGATATGATTTGTCAAAAGCTTAATGGGGAAAGGGAAAAGGGGTGCAAGTAAGATAATAAGAGTTTTAGACATGGGTTTGCTCAGATCATTCCTTATTTTGAAATAATATTCCAAAAATATCATAAAAACACTCCACTCTAAAGTTGAAACAAAATCAAATTTGACTCAAAATGATGTTGCAATGTATTGGGGTCCATTCACGATTAGGGTACTAAAAAAAGGAAAAAGGACTCCAAGGCTTTTGTGGGATTACTTTTTGCAAATAACATTTACTTGAAACAAATTTCAATGAGAAAAAATGATTAGTCCAATTTAAAATAATTAATGTGATAGTGGTGAGTTTTCACATTCATACATAATTGTGTATGAATATTTTGGTTTATAGCTAAAAACGTAGAAAATCCCACAAAATCCCAAAATGAGTTTCAATGGACACTAAACATGTTTTTTGGCAAGATGATTTCCTATACCTATGACCTACACCTAAAGCTAGACATTCTAAACCCATTGAACATAATTTTTTTGTCAAATGGTTTAAAAAATGAATCCTTTGCCTTACATCCCTTTCTTTCAAAATTTCAAGATTTTGTATGATTTGATTTTTCATCTAGTTCATCCAATGAACATGTACTTTCATAGAAGGGGGCATATTTTTGTTGTACAATTTTTTTGAAATCAATTGTATGATTTTATGCGTTCCTTTTGATTCCTTTAAAAATATAATGATGTTAAACACTTGATATAATTATTTATAGAACTCATTTACATAGTATCAAAATTATTTTTAAATATTTTTATTAATTTAATAAGACATCATTTTATCTATTGGCATACAACAATCCACTATAACTATAATAATGTAATATTAAAAAAATCCAAAGTTGTCCTTTGAATTCTTTAAAAAAATAAACACTTCTTTTTAGTACCCCATAGGGTTGTCACCACATTTGTGCATCCATCACAATGTGATGGATGCATCTGGACACAAATGCACCTTTACATCACGTCAATATAGAGTCAACCTAGTTCAAAAACATTCTTAAGTTGCCCGTGGTAGGTTTATGGGCAACCGAAACTAGACCCATTTGGGTCACCATAAACCATGTGGTGGCTAAAAGAATTTGGTCATCCTACCTTATGGCAATTGAAAAAATTTTGATTGCCATACCTTGTGGAAACTAAAAAAACTGAATTTTTTCAGTTGCCAATGCTACATCAATTGAAAAAAAATTAGTCACCACAAAAGGGGGGCATGTCATATGTTTTTGGAAAGCCTTTGTTAGTCACCATCGGACAATGGTGGTTTGTTGGATGGCGGCCAAATTTTTTCAGTCACCATTCAATATACCCCCACCATTGGATGGTAACCAAAATTTTTCAATTCTCAAAAAGGGTGTGAGCCTATGTTATCATTTTGGAAAAATAAAAAAATTCAACCTTCACCTTCTTTCTTGGGCGGCTGAAAAATTTCGTTCACCATCAAATGGTGTGGATGTGTAGGATATCAACCAAAAAATTTCAATTGCCATCTAATGGTGTGGGTGTGTCAGATGGTGACCAAAATTATTTAGTCACCGTTTGATGATGGGGGTACATGTGCCACCCCCTTTTAGTAACCAAAAAATTTCAATCACCATTTAACCCACCCCTATTGTCGAATGGTAACCAAAAGGGGTGGGGGCCTATGCTATCATTTTGGGGAAAAAAAATTCATGCCCCGCTTTCCCTCCTCAGTGACCAACAAATTTCGTTTGCCATCTGACGGTGTGTGGGTGTGTCGAATGGTGATTGAAATTCTTTGGTTGCCACAAAAAAGGCCAACCAAATTTTTTAGTCACCCATCCTTGTGGCAATTGAAATGGGACAAGGTGTGGTGATTGAAAATTTTTAGTCCCCATCTTATCATCACTATTTTTTGGATGGCAACCAAATTTTTTCAATTGCCACAAAAGGGGTGCCACAAAAAGTTTTTGTAAAGCTTTTGTAAAGAGGTTTTCAACAACATGTGGCATGCCCCTTTTTTTGGCAATTGAAAAATTTCAATCGCCATTCAAGAAATTGTGATGGTTTGATGGCAACCAAATTTTTGAAAGTTGCCCATCCTTGTGTGTGACTAAAACAAGCAAAAGGGGGTTTGTCATATTCCCCGTTTTTGCATGTCCATCTGACAATGGCAACCAAATTTGATGGCAACGACCAAATCCATTTTATTGCCATCCAACGGTGGTAATTAAATATGGTGGCGACTGAATCCATTTCAGTCACCATCTGATGGGGCTAAGCAAATTTGACCAGGGCGAATGAATTTAGTTGCTATCTAGTGAAAACCCCTCCTTTTGTTTTTTTCTTCCTTCTCCACCATTTGGGTTTTGTTTTCCTTGTTCTTTGATTTTTCACCTTCCCTATTTTACTTGTTTTTTTGCTTCTTTCATCCCCATTCCCCTTTTGATTTTTTCCTTTTCTTTGTACGCCCCCACCTTTTATCTTTTTTTCTTTCATCCCCCCTTATGTTTTTAGAATTCTTCTTTGGTTAACCCCCTTTTTGGTTTTGGTTTCCTTTTCCTTTCATTTTTGCCTTGTGTTTTCTTTCCCCTTCTTTTGTTTTCACTCCTGCCATTTTCCCTCTTTCTTCTGTGTTACCCTTTCTTTTCTCCTTTTGCTTAGTCTTACCAATATTTTCCCCTTGTTCTTATTACCTTTTATTCTTTTTTTTCCATTTTTTATTTCCTCACCTTGTTCTTATTGCCATTTCTTGTCCTTCCCCCCCATGTTTTTTTGGGCGACCAAAAAAATTTGGTTGCCATCGGACAATGGTATTGATTGGCAATCGACAAGATTTGTTCACAATTTGACATACTTCCACTGTCGGATGGTGACCAAAGAATTTCAATCACCATCTAACACACCACATTAATTACCGAATGACAACCAAAATTCTTTGATCGCCCAAAAGGGAAAACAAGGGATGAAAAAAAAATTCCCAACATGATAGCACATGCCCCACCCCTCTTGGTTGTCATCTGAAGGTGGGGTATGACGGATGGTGATTGAAATTTTTCAATTGCCAAAAAAGGGGGCGCATCATCCCCCACCATGCCCTCTTGGGCAATAGAAAAATTTCAATCATCATCCAATGGTGGGGGTGTGTCGAAAGGTGACTAAATTGTTTTAATCACTAGGAAAAGGGGTGTGTCATATGTTTTCGGAAAGCGCCCCCCCCCCCCCTCTTTTGTGGCAACCAAAAGGTCTTAGTAGCCATTTGTAATGGGGGTTGCTCGAGTGTTAATAAATATTTTCTTAAGTTCATTTTGTCAAACATGACAAATGTGTCAAATTGGATCCCAACATGAGGCTCAACACAAAATAGTCACGTCATGTCAATTTTGACAACCCCAGTACCCCAATCGTAAATGGACCCATTGTTATATAAATATATGATTAAAGAACTTTCCCAAAAATATGTCATGCTTAAAAAATTTCCCCAAAAATAAGAATCTTTGTGATAATTAAAAACATTGGTTATAATGCCTAATGATTTTTTTTGAATGAATTGTAATGTTCATTAGTACGATTTTTGACATTAAAACATGAAAAAAAAATTGCTTTCAAATGCTTTGACTCCAATTAAAATGCATAACCCAAAGGTGGTGTAATTAATAATTATAAGGGTGACAAGTGATATTGTGTAGCTCCAACAACCTACAAACACCATGGATGGTCCTCAAATCACAAAAATAGTGATTGATGAACTTATTATTAAACAATTTGATTATATAATTATGAAGGTACAATTGTTGGAATTGCAGAAAAATAAAAGGTTTTAAAACTTCCCAATCAAATTTCATCTACTTGAACATTTTGTGTATTGAACAACCCAACAACGGGTGTCCACATCCAAACCTCTTAAAACATAAGGTGCACCATGTGCCACTCAATGAATCTTCATTTAATAACACAACAAAGTTTCAAAAAAGGTATTTTTTCATACTTTTGCACATGACATCACAACTATGAAAAAACCCATTGCATTAATGAACATGATGTTAGTTTAGTTCAACATAAAAAACATAAGAAAATTTTAAATGAAGTTGTAGTTGAGCAGTAAGAAGGGAAGAAAAGGAAAATGATGGTATTGCCACCTACTACATGAGAACATAGTCAAAGGAACCATGGGCATCAAAGTAAAAGTCCTTTTCCAAGGACTAATAATATCACACATGTCACTTTTGTGTTGGTTTACAACTTTAAATTTTGTAGTTTGGATGCCCAATATAACATTGCATGTTAGATATAAATACATTTTGACTAATTGATTTTATATTATATCATATGTATTATATATTCATGCCTTCTATCACATAAATATGAACAACTTTTGTCAAAGCCACATTTTCAAAATCCATAATTTTCAAAGTCAAAAGCACTTTTGAACCAAATGTGCTCAAATGTGTTATAAAAACAATTTTCATTAGTTCAACTCCTTTTGCCATTCTAATGTTAATCTTAAAATTCTCTCCAATTTGAAAAAGAAATGATGCACATTTGGTATTTAAAAAAAAATGTTTAGAAAAAACAAAGATTGTCCGTTCTTGAGGTTTGAATGCTAAATGAACATGCAAAAACATTTTTGATTTCTATCAAGCTTTAAAAATGTAAACTTTTCAATTAGTAAAAAATATTCCAAAAATTATTATGACATTCCAAACTATTATATTTCCCTTGTGATTTTTGAAACATTAAAAAATGCAATTAAAAAAGTGTCCACTCACTTTAATGGCTCTTTGGATTGTGTTTTTACCCATTATTGTATTTCTTTTCTTTTCTAGCAAGATTCCTTACAAAAGTAATGATAATTTATCTCCAATTCATTGAGGACCTAATCTCGCCCATTGCCAAAAGGTACACGCCAATGTCCATATTGATGAAAGTCCTCAATTGCAATATCTTGTAATGCAGCAATGTGAACAGGTGAACTTTCCCTCTCATACTAGTTAACCAGCTTGTGCAAGAACATATCCTAGCCATGTTGGCCAAGACAATGGATTTTTATGTGCTCCCTTTTATTGCACAATATGTAATTGCCACAACTCATTTGACCCCAAGATGTTCAGAACTGGCAAATTTTTGCCCATAACAAAAGCAAATACCTACCCAATGATCACCTACTTACCAACTTACATAGGCAGGCATCTAGAGGTAAATTGTGAAGTGGAAATACTAGGAGTTTACAGGATAGTGGAACCTTCAATGGTGCAATTGAGTTATTGATGAACCATCAGTCATAACTGGTTTCCAACGGATGGTGCACTGGCGGGTACGTGCTGGGTTACATAATCCCATTGAGGATTTGATCATTCACTAGAGCCTGCTGATGGTGTGGTAGAAACTAGAAACGCCTAATCACCACCACCGTTACCGCTTGGTGGTCCCTGTACAGGACTTGTTCTATCCCTTGTCGAGACCACGTCGGTGTACATTCAAAGAGTTCAAGCTGATTTTCTTTCTCCAACGGTACCGGCAGGGGGCGCGTCTTCAAAGATCGGAAGGTTTTCGTAATTGCCAGGAAGAAGTTCAAGCTCAAAGCTCCAAAGATTTTCATGATTAGGAGGAACGCCTTCACTTCGTGAGTCAAAAGTAACCATAATGATGGTAGCTGGTGCTTGGACATCCACAGTATTATTTACCTGCGCTACTGGCAACTCCTCTGCTGACTATGGTCTCCTGGGATTAGAAAGGCGTGAGTGAGGATCGACGCTTTCAGGTTCACGTAATCTGACCGCAGTGGCGACCTGCAGTTGTGTTCCGTCCAAAAATGCCACGATCAGCAAAGCAACAATTACTATCAGCACCATGCTAATTATTGCTAGTATGATATTCAGGATTCAGGCTGCTACCTAATTGGAACAATCGAGTTGTGAGTGAAGAGCTGGATTTGCAACCAGGAAAACACTGGTGATGGTCGAGTGATCTGAGCTGCCAGAAACATTGGTCAAAGAGAGAGGTTTAGAGGCAGTTGTTGTAGCTCTATGGTGGCTTGGCTGGTTCAACCAATCGAAGGTGTGTCTAATGGGTGAGATGATTAATCACCCAGCCTTGACCTATCACTAATTGCGTCCTGGGAGCTAAATTGAGATGTGATGGATATGGATCGATCTTTGCAACTTAAAGAATCTGGGTGTGGAGGACAATGGGGCATTATGCAGTTCAGTGTGAACTAGCGGGATTTCATAGGAATCTGGAGTCTGGTCGCGTTTTCCATTTGTCGAACACAAAGACGAGCGTTTGTGAGCCGACACGCGAATGCCCTTTTGTTTTGACCCGCAGACTGCCCGACCTCGCCGATTCCCAAAACTTCCAATTTCCGTCTACGCCAAGAATAAATTCTTCCACCACCATAATAATTTTAATAATTTATGGGTCAGGGAATAATAGGTACGATTGTCAAAGCAGCCACGAATGAATGGCAGAAGTGAGTTGTTGGGAGGTCGTCATTATGAGAAAGAAATATGCAGTGACATTGGTAATTGATTAACGTATGCTTTACGGCCAATTTAGTCAGAGCCAGTTGCTTCATCGCGCCCGTAGATTCTGACTATATGTTATAAATTCAAATGATAACGGGAAGGCCTAATGATTTCCTTTCCAAGAATTTCAGTTCAGTAGTGTACCAAGACAACTTATAGCTGTCCCATAAAGTACTCCAAGGTTGTTTTCTTTGTATTTGAAAGCACGTCCACGCACAGAAGATAAGTTCAACAGTTGAAGGACCCTTCCACTGACCACATTCAGACCTTCCACCATTTGAATAAAAACCTTTACACAGTGGGGAGGCATGCTCCCACTAGCCTCCCTGAAAGTGGTCGTCTCGAACCCAACACCCTCCAGTTCCTACCCTCAAATTAGGGGAGGCACGGGGGAGTAAGCCCTTCCCATATACTTATATACCTAAATGGTGATTCATATTAATTACTTGTGTTTGTTTTTTTATGTTTTCCTTATGTGATGGGCTGATCACAAAAGAAATAAAATGAAGTGGACAGTCCCAAAATATATGGTGCAACCCTCATCCTTTGGGGCTGGTTACGTAGTTACAAGAGTAGAACTTTGGGCAAAGGATATGGTGTAAAATGAGGAGTTACTGGGAACAGGTTAGGGAACACATTGGGAACAAAAAACATCCAACACCCACACCCTACCCCAAAAGAAAAAAAATCCTAGGCCTTGTGGGTGCATGCTGCCTCACCTCATTTGTTGCAAGAATGTTTTTGCAAGTTTTGGCCTAGCCTGCAGGGGCATGAACTATGGGTGTATATTGAAAGTTTCGGGTACTTATTCATGCTTTCATTTTTATTTTATTTTTCAAAAAGGAGTCATTTGATTGGCCCATCACCAATATTTTTGGAACATGGGTACTCCCCAACATAGAAGCCTAGATATGCTTCCCTCCCCAAAATAGAAGCATGCTTTGTTACACTTCCCTTTGGCTCACCACTCTTTACAAATTAACATGGAAATTGAACCACAGCCAGATAATATGGGATAAAACATGAGGTGCTATTTTGGAGATTTGGGGTAAGGCACTAGGTGAGCCTGAGCTAGGGGGATGCATTGAACACGATAATGGGCCAAGGTCATTCCATGACATGAAGGTCTAGGGTGACAGATTCAAATATTCTTTTAGAAATTCAATTTAAACATACAGATTTTGGGAAGATTATGATTGTATGATCAATGATCATTACCCAAAGATTATGTTACATAATATGATCAAGAAAATGACATAATCTGTCTCCCTAGACTCTGATATATGCATAAGAGAGACCAAAGTTGACCTGACACATTATCTAACAAGCTTATGTCAACCAAGTCTCCTAAGTGACAAGTGACATCAAGTTCTATAACGCATTGCACTCCATAAAAGAGCAGTCCCACAAAGTGCAATGAACCCTTACAATACCCTAGAATAGGTAATGCCTCTTGTACTCTTCAATTGTCATGTAAGCCCAGACTAGACATGGCAGAAGAATTTGCAGTTACTCTAGGGGCCACTGTAAACAAGTATCCACTCTGATACATTTTCCTTTTTAAGTGAAGCCTCTTGGACCTTGGTGACTATATACATGGTGGAAGAAGTTGCAAGTCATGTAGGGTCCACTGTAAAGTAGCACCCGCAGTGGTAAGTTTTTGTGCCTGGTAGCCTTTTTCTCTTTGAACTCTTAAATTTGGTTCGTTACAATTCAACAATTTAGAGCATGCCCAGTGATGGCCCTCTATCAGTATTTAGCAGTGTTGTGTGTGTAAGTGTCAACAGTGCATAATATGGCATGTAAATCTCATGTGAATGTAAATATTTGTCAAATACATTTACAAAGCCATGTGTAAATGTTTTGAGGCATATAAAAATATATATTATATATCATTAACGACCATACCTTCTTGTAAATTCATATTAATTAGTCATCAGTGCATTCCAATATTTTATTTTATTTTATTTTTATAATGGACCACTTTGATGGACCCTTCACAAAAAATTAATGATACTTTGATAATCCCCAACATTAGCATTTTCTATCAATATAGGACTATGATGATGTTAATCCAAAAAACATATTGAATGCACATTTTGCCCCACCTTATTGCTCGAGTAGAACAAATTAAGACCTTGATTTAGGATCAAGACATCATATGTTTGGTGTTTGCAAGCAACCAAAAACAAGGGCATGGAGGGGGATTTGGTACTGTTCACCAATCCTAAACGGGTCACATTGGTTTGGGCTAGACATAGGTGGTCAATTAACCCCATAGCCAGCTTTAGAGGCTGACTGGATGGTGTGTCGCTTCCTGATTGGACCTCCACTCCATTGTTATATCATTTATTCTATGTGTGAATGGGAAATGATCCATATTCATTCTGTGTATGGATGAAAATTGATCTACATCCAGTCGTTCAGCACAGTTTATGGATGCAAAGGATGCTGGTTACGTTCAATAATTATGGCCTGCTGGTCATTGGAAGTAACCCTGGTGCTCCCACACCTCGGCTATTTTTGGTAATCAAGGACCTCTTTCTGTTAAGTAGTTAAATTTCCAATATAAGCTTCCCCTATATTCGCGCTTACACCAATATCTCCAGCTATACCTCCCCTTCAAAGATACAGTCATGAAAAATGTCCGCTCCCCACCTTATCCGGGGAGAAAACTCACAAAGTAAGAGACCATTAAAACTGACGACCAAATTGAGTCCCAATAACTACGATTGGCCAATTGGAAAAAAAAAATCTCTTTAATGCTACATTCGCAAGGCATACTTAACTGCAAAAAAACATGTGTACGCCATTCGACCGGTACATGTTTCCTCCAAATAACAGGGTACATGAGTTCTTACTTCCATAGGTGGAGTGCTCTAAGAGTCGTCATTGGAGAGTACTTGAATCGCACACTTGAGTACAATTTTGAATGCCATCGTAGAGTACAAGATTGCTGGTCTACTAACTGTCACTGTTAAAGATTTATTCTACGTAATCTGGCATTCAATGAAAGGATAGCCCCATGCATTGCTTGGATTCCTTAACGATATGTTTGTATGAGGGTTGCCAAGAGGGATGTCCTCTTTGCATCCCTAGTAAATGGTAATTTTTAAAAACATTTTTACCTGAATTATTATTTTTGGTTCAAATGGAATTACTTTTAACAGCCATCCCTTGGCATTTTCTTGGCATTGCCTAATATCTTTTAATGTCTTTTTGACATTGCTTGAAAACAACTTCTCATTTTCTTAGTATCTCATTGTTTCTTGGTGTTTTCTTGATGGGTGTATCCATGATTGGGGTATAAAAAAAGAATGACTTATTTTCAAAACATTCAAAGGATAACTTTGGATTTTGTTTATTCTACATTACTATAGATGTAATGCATTATTGTATGTCAATAAATAAAATGATGTTTTATTGAACTAATCAAAATATTTTTAAATAATTTGAATACTATGTAAATGTCATTTTGAGCCATTTAAACTAATTTTATCAAATGTCTAAATTGCATTTTTTTAAAAAGTAATCACAAGGAATGTATAAAGTTATACAATTGCTTTCAAACTTTTTGTACAACAAAACCATGTTTCTTTTTATGACAGTACATGTTCATTGGGTGACATTGATTAAAAACTAAATCATACAAAAATTTCAAAGTCTTGAAATTTTGAAAAAAAGGGTTATAATGCAAAGGATTCATTTTTTAAACCATTTGGTAAATAAATTATGTTGAATGGGTTCAAAATGTCTAGCTTTAGGTGTAGGTCACATGTGTAGGAAATAATTTTGCCAAAAAACATGTTTGGTTGTCTATTAAATCTCATTTTAGGATTTTTTGCATTTTTGGTTATAAACCAAAATATTGATACACAATTACATATGCATATGAAAAATCACCATTGTCATATGAATTATCTTAAATTGGACTGTTCAATTTTTTTCACTTAAATTTGTTTCAAGTAAATGTTATTTGCGAAAAATAGCCTTACAAAACTCCTTGAATCCTTTTCCTTTTTTGGAACCCAAACCTTGAATAAGCCTTAACATTCCCTATTCCTCTAAAAAAAACCAATCTCCCTTGGAGGTTTCATAACATTGCCCAATGTCCCCTTATAGTTTTCCTTACATTGCCTGACATCCTTTAGTCTCCTTGACACAAGTTGGTGTCTCTTCAGCATATTCTTAACACTACCATTGTCCCCCAGACTCGCAATTGCCCCAAAAAAAATTCACCATCCTTTAACATCTTCCCCTTGTCCCTAGTGTCCTTTGAAGATGAAGGAAATATTTACAAACTTTAAAAGATATGTTAAACACTACTAGAAAACACAAGGTTAGACCATTGTGCAAACCATTCGTTTTGTAATGATACCACTATAATGGATTTCAAGTAAGCTTAGTGGTTTAGGGCAATGGTTGGTCCTAATAAGATAAGGAAATGACTAAATAGGCAATTGGAAGGTTTGATTCAATTTTTTTTTGGGTGGTTTTTTTAAGGTGCCTTGGTAGCATGTGTATAATTAATGGTTCTATGGGTGGTTTTGTGCAATGGTCATTAAGGTGACTAGTCAAACCTTGATTGATTGGTTAAATACCATGTGCCATTTAGACATTGGCCACCCAAGCTAGGCCATGTGGCATTTAAACATTGGTCGCCCAAGTTATGCCACATGGCATTTAGACATTGGCCACCCAAATTAGGTCACGTGGCATTTAAACATTGGCCACTTATGCTTGGCCAAATGGCATTTAAACATTGGCCACCTAGGCTAGGCCACATGGCATTTAAACATTAACCACTTAGGTTATGCCATGTGGTTATAACTATATGACCTAGGTTAAACCTAAAAACATTTATTGGTTCATCATAAGTAATATTTTCATTTTGGGTATATTTAATGCATGTATTGTGTGTAGACTAATACTTTTTCATCAATTTACAAAGTTCAACTTGTTGACAAAGGATATGGGATACAACATTATTTCACATCATCCTTCGTCCCACACAAAAGTACCCAACTTTGACCATAATTATATTTTTCCTACTTTGTCCAAATGAAGATAAATAAATTCCATTCTTAAATATTTTTCCAAGATCTACACATCTATAAAAATATAAAACCAAAATATCAAGTAATTTGATTGAAAATGCATTTGAATATTCACTATTTGACGCATTTGGACAATAATGATATCTTGAAGATTTCATGTCAAAAAATTCAAAGAATATATTCATTTAAATAAACCTTTGAAAAATAACCCCAACTTCAATGTTTTAATTATATGTTAGGCATCAATTTTTTATTTAATTTTATGGTTTGAAAAACTTTGGCAATTTGTTTTTCATTTTTTGGAATTTTTTTCAAAAATGAAAAAATTCCCCCAAATTTGTTTTTAGCCACTATACAAGAATTCATATTAAATAATGAGTGATTCTAAGGCAAAAGTTTTTTTAATTATAGGGTATTAGTTATTTATTTGCGCACAAATTATTCGTTTGATCATTTACAAGCTTATAATATGCTTACTAAGTACATATAGACACCTTTTAGTTCTTTCCCTTTAAATTGACAAGTTTGTAATGTTTCAAATTGTATATTATTAAAGAATTATATGGTGTTCATGAAGAAGATTTTTAGTCACAAGTCCTATCCATGAAGACTTTTAATCATGTAGTTATATCCATGCTTACAAGAATATGACTAGGTACAAAAACATGACATATATGAATGTATTGCTAAAAAATGGTTAAGTACTAGTCATATTTGTCCTAGTCATAAAATTTGTCAAGTTTTGGTGTAATAGTATGTGTAGGGTATAAGCGAGGTAGGGTAAAATATATATAGAATAAATATGTAGAAGCTATGTACATATAAATTAAGTACATATAACCTAAGTATGTATAGACTAAGTAGGTATAAGCTAGGCTATACCTAGGTTAGCTATGTGTAATTAAATAGGCCTAGCCTACCTTAATGTAATTATAGATCATTGTATACCTATGTAGGTACATAAAAAATCGTATACTAGAACTTAACTTTAGTAAATAGGCTATGATATATTTAGCCTATGTATAAATTATGTTTTACTTAGCCTAACTATAGGCTATAATAAACATAATTTAAATACATATTTTATTCTACCTAACCTAAGTATAAATTGATTATCTTAACTTAGCCTAGGTATATTTCTACCTATACTTACCTAGTATTCATTTCTATGTTACCCAATGGCTATGTCAAATTGAAGTACAAACATGTGGCATTTAAACATTCACTGGTAGAAACCCCCCCCTTTTACAACTATGTTTTCACCTACATCTTGACTATAAAACATAGATGAAAATGACAAAAATAGTTGCAAAGTATTTTTTGCAACTAAGAAATATTTTTTGCAATTACAAACCAAAAAAGTTAACAAGTACAAATCAACAATGACATTCCAGTTGAAAGTGTTCACCACATGTCAACACCACATCAACAACCATCATTAACCATTCTAGTTGCAAATTATCTTACCAACCTAGTCATGAAATGTTAACTTCCTTCAACTAGGTAATTTAATGCCACTTGGCATAACCTAAGCCTATAGATGTATGTGGTGCCTAATCATAGGTAGCCACCTAATTACCTAGGGATGGGTTAGGTCTAAAACTAAACCCCCTTGTCTAGGCTTAGGTCAAAGCTAGACCTAGGCGCCTAAGCTAAAGCTAAACATAAGCATTAGGTTAGGCCTTTACCTAAAATACAAATAAGTCCTATTTCATTACTTAGCTTTTAAGGTTGGGCATTTTTTATTTGCTCATCCCAAATGGCTAGTACATTTTCATGTTTATTTTGGTTCTCCATACTCACAATGCATTTGCCTAGATAGTTTGGATTATTGAAATGGAAGCCAAACAATAAGGGACAAATATTTTAGTTTCCACCATGGGAAGACAAGCCTAACAACACACATAAGCCTACAACTAAAAACTTAAAGATCTTTCTCATTTCTTATCTAATTTGAATGATGTAAAAAACTATGGGAATGTTAAGGTAAGCTCTACATGATCTCTTTAAGCTCTAAAAGCAAAGGAGCAACATGGAAGAAGCAAAGAACATGTCAAAATCAGATAATGTGTTTACTCCAAAAATGACCCATTATTTTAGAATGTCATATCTTATTCATTTCTTATTCAATTTGAGTGATCTAAAGAACTATTAATGTACCAAATCAAGCTTTACTATAGTTTTTTAAGCTTCAAATGCAAAGAACCAATGGAGAAAAACTACAAAAAGCACAAATGTACTAAATTGGAATGTGTGAATTAGGCCTATGACCGAACACTTACCTTGCCTACTTTCAATCCCCATATCTTCTTCATTTTTTATCTATTTTGAGGGTGAAAACATGTTAAATGTACTTGGTAGTCTACTTGTCAAACTAACAAAAGGTAGAACCAAAACCCATCACAAAATTATTATACATGCAATCTTTTTAGTTGAATGATTACTCACAATATATTTCTTCATTATCATGCATTAATTTAAAATTTTCACATTGTAAAAGTAAGTTTTGAGTTTTTTTTTAAAAATGTAAGTAACTTTGAAAGCCTATTTTTGTAGTGTAATATTTGATTCAAGTAAATATATTTTATCAAAAAGAAAGAAGATACAATTTTTGGTGATGCCCTTTAATACACAATGATCTTTATGTTGTAATTTCATACATGTCTATTTCATTAAATTTTTTATTGAAAAGATATGTTTGAACATCATATTGACGAATTAATTTCAAACATACTTGTTACCTACTTTTATTATTTTAAAATATTCAGATTTTGTATTATGTTTATAATAAACCCAATTAAAAACACAATGGTTTCAAAAATCAAATTTAAGTAAATCTTAATATACTTTCTAGTATTTGATAAAAAAATTGTCTCAATTTCAACTTCATTTTTTTTCATCAACTTTCTTTGTTTCTTTATGATGTTTACACCCTTGAGCAATTAATTCCATAATTTAATAATGATTAAAAATATTCTAATAAAATTTTCATTATTAATTTATTAATTTACTATAAAATTATATATATATATTTCATTGGATATAATAAAAATATTTATTAATTAAAAATATTATGAGTAATTAATATTTTAAATAAAATTTATAAAAATGACATTCATAATACTATTGTAGCTAATGTAAGTTATGGTGTTATTTAACTATTATTAGTTTTATTATTATTAATTTTTAAATAAATATTATAAATTAATATAATATATATTGAATAAAGATAAATAATAATAAAAATATTGGAGTAAATATAATAGTGCTAAATATATATATTTTTGAAATTATGTAATCATGTATTAGATGTCCATATCAACTATGCCTATTATTATAATCATTTGATGTAAAATAAAATAATAATGAACCAAATAATTTGAACATATATTCAAACCAATAATTAACATTAGATTAATTATTACATTAATTCCAAATAACTTTAATTATGTTTCATTAAATTTATAAAAATAACTATCATCACATGTGTCGAACATTGTTAGTTAGAAAAGATCTATTGATAAGTGAACATGTAGTTTTGAGCAAAATTAATAATACAAGGTAAAATAGGTAGTTAAATAAACAAGTAGCCAAAATTTGAATTTAAGAGAAAAAAATTGTTTATTTCATCTAATATTGCTTAATTATTGTTAAAACAAAAGAATACTAAGGTATATATAAGAACATTGGTACTTACATTGGACAACTTTTTGGTTTGGGACATGTTTTTGTGTTTTTTTTTTCAATTAGGAAAAAGAGGAAGCCATTTGTTTATGAAGTAAAATAATAAATTTATTGTAATATATTGGAATACTTTGATAAAGGACATAAACAAACTACCCCACAAAATTTGTTGAAGAATAACATTAGAACCTATTCAGTTTTTTTATGCTCTTAAATCAATTTCAAAATCAAGGTAATAGAAAACCTCATTAACAAACATATTAGTCCAACTAATATTTCAATACACAATACTTTAAACTTATACTTTAATTATTTTATTATTCTTATTATTACTACTATTTTTTTTTAATGAAAAAACTACATCCTACAAAAAATTCATTTTTACAAATAAAATTTACATGTAATTTCAATTTAATGAATATTGATAAAATTTTGAAAAAACATAACTTAGTTATCATATGTATAAAAATGGATAAACATTAGACTTCCACAAAAATATTAATTATTTATCATCACTTGATATGTTGAAAACTAAATTTGATTTACACAAAAATAGAAACTACATATATTGAACATATGCATTATTATCAAGTTATATTTCAAAATTGAAAAATATTGCTTGAATGCATAAAAAATAATTTAAAATTATACATAACCATTCACTTTCACAAATAAAAATAAGATGTAATTTAATTTTTAATAAAGTTTGATCATAATTTTAAATAAATATTAAGTTATCACATGAAAAGAAATGAATGAACATTAGAATTCTACAATTTAATTATCATCATTTATATATCATAAACTAAATTTGGTCTACATAAATATCAAATATTACATGTATGAATATATACAAGATTAAATTACTACTTTATATTCAAAATAATCTATTCAAAATTTATATGCATTGCAAAAATCATGTCACACATAACTTTTCATTTATACAAATAAATTTTCATGTAATTTAATGTTACCAAAATTAACATAAATATTAACATATATGATATGTATAAAGGCAAAATCACTTATTAATTGTTTAATTGAATTGAAAGATAATTGCAACAAAGTTGCAAATGAAATTACATTTGATCCATCCTTTAATACATTTTATCATCCATGCATGTGTTAATGGTGTCACGAAAATATGTGAACATTGGTTAATGTCTTGACCATGTGCTAGTTAAAGAACCTTTAAGTGTTAAAAATATTCCAAGAATGACCTTTTATTGAAGACATGTTTTTCACTATTTATCAATCTAGTAGGCATTTCAATTTATAAACATTGTTGATGCCAAGAATATTCAATGGAATATTTGGCAAAACACCACCTAGTTGAAAATTGCTTTCAACTATATACCAATTTAGTTGATGAGTTGACTTCATTAGTAATTGCCATTATTTAATTTGAAAATTAAAAAAATCTAGTTGCAACTATGTTGCAAATCACATCTAGTTGAAAATGTTTTGGTTAAAAAATAGGGGTTTTCTACTATTAATTGGCCACCCAAGAGTTAAGCAATGTGACATTTAACTTACATGGTCCAACTACCTACCTACCTACCTTCTAAGGTGGTTAACCTTATGCACAATGCCTAGAATGACCACTAGCAAAAACCACCCAAATGGTTTGAAAATGTGGAATGGAAAATTTTCTACCATACTCAAAGGCATTTTGGCTAGAAAATTCTTAAACCACCATTGCCTTCCACTACATGACCACTTTGGTGAATTTCTAGTGGGATTTGCCCACTCAACAAAATCATGAATGGTTTGTGTCATGTGAAAACCACCAAAGTTGAATTGGATGATTGGTTGTAGTGGTTTGTCCACACATTTTCTAGTAATGAAAACTAATTTTTTTTTAGGATGCCTTATTTGAAACATCCCAGGTTTCCAAAACAAAGGACATTGTTAATGTTGGTTTCATGATTATTGTTTGCTCGTGATTTGTATGGTTCCTATTCAATTATTGCAATTTTCATGTAAATGTTGATTTCAATTCACATATTTTTCACGTAAACGCCCCACTATTTTGTTGTGTGCCCCTACCCCAACCCCTTGGAGATTCCTATTAAACTTACAATTGCCGACAACTTCAACTTCAAAACCATTTGTACATGTGAAAAAAATTCTTAGGCTAATGTACAATCATGTCCAATCACATTAAGTCTTTACACCTCAAACTACCAAGTGTTCATTTTTTCTAATGCCCTAAGTAGTAATGGGAACAACATAAAAATGTTTTTGTCATCATTTTGCTTAATATATTATTTTTACTAGTGGACAAAGTTACAAATAACATTGATGGAAACACTCTAAGCTATTTCCTACTAAGGTGAATTTTTAGTCAAGGAATGAAGGGAAAGGTAAAGGGCAAATGCACCATATAAAGCTAAATTTGCTTCCATTCTAATAAGTGGGTCACTTTGTGGTTCAACTATAACAAGTTTGCACAATTTAAAATGTTGTTTCTTGGGTGAAAATTTGAGAAAACATTCATTTCAAAAATATGTTTTTGACCTACACAAAGGATTTTTCATTGAAAACCTTAACCAAATTCATTAGATTTTGAAGAAAAAAATCCAAATTACCAATTTTTAAGGGTAAATTTCAAGAGGTAGCCAACAATATAAAAATATTTAGTTTTTTTTCTACTTTCATATCTAGTATCTAGTTAAATCTACCTAAATCAGCTTATGAGTGATTGCCACTTTAGCTATATCACAAAATTGACCAGAAATCCCCTAGTAGTATGGAATACCAAAAAGGTCATATTAAAATCCAAAGCTTTTAATAAGTTCTTTTAGCATAAGGTAAAACCATACTTAATTGAAGATTTATTTAATGTGCAATAATGTCAAACATATTAACTTGAGAATACCTAAAATAAACACATTTCGGTCCCAAGATAAAACATTAATGGACTTGGGGTTAGGCCAATTATATATGAAACACCAAAACAACTAAATTGGAAGCCCAAGTATAATCATAAGTCATGCATCCTGTGGAAAGCTCCTAAATGTAGGCCAATTAAATGCTTAGACCATAAGTTAAATTGCTTCAAAATATTATATCCTTAAGCCAAAATGTTCAAGCATTGAATATTTTAAATTCATTTACATGGTTCAAACTTGGATCATGTAACACAATGTGAAAAGATTTGAAAAACCATAACCTTTTTTTCCTACTTTGGTTTAACTTCATGAGTTGCATGATCCAATTCATGTTTGAGGTTGGGCCCAACTTTCATATCAACATTACTAAACTATTATAAAAAAGTGTTATCTTGATTAAAAAATTCAATCAAAAAGGACCCCATTTGGACAAGCGTAAAAAAAACCATCCCATCAATTTGGACAAGTCGTTTTGGCCATTGCCTACATGACTAGGGGTTGGTCTTTTTCATTGGTAGACTATTGGACTATTTGAGTAGTCATTTTGACTATTAGACAATGGACCATTTGATTAGTTAAATTTTCACCCAATTTTTTTCTAGATTATTACCCAAAAAAAAAAGAAATTTGTGTAAGTAGGTAGGTGGGTAAGTGTTATATATGTTTAGATAGGTCGTAAAAAGGTAAGTAGGTAAGTGGTAACCCGGCCTAACCTACCCTACCTAGCTTAGTTTATTCTATCTAACCTCCTAACTTAGCCTACCTACCCTAACTCTTTAAGCATGTACATAGGTTATAAGAATTAAATAATAAACCCCAAACCTCCACAATGATAAACCAAGTCCTTACCAATGAACTGCATCATCAAAGGTGATCAACTTTTGTTAAGTTTTTAATTTCACATGTTTATTTCACATCATTAAATATAGTGATTAAATTTAGGTAAAAACTAATGGCTAAATATAGTGCCTAAATCAAATGGTTAAACTCACTAGCCTAATGTAATGCTTAAACTTAATGCTTAAACTTTGTTAGACCTACTAATTAATCTAATGGTTAAACATAATGGCGAAACATAATTTATAAACCTAATGGCTAAACTTCACAGCTAAACTTTGGTTAAACTTAATGACTAATCTAGTGGTTAACCCTTGACTAAAATTTAGCTAAACATAATTGATAAACCTAATGGCTAAACTTCATGGCTAAACTTTGGCCAAACCTAGTGGTTAAATATAATGTTTAAACATAATGACTAAATCTTGGCTAAACATATATCACTACAACAAAATTATGTTTTTTTCACTACTTATATTTGATTGACATGACTATGCAGTTGGACTTGAAAATGTTGCATGACTAACCATGTACATCATGATTAACCACTAATGTAGCATAGTCTGTTATGACTAATTGTGGTTTTCATTTTAGTCATAACGAACATTTGAACTAAACACTTGTGGACCTTTTAGTGACTATGTGTATTCATAATGGTAATCAACATGACTAAAATTACTCACATATTGCGACATGTAATCACAATAGTAGTAATGTGACTAAATTCAGTCACTTTAATTACACATGTAAATTGATATAATGAATGTGACTAAAAGAAATCAACAAAGCTACATATGTAGTCAAAATTTTAATAGCATGACTATAATTTATTAATTGACCTACACGTGTATTAGATTAACAAGGGTAATGTCATTGATATATGTCACACAAGGTATATGGCCAATAACATTCTGCCATAGATTTGGGAGTGTGACTAAAAACAATAAATTATTTTTTTTATGTGGTAGGCACTTATATACATTATGTTCAATTTTTCCAATGATTATTTATTATCTTTTCATAAATTTTTAATGCCTTCATGGATCATAGATTAACATAACTAACATTTATTTTCTACTATATAGTAAGATATTTTGCACCTTCAAAAAACATTGTTCCTACAACAATCAAAACGACACTATCTTGTGAATTTGTGAATGCGAACATGAGTGTGTGAACATGATTGAATCTTTTATGGAATCTTTTGTTGACATGGATAAAATATTCCAAAAATATTCTTTTCCACATAGGACAAAATCTTTGATGATGTGGCAAAATATTCTGCCACTTGGGCATGGATGAAATGTAAAATGGATGATATCAACAAATGAAATATCTCATGCAAAAAAATTCTTGGATGAAACTTTCTAGATCTGAAATTTATTTTTGAAAAGGCTTAGACCTTAAACCTTGACTTGTTCATACTTTCTAAGTTATTGAATAAGACAATGGTGTTTTTTTGTGGGTGAGATGTGTAGCATACATGATAAAAAAACATATTTGGAAAAGGACATTCAAAATCTTCTTGTGGTTTTTTATCAATGAATGACTAAACACACATATCCCTTTCATTGTTTAACACGACATAAGAAACACGAAACATGAAAGATAACAACACACATACACTCAGGCCAAGTAGCTTGTCCATTTGTAGAAATTTAAAAAAATTCAATTCATTATGTGAGTTTAAAAATTAGAGAATTAAATTCATCTTGCATTTAATACTAGTTTTTCAATTCAATAATTTTCTTGTAACTAAATATTATCATAATATCATTAACACAAGTTGTACAATTCAACACTGAAACTCCAAATATACTATAGGCCACACATGTGGCATCATTTTTGGTGACATGGAAAAATATTCCTTCACGTGGACTAAATGGATGAAGCACCTTCTTCCTTGAAACAACATTGAAGAATACCAATTTTGCAAAAACTTTGTAACTTGTAAAATATTCTTGAATGATGACAATTTGCCTACCAATAGATGTTTACTATTATCACCTTTTACTATTAACTTAAGAAACATTTCTAAAGATAACATTTAGGGGGAAAATGGTTATAAAAAATACTACCAACTTCATAAACAACTTAAGTTTATTAACCTAACTTCACATTATATAAAAAACCATAAAAAATTGGCATACATCAAATTGGCACACATTGAAAGATTTAAATTATGAGGTTATGTCAAACACATGTTGCTTTTGAATAGATGAATCAAGGTTACTCATTAACTCTGATTCTAAGTCCAATCTTCTTACTCAGAACTTTCCAACAATTTTAGACACATTCTTGGTAGAAGTGAATTTAATTGTTGCAAAATTATTCCATACTACTGTAACAACAGATTTGCACTACAATATGCACACATTCATAATTTTTGCTGTAATTTTAATTAAATTTGACTTTGTAATTCATTAAAACTCCAGATTCATGGTTATTTCATATAACCAAAATTTGTAGTTCAAAATACAATTTTAAAAAATCCAAAGACAAGATTACAATTCATTACATTACATTTTTGATACTATAGAAAGTTCACACAACAATATGGATATGGAAATCACTATAGAAGTATGTACTTACCTATTTTACTAAAAATTCCATTATAATTATAGCAAAATTCCATTTTTTGTTGAAATGAAATCAAAACAGCAAAATAAAATTTATGATATATCAAAAACAAAACCTGTGGTTTTTAACTACAAAGTACTTATAACTATTTTTATTCTCCTAAAACTATGTCTAAGAATGAATTCCTTTTCCCCAAAACTCTTCTTTTTAGGTAGTCCCAAGTCACATCATCATGATTCAAAACCAACAAGAATTCAAAATTTAAACCTACAATGTTCCATGAATAGTCCCTATCCTAAATGCGTTGTTCATCCAAACCGTGTAATCATCCTACCCCTTTAACATTACCCCCTCTATACTTTGAATTTTGTCCCCAAAATCCTTGTGAAATGATAGAAAATGAAATGAAAGCATTTTGCAATCTTCTAGTCATCTATTGCCTTCACTATAGTTTCTGTAGTTTCGACTTATTCAACAATTAGTGTTTTTATACCCACCTATGGCTGTGTAATTTTAACCTCCTTCTCCACTAACTTAGTTTGTGGTTCTATTTCCAAGGGATGTATCTTGGATACCTTTTCTTATGTTATTGGAATAGTCTCCACCTGCTCTTGTTCTTGAGTTTTCTATGGTTCTTTCTATTCTTGGCCCCCTCATCTGAGGTCTTATGGTTTTTCTATTTGTACTTCCTCCTTTTGAATTATTTTTCCTTTTAGGTTCTATGGTTCCTTAGTTTGCACTTCCTCCTCTTGAGTTGTTCCATCGGGCCCTACTTAAACCTCCTCATCCTTGTCCAATGCCTCTGTACTTGTTGGATTGCCATAGACAAAATTTGGAAAATTATTTTGATAAATTTCCAACTTGTACCTCAAATTTCTTTTATCAACTTTATGATGAGTTAGATTCTTCTCCAACTCCTTTGCAAAATACTCTTTTGCAACCTCCCACCATTCCTCAGATTCTGTTCAAAATCCTCCATCTTGTTCTTTGTCTTCATTAGAGTATAATACTGTAGCATTTGTTCATAATCCTCGAACCTTTTCTTAACTCCAACTGGGTCTAGACTCTTTTTTTTTTCATGTGCAATCTCCAATTATGCTTGCAGTTGTTACAAATTCTTCTAATATTCCTTCTTTTCCTCCACCAACTTTCCTTTTTTTTGTTTTGTTATCTTTCTTATAAGCTCTTCAAAATTCAACAGAGATGCATTCTTCAAATTCACCAATTCCAAATCTATCAAAACTTTCTCCTTTTCTTTCTTTTCTTCAATTAATGCTTCCATTTAACTACCCAAAGCCTTCTATTGTTACTTGTAAAAAAATAATGCCTTTGACCACTTTCTCTCTATGGTTTCCTAAGCTTCAGCCTTTTGCTTCAAATCCCGCAATTTTTAACTTGTGACTTCATCCGTGTTGTGCTAACCTTGAACTATTTATTTTCATCTTGTATTTTCTATATGAATGTTTTAATCTTCTGTTCATTTTCTACCATGTTCTTCCTTAAGATTTCTATGTTATGTTTATACTCCTTTTGAAAGTCCCTTTTTATCTAATTCCATTTATAATATTACCTTTTCCTTCTCCTCTGTAACCAAACTGTTTTTCAGACTATTCACCTCCAAATTCAAATTCCCCATATTCATACTCATAATTACCATGGTCTAAAATGATTCAGTTGCCTTATCTACTTGCATTACTTTTGCAACTACCTCTTCCATAAACTTTGGTTTACTTATTTGTGTTGTAGGATTTTTGGATCCTTTTGCAGATGATCCCATCTCCTGCACCAATTTGCTCCCCAACCCAAATTCAAATGATTGTCCCTCTACAAATCTTGGTCTACTAACTAATACTTGTAGTTTTGGTGGTCTGAACACAACAAAAGAAGGTTGTGTTACCAATCTTTCCATCTATAGTCTAGTAGCCTTTAAACCTTTTTGTGTTTATTGTTGTTGCTACTGCAAACGATGTTGTAAATGTTGAAAATGTTGTGGACTTCCAGTGGTGTCCATCCAGTCTTCATATACATCCCTATCCAAGTGTAGCTGTTCCTCACCCTCTAGAAACATTGTGTCATATTCATTCTTAACTTTTTGCTTCTACTCCTTCAACTGTTTCTCCTGTGGAGATGTCATTTGTGGTACTTTTGTAGTCTGTTTAATTACTTGTACCACTATTAATACTACTTGTACCAATGTTGGCACTATGGATGGTGCCATTCTACCCCTCATCACTTTTATGCCCTTACTTTTATGCTCTCCTATTCCTTTTTAACTCCTAAGCCTGAGGCTCCACCTTCCTCACCTTTGTTCTTCCTCTTAGAACACTTCTTGGAGATTCTATTGCAACCTTCTTTTTATTTTCCAATGTTGTTTTCATTTTTTCCCTAGTTATCTTCACCTCGGCTGATGGTTTCTATGGATTTTCCTTCTAGTGGACAAACATATATTGAAAGATTTTTACAAGTATCAAGGAGGACTAGAAAGTGTCCTTATCCCCCATATTCTCCTTGACATACTTATACCACTAATTTAGCTCACTACACAAAGTATTGTATATAATTTGTGCCCAATTTGCCTTTTGCCCCTTTTCTACCCTCATCAATGTAATGGCATTCTTGTTACTAAAATACGTCACCTTCTCTCTCTAATAAATCATAGATATGATTGCAAGATATCTAAAAAAGTATGATAGACCTAAATTCTTTGCATTTGTTATAGAATTTGTAGGTGTAGTTTTACAACTCTATAATGCTTGCAATGTTAATGACTTATTGACTTACCCATTCGAGTCTTCTACATACCCTTTTACACATATTCCAAAGACATCTACAATCAGTTGTTTGCTAATGACATACACCTTATGCTTATGCCCAAAGTAGATATATGTGCCCTTGATAACAGATGTGTTCAAAACTTCCAGCATGACATCAAACATCAATGCTTCCTAACTCATTAGAAAAAAAGGAACAAGCCTTGCTTTAGAAGCCCAATCTTCTTCTTCATTGATATCCTTTCATTTCTCCATCCTCTCAACATGCCTATTGTAGTTTTTTTTTGTTTGTATCCACATGAATTGGTTACAATTTGGAATGCAAATACCTTTTTTTAGAAGTGTAGCTTTGTCCATGAAGGCACGTCTTCTCTTTACTACAACATCTAACTCACACATCTCGATTTCCATCACCCTTAACTGTGCTTCTATCATCACCTGCACTTTCGTGGGTGGGTATACTTCCACCTCAATAACATCATCTTCCCATGTGTCCATTTGCATTGCATGTGTCTCCATAGATTGTTGTTCCACATCTTCATCTTCCTTCGATTCTTCAATGAACACTGAATCCACTGAAATAATTCTTAGTCCTATCTATGCATTTGCATGCCAACATCTTTTGCTTCTACACAAAAACTCAACTACAAATGTTTTAGTTTCATCTATATCATGAATTATTGTCTGTGCAATTTGTATCTTCTCATTGTACACTTTTCCTTCTACACATTCTGAAGATGATGAAGAATGCAATGATGACCTTATAGCTAATGGCTAAATATTTAGCACTCCTTCACGCTTTGTTCTTTGCAACTCCTTTTCTACTTCTTTTCTTTTCAACAATTTTACATCCTCCTCCTATTCTCATTTGTGCTCACCCTTATACACTTTTTTTTCCTTTGCTATTCTCTATAGTTTTTCAATCACACTCTATGCATTCATGTTTCTATGAATTCCAAAACTTCAAGAATGCTCATAACTTTTGACAATAAACAAAAACAATTTCCAATGGTTACCCTACTTTTTTCATCCTTGAGCTTCCCACCTGTTGCCTTCCTTTTCTTACCTATTCATCATCTTTTAATTAACGCATGATCCTCAAAATTAATACGACCCATCACTACCACTTTTTGTGTCCCTTGTATAGCCATGTGGAAGCATTTCGCACCATCATTATGAATGAACACCTCAAATTTCATCTTTTGATTAATCCACATCCCTGTTCTCCCTACATTAACTATATTAACTCAAGCTCATTCACCTTGTACACCTTCTGCTAACTATGCCCATTTATCTGTTGACTATGTCAACTCATTTACTAATTGTACTGATTTTTTTGTTAATTATACCACCAAATTTGATGATCTTGTGAATTCCCCTAATCATTGGGTAAATACCTCTATTGATTCAGCCAATACCCCTAACGAATCATCTTCAGATCTTTACATCCCAAATCCTTCACTTCTGCAATTATTACTTTGAATTTATTAGTCATCTATGGTTCCAAAATCAATACTATGTTGACCACATGATCTTTCATATGTTCTTCATTTTCATTTTCCATATTTGTGGTTTTTATATTTCAGAGTCTTCATTTTCCACCTGCGCTTGAAGTCCACATGTAAGTGTGTTCCCAATATATTGGCATTTATTGTTCTTGTTTTTGAACTTTAGAATCCATGTATTTGTAGGGTTTGAGCTATTCACATTGACCAGCATAGGATTACTTTCACACTTCTCAGTTGTCACCAATAACATAGTGTTATTTGGTAACACATACTATATACTTTGTACGATCCAAACCATTTCCTAGTAAACTTCCCTAGGTGTGACTTATTTCCTTTTGGAAACCACAAAACATAATCCCCAAAATTGAACTATTTTTTTGGATTATTTTGTTGACTCCATAATGTTCTATTCCACTATTGAATACTTGTAGTTTCTGCAACTTGCATTTTAGCCTCTTGCAACTTTTCTAAATCTGTAATATTGTTAGTTAAAACTTTCACTTAAATATTGTCTCTTTCATTTCCACAACAATTGGCACTATGTATTATGTGGGCATCAATGGATGTAATCCATACACTAATTGATATGGTGTAACCCTATTGTTATTTTGTATGTAGTTCTATATGAAAATAACATTGTGGAAAAATGTTCATCCCAATCTATTATATTTTCACTAACTAACTTGGTCAACAGTGTTTCAAATACCTTGTTAATAGACTTAATCTGCCCATTCCCTTGGGGATAATAGCTTGTAGAACTCACATGCTTTGACATAAAATGATCTGTCAAATACTTGATGGCATCATTAATGAAATGAACTCCCTGATCTGTGACTATAATCGAAAAACATCCAAACCTGGTTAATATGCACTCATACAAAAATTTTGTTGTGACTATTACAATATTAATTTTCAATGTTCTTGTTGCCACCCACTTGGTAACATAATCTGCGGTAACAGAAATATATTTGTTTCCTCTATATCTTCTTACTGGCTTAATTAGCCCCACAAAATCAAGTCCCCATTTCATAAATGGTTTCTTTGGAATACTTGAGATCAACTTTGCAAGACTTTGAATTACTAATCCTCCTGTTCTTTGACATGCATCACAAGATCTGCATTAATCATGCACATCTTTGTACATAGTTGGCCACCAATATCCAACATCAAATATTTTCTTTTGCATTATTTTAGTAACAAAAGCATTTTTTTGTAACTTTGGCGACACCTGACTCACCGATCAAAATGGTAAGATCAAACCTCCCATATAAGTGAAAAGTTGCCATCCAAAATATAGATTGTAAAAAAGAGGGAAAACCACATAACCTACTGGAACAAGGATAGAAGAAAAGAAGTAGAGAACAAAAAAGAAATGATCACAAACAATAGTTGAGTTTAAAAAACCACTTTACTTGAGGAAAGTTGAAGTAAAGCAATTGACACACAATAGACAAAACACAAAAGATTTGTTAATTCACAAAAAAATGGGACATGCATATAATCAAAACCAAGAATAGTTCAAGGGATACACTTTCCAATTAATAAGCAATTGAAATGAAAAACATAAACAATGTAAAGAAGAACTAAAAGAGAGAAAACATAAGCACAATAGTGGAAATGTGGTCTACTTAAACCTAGAAGAGAAGTCTCTACCTAGCCTTAAAACATGGAAACCAATGCATGAAACGGATTTTTCATTTGACAAAAGGAATAAAAATCTAGAAATAAACAAAGTTCATTCACTAATAGAAATTGGCCAAAATGTAATCATTCTATTTGCAACTAGTTTGTGACTATTTTGATGTTCATCCTTACATGTGAACAACATTTAGTTAAGTTTTCATCTTAAAAAAACAATTTATGTCCAATTAGTTGCAAACTTGACCAATTTAGTTACAACCCTATGAATATACAAAAGTGTATTTTGTGAATTTTAAGGAATATAGTTGGGTGTATTAGGATCTATAAATGTATATTTTGAATGTATATGAACAACCATATTACATGTGTATTCAAGTATTATTATTAGCATAAATGGCCTCGATATTATGGTTCCACTAATTAGTGTATATGTTGAGTGTATTAAAATTTTATGTAAGATATTTACCAAATATATTGTGCCCATATTACAAGTTTATCCACACCATCTTATTATAACTCTTAAAATTATTACAAATAAAATTTACTATTATTTATATTAATGTTATATTATGTATTTATATTAATTAATGCAATAAAAAACTAAATTTCAAAATTATCTTTGATTAATTTTTTAAAAATAATACTATTTTACGAAATAATGATCATAATGATGATGATATTAAAATGATAGGAAAATAATTTTAAAATTACTGAAATAATTACTAAAAATATAATATATTATTATTAAATTATAAATATTTTCAAATGACTTATGTACTTATTAAAAATTATTTTTATTTATTACAATAAAACATTAATTATAATAAATCATAATAGCTCTAACAAGTGACATAATCATATATAATAATTATAATAATAATTAAATAATTAATCTAGGTTAGCTACAAATTATATTATTATTATTATAGGTAATAAATTATGAAAGATAATGAGTGAAGTAATAATATGAATAATAAAAATAAAATAGTTAACCTTGGTTACCAATTAGCTACAATAAAAATTGAATTAATTTTATTTTTACTATTAAATATCTACATTTATATTTATTATTAACTATTAAAATGAAAATAATAGTGGGAATAATTATAATAAAATAATTAACCTAGGCTAGGTTTTAGTTATATTATTAAATAGAAAAAAATTAGTACTCAATATTTATAATTAATAGTTCATAATTATTCGCTACTGAATATTTCAATTATTATATTAATTTATTTGGTTACAAAATATTAATTAATTAGTTATTAATAATTAGCTAATTGTTAAAATATTAACCAATTATTAGTTAATTAAACTGGTTGATAGATCATTATAATTAATATATAATTAAAATTAAGTATTATTACTATTTATCTAGCTAATAAATTAAGTAATTTTTAATAATAACTAATAATATAATCAATTGAGTAATCATAATATTTGATGATTATTACTATAAATAATTAGGTAGTTTTAATTTAGTTGATAATTAATTAATTAGCAAGTTTATTATTAAGTTATCTATATTTTATTCATTTAATAATTATTAATTTTATCAATTAATTAGTTGATTTACTAGTTCATTAGTTAGTTCATTAATTAGTTAGTTAGTTGTCACTTACCTATTTAATTACATACTTTTCAAGATGAGAATGAAAGCCAAAACATATGGGGTGAACTTTTTAGTTGCAAGTTGTTTGTGACTAAAAATGTTTAACCGCAAACGACTTGCAATTAAAAAGTTTATCCCATATGTTTTGGCTTTCATTCTCATCTTGAAAAACATATGAACAATGTGTTTTGTTTGACATTTTCATATTTTAAAACATGGGCATATGGGATGAGCCAATAAAAATGGCTTAACCCAAAATAAAATATAAATATTCATGTACTTACACCTAACTACCTATTTCCCTAACTTACCTACCTACTTTTCTACCTACCTACCTACCTAAGTAGGTATTTGGCCTAGGTAGGTAGGTACCTAGTTCAACCTACATACCTAAATATTGATTTAAATTTAATTTGGACAAATTCAATTAATATGCCATGTGACAAATTTCTATTGCACCATGTGTCACAATCTAAACCATCCAAACATAGAAATTAAATGTTTTAAATTATTTCAAAATAATAATAATAAATATTTTTAATTATTAAAAGTTGGGACATGTGGCAACACATAACTTGTTCCCATTGTTCACCAAAAAAGTTGCATCCTAGTTGCAAGCAACAATACGTATATGACTAGTCAAAGGATGAAAGTGTATTTCATTAATTTTTTCTTTCATCCAAAATTCATTATCATTTGTTATTAGTGTCAATGCGACTTGTCCAATGCGATTATTAGGATTTTAATTGCAAATGTCGTTTGCAACTAAAAATTAGTTGCAAGGACCAATTACAAAATGGCCATTTTCTACTAGTGACTTGTAAGAAAGAACCATTTTCACAACCACACAAAGCAATGTCATGACAGAACATGTCTAGAAACCTTTCAGGGATAAAATGTCTTCAGACAAATATTTTAGTTAACATTTGGAATTTTCGAAAGAACATTCATATCAATGGATGTGCTTGAAACAAGCCAATAAAACAACTGTCAAACATGGGAGTGTACACAATTGAACTAAATGAAAACCATTGGAAGAAGCATCAAATTTAGTACCAAGATAAATGAAAAGACCACTCATAAATAGACCTCCATTGTGCGCAATGTACCAAGCCAATTAACTGAGCTTAGTGTAGGCTAGAACTCCATGTCAAAATATATGCCCTATGGAATTAAGCATACCTAGTTTCTTTTGTAAGCCCAAAATAAATGCGTGAACATTGAGGTCCATATAAACAACAAGATTGAATTAGTAGCTCTAACAATTTCATTTTTCCAAAGTTTATTACAAATGTTTATACGAATAAATTTCTACTATTAAGTGGGAGTTCACTAATTCTATCATCAAGACCATCCTAGTTTATTGAAGGAAAAAAATTTCACTACATATCTCTTTCATAAAATACCTAAATACTAACGAGGATGGTTTTTTCAAAATTCATACACTATCTGAAACCCTACATTGGAAAAAAAACCTTGTACCAACCCATTGGTAGCTAATGAGTATGGAGGAAATAAAGAGGCACTTATCTATGTCAAAATTTAAAATAAATTTCTTAACAAGAAATCACTTATTTTCCTACATTTTTACATTTATCTAAGTATTCATTGATGTAGGAATCTAGATTTAGAAATAAGCATTTATTCGAAAAATCTAAAAATCATATGTGATTTTCCTTGAAGGAAAATTTATGAAGTTTTCCAAAGAATATGCCAAACAAGCAAGGGGTAAATGTGTGAAGTTGTCATCTTTTCACTCAATGCTCCTCTAGAAAGTCATAGAGTAGTCAAATGAAAACCACAAATATTTAAATCTGATATAAAAACCTCCTATTGAAGGCTCCCAATGTCGTATTGCAAAACTGGGAAAGAAGATAGTGGTTCAAACCAACTTATCTTTCTATCCTACAAGCTTACGCACAAAGAGGAAAAAAATGCTAAAACCAAAACTACTTATTACTAGCCACAAAGGATTATCCTCTAATTATTTCAAAGAACAATTAAAACATTTATTAGACACAAGAAGGTTGATAAAATCATATTTTTTCGTTAATGAATTACACCAATGTAAAAATATTGTGAATTCTTTCAAATAGGTTTCCTTTTAGTTCAATCCTTCTTTTTTTCTTGTTTGGAGGCAAAGAGGTTGTCAACCATAAGGTTATGGAAAAAAATGGCAATAATTCAAATGACAAATTGCCCAAATATGATCCTTTTATCATCCTTTTAAATCTCTACTTGCATCAAAATTCAAATCTCTACAAATCTCATGATATAAAATATCTTTCCTTAGATTTGGTGATTTGAAAGCCACAAAAATGACATATCTAAGGTGTAGGGTTTAGGTTTCAAGGTTTAAAGGATGACATAATTTCACTACCCGCTAAAATGTCCTTAGTTAAAATATTGATTTTATTCCACTCAATTATTTGCAATAAGTTTTCAATGGTTTATTCATGATTATGTTCACCCAGGTTTTATATGAAATAGTGGAAAAAGATGGACAGTAAAAAATAATTATCTCATTGTAATTATTTGATAGAGTTATAAGTTGAAAAACTATCCATATTCTCAACAACATTTAGTCCATGGTTTCTTGCGAGAGAACTACTATCTGCAAATCATCGAAACAACCAGTGAAACTCAAAATTTTACAACTACAAATAGTGATGTTAATAAAATAGGTAACTCCCATTCATACAATCACTTGTCAATGCCAAGAAAGGAAACTACAGTGTGAAGGCTAGAACTCCTAGAAGGCATGGGAGTAGTTTTATGTGGACAAATTCAAAGTAACAGAGAAAAAGAAAAGAAATGGCTCAACTAAAGAAATAGTCCCTTTAGTTACATCAATTGATGAAGAAGTAACATCTTGGCTCTAATAGTTTTTTTACATTTCAGTCGTTATTTTCAAGATGTAGAACCTCCTATGGCATATGTCAGCCATGGATTATAGTTCAACAATTAGTTAAGCTTTAGTTCCATAATTTTCTTTAGTATTAATGATTTGAATGCTTATAAGCCTCTAAGTAATGATTATTAATAGTTGAATCAACTTTTGTGATATTTCTAGGCATATAGTACTTCTTTATTTCAGTTGATGTAGCGCTTAATCAGTTAAGCACCTAGTAAACCTTTTAAAGTACATTATCCCTTTTATGTTGTAGAGAAGGGAAAGGGGATGTAGAAATAGATGTGATTTATTGATATATAGGGAATACAAGCCCATAATTAATAATAGCCTTTCGCTGTGACAAGGTTAAGTTAGTTTGTAGAAGAATCTTCAAGCACTAATGATGTATTTGTAAGATTTTTAGGATGTAGTCCTAATACATTTTTATTTAGTTTCACTTCTATCAGACTTTTAAATAGAATCAATTCAAACTTAAGTATTAACATTTCCGCCTAAATAGCCTCAGGTGAATTACAACTTTATAACCGACTTAAAAAATAGATCACAATTGCAAAAAATCTAGAATGCGACGAATGGTGTGAGCGAGGTACTCGACTCGGTGCTCCATGGAAAGGGGGTTGATTGGCCCTCGTAACCAACGATAATGGCCATCATCGGGAACCCACGTTCGCCAATGAAAGCGGACATCATCATCTTCACATTAACACTCTTCAAACCTTTCTGGCGCGGCTCCACGAGCACGAACGAATTTTAAATAGATTGCTAAAACATGTGGGTTAAGAGACAATTAACGATCCCATGCCGAATGATCGACTCGAGTGCGCACCACTCGCTTGGGCGATTCTTCTTCGCGCGGCCATTGAGAAACAATCACGTCGAGCGGTATTTCTTCAAGCTTTTCCTGTTCTACTGGTGCAACTAGAGGATTCGAAGGCATAACGACATCATCCGCCATGACTAATTCTCACCTGCATCGACAAAAACCAAAAAAGTAGTACAAACAATGTGGTACTTGCGTTTAGAAGGGGTCGAGGCCTTTTTATTTAACAAATTAGGGTAGGCGTAAGGTGTGGGAATGACGGCGAAACCTCATGAAAACTCGAACATCCTAGATCTAATGGATTCATCAAACCTTAATTTCGACTGCGGATCTAGAAGTATGTGGGGATTCAAATTTTACTTTCAATTTACTATGTACTACATAGTTAACTAGTGCATGGTAAAATAAATAGGTAGTGTATATCAAAAGAGTAAATGGTACACGGGAATGTTAGTTTAACCATTGAATTAGTCAAGTAAGAATTCAAGGACGTTACTTGTTACTACCGATAAACTATCCTAGTAGTTAGTTATTTGAAATAATTAGGATGAAGAAGTAGGATGTGAAGGTCAACGGACGGAAAGGATAAGGATCAAGCTCAAGAGACTTCATTAAGATATCCAAGATAAGGGAAGGGATGAATCGTCCAATCCCATTAGTCATGAGGATTGTCATCTTATTTGATTGGAGGATGGAATATTTCTTGTGTCTCATTGGGCCCAAAAATTCTCATCATAAACTCAATTGCATGGCAATTTATTCTCAATTCTCATTGACTTTAGAAGGATGAGGAGGCCATTGATTGGAGCAAAGGATTTCAAAGCTTTCATTGGACAAGGGGAACAAGCTCAAGGAAGGTCATGGAGGCTTACCGAAGAAGAGGGTATTGTGTGTATGTGGGAAGGAAAGGAAGTGTGAGGGAGAATTTTTTAGTTCTTATGTGTGGAAAGGTGTTCATGGAAAAGGTGTGTGTAAGAATCAAATATGGAAGGAAGTTGTGTGTAACAAGTACTTGTAGCAAAGCCTCTGGATTTTTGGTTCAATTAATTGTTCCTCCCAAATCCATCATTGGATTTGTGTCAAAATGAAATCAGTTTTAGTTTGGAAGGTGTAAAAGGTTCTCCCCAAATTCCAGCATCATTGGGTTTGTTGTCAAGGAGCTACACTGGTTGGAAGTAGAGGGTGTTGTAGTGGAGTTCATGGAAGGATTTCCATGACAAAGCCTCTAGATTTTTATTTCAATTAATTTTTCCTCCCAAATCCACCGTTGGATTTGTGTCAAATTTAAATTAGTCTTAGTTTGAGAAGTGTAGAAGTTTCTGTTCAAAATTCAGCATCATCGGAGTTGTTGTAAGGGAGCTACACTTGTTGGAAGTAGAGGGGGTCGAATTGTCTATTTTTTCCTTCAATCTAAGCAAAGTGGTTTTTAGTTCAAAGCTTAACTCTTGATCAAAAAAATAAAAATAAAAAACTTATGAGATTTTGTAACATGGTTCCTTTTATATTAGCTTTCCAAAAATTCAATGCATGTTAGATTAAGAGGTTATATGTAGATGTTATGACAAATGGAACGGAAGGGTTCCAACCATCAAGCGTGACATTGGATTGAACATCAACATATGGCTCCTTCATATTCCATCATGGTGAGTTATGATTATCTCACAATGTCTTTGTATCTTCAAATTAGACACAACGCATTAGATCCTTAGTGAATTTCATTACCTACCTTGAATCACCTTACTTGTTAGACTATAACCACATAGTAGTTCCACTTCCAACCGGTTTTTTTGTGAGTGCATATCTTAATGGTGAAGGTGTGTAAGAATTCCTCACAACATACTTTTTCCAAATGTTGCCTTTTAGGGTTTCAAAGTCTATAAATGCTTGTTTTCAATCATTTTCAGGTTGAACCATGTCCAACACAAACGAGCAAGATTAAAGAGGTACCTTTCTTTCCCTCCTTTTGAATTTTTTTGCCTTCTCTTTTAGTTGCATAAAGTGAGGAGTGAAATCTTGAAGCGTTGTAAGAACCTTCAAGGATTCATTTGAAGTTTTTGCAATGCCACAAGCCATGGAGGAGAAGAGCTTTTGGGGAGTGAAAAGAACTTAGAAAAGCTCTTTGATTCTGAATGGGGGTTCTTTTTTTACGAGCACTCTCAAGAGGACCCCGAGCCTTTTAGGTTTAGGGTGAATCAAAGACCTCGAGCCTCCAGCCAAAAGAGCTTGAGTCCTTTCAGCAAAGCTCTAGCCAAAAAATCTTGAATGTTTTCGGTAAAGGCACGGCTTGGGGAGCTCAAGTCTCAAGTTGTGAGATTGAGGTTGTGAGCTCAACTCTTCCAAGTCTTTTGAGTCCTAGGCCATGAGCTTGAGTCTCGGGGCTTGAAAGGGCAAACTACCCAAAAGGAGAAAGGGGCCAGGAGGAAGGAGGTAAAAGGAAGAAAGATGGGGAGGGAAGAACAAAGGCTAGGAGGAGGGAGGGAGAAGGAGGAGAGATGGGAAGGGTAGAAGAGAGGTTGGGAGGGGAGGTGAGTTGGGGAAGGAAAACAGAGGTTGCAAGGAAAGGCAAAATAGGGAGGGAGGAATAGAGGTCGAGAGGAGAGGAAGAATGGGGAAGCAAGAGAGATTGGGAGGCAAGAGAGAGCTTTCGGGAAGGGGTCTGAGAAGAGAGAGGGGTCAAAGAGAAGAGGATTCAAGAGGAGAGAGGATCGTCGAAAATAGAGGGGCCAGGGATAGAGAGGAAAGGGAGAGGAGAGGAGAGGAGAAGAGAAGGAGAGGGAGAAGGAAAGGAGGCTAGATTTGGTCAAAAGAGCTTAGGTGCTTTCAACAAACATTTCGGTTCAAAGAGCTCATAAACAATTTGGGGTTTCTAAGAACACAAGAAAACCTTCCGGGCTTTCTCTAGGAGTAATCTCAAAAAACATATTTTGCCATGCTTGGGAGCATTCTTAAGTTTACTCGAGAAGAGAGAAAGTTTTTTCATTGTCGTGCAAGTTTTTTTTTTCTTCTCCAAACATACATCACAAACTTAATGGGTCATAATTTGGCAATAATAATTGTGTAAAATCTACTTTTCATAGGTTCATATGGAATAAACATGGATGTCATTCATGTACTTGTGTTGTTTGAACACTGATATTATGCGCATTATTTAAACATGAATGTCATATGTTTATTTGTATCATTTAAACATGGATGCTATATGTCTATTCGTGTTGTTTACACACAAAAATCATATGCACGACTTTTGTGTTTAACTAATACAAACCTATGAAATAAAAAAATTCACACAAATTTGGAACAAACCCATGAAGCTTGTAAATTTGTGATGTATCTTCAATTTTGGGGGACATTAAGACTCAAGTGATGATCTTTATGCACTTTTAGCTCAAGCTAGGTCTCATTTGTTCAAATGGACACTCTAAGTGTAATTTTTTTGACTTGCAATGCTCTTCACTATTTTGCAATGTGTGCAGACCCTAGTCGAAAAATTCCAAATTGAGGTATGAATGAGTAGAAGAATTTGCAAGAGTTCTATATTGAACTAATGCATTTCATGTACATAAGGTTGACAAATCTCAAGATGTGTTGTTTGCAGAAGAAAAGGAGGTCAAGTGTTCCTATGAAGATCAACATTTGCTACAACCCTTCAATGAAGTATAAATTCTATATTTCCTCATTCTGAAGAAAGCCAAGGTTTGCATTCCGTGGTTAAGGTTCTTGAATTCATGGAAATAAATGTTTTTTTTCTTTCTCTTGCACATGTAGTGTAACTCCCCTTCATGGATTTAAAGAGTTTTAATTGACTTTGTGCAAATGGAAACACATGAGATTCTAAACTAGAAATCATTACACCCATAGGAGCATTTGCTACAAGAGATAATGACTAGGTGGGCATCAAAATTCATTTGGAAATCTAATAACTAAGCAAAATGTTATATGTAGTTGAAGGAAATTAGGTGGTAAATCAAGTGTAGATTTGAATTGCCTCAATGTTGATCGAGAGTAATTCAAATGTGATAGATAGCATTGAGATTTTGACATACATATCATTAAGCATTAATACTAGGGCATTCATGAACAATGCTTCAAGCCTTGATGATTTTGATGAAAGGACTGGTTTAGATGGAAGAGCAAATCAGATCTTTAAACACCATGGAGACAAGAATATCAATGAGAAGAGGAACAAAAATACCCAACAAAAGGTGGGCCACTCCAAAAACCCATTGGTCTATTCCTCTAATTGTAACAAAAAATCCAAAATAAATGTTATATTGTTGCTGACATTAAGTATGAAACCTCAAGATTTTGGTTGCAGCTATTACCTACTTTTCAAATATTGAATAAATCCATTATGCCAAATTTCAACATGGCATCATTCGGTATTGACTTAACAATAATATGCAATTGAATCCTATGAGTTGTAATTGGGACAAACCAAGAGCCTCCTTATAACCATTGGATCATTATTGACCATTGACAATGTAGAATCTTTCCTCTTTTTGTGTCAAAGAACATAAACAATCAATCAATTACACAATGAAAAACCTAGCCTTTATACACCTATTATCCATATACAAATAATAAACTTGTTTAGTTTTCTATGCTCCATCAGAACAGGATTTGGTGAATGGCGATTACCATTCCTTGGATATGGGATCATTTTGTGTTGATCAAATGTGAATATTCAATAGAAAAACATTTAATGCGATTTAAGTGGGGAGATATGAAGTAGTCACTTATAAACATAATTAGGTGCTTCTTTGTGATCAATGCCAACTAAGAGCAATGTTGATTCATAATAGTTCCATTTTCGTCCAATAAATTCAAAAATTGACAAGGATTGGTTGTTCTTACTTCTTTTTATCACAGTAAAAAAAGATTTCTTCTCATGCACTTTGTTTTTTCTATGTCCTTATGTCATCCTATTGTCATCCTATGATGTTTTTCACTCGTCCTTGTGCATTGTTTTATCATCCTACTATAATTATTCAATCACCAACTGAACATGGTTCTACATGTGCACTTGATCCTGTAAAACTAAAAAGACAGTTTTCCAATCGCAAGTGGTAGCCCTCTTGAGATGGTGTCTTGTACAAGAAATGTAGTTACAACACATTTACCATCACTAGAAGTAGCAGCTACCAATGAGGGTGAATATAAACAAATGTAACCAAAAAGCCAAATGTGGATTCCTTAGAGCATAGGAGGCTTAATTTGTTTTCAAGTGAATTCCCCGCTTCTAATGATGTCTTGATTGAGTTCCAACAGGATGATCAAAAACCACAAATGGATTTCACGGTTGTTGCACCCACAAAAGTAGTGAATAAAAGTGTAGGTATGAGATTTTATTGTTTTAAAACCATGTTGTCATTTTTCAATGCTAATAATTTTTTTGGCATCAAATGGCCAATTCTCTAATATATTCACTGATTTCATGTTCAATGCATAACCGCTAGATCATAATGCACATGTGCAATAAGACCTTGAAAAAGTTAATCAACAACCAACAAATTTAGATAGTCCAACTTGCACAATAAATGTTAAAGCTTCGCAACCTATAGCCATATATATTTTTTAGTCTAAGCGTAAAGCTCTTGATGACATGTAGCTAGGAGACTGACATCTGAATCCAACTTATCAAGTCTGTAAGCATCAATTCCAAGGGAGAATTTGGTCTTTGAGTTAATCTGTTGTTGTGCTAGAAATTTTTATAAAAATTCCAAACTTTTAGTCACATGATGCATATTAACATAATTTGTTATCTCTCTATGTGATTATCAGATGCAACTAGTATTTTGAGAAGGGCTAACACATAAGAAGACCAACATGCAGTTCATAATCCATGAAAGAAGGCATATCAAAAGGGATTAGTAGTTGGTAATTCCAAACCCAAGCCACCATCTAAGAGACAACCCACTGTTAGTTCACTTAGGGTAGTTTGCACTCAAAAACAAGGTGAGAAAGAAGCAACACCACCAGCTTCTACAACCTTTAGTAAGAGTAAAAATTGGAACTAAAATGCCATTCACCAATTACATATAAGTATGTCATTCATGTCTGATTAGCTTCTAGTTCTTTTTATAGCGCATGTCTTGTCAGTTTCCATGAAGCAAGGTGTATGGAGGTTAGCCTAGGATGAACCTAAAGAAATTGAATTTTTGGACTTAAAGGAGTAGTTGAGCTACTTCAAGTGGTCTTTGATTATCTCTACAACATATAAAGCACATCATCTCTCAATATGCTTGGATTGTTATTTTTTTGTTTTGTAAGCCTTAGTTTTTGTTTTTTCCATGGGCATGTTTTGAACCTATTGTAATATTTTGGTTTTCAAGTTTTTCATTTTGATGTTGCTTTCAAACAATTCTCATTTGCAAATATAAATTAGCTTGCATTCTCTGTGATTTTGGATACTAATACATTCTATGTTTGATATTGCATAGATTTCAAATGTCTGAGTGCTACATGGGTTTTAACTGTTTAAGTATTACATGGATTTCAAATGTCCTAGTATTGCATGGATTTCAAATGTTTAATTATTGCATGGATAACATTACATCAATATAATGGATATTGGGATGCAATGAACAATGTGGCAAGTTGGGCTTATGTGTGGCATGCTTTGCACACTAGAAACTTGGTGTGTAGACTCCATTACCAAAGAGTGAATATTGCATAGATTTCAAGTGTCTTCATATTGCATGGATAACATTACATCAATATAACGGATATTGGGATGCAATGAACTATTGTGATAAATTAGGCTTTTATGTGGTAGGCTTTGCACACCAAAGACTTGGTGTGTAAACTCCATTACCAAAGTGTGAATATTGCATGGATTTCAGGTGTCTTAATACTACATTGATAACACTACATCAACATAATGGATATTGGGATGCAATGAACTATTATGGCAAGTTGGGCTTTTGTGTGGCAGGTTCCACACATTAGAAACTTCGTGTGTAGACTCCATTAAATAAACCAAGTTTTGTAGCTAGGAGGAAGGCAAATTGCAAATGAGATTTTAGATGGATTTGAGGTTCGCCTTTTAGAAGAAAGGTTGTTGCAGACACATGTTAATCATTTCAATTATTGTTGGCTACATATAATAATGTAACAACCAATTCTTGAACAAGTTTCAAGTGTTTTCAAATAGGCTTTGATACATGGGGCCTATAATTATTTAGCTTAATGGGTTAAATATGTCCTACCAATAAAAAGTTCAATGAATTCTCTAATATTAATGAAGACATAAATCCAAGAATGGTACAAAAGTAACATCCACAAGGTCAACCCATTTTTGATACAGTAGCTACCTGCATTGTGAACATTGATCTTGGTAGTCATAAAACATCTTTCAACATTCCATAATGCCTTGAACATAGAGTTTGGTAGGACCATCAAACCATCTTTTAACATGGATTCATAACAATACTACTTGTAATGCTTTAAACCCATTCAATCTATCCATCAAAAATAAATTCCCTCATAAAAAATGTTGTAAAACTCAATAGGTCCAAGAGTTTAAAACATGATTTAATTCCTAACACTCAACTCCTTTAGTGCCTTCATATATTAGCTCAAGTGTAGGGAGCTCCAACTATGGAGACAATGAAAACTATGAGGTGACTTTCTGCCCTTTTATTCTCGGTTTTATGAGGTGATTATACTTGAAGCTACATATGTTATTGGTGAAGGAAAAATGTAAAGTGTATATCTAGATATTGAATTGCGTTTGTAGTTGAAAATAAATAATTTGCCTCCTATGCATCATTTATGACTTGGAATTGATAAATATATTTTCAAAGTTTAAACTTTTCAAATCCTAGAATTTTATGTTAAATTGTCACCCACTTAAACTAACTTCTAAGGAGTTGACATAATGTTCAACTTGAAATAAACCTCTAGTCACTCAAAACATTTTTTGCCATCACATACATTATCCAAATCTAGCTTGCATTAATTCATTGGAAAGTTAGCTACAAAGCACATTTGCCTACCAAATTTCAAGCCCTACATTTAAATTAGTAAAAAGTTGTGCCATAGAACCTAAGAGGGTTTTATGATAGCAGAAAGCTCAATTTGACAGTAGATTTCTAATCACTTAAAACATTGTTGCTATCACATACGTTATCCAAATTTAGCTTGCATTAATTCATTGGAAAACTAGCTACAAGGTGCACTTGCGTGTTAAATCTCAAACCTTGCACCTAAATAAAAATAAATTATGCTACAAAACCCAAAAGGTCTTATGAAATTTCTCTAAGATTTCAAGCTCTAAATGTACCCCTACTCATTTCCATTCTTTCAAAGGTATTACTATCATCTCATCTATTCTCCTTCTTTCCATCATTTACTAGGATTAATCATTATTTTCTTCCTAAAAAAAGTTGTAGAAACAAGTTTTCAAATTAGAAATCACGTTTCAAAAGAGAGAGACAAATGATCTAAATTTGTGCCTTTGAAGAAAAGGAGAAGGAGAAGCCAAGGGAACACTATTAGAAAACTTGGTACTTTTTGACTAGCAAATCTAATAAAAAAATACTCAATTTGAACATGCATTAAAAAACCATTCAATCATTTTGGACAAGTCAATTTTGACATGTTTATTGTGATTGGGGTGGTTTTTTTTATTGGTAGAGTATGGACCATTTGACTAGTCATTTTGACAAGTCAAATTTATGCCTATAAAACAATAAATTTGTGGCAAGTAGGTAGGTAGGTAGGTCATAAAAAGGCAAGTAGGTAGGTGGTAGCCTAGCCTATCCTATCCTATTTAATCTACCTTAACCTAACCTAGTATATCCTACTTAGCCTACCTTACCTACACTAGGAGAAAAAACCCATTTTACAATTATGTTTTCAATTACTTTTCAATTTTCATTTATAGTTGAAAACATCACTTTCAATTACAAAATGTTTTTTACAACTCAAAAACAACATTATCATCTACTTTCCAAAATAGTTGACAATGTTGAGTCGACTTTGCAACATAGTTGAAAACAACATACACATGTCAATTTGTGGGTTAATGTTGAGGTGACAACATTTTAATTGAAAACGACATACATTTCAATTGACGCAACATTTCAACTATAAAGTGCTGAGTATATTTAGTTGATTCCATGCTAGCAAGTCAATGGATGAACTTCATCCACCTACATGTCATGTATTTGGGGTGTGGAATTGAAATTATGACTATCTTTCAACTACTTTACAACCATTGTAGCATTGGCACATGTCATGTCAATGAGGAAAGGCATGAAAATTAGAATTTTTGATTATTATTCAATTATATTATAACCAATGGAACATTGACATGTGTCACATGGGCATTCATGGTCCACCATCAAACTAAATTATTTGACTTGTGCCATGTGTATGGTTTCAAAATCTTGAAATTATTGATTTATTGAAAATGTTAGCGTATGATATTGTGCCACGTGGACACTTATGTTACACACTTACATGACACATGGCATCTTGTTGTTTGTAGGTCATCAAACATATGTGAAGTCAAGCCAAAGTAAAGAAATCAACTACAAGGTAGTTGAAAGCAAATTGAAAAGAAATTGAAAATATGTTGAAAATAAGTCAAAAATTTGTGTAAATTAGTTCAAATGTTGTTGAAATTACACGTCTACACAAATTACAGTCACAATTATAAGACTATTAAACCTAGACTATGGGGATAATACACCTAGCTAAAATTAATTAAAGAAAATAAAATCATAATAAAAGCATAATCTGCCTATACATTATCAACAAAAAATGCAAAACCTATTATAATTTGAAAATTATGAAAAGAAACATTGTTTTCATGTAGGAAATGGTCCCATCTACATCCCGAAGATGCTAATGTTATTAATCAAACATTTATTGGAACAATGAAATGGCTCTCCTATAAGGTGGTTGTTTTATGTTTATGCATTAATGGTGTGAACTCGTTGGTATGCTTAATTGGATTGTTGCCTTGTTGGACCACATTTTTTGACTTGTTCATAACTGCATCTTGCATTTTTTAATTAAAGAAATGAAAATTGTTAGAAATGAGAAAACTTAATAGGAATATAATGCATCAAGAAAAGATTTTGCATTAGTTGCACACATTAAAAATCAATAAAAAAAATCATCATTTACTATTCAAGAATAAGAAAGTTTGACAAAGAAGAAAACATTTTGAAATCTGGAAAAATTATAATTAAATAACGAATAGAAATGGCACACATCATGAGCTTACCTTATACATAATCAATAAACATAGTTGAAACCTAATTGAGATCTAGTTGAACTTAATCAAAATATAATAAAAATAATATAGTTGAAACTTAGTTGAAAGTAATTCACTAAAACAAACATAATCAAAACCTTACTTGCATTGATGGTTCATAAATGTTCATAAGTTTAGCTCTCATTGCTCGAGTGTTTGTTTTAAAGTTGGAAAAAAGAAAAACCAATGAAAGTTGAAGAAAAAACTTTCATATTTATAAAACACGTTTTTTTTTTCTTCTATTTGGACCCCTCCTACTTTGAAAGCTCATAACTTTATCATGTCTTCTTCATTTTAAATGATTTAAAGTGCTACAGGAACACCACCTTAAGTTCTACAAATAATCTTGGAACTATAATAACAATAGAGCAACATACAAGAAAGTTTTTGGGTGTTCAAGAACTGGTTGTGGTTTGTTGTTTTGAGTTCTTGCCCCCTTACTTTGGGGGGCCATAACTTTTTCATTTCTAATATGTTTTTGACAATTTTTAGTGCTTTAGATGTGCCAAAAGGAGGGGTTCATCATCTACTTGGACACCAAAACTAAAAAAGCCCTCCCTTTGGATCTAGATTGCCCTAAGTGCTTAAGTGTATTAAAATTAGCCTAGTTATTTTAATGAAAGTTTAAAAAAAACCTAGTTGAAAAAAAAACTAGCAAGAGTTCAAACAAAACCTAGTTAAAAATAATTTAACTAAAGGTAACATGGTGGAGAAATAAAGGAAGAAATATCTTGGTAAAGGGAAAATAAACAATAAAAGAGGAAAAGAATTTCTAAACACTTGTAGTTGTAAGATACATGTGTGGTGGTGACTTCCAAACTCCATAAGCTTGTCTCATGTAATTCATGTTCACTTGCCTTGAAACCATAGCTTAATGTGCTTATTTAAAAAAATGCAATGAAAAGAAGAAAAAAAGTTTGAACATGATAAAAAAGAAAACAATTTAACAATAACCCCAAAATGAAAAACTTGAATTTCCTCAAATGTAAAAAACATGATGCACTCACTTGAAAAAATCCATGAATTGATATTAAACTACATAATTTAAAATTTTAAACACAAGTTGGGCCTAAAGAAAAGCAAAATAAAATTAAAAAACTGAAAAAATAGAAAAAATCAAAGTAGAATGCAAAGAAAGCTCAAAGTAAATGACAATGTTATATAAGGGTAGTCCCTTCATCCATGGATGGAGGAAGTATGTGGTTATAGTTGGGATGCCAACTAATTTTCAATTATGCAAGTTGACAATATGAATTTTTGAATTTCTTAACAATCCAATCAATTGATTAGTCCACATTTTTTACTTCAAAAGTCCACTATTGATAATGAATGTATTATTTTCGAAAAATAATTGTGGAATTTTTTTCATAATCAAGTTCTTAGTTTAGAATGAGTCATCATTTAATATATCTGAGATTAATTTATTCACTGTATTAAACATTTAAACACAAAACACCTTACATAAATTATTACCATGATTTCAAGAGTGAGCCACCATACCTTACATTCGCCCTCAAGTCACATGGAGGATGCAACTAGGTGCCACATAATGTCTTTTGCAACTTGTCCACTTCGATTAGACATTATATTAATTGCATGTGGTAATTTTATTAAAATTGGTTGTAAATTTAGTCATCAATATGTGAATGTTTAGCACTATTACAAATCATGGTTAAATTTAAGAAGTTCAAGTTGATTAATTTGTCATTTTGACTAATGGACATGTACATTTTGAGGGATATGGAAAATTAGTTCTTTCAACAAAAAGTGGGATAGTGGGTGGTAAAAATTGATTGAACAAGTTTTGAATGTCATGTTGAGTGTAAACCAAAAAGGAAACCAAGACTCCATAACACTTCTAGCATGTGATTTTCATTTGGAGTGCCAAACCATTATTAAAAAATTGAATAATCTCCTATATTTTGTATGGATATCTCCTAATTTCTTTCCAAACCTTTGGAATGTAATCTAATTATCAATAAACATTAAATATTGCCATTCTTATTATGTAGCCTTTTGATGAATTGTTTTTGAGTTTCTAACATATGTTTCACAAAATTTGGTTTTTTATAATCTTAAAGGTTTATGTCATCATGTAGAACATACTTTAAATTCTAGTTGTGGTCAAAATATGAAACAATTTCAACAAATATTCATATTAATATTGATTGAAGGTTTTTGATGAAATTACATAGTGGGACAAAATTCTTGAATGGTGTTTCATGAGATTTTTAAAGGACATGTTAAAATCATCCAAATTGGAAAAAATCACAATCATTTAAATTAAAAATATGTAAATTTTTTATGAACTATATAAAACTAATAAATAAATAATTTGGTACAAACATAATGATCATTGAAAATAAGGTTCTAAAAGTGATTTTGGGATGAAACAACCTTTTCATGTATCCCAATTTTGATTGGACTTTATTTGATATATTAAACCAAATGTTGCCACCTATTCGTGCATGTATAATGATGATATAGTCACATGGCATTTTGTGGTAGGGGGGGGCAAGGGAGGTCCTTGATCATAATAATTAATTTACAAGCAACCTATGGCAAACAACATGGGGTGTACTTAAGCTTAGTGTAAGTAGCCTAGCTAACCTAAGTTTAACCTACATTGACAACCTAGGCCTATGCCTTGACTAGGTTATAACCTAATTAGCAACTTGGGCCCATGCTAAACATATAGTCAAGTTGTAAGGTTGATCTTGAAGATGTGAATTGATCAATTCACTTCCATGTTGGGGGACCAAGTCAACCATTACACCAAAACTTCAAAAACAATATTTTGTGCCATCATATTATTTCAATCAGTTTTTTTTCTAACCTACGTAGGTAGCTTGACATAGTTACCTTATCTAACCTATGTACCTAGCTTACTTAACATAGCTACCTAGAACCTAGCTACCCACTTACACTTCCCACCTACATTAACCAAATTAATTTAAATTGAGTCTACATGTTAGGAACAACTATAAGACTTCAACCAAATCTTGTCCCAACATTTCATTTTAGGGACAAATGAATTGTTTCAAATTTATAGATTAATTTTATCCAATTACGAGACATCATATGTTCATGTTTCTTTGGATAGGATTATCCTCCATGTGGCAATTAGGTTGAATTTTTTTGCTTCCATGTGGCATTTTGGATAAGGAACCAACAAATCATTGTGAGGGGTGAAAGAACAATTCAATAAACATTTCATCATCCTTTTCAACATAAATGAAAAATAATGTATTAAATTTTCAAATATATTTATTACAATGATCAATATGAATATTTTTTTGACTTTATAACAATGATATTGAATGATAACATATAAAATGTGCATTTAGATAGATTTTTACAAATGAAACAAAAGGCAAACAAAACTCAATTTGTTATAAGATTGGTTTCAAGTAGATGAAATATTGAAATATTTTACTTTCTACTTCTAATGTAAAAATATGTTTGAACGTCGTATTCACCAACCATTTTCAAATATACTTGTTAACTACTTTAATTATATTAATGTTTTGCAAACTTTGTATACAACTTCCTATTAATTCAATGGCTCCAAAATTGGTGTAACAATTGAAAATATTTTGACTCTACTTTCTTCCATTTATGTGTCCAAAATATGATTTTATGAGAGTGCATTTGTCGTTTGATCACTTTTTGTGTCTAATAGAATATGCCTTCGTCTTGAGTCAATCAAGACTAGGATGGATATTGATCAACATGTCAATCCACTTAAAACTTGGATGATGAATTCATATTTGTCATCCTTTTCATTTCATACACATCTTTGCGTTTGGGACATGTTAATGCATATCTCTCCAAAGTACAAATTATGAATAAAAGATGAAAATTGTTTTAACTTTTCATATTTTCATACTGTAGAGAAGTTTTTTTCATGATGACCAATATTCCATAAGTTCTACTACATAAAAATACCCAATGGCCATATAGATCAAATTAACCAGTACATTCTATATTGTTTGTAGATGCATAGGCCACCAAACAAAATCATTCCAATTCTATACATTCTTCATGGTACTTATATGTGCCAAATTGGTAAGAATGGAATGTCACATGTCCTGCCCATTTTGTGTTAGGACCACAAATCATCCTTAAAAATGATGTTATTGCTAAATGCTTTGAATTTATCTAAGCTGAAAACCTTCTTTTTTTATTTCAATAGTCAAAGGTATGAGAAAACTATCCAAAATTGTGATTGAACTCTTGGGAATTTCCTGCAAAATATAGTGTGACATGCATTTCCTTGGACCTGAGGATAATCTTGACCACTTTGCCTACCAAAATCTGAAGTGCTATTGACAATGTCTTCAGGAACAATTTGGGTACTTGGGGAACATGATGGGAACACATTGGGAACAATGAAAAAAACACAAAATCTCGCACCCCTCCTCACCAGAAAGGAGAAAACTGGACCCCTTATCTTGAGTGGATGCTGAGCTTTCTCATTGGCTGCATAAAACTTTTATTTACAAAACTGTTTGTCACCATTTTTGGCCTGTGCTAATGGAAGGGGCACAAAATGTGGGACATAGTTAACCAGCGACCCACCAGTGCACCACGTAGGATGGATCATACTTGGTATGTGGACATGATCTACTTTTTCATTCTATCTTTGTCCCATAACTAACTATGGTGGTTAGTTACGTACTAACCATCCACATGTATCTACCTACTAGTGATTTTTTCTAAGAATTTTTGTTTCTATGGGGAGTGACACTGATCATCCAGGAAGATGTAAAAAGCGTGATGATCATCCATCCTTAGAAATATTTAGTTAAATTTGAGCATAAACCAGATATGAAGCACAAAACTTTAATCATCCTTCTATGTTTTTCCTGCTACACACTGAAAGCCAAATATGAAAACCTGGAAATTTTCACTCTTTTATTTTCCCCCACTTTTTGGCAATAAAAAACCTTCAATTATTATTTCTTTGGGGAGAAAATTGGCCAATAAAAAAAACTTGACTCCTACCTACCCAATAAGCACCTCGCACCTTACTTTCCTACATACATAATAACCACTTACATGACTTGCATAGTAGTCACATAAAAGACTTACCAACTTACGTAGGCAGGCACCTAGAGGTAGTGTGAAGTGGGAATAGAGAGTTTATATGATAATAGAACCTTCAATGGTAACTGAGTTACTAACCACGTACAAATAAGTCATAACTGGTTTCCAATGGATGGTGCACTGGTGGGTAAGTGGCGCGTCACTAATCCCAACACTAGAGCTTGTTGATTGTGTGCTAAAAACTCCTAGTTGTGACCGCCATTGTTGCCGTCTGGTGTTCCCGGTACAGGACTTGCTTTGTCCAAGGTAACTTTAAATTGACTACGTTGGTCTACATTCGAGGGGATCTCGCCGAGTTCTCTTTTTTCAACGGTACCAGCATGGGGCACGTCTTCAAAGATTGGAAGGCTTTCGTGATTGCGAGGAACACCTTCAACTTCAAATCTCCCAAGATTTTTGTGATTACGAGGAACGCCTTCACTTTGTTGGCCGTGTGTGATGATCGTAGCGATGGTAGGTGCAGCTTGGACATCCATAGTATTATTAACCTGCACTACTGGCAGCTCGTCTGTTGACTCTGCTCTTTCGGAATTAGAAAGGCGTGAGTGAGGATCGATGCTTCCCTGTCCACGTAATCTGACCGCAGTGGCTACCTGCAGTTGTGTTCCGTGCAAAAATGCCACGATCAGCAAAGCAACAATTGCTATCAGCGCCATGCTACTTATTGCTCGTATGATATTGAGGATTCAGGTTGCTATCTTATGGAACAATCGAGTTGTGAGTGAAGAGCTGGATTTGCAACTAGGAAAACACTGGTGATGATCGAGTGATCTGAGCTGACAGAAAAAAAATGTTAAGATCACAGCGGTTCAGCGACAGCCGTTGTAGCTCTAGGGCTAAGCTGGTTCAACCAATCGAAGGTGTGTCTAATGGGTGAGATGATTTGTCACGCAGCCTTGACCTATCACTAATTGCGTACTGCGAGCTAAATTGAAATGTGATGGATATGCATCGATCTTTGCAACTTAATGAATCTGGGTGTGTAGGACTATGGAGCACTATGCAGTTAAATGTGAACTAGCGGGATTTTATAGGAATCTGGAGTCTGTCGCGTTTTCCATTTCTCGACCACAAAAGACTAGCGTTTGTGAGCCCTCACGTTTTGACCTGCAGACTTCCCGACGATGCCGACTCCCAAGTCTTCCAATTTCCTTCCGCACAAAGAAGTCTTCCACCACCATAATAATTTACATTTAGATTGTGGGGCAGGGAATCGGTATGATTGTCAAAGAGGCCACATATCAAAGGGAAAAAGTGAGTTGTTGGGTACTGGTCAACATGAAAATGTTGTTGGCCATGAAAGCAATATGTGACATTGGATAATTGATCAACGGATGCTTTATCAATTTAGTCAGAGCCGGCTGCTTCACCGCGACCTTGGAGACAAGAGATTCTGAAAGCTCTGCGGACAGGCCCACCATATGACAGGGGAAAGCCTAATGATGTCCTTCCCACGAATTTCTGTTCAGTAGTGCACCAAGAGAACTTATGGCTGGAAAATAAAGCAATCCAAGGTCTTTTTTTCCTATTTGAAAGCACCTCCACACACACAAGAGTAGTTCACCTATTCAACGACCCTTCGGCATGACCAATGTCAGACTTTCAGCCGTTTGAAGAAAAAACCCTTTAAGGGAAGGTGTGCTCCCACTGGCCTACCGTACTTTGAGAGTCATAGCCTTGAGGGCGGAGCCAGAGGGTGTTGGGGTCAAGGCTATGGACCTCAAACTCCAGGAGGCATGTGGGAGCAGGCTGCCTTGGGTGAACAGGCACCCAAGCTGGTACCATGGTAAATCCCAAAATCCATTTAATTATTTACAAATATTAGAAATATCACATGCTTAGACTAAATCAGGGTCTCTGAGTTCAAATCTAGCATTGTTTGGCCCCCATAGTCAAGGATTCTGAGATCCCAAGGGAAAGTGCACTAAGATGGGACCTACCCTAACATTTAAGGGTTGATATAGTAGCTTTGGGTTCTGGTTCACTCTGGCAGGGCAGGGCTTCCCCTATAACATCCAATTTGGAAGGTCATCATATTGTGAAACCTAAGGTAATGAATAATGCACTATGGAATGGCCAGGACGAACCAGCACCTTCTGCACTGGTACCTTGACCTTCAGTAAGGAAAGGGCCACATTGATGATGAAACCCTGCCATAGTTCATCTAAGGAATGTCAAATTTCACCCTAATTTTGTCTCACAACAAAATATTTGGAGTATTTACCAGCATACCATTGTCAGTGCTTGTTCACCCAAGGCTTGTAGAATGGTTGACAACCTGCCCAATATGTTGGGTAAGGCACCAAGTGACGTGTTTGAATAAGCCAGGGGGTGCACCCAATGTAATGGGAAAGGCCATTCCATGAAATTAACCCCTAAACATTAGGGAATTCAGAAATACAGTGATATTTAGGGGTTAAGGTCTGGGGTGACAGATTCAACGATTTAAAAAAAAAACATTTTAAACAGACACATTTTGGTTCATATGGTCAATGATCATCATTGAAAGATTATGTCATATAATGTGGTCCAGAAAATTGCATAATCTGCCGCCCCAGACCAACATGTATACAAGAGGAGATCCCAAAGTTGACATACTGCATAATCTGACAATCTAAAATGTAGACAACCTGGGGTGACTTGCAGTATTAAGATTTTTTTCGTACCTACCTTCAAATTGTTAAAATTTTTTGGGTGCAGTTTGACAGCCACAACGAACCAGTACCCACCAGCACACCACAAAGGATGAAAGGTAAGTGATCAGGAAACAATTTTCTGGTGGGTTCCAATTCCTTACCTAACCATCGTGGTTAGGTCAGTTGCTTTTTTTCCTTATCTACTTACTAAGAACCCACAAGTGGGTTGTTAGTAGGTAGGTAGTAAAAACAGCCCTTACCTATGTATAAACCATCTACTTACCTAGTAGTTGCTTATTTTCCTAACTGTCTATTTCCTACAGAATTGGTTACCAGGGTGAAACCAAATATTAACTAGTTGACGTTCATCCACAATTGAGTAATAACAGGCATCCAGTGGATGGTGCACTGGTGGGTGCTGGTTCACTATGGCCAGAAAAAACAACAATAAAAAAAAGGAAGATTCCATCTCCTAGTTCATCCAGACAACACCATGGTATGTGGGTTCTGGGCTCTGAGGTCCTTGCTGCTACTTGCAAACATGCTTACTGTGATCGATAATGATCTCAGGTTGAACGGCCGCAGAATCAATCAAGCAATATTTACAAGACTTGTAGTGGACAAGCTCATTTCTTGGTGTGTGCCACTCTTTTGAGTACTGACCTCTACAGCATATGGTCGTTCCTTGCAACATTCATTGTGAGGCAAAAAATGTTTGGAGAATGCACACACGTTCGCTCCTGCACACACGTTGACTCCCAAGCATCTTAGAGATGTACACGATGCAACATATGACACTCCATAGCATCTCAATGATGTGCAGAATGCAATAGGTTACACACATGAGCTTCAGGACACACGGTCACCTTTGACCCTGCAACGAACACGCCACAATCATCAAGAGGGAACATACAAGCTTTCAAACTGAGCTTCTTGGGTCATTGGATTCTATTGGATGGGGAGATACCCATTTAGGGTCATGGATGATGGATGAAAAGAAAATGACATTAGTTGCAGCATCCAAAAATTTGACAAATGAACTTTGTTATGTTATTTGTTGGTGACACAAAATAGAATCTAGTTGTACTCAATTGATTGGTGTGTTGTGCTCACATATAATTTTGCATTGGGATTTGTTGCAAATTGATCACAACTAGCTTAATTGGGCTTTATTATAATCATTTAATTAACTTTTAAAAGATGATTCTAGATAGAAAAATATTTTAAAAAATGCATGAACTTTTGTAGTGTGTTTGATTAATAATCCACTCATGTAAAAGCACATATAGGATTTCATTCTTGAATTGCTTACATTAAAATAAGAATTTTTTTCTTCGACACTATGTACATTGCACCACATAAATTACATGTGGTAAAGAATTCATGATCATCGAATAGACCTTGAATTTTGAAAAGAATGAAATTATAATTTCTTAATATTTTGATTGCTTGTTAGGTGTGTTTTATAAATTAAAGTACCCAATTAGTACAAAAATTTTCAAAATTAAAATTTTTATATCATGAAAATTAAGGGTTTTCAGTGAAAATACATGCTCAATGAAGCTACACTTGCTCAACTTTGAAGGTTTTAAATTCAAACCAAAATTCAATTAGAACATGTCCTAATTCAATTTACATTTTTCAGCATCCATAATACATATTATTCATTAAACATAATGTTTTGTGAGTTATGTGTTATTAAAATGGTAACACATAGGCAAAAGTAACAAGTATTGCAAAAATTTGACATGATTTGATATGGTTAATAATTTGTTTGAACTTGTTTGCACCCCAATGTTGTTATAATCAAATGGGACATCCTATGTTACCTAAAAGCATTCCAACAAAAGGTGTCTTTGTATGTCAAGTGATTTCATTTGGTGTTGAATGAATTCACTTGTCATAACGAATGGGACCTAGTGGGGAAGTAGTGAATTCATTGGCCTAATGAATGGGGATTAGTGAATTGCACCCACATTTTGTAATAATGAAGGCATATAACTATAAACTAAGTTAGGTTATAATTATAAACTAAGCTAGGTAATGGTCTAGGCCTACCAACATACCAACTTTCTTACTACTTACCTACCTACCAATTTACATACCGACCTAATTATTTACCTCCTATTTCCCACATACCATTATACATATTTACTTACCTAATTATTTACCTACTTCATACCTCATACTTACTTAAATTTTCCCACCTAACTGCTTTTTATTTCCTACAAGGGTGAACCAATCCTTGGGTGGTACCATTAGGAACTATCTCAAGGAATGGTTAAGGAACCAAAAGTGGTCAAATCATTTTTTTAGGCCCTTTTTTAAAAATGTTTTCATAACTATAATTTTTTTCCCTTGTGTTTATCCATTGCATGCACTAACATATGGATTAAAGTTTATTTTGGAATGAAAAAAATGAAAAATGTTAAAAAATTGTATTCCTAGTAAAAATGGCATTTTTAGGAATTAAAATAAATAAATTTGAAAATTCATAACTAAATTATATTTACCCAATTAATTACTTAATCAAATAGAATGACTTCAAAACTACCTTAGAAAAAATTACCAAGAAAATTCTCAAATCATGTTTCAAATTTGTGTTTTTGATTAAAAAGTTCAAAGATAGGAATTAGTGTTATGTTTGTAAAACTTTTCTTAAATGCAATGATTAGGAATATCAAAATACACAATATTTTTGATATTATTGAAATTTCAAAATCTATGAAACTTAATAAATGTATTCATTAAAAACAATTGTGAAAATATTTATTTAAGTGTTTTCTATGAATTTTTAAAATTTGATGGGTATAAGGTGTGATGTTCCTAATTGTATCACCCAAGGATAGGTTTGCCCATAACCTCCCTAATTACGTACCTATTTCCTATAGATTACAAACTACTTACTTACTTACCCCTTCTACCTACCAACCATTGTGCAACCCACTTAGATTAATTACTTAATGTTTTTACTTACTTACATAATGAATGATGTGAAATAGAAAGTGAAATTAAAAATTTTACAAGTCTTGTCAACTTTGAAAAATGTAGTCCATTGATAAAGATTTGGATTATCATTGGGGAGACGAAGGTTCAATTCTTAATACTTGCAACCTATATACATGTTTAAAGGGTTAGGATAGGAGGTCAAGTAGGTTAAATTAAATTAAGTAGGCAAGGTTGAGCTATCACATCACCCACCTACTTATTTTTTTTTACAACTTGCCACCTATCTACACAAAAATATTATTTTTGGTAGCAATCCAATTTAAAAAAATTAAGGTAAAAATGTGACCAATCAAATAGTCCATTGTCCACCAATCAAAATGATTAGTTAAATAGTCCAACATTTTGCCAATTGAAAAGACCACCAATCATGTTGAATAAGTCCAAATTGATATGATGGTCTTTTTGAAACATGTCCAAATGGGGTCCTTTATTATTAAATGCTTCGACAAAAGAAACTATGAATTGTAGTAGTGAAATTTTGTTGATTTTGAATTGTATCATGTGTGGATGGGACAAGCTACAAGACATGCTTTTGTTGAGGATGAATTGGATGAACCCAAAGTAGTTTTAAATATGTTTAAATGTAAATATTATTTGTAAAAGTAACATTTGGGGGTTGGGGGGGGGGGACTTAGTGTAAAATTTGAGATCTACATGTGTTAAAACGACCATTTTTAAGTGGGTATTAGATAATTGTCCAACTTAATTTTTATCACCCTATTATTATCTAATTTTTTAATATATACATGTTAAGCCACCCTATAATAATTATGATATATTATTTCAGATTATTACATACATTGTATTATAATTAAATTGATTATTTGATAACATATACCTTATTTTTTAACTAATTAACTTATAATTTTTACCCAACAATCAATATAATGCACCATATATTTTTTTATTCACATATTTTCTACTTTTTTTTACTAATGTCCTCCCTTGGGAAAGTAGCCTAAAATCATGGAATTTTTTTTCCATTTTTTGTCACCCCAACCATGAATTGATCTCACTCAAAAAGCACTCAAAATTGAAAAGTTATAAAATTTGAATTTTGTAAAACTTCAAGATATTTCTCAAAATCTTAAAGTTTCAAAAGTCTTTTATCACATGTAAATGGGTTGTAATGTACATGAAATATAAAACAAAGTTGTAGCTTATGATATTATAAAAAATTAAACCTAACATTTTTAGCATATTTTGGTATGATTTAAATTATGATAAATTTTCAAGACAACACAAAATTTGATGAAATCCACACTTTGAAAAATTCATAAATTTATTCAACAATTACTAACAACATTACTATAACACAAGTTAATAAGAGCCAATGGATTACTTTATAAAAATATACTAATGAATTCTTTTCACTTTTTCATATAGAAGAATTTTTGAATGAAAACATGTTTGTACTAATGCACAAAACTTTGTAATTTTCTGGGAGTCCAAGGATTGGGCCAGAGTGAACCAGCACAGCACAGGTGCTGGCCACCAGCGCACCATGTAGGATGGATCATGGATGGTATGTGGGACAGGACCTACATAGTTAACCATGATGGTTAACTATGTACAAAGCATCCACATGTATCTATTTACTGGAGCGAGTTTTTAGGAATTTTGGTTTGTCACCAAGTGGTGATCATCCCTAGAAAGATTTAGCCAAATCTGGCTATAAACCAGATACTAAATACAAAACTTTAATCATCCTTCTATAATTTTCCGTTACAGGCTTGAAACCAAATATAGAAATATGGGGATTTTTACTCCCGGCATCCATCCACCTCAATTCTTGGGATTGAAACCCTCAGAAAGCACTTAATTTTCGAGTTAAAATTTAAAATTTCACTTTTTGGCAAAATTTTGCTATTAAAGAAAAGCTGCTACCAAGCCTTTAACTATTATATTAGGTAACCCATTTACATTACCTACCTAGTAACAGCTGATACTGACCATTTCATACATAGGGCAGCTACCTAGAGGTAAATTGTGAAGTGGAAATTCTAGGAATTTACAGGATAGTGGAACCTTCAATGGTACAATTAAGTTGTTTTGTTGATGAACCACTAGTCGTAACGGGTTTCCAATGGATGGTGCAATGTTGGGTCACAGAATCCCATTTCGGATTTGATCATTCACTAGAGCTTGCTGATCGTGTGGTAGAAACTAGAAAAACCTAGTTATGAATAGGGTTGCTGCCTGGTGGTCCTTGTACTGGGCTACCTTTGTCTTCTGCATCGAGAATTCTAAAATGACGACGTATTTTGTCCGATTCACCGAGAATTCTATGATGACCACGTTGGTGCGCATTCGAGGAGTTCTCGCCGAGTTCTCTTTTTTCAACGGTACCAGCAGGGGGCACGACTTCAAAGATCGGAAGGCTTTCGTGATTGCAAGGAACACCTTCAACTTCAAATCTCCCCAGATTTTCGTGATTACGAGCAACGCCTTCACTTTGTTGGCCGTGTGTGATGATGATCATGGTAGATGCAGCTTGGACATCCACAGCTACTGGCTGCAACTCGTCTGTTGACTCTGCTCTTTTGCAATTAGAAAGGCTTGAGTGACGCTCGACGTTTCCCGGTACACGTAATCTGACCGCAGTGGCGAGTTGCAGTTGTGTTCCGTCCAAAAGTGCCACGAGCATCAAAGCAACAATTAGTATCAGCGCCATGCTAATTACTCTGCTAGTATGATATTCGGGATTCGGGTTGCTATGTAATTGGAACAGTCGAGTTTTGAGTGAAGAGTTGAATTTGAAACTAGGAAAACACTGGTGATGGTCGAGTACTCTGAGCTGCCAGAAAATTTTGTTAAAGAGAGCGGTGCAGAGGCAGTTGTAGCTCTATGGCTTAAGCTGGTTCAAGCAATCGAAGGTGTGTCTAATGGGTGAGATGATTTATCACCCGGCCTTGACCTATCACTTCCGCCTTGCGAGCTAAATTGAGGTATGATGGATATGGATCGATCTTCGCAACTTTAATGAATCTGGGTGCGTACTACTATGGAGCGTAAGTATGCAGTGAAGTGTGAACCAGCGGGATTTTATAGGCGTCTGCAGTCTGGTGATCGTCGCGTTTTCCATTTGTCTTCCATTTGTCGACCACAAAGCTGGGCGTTCGTGAGCCCTCACGCGATTGCCATTTGGTTTTGACCTGCAGACTTCCCGACCACGCTAACTACCAAATGTTCCATCCACGGCACGAAGTCTTCCAGCATCATATTATTATATCTTTAAGTTGTGGGGCAGGAAATGGTGATGATTGTCAACGCAGCCATGCATCAAAGACAAAATTAAGTTGTTGGGAGTCCGTCATCACGAGAAAGTTAGTGGTCACGAGAAATATCTGACATTGGTTATTAATCAACGGATGCTTTACCAATTAGTCAGAGACAGCTGCTTTACCACGACCTCCGAGTCAAGAGATTCAAAGGTGTGCCGACAGGCCCGAAGCGCCACCGTATTCTAAATTCAAATGACAAAGGTCCAAGGTCTAATGATTTTCCTTCCACGAATTTCAGTCCACCAGTGTACGCGGAGAACTTATGAGTAGACTGTAGGGTACTCTTTCCGCCCAACCTCTGAGTCAGAGTGATTTTTTTAGTGGGGGAAAATTCGCCATATTGCTAAAAATGAAAGTTCCAAGCAACAAGGACAAGGGAACTTTTTGGAAAATTTCCCAAAAAGTTGCTCCATTTTGAGAAAGAAAGTTATGAAATTGCCAAGATTTTTGGAGGAATTGGGCAGCTTTCTTTTTCTTATTCGCCATATTTACCTATAGGCTCTAGTAGCTTGCCAACATGTAATAGGATTCCTAGATTTTTTTTTCTTCTCTATCTGTCTTGTAGTCAGACCAACTAAATCCTCTTGTGGCTGATCCCCACTTTTGGTGTGACATGAGAAAATTGAAGAAAAAAACACTGCCCCTGACTAGGATTTTTTTTTAAAATCTAATTTTTCATTTCGATCATGATCATGGAGCACCAGTGGCAACCATGCCAAAATAAATTTAGCATCGCTGGCTGGCGCCAAGGTTTGAGAAAAAATTGTCAAAATAGTACAAAAAGTGCCCACACAACCTGCCTAACACTAAAAACGTGTCCAAATCTGGCGAAATTGTTTTTAGGGTGTGACCAAATTTCGCCAAATTTGTCTGGAACTTGCACCAGAACATTCGTTTCTTGTTTTTGAACCAAAAGAAACTTTGCAGGCCTTGAGCACAACTCACAATTAAGTATATGCCCATTTGACTAGATGGTGGAAAAACTTGCAGGTGAGGTAAGGCCACTGTAAAGAAGTACCTATACAGGTACCTTTCCCATTTTCAGTGAGCAGGACTTACAAGTGACCCATATACGCCCATTTGACTAGATGGTGGAAGAATTTGCAGATTGCGTAGGGGCCACTGTAAACTAGTAACTTTCTCATTTTGAGTAAGTCCTATTCATTGGTGGCTATATACATGGTAGAAGCACTTGCAGGTCAGGGGCACTGTAAACGACCACCCATGCTGGTAAATTTCCCTTTCAGTAAGGATGTTGGACCTCAGTGCCTATACTTAGGCCAGAAACTGTTGCATTTTGGTGGGTACAGTTTGACAAAAGAGATAGCAAATTGCGGCTCTAACTTAAGATTAAGAATTTGCAACCCAAAAGAAGGGGCACGGGTTCAGTGCTGTATCAGTGTTCATTCACCTAATAGGTGTAATGTCTCACTGAAGAAGTAATGATAAAATAATGAAGTTTCCTACTTTCCTTGAATTTGGAAAATACAATTGGAAAGCTACCTAGAACCACACATAAGTTGGCCATCTACAACTGCAGGATCCATTTTGATGTATACCACGGTTTTGTCTGCTTGACTTTTGACTGCCATCTGCTGTTACCCGAGGGCCAGGAAGTTCAGCAGGTTTGTTCACACTTGAACTTACACAGCAATGTGTTTATTGTGCATCTCCAAGTGCGATCCTCTCCTCAACAGCTTATAACAATTGTGACTTGCAAGCCATCTTAGCCCTTGGCAGAGGGTTCCATTTAAAATCAAGTTTGAAAATTGTGATCTTCCAATCTTATTTGAAGATTTCAGAGCTGTTTTGAACTGCAAGTAATTTTGCTAATTAGTTGAGGGGGATGTGCTAGTTGGTTTCTTTGTTCAGGGTTAGATCAAACAAGATCTCAGAAACTTGTTCTCAATGACCTTCATTGGTTCCCCCCTCTAATCTCAGCAAGTATCTTTTTTGTATGTCTTTACTTAGGTACTGTCAGATTCTTTCAGATTCTTCCTTGTGAGCTTTGCCCCCATTGGACATTTTGTTGCCTTGATTTCTGCCCGTTTAAAAACCTCAGTGGGGGTGGTTTGTAGTTTGTACCTTGCCTGTCTCTTAATTGGTTGTGAGTTTGAAACTGATGAAAAATTGCAAGATAATTTTCAATTGCGGAACATGAGGATAACAAATGTTCTGAACTGCTCTAGATCATGACACCTACAAAGTTTGTTGGGGTGTGTTGTCCTGCCTGGGTTACATAATCCTGATGGAGCATTCATGTGGACCTTGATAAAACAAGGGAACTTCTTTATCACTACAAAGTGGACATTGGCTAATGTTTGCCAACATTCTTAGTCCATGCAAACAAGAATACAAAAAGCCTTCAATATTGGGTCTTTGACATTTTCTCCTTGTCCCTGCAGGACTGCATATATTCCCCATCAAACTTCATGGGCTTGTTGTTTTGTGTCCAGCATGGTTGGTGTTTTGAATTGTGCAGTTCATGTTTTGTTCTGTGCACAACAAAATAAAGAGAAAGTTCTACAGTGTTTTTTAGGATTTGAAGACACACATGAAGAGAAGTAGAATCTAGTTATTACCACTAGGAAAATTCCTATTGTTGAAAACAAATGGACCAACCCTAAACCTAAATTTATAAGTTTTCAGGTTTGTAATCAAACCTTGCAGCAAAACCACATAGGCCATCACAGGCCTTTTTCTACACCCCTCCCACTTCACAAAGTTTAAGGGGGATGTTTAACATTCTCCCTTGCCCCTCTTTGGACTCATTTGTTGAATCAAACTATTGGCATTCATGTCCATACACCAATAAGCCAAGTGGAAACATGTTGAGGAATAATGTAATGTTTATTAGGATAGTATGTCCAAATGCCTTCAACTCATTACAAACAGCCCAGGTGTAGACATGAACTTGGTGAGGCGCTAATCATCGCGTAAGGAGCTGTGTTTAGTGCATTTTGAAGCTTGTCTTTGCAAATTGCACCCTATATGATTTGCGCAAGATTGCATAATGCAAATTTGCTTGCTCTGCATGTTTTGCAAAAGGATTTATGTATCTTTTACTCTGCAGGTTTTGCTGTCTTACACCAATTTCAAACCCAACACGTTTCCCAAAATGAGAATACCTGTCATCAGCACAACTTTTTGCAGTGAATGACAATAATCTGGTTGGTTCACCTTTATTAGGGCCACAGTTACCGAGCACCCACCAGTGCACCATCCACTGGATGCCTGTTATGACTTAGTTGTGGATGATCCTCAACTGAGTTCCTACCCCATTTCATCTTGGTAACCCATTCTAAAAGAAGCAGGTCTAACATATAGACAGGTAGGTAACAAAATAGGGTACTACAAGGTACGTAGATAGTTTATACATAGTAATTAGGGGCTGTTTTAACTACCTACCTAGTTGATAGGTAGTAAATAAACCAACTGAGCTAACCACCATGGTTAGCTAGGTAACTGGAACTCAACAGAAAACTGTTTCCTGATCACATATCATCCATCCTTGCTGGTGCAGTGCTGGGTGCTGGTTCACTGTGGCCCTTTAAAAGTAGGGTCGAACCAATTGTGACCTGTGACAAAACCATGCAACTTCACACAAGGTTGAACATTGGCAATTAATAAAAGCACTGGACAACCCTTGTCAAGGGCTATTTAGTATCTTCCATGAACTTGGCTAAGATTTTTGAGTTCTCAATTCTTGTGAAGGACAATGAGAGTTCCACCCAGTGTTGGGCGGTTCTCACCAAATTTTGAGAACCATTTGGTTTTGGTTCTCACAGGAGTTTTCGAGAATCAGACCAATTTTTGAAAATAAATTATTTTACAGTCAGTGAGAACCAGATCGACTATAATTTTTTTTAAAAAATTCATTTTGTCTGGTTCTCACAAATAAAATAACAACCAGTTTTCAAACTCAATTCTCCCAATCCAGTTATCTAATGCAGAATGCAAGGAAATAAGAAAGGAAGGAATTTTTTTTTAAAAAAAAATCTTTCTTTTGATTTCAATTTCAAATTAAAATTTTCAATTAGAATGAAAGAGACTTGTGTGTGTGGGCATGAGATGAGGGGCGGAGTCTCATTACTGAGTCGTCGTGTGGGTTGCTTGCTTTGCTGTGGAGGTGAGAGGGTTGCTGGGAACTGGGAATGATGAACAGTTCGAAGGGGAAGAGCAGAGGGAATTTAATGAGGAAAAGTGTTGTAGCAATGAAATCGACCAGCAACAGCTGTCATGAATGATACTTTACCTACGTCGCTTGTCAAGCCCTGCCGGTTTACTTCGGCTCCTGTTTAGGAGGCCTAAGTGTATCCCTACCTTTGAGAACAGAATCTAGGTTCCTGGGGAGAACCTTTCCGGTTCTCCAATTTTTTAAAAAAAGCATAGGAGGTGATTCTCATGATCGATTCTCGTGCATTTGAGAACCTGGATTCAGTTCTCTATCCGGTTCTCACATGTACAAGTATCAACTGGTTCTCACTTGGAGAACTGGACTGAGAACCAGTTCAAGAAGCAGGTGAGGGTTCAAGAATCACCCAACAGTGGAAAAAACAGGATTCTCTTCTATACCCTGCTCAAAAGGAGTTGGTTGAAGACAATTGCATTCTACAACATATTCCCAAGTATGCCTGCAAATGTTTTTCCAAAGCTTTTTTACATGTGCCACCAATGGTTTTCCCAGTGACGTTTCTAATGTTCATAACAATGTCGATCTCAAATAAATTCAAAAGTTTTAAATTCTGAAAATTTTAGCATTAGAACTGAGATCTTGCCACTAATCATTTTTTCATAATATATAGTGGGCAAATGATTCACACCACCAAAAGCATACCAAGAGGGCACCAACAGGCTCAACCATGCCCATTTCTTTAGATGTAGAATAATAACTATTATCAGTAAACAACCAAGCTAAAGCTTGTGAGAAGTACTATCAATTGTAACATGAATGCAACTTGGGCCCATGACATCAATTAGAAGGAGATATGATGACCTCATCCACATACACACACTCTATACATAAATATATTTATGCTTTTATTATTTAAGTTTCTAAGGAACTTTTTCCTAATATGTCCCTCTCATAATGAAGGACTACTGAATTTTCTTGCCAAGAGGTAAAAGGAGTAGACATTAGACCACCGTTGAAGGAAAATGGGGCTTCAATTCTAAGGATATCCATCAAATGCAAAGAATTATCTGATAGCTTCTCATCAACATCCTTTATTAAATTTTTCCACAGTACCAAAATGCACCCAAAGTAAACTGTGACTGAGAACAGCTGTCTTTGTAAATTTTTTGTGTTGAAAATGGTCATATGGTGATTTAAATATCTTCCATGTGGACAATCTGGATCTAGCAACCATTTATTCCCATTAGGAGAAGGATAGGGGTGTGTTCCAATTGTTTATTTTCAGTTTTATTTCAATAAAGTTGTCAGTAAAGTCCCGTGGTAAGGGGGCGAGTTTGGCGAAGTTTGATCCTGATAAGGCATGAAATCCGGAACAGCGCTGAAGTTTTTACAAGCGAAATTAAGGGGGAGCGAAACTGGATTTTGCTCTGATTTTGGTGCAAAAACTAATTTCGTCCCTTATCTTTCCCTTGTACTCTATACATAAATATCTTTCCCTTGTCTTGCGTGCCTGCATTACTGCTGCTACATTTTCAATGCTCTGACATGTATTATTGTTATAATTATTCTCAAACCACGTGCATCTAATCCTGAATTTTAACATTTGATGCTTTAATGAAATTTCATTACTGTACACATAACAGTGCCTAAGGGTTAAAAGAGGAGTTAGGGGATGAAAGAAGGGCCAGAAACGGGATGACTTTACGGATTTCTTTATTAATGTGAAGCTTTTCTCATTCCAGATTAATAAAGAAATACAGATTTTCACCCAATGTCCTAACGCAAAATTTACCGTACAGAATACCAAAATAGTCAAGCTTTGGAACAGCTCTACCATGGGGTGGAAAGGGTAGGCAGCCTATGGGAAGGCTAGTTGGCCTAGGCTGAAAATTTTAAGTAGGCTAGGGAAAACTCTATGTGTTCGGGAAACCAATATGTGGCCCCCTTGCAAGCCCTTTTACATACTTATACTTCTTGCACGGGTATTTTATCTTTAAGAACTTAAATATTCCCAATCTTGGATCCAACGGCACTCAATTTGTATCATACAATATCTTGGATTTTAATTCAAACTCATTAATCATGTCGTCCCTGCCCATACTTGGTATTAGCCTTACATTAATGTTTCTCACCCCTATTCCTATTTATTTACACATCGCAAGCCAAAAATAACTTAGGTCAAAATAATTTTAAATAGTTTAAGATGAAATAACTTAGAATATTCGGTAATAATATAAAATGATTTAGGTTGAAATAATGTAAAATAATAAAAAATACCCTTGAATAACCTAGGGTACAATAGCTTAAAATAATAAAATATAATTTAAAATAAACTAGTTTAAAAAAGTTGAAAATAACTTAGGATAGAATAACCTATGTATAATATTAACCTAGGAATAGCTTAAAAAATTTAAAAATAATCTAAGGTAGAATAACTTATGTATATTAGCTTAAGAATAGTCAATAATAAACTAAGGTAGAATAACATGTGTATACTAATTTAGGATTAGCCAATGGCAACTTAAACATAACCTACAAATAATAGCTTACATTAGCTTACAAATAACTTGAAAATCTAGCCTATAATAATCTACACATAACATAGTACTAGAAATAACTAAGATTAATTTTTAAATTATTTTATAGTAGTTTAAGAATAGTTGAAAACCAATTTACATTAACTTAAGAATAGTTTAGAATAGTGTACCTTAACTTGAAAATAACATAAAATTAATTTAAGGAACCTAGCTTATGGTAGGCCTGTGATAGCTTACACATAGCTTAGGGTAGCCTACATTAAGTTCCTAAGAATAATCTAGAATAGCCTATCAATATTTTAAGCAATGTAGGTATGTAATGCAAGGTAACAAAGTAATATACATAGGAAACATACTTAAGTAGGTTAAAAAAAATGTGCATAATAATATGTGATGACATATAATTTTGTCCAATGGTTAAAAATTTGCTCTTAAGCATGGAGGTGAAGGGAAATGAAAGGAAGTGAAGTCAAACCTTCACACTTTGCACTTTAAATTGGTGAATTGGTGAGTTCAATTCCTGATTTAAATTAAATGTTTTAGCGTAAGGTTTCTTTACTTAGCCTTGATAATTTAATCTAGGTTCTTAAATGCTTAATTTTAAGTTCTTAGTTTAACATAGATTCCTAGGTGCTTAACCTAGTTCTTAAGTTTAGTATGGGTTTCTAATTTAAATTAAATGACCTAGCTAAGAGTTTTTTAACTTAGTTTAAATATATTAGTTTAAGTTCCTAGGTGCTAAATTTAAGGTTCTTAAATTAGCATAGGTTTTTAACTTAATTTAATTTCTTAACCTATTTTAAGGTCTTTAGCTTAACCCAAGTGCTTAACCTCAAGGGTTTTTGGCTTAATTTAGTTTAACCTAACTTAATTTAGGTTTTTAGATGTTATTTCGAACACCATTTTCACATGACAAATGGACTTCATTCATATATTCTCATCCATAACTTCTGGTTAACTCCAAGTTTCTTTTTAATTAACTTTCAATTCACTTCTAATTAATTCATTATTCACTTATAGTTCATTTTTAATTCATTTTTAATCCACTATATGTTAACTTTTAATTGATTCATAATTATCTCATAGTTAATTTTTAGTTCACTTTTAATTAAATTTAGGTTAATTCATATTTCACTTATAATTGGGAAGCCTCTCAAAAAGTTTTGTTGGTCAATGTGCACATTGGAAACCTTGATGGAAGCTTTTTTGAGTTAGGTCCCCAAAAAAGTATAAATAGAAGTATGACCTCCCATTATCTTTCTAAATCTATTTAACACTAGTTTAAAATATGATCTTGTTTTATAACCTTGTTTGTTCATTTGGTTTATGTTTGTTTATTTCATTGCAATAAAAAATATGTTTATACTTTGGTCTTGCACACCTTGTGTTTTTGGTTTTAACTTTTTGTTTTGTGTTTTGGATTTAAACTTAGACCTATCCTTTGATCATCTATCTGAATAGTTTTCGTGCTCATAATAGGTGTTTAGCTTAATTTGAATTTTTAACTTAACTAAATTCCTAAATTATCTTAACCTATGTTTTTAACCTAATGTAAGTCTAGACTAATAGGTAACCCAATAAATTAACTATTAATGAATTTGATTACCTATTAATGAATTCATTCATCCAAAATCATTAATCCATGTTTGTAAAAGGGTTGGCCAATTTCACCATGGTTAATTTGTTTAAGTTCTTTCAAAATTTAATAAAATACATCATGAATTTTGTTGCATCTCCTTATAATGAATGTTTATAATCTAAAATTTTATCAATCATCACACCTACATATGTAACGAATTTTGGGGTTGTATTTTGACATTTTTCCAAGACTTTTTTAAAGTGATATAGGCAATTTACAATTATTGGCTATATTTTGGTGCTTTCAATTTTAGTATTTTTTAGGAAATTTTACTTGTAAATTATAGTGCTAAGCATCCATACAAATACATTCACTATGTTAGGAGCCTCTTAAGGGGGTGAACACTCCTTAAAACAACAATTTTGCATATTTGAAAAATCATAAGGGAAACACAACAATTTGGATTGTCAAACTTTTTTGGAAATAAGTTTCATTACTTAAAAATTTCAATGTTCAAAGTTTGATGCAAATTAATGATGTTTCAAAAGTGATAAAACATTGAAAACTTTGAGATGTATATAGTTTTTGAAAATCTTTAAATTTTTTTATCAAATGTGCATCATTTTTTATCAAAATTGTAAAGGATTCTAATATTGATAATTAAAAAGTGCAAAAGGAGTTAAATTTATGAAATTCATTTTTATAACACATTTGAACACCTTTAGTTCAAACTTGTTTTTGGCTTTGAAAATCATATAAATTGTGAAAATATGTTTTTATCAAAAATCATTTTTATGTGATAAAAACATGAATGCATAATTTACATAACATATAATCAAATTGAAATATAAAATATTTAAATATAAAACATAGCTATAAATTAGACGTGAAAAATGTAAAAATTAAGTTAATAAACTAATTACATATGAAGGGTAAAAAATACTATGATGGATTTATTTAGATGTCACAAAGGCACAATTTTCTGGGTTAGATACATATTATTGATTAAACCCATATGCAAGTTGAGAATTCCAACAAAAATTGATTCAAATAAGTGAAATTGATTTCTTTCCCTTTCTAAGTTTCAAATAATTACACCAATAACATTAATATTGAATGAAAGATGGACTTCATAATATAGGTAATTCCTAAGTCATGCAATCCTTAAAAAAATGTGTTATGGACACATTGTTTATAAGAAAATTGAAGATGTTTTTCACAAATTTGGGACATGTTATACTTTCAAGGGTTATGACATTTGAAATTAAAGTTTTTGGAAAAATTGATTTATATGATGGACTTTATAATTGCTTACTATGTGTAGTAATGGGTGAAAGCACATTAAGAGGAATATTTTTTGGCATATGTGGAATCCATACTAATGTTAAAATCAAAGTCCATTTTACATTATAGTAAACAAAATTATATTGCACAAGTCATATGACAAGGCTAAACAAAAAAAAAATTATTTCTAAATTTTATCAATTATAGATAATTATATAAAAAATTCATATTAAAAAAAATGAAAAGTTGAATTATTAATTCAAATGATTAAAAAAAATTATTAAAAAAAATCCATATTTCAATACATATTTCAATTTATGGTTTTCAAAAGATTTCAAGATTATTTTGCTTTGTATCAATGAGGATTAATTTTTGATTAATCCCTTTTAGCACATTAATAGACTATCAAACATATTTCAACACAACATTTACAATATTTGTCATTCACCTAATTCTCAACATGAGACTTTACACTCTTTTGGGATAGGATCACCCACATGCCTAAAGTTGAATATTTATGTGAAAATTACACCGCAAGGGAGTTGATCACATGCGCCTAAAGATTTTCCCTTATGGGGATCACTCACCAAGGATTATAAAGTTTCCACAATGGTATTCACAATAATCACCACATTTTATTTTTTCAAGGCTTTTTATTCACATATGATATTTCTACAAGTCTTGATAAAAATTAACATGAAATTATTGAATGCAAATTATGAGCCAAAAGTTCCAATTTCTACCCCTTATATAGTTGAAGGAAAAAAATGGATGAATAGTCAACCACATTCATCTATGTCTATTCTCCATGTATTAAACCAATTATCACATGCCACTGATAACTTTTTATCCTTCTATAAATAGATTTTACATTTTTTGGAGTCTAGGTTTTGGTCAAGTTCACATACTTAACCTTCCATTATTACAAACCTAAAATAGTTATTTAAATTATTCTTACTCAACCCTTATGCCTCTAGTCAAAAGATTCTCCTTGAAAGGCCCATGAGGCTCATTATTTTATTCCACATTTTTATCCATATTATTACCCCAAAAAATATTATTATTATTTGCAATTACTAGTAATTATTTTGTTGTCACACGATCACACTATCTTTCATGTTAAAAAAATCATTTAATTAAACATTTTAGTAAATGTAATCAATCCATAATCATATGATATGGATTGTGATGTTGGGTTTTTGGCATTTCAAAAGTCCAATATGTTATGGTAACTCAAAATCTATTCATGAAATTCATACAATGTGATTGTATCATATATAATATTATTTTTCTGAATACTTTTCACATATTATTCATTTATATTTTGTTCCATGGCCCATGATTGATAATCCAACAAGTTGTGATAAGATTATGTATTCCACCTTAGTGTGTTTTTACCTTAATAATCCAAAATTTTCAAAGTTCATCACATATTCAAAAAAAAAAATTCATGACCAAAACTAAATGGAGGTGTTAAAAAAGGTTGAAACTAAAGCATCATTAATTTGGACATGAAAAAATATGCCAACTTTAATATCATTTCAAAGTTTTTTGGTTTTTGTCTAGTTTTCTACATTCAAAAATACACTAGAAAATCTCTGAAAATGAACTTTGCAATGGTCATTTTTGATCCAACCTAATGTGCTTTTAGCTTAAATGTCACAAGTCACATTTAATGCTTGGAAAAAAAAAAATTACCTTGATGTTTGTAGTTCCTAAGATTGTGAATACACCCATAAAAACTGAGAAAATTTAGCATTTATCCCTAGGAAAATTTAGCCAAATATTGTTGTAAACTATGTATGAAATACAAAACTTCAATTGACCTTTGAATTTTTATTTTTGGCTACACACTAAAAACCACATATAGAAATGTATAGGGATTTTAACCTTTTTTTTCTGCTCTCAATTCTAGAGATTCAAAACCTCCAAAATCAATTCATTTTTGAATTTCTAATTTCACTTTCTGGCAAGTAAGAAATAGGCTGCTACCTACCCAATACTCACCAAGTGCCTTAGCTACTTCACTATGTACATAGTAACCATTTACATTACCTACCTACCTAGTGACCTCTGATACTTACGAACATACATAAGCACTTACCTGGAGTCAGTGAGTGTGAAGTGGAGTAGAGAGTTGACACGATAGTAGGACCTTGAAGGTAACTGAGCTGGGGACGAACAACAGAGTCATACGGGGCTTCCAATGGATGGTGCGTTGGTGAGTAAGTGCTGCGTCACATAATCCCAAAGGATTCGATCATTCACTAGAGCCTGTTGATGGCGTGGTAGAAACTCCTACTTGTCACCATTGGGGTCGCCGCCTGGTGGTCCCGATATAGGAGTTGATGCGGCCTTATATAGAATTCTAGAAGGACGTTGGTGTACATTCGAGCAGTTCTCGCCAACTATTCTTTTTCCAACGGTACCATTAAGGGGCGTGCCTTCAAAGGTCACAAGGTCTTCATGGTTGCGACGGACACCTTAAACTTCAAATCTAACAAGATTTTCGTGATTACTAGGAAACCCTTCACTTTGTTGGCCGTGTGCGATGATGATGACGACGCTAGGTGCAGCTTGGACATCCACAGTATCATTAACCTGCACTACTGGCAACTCGTCTCCTGACTCTGCTCTCTTGGAATTAGAAAGGCGTGAGTGAGGCTCGGCGCTTCCCGGCTCGTCTTCAAAGATCGGAAGGTTTTCATAATTGCCAGGAACAAGTTCAAGTTCAAAGCTCCGAAGATTTTCGTGATTAGGAGGAACGTCTTCACTTTGTCGGCCGTACGTAACCATGGTGATGGTGGCTGGTGCTTGGACACCTACAGTATTATTTACCTGCGCTACTGGCAACTCATCTGCTGACTCCGCTCTCTTGGGATTAGAAAGGCGTGAGTGAGGATCGACGCTTCCAGGTACACGTAATCTGACCGCAGCGACCTGCAGTTGTGTTCCGTCCAAAACTGCCATGATCAGCAAAGCAACAATTACTATCAGCGCCATGCTAATTATTGCTAGTACGATCAGGATTCTGGTCACTACCTAACTGAAACAGTCGAGTTGTGAGTGAAGAGCTGGATTTGCAACTATGAAAACACTGGTGATGGTCGACTGATCTGAGCTGCCAGAAACATTGATCAAAGGGAGCGGTGTAAAGACAGTTTTTGTAGCTCTATGGCTTTGCTGGTTTAACCAATCGAAGGTGTGTCTAATGGGTGAGATGATTTATCAGCCAGCCTTGAACTATCACTTCCGTCCTGCGAGCTCAAGTCAGGGGTGATGCATATGCATCGATCTTTGAAACTAAACGAATCTGGGTATGTACTACTATGGAGAATTATGCAGTTAAGTGCACGAACTAGTGGGACTTTATAGGAATCTGGAGTCTGTCGCGTTTTCCATTTGTCGGCCACAAAGATGAGCGTTCGTGAGTCCTCACGCTGATGCAATTTTATTTTAATTTGCAAATTTCCCGACCTCGACGACACAAAGTCTTCCACCACCATAATAATTTGAATTGAAGTTGTGGAACAGGGAATCGGTGCGATAGCCAAAGAAATCACGCATCGAAGAGAAAATTAAGATGTTCCGAGCACGTCATCACTAGAAAGTTGGTGGCTATGAAAAAGAAATATTTTTCATTGGTAATTGATTAACGCATGCTTTACCAATTTAGTCAGAGCCAGTTGTACCGCAACCTTGGAGGCTCTATTCAAGGGAATCTGCTTTACCAATTTACTAAGAGCCAGCTTCACAGCTACCTTTGAGCCACGAGATCCAAAGTCTACCGACAGGCCAACCATATTCTAAAGTAAAATGACAAAGGTCCAAAGGCCTAATCGATTTCGTGGAACCTTGGAGGCTCTATTCAAGGGAATCTGCTTTAACAATTTACTAAGAGCCAGCTTCACAGCGACCTTTGAGCCAAGAGATCCAAAGTCTACCGGCAGGCCAACCATATTCTAAAGTAAAATGACAAAGGTCCAAAGGCCTAAACGATTTCGTGGAACCTTGGAGGCTCTATTCAAGGGAATCTGCTTTACCAATTTACTAAGAGGCAGCTTCACAGCGACCTTTGAGCCACGAGATCCAAAGTCTACCGACAGGCCAACCATATTCTAAAGTAAAATGACAAAGGTCCAAAGGCCTAAACGATTTCGTGGAACCTTGGAGG
>Ga0209611_10000060_pt1 | contig 111635 bp, 83 predicted proteins | sample S1TSphgellanicum_3_FD_187693 | JGI IMG/M metagenome (GOLD analysis project Ga0209611, IMG submission 187693) | Host-associated microbial communities from peat moss isolated from Minnesota, USA - S1T2_Fc - Sphagnum magellanicum MG (SPAdes) (version 2) | ecosystem: Host-associated > Plants >... | reverse complement strand
TTTAAAAAAAAAAAAAGACAAATTATGAATGGGATTAAATTTGGCTTGAGAAATTTAAAAAAAAAGTAACTTAGTGTATAAGAAACAAAAATTGGGTGTGACTTTTGTTTCTCATCAAAGCTCATTTGTTTGAAATAAATAAATAGATAAATAATCTCATTTGTTTTGAATTAGTAAAATCAATTGCTTAAAAAAGAGACTTGCAGGGATCTGTTTAAGGCACAGTATGTTTGGATTGGAAGTCAGGTTAATTAATTAGTCTTTTTGTCTGTCTGTGCTGCTGCAGTCTTTGGGTGTTGGTTGTTGAGGCACAATTTACAACAAAAATAAAAGAGTTCACCCATGTGAGAGATGATGGTCATCTGGGCTGAGAAGAAAAGCCCCAAAGTTGCAGCTGAAACACATGCTAGCTTACAGCACAAAGCTTGAATAGGTCTATGATAATCCAAACCTAATCCAAAATTTAAGTGTCCATTTGATGCTACCTCTCCTGCATACCCACTTTTTTCTTGGGAGACACCCCCATCTAAAACAAACAAGGTGTGTTATACACAATGGCCATGCCATTAATTTAATATCAACAATTTACATTTATGATAAATTGGTCATAGGTAAAGGAAAAATAAAAAATAAATCTATTTTTAATCTACATCATGTTGTTGTAAAAGAAAAAAAATTAGGATTTTTCAAAAATTTATGAACATCACATTAGTTATGACGCACCGGAAAGGGATCTCACCTTAAATGATGATGTGTTCTAGGAACCTATTTAAACATTTAAAAATTCGTTACCAAACCAAAACCAATACGGAAAGTTTGTAACATGATTTTCAATTTTTTGTAAATCTAATGGATTTTTTCTCAAAAAAAAAAGTGATTAAATATTCTCTTTTGGTATTTTTTTTCACATTTGTGCAAAATTTCAAACCAAAAAAAAGAAGAAGAGACTTGTCATGACATGTATATTTGAATGTTTTCAATCACATTGTCATATTTTGGAAGAATTACATGAATTTTTGCGCATGAAGGATGCCATTACCATTTTTGGAGAAAATATTTTCAAATTTAGTTTTGTAGGTTATGGATTGGTGACAAAGTCAGTTGGCTTTGGGTGCACATTTGAGGAGCTGGTATAGTGAATCTTTTTACAACCAAATTAGCACGAATCATCTCACTTAGTTTCTAGGGAGCAAAATCCCTTGAAGCTACTATAATCTACAATGATTCTTAACACAATATCCCTGCCTTACAAGGGAGGGCCAATAAAGTTTAGGGTTTGAGTCACCCTAAGTTTTTCACCTAAATGTCAAATAAAATGTCAAAACATATTTGGCTTTGAGTACACAAAAATTGCCAAAAATTTCAAGAAGTTCAAATTTTTTGGCCAGATTTCTGTACATGCTTCATGTAGGTAGCAAGAAAGATATGATTATTTTTAAATTATTTTTCTTTCACATTTTGTTAATAGCCAAATTTGACTAAAATCACCTTCTGAATGAATGAATGATCACCACATTGACCACATCACAAAAATTGAAAAAAATAAAAAAACTGTTCCATACTCAGAGATCCTGATTTACTCTAGCATGGAATATTTATAATATTTAGAAGCAATTTAAATGAATTTTGAGGTTTTTACCATGGTACCACTGTACATGCTGGTTCACCAAAGTCCTCAAGGTAGTAGGTAATAATAGTTGTAAATTTCCTTCCCTTGGAGCTAACTAGGCTCTTTGTAACTAAATAGTAATAATTTTAAGCTTCCCTCTTCTTGGTTGTTGATTAGAATTTATTAATTACCATTTATGTACATAAGCTCCTTGTCATCAAAGTAAAGAAAAACCCTGTATATAAAAATCAAGGACGGGAACCCATCCATCAAAAGTACAAGGCAAATGCGAGCACAAGTAGACATAAAACAAAACAATCAACAAAAATAAGGTAACGCAGTTTTTGTATTCTTGGGAATAGTTCACACTCTTACAATTACAATATTGTGTCATAGCCAATTCTTGGAGATAGATTGTCCATTTGTTAATTTTTTTTAATTTGTTTAGATCAGGGCAGTTCATGTGCAGTAGTAGTAGCCTGCAACCTCGTACACATAACTTCTGTTTTAGACAATTTCAAACTTGTGATTGGCCCTCCCCTTCCCCTTGTCTCTCTCTAGATGCAAGACGTCTCCCTCTCTTTTTTTTCTGTCCATCTACACAAGAAAGCTATCAAAGTTTTCATTCATTTATAAGAAGATTAATGAAACTCTTCATCTACACACATGAAGGTTATTGGCTATACCTACTTACCTATCCTACATACCTAGTAACCTGTGAAGCTCTAAAGGAAATAACAAATGCATAGCCTTGACTTTTCTTCCTGTAGTACAGCGCTTAATTCCTATTGGCCGAACTTGAACTCTAACCAATGAGAACAGCCCAATTCCCCCCCCCCCCCCCCCCCCCCTCCCCCCCAAAACTTAGTATCTAAAATCTCACGGTCCGGATCAAAATAGGGTGTAGATCCAACGGCTCTGATCGATGCGCTTTCTTCCCTTCCCTTCTCTTTTATGATTTGCGTCCTGCCTGTTTTTGGTCCTCTCTGTTTGTGTCGGTTTTTCCCTTTACTCTTTGTCGCTTTCTGCTCTCTGCTTATTCTCTGCGCGTTTGGCTTGTGCCAGACGCATCAGAAGAGAGAGAGAGAGAGAGAGAGATAGAGAGAGAGGAAGAAAGAGAATTGCTTTCTTTTTTGTTTTTTCTTTGAAGGAGAAGTCAAATGGCGTTTTTGAAGTTCGGGAGCAGTCGAGAAACTTTGCAGCAGAAACTCTACATTTGTTCCCGAACAAGAAGAAGAACAAGTCATCGTCGTCGTCGTCGTTGTTTTTTGCGTTTTGTTGTACATGGTTCTTTGGAGCTCTAGAAAGAATGGTTGATTGGATGAAGGTGCTGCTGCTGCATGCATTCGGCAGCCTGACTGAATGTCGAAGCAAGATTGTATAGGTACCACACGCGATAATTGTATTCGGTGCCGTTTTCCTATGCCATGGTTTTGTGAAGTGTCGTGGTTGTAGTGATTTCATGTGGCAGCCGAGGAAGTTCAAGTTAATATTGCAGAGCTTGTAACTCTTGTTAAGAAAGGCGGTTGCCGCATGGCTTCGATCACTGCTGCGTTCGCACCTGCAAAGTCTACTGCGATTTTACGTAACCATCCATCGACATGGACTTTCGATTTCAAAGGAGCTGCTGCTCCATCCAGCGTTGAGCTCCGTGGTCATGGTTTGACAACCCTGGAAATGCAGTAGACCGCTGCACAATGCGGCAACTCCTGGAGCATTGTCAATGGAACAGGCTGCAGGAGGACGAACGATGCTGGCCGTGGTGACGGCGACCTGAAGAAGCAGAAGAAGAAGGAGAAGACGAGGAAGACAGAGAATGAGTGCCCGGCTTGACTCTTAGTGCTACAGCCTCCTTTCCGACGGCGAGCTTCATGGATGCGCAAGGCAATACAAACGGTAGTTGCACTAGCGCGGAGAACATGCAGCCGCGATCGTCCGCTTGTTCTTCAGGCGCTGAATCCGACGACGATGCATCTCGCGATCATTTGCCGCCTGTTCACGGGTATGTACACTTGTGTTTAGGAAGCAAAAGAATCGTCCAAATGAAGGTTTCTCTTTCTTTGGCTCTCAACTTCCTTTCCAGTGCAAGCGAACTGCGGGACCGTGCGGGCGGCCCATAAGAAGGAACTATAGCATTATCATAACATTGTTCTTTGAACATCTCAAGCTCTTAATCCTATGTCAGGAGGTCAAGTACCTGCTGGAAGAACGTACACTGATCTGCAACAGGAACGTGCACATTTCATGACGCCGAAGGGCAACAGGGGAAAAACACATGGCACCACATCACTTACATTTTTCAGCGCAGTTATTGATGCAAGTTATAAGGCATGAACATTCAGAATCATAATGGGTTACGAGCATATGGGTGTCCACAATCCAAGGCATAATAGGGATATGAGTACATTGAACTAGATTGTTGATCTTCTACAGGAGTCCTGAACACTTTTTGATTCTGCAGTGAATGTTTGGATGTTCAGGTTATTTGTTTATTCAAGGAATATATTTGACCTTAGTTGCGTTTGTATGACAGAAGGACCGGTGGTCCAACACGAAGATCGTCAAAAGGAGGTTGGACACCAGAAGAGGTGCAATTTCTGGCCCCAATCGCTTGGTTATAACTTGTAGTTAGATTTCAATGACATTGTGCTAGAGTTGTTATGGATCCCAAAATCACAGGACACTTTGGAACACCTTGTTTTCATCTTGAAGGCTATATAATCACTCTCAACTCACAAGTGATTTTTGTGGAATTCTTTGATCAGGATGAGGTACTCCGAAGAGCTGTACAGTTGCTGAAGGGTAAAAATTGGAAAAAGATTGGTAAGTCCTTAAGTTGTAGCTCTTGTTGATTACATGTGTGTCTACTGTTCAATAGTTCTTTGCTTGTTTACAAGGATGATTTTGTTTGTGCAATGTTCACATTTTGTTTTTACACAGCTAATACAGGACTAATAGTTGGGATGCTATATGGCCTGCAGCGGAGTTCTTCGCTGATAGAACGGATGTGCAATGTCTCCATCGCTGGCAAAAGGTACTAAACCCTGATCTGGTCAAGGGTGCCTGGACCAAGTTTGAAGATGACCGCATTATAGAATTAGTTGCCAAGCATGGGGCAACAAAATGGTCGATGATTGCTCAGGGTTTGCCAGGCCGAATTGGAAAGCAATGTCGAGAAAGGCAAGTGGTTAAGCAACCTTAATTATGAAGCACCTGTGGGCCCTTGAGCCTCCTTGCAGCTAATCCAAATCAAACTTCCTATCTTCCACCTCTTACTGAGCTTGTTGTCATCTTCCTTGCACATGTCTGTGAAACAGGTGGCACAATCATTTGAACCCTGATATAAAGAGAGAAGCTTGGACAGAACATGAGGATCTGACTTTGATCAGCGCCCATCAGCTTTATGGTAATAAATGGGTGGAAATTGCCAAGCTTCTGCCAGGACGGTAAGGTCTTTTTCCCTTACTCATTTTCATATACTCTCCACTTCAGCTCCCAATCTCAGTTCCTAAACTGTGCCTTTCACCTAGGTGTCCATGATTTGCAGACAATTGTTTCTGACTGTACAATACCATGCACTTTTGATTTTGAAGCACGGACAACTCAATTAAGAATCACTGGCATAGTACGATGAAGAAGAGAGTGGACCCAGAAAAAGCCACAGATCCAGTATCAAAAGCTTTGGCTGCATACCAAGCACAGCAGGATGTGATGGATCCTGCAGGTTCATCTTTGCACTTGGACCCATCAATGAACACTATGGGGAGAGTTGATCCGCCTGCTAGCAAGGCTACAACTTCCTACCAGATATTTGGATGCATTCAAGAAATGTGTGCCACACCTTCTACCAATGGACCACTTCAGATTGGTGAGCAATTGTATAATCCCATATCTGCCAACTTAGCTCCTCCATTAGTGACATATCCAAGTTTGCATACAAAACATGAGAAACATCAGAAGGGAGACATCAAGCTTGAAAGAATTTTTAGTGGTGGAGCTGTTCCTGGCTATTCCAGGCCTTGTTTGCAGTCATCCCAGGATGTTAGTCCATTGTCAGGATGCTCACAGAGGATTTCAGGCCACTCTTCTTACCAATCACTGAGGTACTCCCATGGTTTGGCTGGCTTGCCCATTTCAGATGCAGCTGCACCAGCACTTCAATTTCAACATTCATCGTTGCATGCTTGGCTAGAATCAGGGCCATTGTCAACCATGGATCTTCCTAACCATCCTTCCTTCTCTCCTGTTGGTGCTGCATCTCCTTCCTCCCAAGGATTGCCTGGCATGACAATACCTGTTTCGTTGTCTCAGTTGGGGTCATTCTTTTCAACAAGCAGTATGCCACTTGTAACAGTGAATTCCATCCACTCAACTGCTCCACTTAACAGCAGACCTGCACCAACCAGTGGACAGAGCCTGGCCATGATGGACACACAACCACAGACCTTTGAGTCAATGAAGGGAGGCCTCAGCAAACAACTGCATATAGATTGTAAAGATGCAGAGCAATGTCATGCACAGGGAGAGGGACTTGCAGGAAAGCAAGTTCTTGGGCACCAGGATGAGCTTTCAATTACTGCCAACAAAGCTGTCAGTCAATACAACAATTTTGGAACTTGTGCACTCACAGAATTGGATCTGGAGACAGATAGAGATGTGGATGCATCAATGGAAAGTGAAATAGGGGGATTGTTTTACGAGCCTCCTCAATTTCCATGTTCATCAGAGTCACCATTTTTGAGTTATGATTTGATTCAGAATTGTCAATCTCTCCAAGCATACAGTCCTCTTGGTATACGCCGGATGATTGTGTCTATGGGAAACTGCATCACAACTCCTCCCTATCACCTTTCAGAGTCTCCATTTCAAGGTAATAGTCCACAGTCAAGATTACGTAGTGCGGCTCAAAGCTTCAGTGGCTCCCCTTCAATTTTGCGCAAGCGGGCACGCCAGCTGATGATTCCTGCAAAGCAGGGAAGTACTGGGAGAAAGAAAGATAGACAAGTGGGGCCATCATGGACAAGCCCAAGAATTAAGGAGAAGAAAGAAATTACTACAGGGTTGCTGACTTGCTCAGTGAAGACACCTGATGATACTGTGCAGGGCAACCCAACAAAGGATACTGTTGAATGGACAGCCCGACAAGCAACCTGTCAGGCAAGAACTGCACTGTTTGTCTCTCCATCTAAACATTTTGGCAGTGTTTTGAACGCACAGAATGTACCACAGGGCCTGCATCCAAACTCAGAGAGTAACTCACAAGACTACACAAATGATAGAAATGGAGGAGTGGAGTACAGCAGCCCACCTGTTTATGCTCAAGATTGTAGGCAGGTGGCCACATGTAGCACAGGAATGTGTGAAGCAGCTGGTGGGAAATACATTGAGAGAAGGTTACATGGCATCAGTCTTGAATACCAGTCACGGTCCAGTAGGTGGGGAGACTCAGAGCAAGCAATGAAGGTAAGTTTCTCATTACTAGGTCTAGGCTAATGTCACATGTTCATGTTATCATGTAGTGTAAGGATATCTGGAATTTGTTTTAGATGTGAAGCTGTTATGGTATGTATCTGCAGGAGAACTGAAATGATGGGATGTTTTGTTTCCCTCAGCATGCTAGCTTATAAACTGTATGTGCATCAGGGGTGTGTGTTGTGCTTCGAGGATATATTCTGGGTGCAGGAGTCTTCAACCATTACCACCTATGTAGGCCTCTGTATTCGTTAGGATGCTTCCTTGTAGAAGGGCAAATTAAAATGGAATGAAGCATACCCTCACAAGCTTACCGCAGCTTAAATGAGGGTATTGATTAACTGTGCCTCTGAACTTGCTAGCCAACATAATGACTGAGTGTTCCCAACACTTCTGGAAATGTGGCACTAACTCAGGAACCAGATTAATCACTTGCCTGAAATTATGTGCAGATTACATTACACTCACCCACAAGGCAGTGGGCAAGTTGTGATAGATAAGTTGCTAGTATGCATGTTACTGTTGATGGTCCCTGAACAAGTGAGGGACTGTCACTGCAGTTCATACTGCTAGTTCTATTGTTCTTTTTCTTCTAGTTCTTTCCTTGTATGTTTTTCTTGTTCCCATTTCTTTAGTCCTTATCTTGGGGTTTCTCTTTGACTTAGGAAAAGTTTTTGCCTGGTCCCAGTTTTCTTAATTGTGAGTGGAGATTCCTTGTACTCATGAGAGTTATTAAATTATTGTACAGTCACCTACAAACACCATTTTGAATTGACAAAATCATTGGGCAGTACTCGCAGCTAGTCACTGCCATTCATGAGGAATGTGATTGTCTGATGCTTTCTGAGTGACACTCACAAGGTTATTGCTGCAATCATTCTTTTTTTTTTTGTTTTGGTTTCTTCAGAACTGACATACCTCTTACCCTCAATGTGTTATTTTTCTCTGCAATCACATAGATTACATGCATGAGGGGTGTCATTGCTCTTTTGACTTGTCATTCTGGATGCTGCAGGAAGGAGTTGTCTGTGCTGAGCAGACAAAGAATGGCCAAGGGCAGCTGCATTTTCCGGTAGAAGCAAACACCCTGCCAATGCCCTTAGTGGTGTGTAAAGATAACTGTGGTGACAGCACGGTTTTTGGGGGAAAGCGCAGGTTTGGTGGTTTGAGGGCTTCATGTGAGGCAGGTGTGGTCAGCTCAGGGACCCTAATTTCTGAGGCTGTATTATCTGAAGTTCCAGATGAAAGGGAGATGATGTCACCAGGAGCCATGTCAACATTTGCTGTAACATGTGCAAGTCCTGGTGGTGCAGTTCTTCAGGGGACTCCTGGCAATGATTGGCTTGCTGAATTTGAGTCTATCAACTTGTATGTCGCAATTCAGTTTTTCTAATTTCTTGTGTCTAGGCCTTTCAGCCTCTTTGGTGTTTCTGACATTTGGCTGGATACCGTAGCCAGATATCTTACTAAAGGTCTTAGTGTTTTTTTCCTTGTCCTTAGTACTTGTTGCGGAGAGGAATGGATCATTCTGGCCCAAGATATTGATAGTCCTAATGACAAGTTGAAAGTAGGAAGTTGACAGTAGTTTTTAGATGCAGGTGGGAGATATCTCTGATGACAAGTGTGGTCTTGTGTTTGTTGGTTGCTGCTGCAGTGCCAGTGTCATGAGTGACAGCAGCTTTGCTTCTCCAACAGCTATCTGGGGGGAGCACTGGCGTGTGGATCCTTTTGCATCAGCTGAAAAAGAGATATCAATTTCTTTTGAGGAGGTGAAGTCATCTCTTCTTTTAGGTTTCCTCATGTGTTGTTCCATGACCCACACTTGGACACAGTAGAAATACCTTTGAAACAACAGAAAGCAGTCTAGCAGGATGTCAACATAGTTATTGGGTAAAAACATGTGCAGGGATCAGAAGTGCCTGTTGGAGGCAGGGAAGTTAATGCACTACGCATCATGGAGAGTTTGAATGGAGACAATGTGCCTGGTAACTGTGAGGCTGAGGAAGTGTTCGCCAAGCTGCCTTCAGCTGTGTGCATGGCATCCCCTCATTCTCAGTATCGGACACAAAGAGATTTAGGCCAAAGTGCACATGATTGCAAGGAGAACTTGAAGAAAGTCTCAACTGTAGATGGAGAGACATCATCATCCTTTATCAACTGGCTCATGGTAAGTTACATCATTTTGTAGTTGAGATGATTAAGTTGATATGAAGTTGCTGCTGTCACATAACAGATACACGTGCTGACATTCTTGCTTTTATTTTGGTTTACAGCCATTTCAAGTTGATAGATTTTCACCAGAGTGTGGTATTGCAAGGACACCTGTGCGGGTATCAACACTAGGTTTGAATGATGGGTCAGGTAAGACCCAAGTAGTTAGTGGAGGGTCCTGTGACCGATCCAGCCCTTCTACATATTTACTGAAAGGGTGCCGATAGCTCTCAACTTATTAATGGAGGATATGGCATGTCAGTCAGGACTAAGTTCAAAGATCACTTTGAGCTTCTCAACTATAAAAAGGTGAGATAAGGCGGTGATCTTGGCATCAAAATTGCTGTTGTAGTAGTGTCCATTAAGTTCAAAACTTGTAGGTGTAGGAGTGAGCAAGTCAGAATCAATAATGTAATTTGCTGTTTAGGTCTTGAACTAGTCAAGTTATAAAGGTTATTGAAAACACCTTATGTAGTGGTAGTTCCAAGGACGGTTTAATGTTATGCCTTAAGTCTCCCTCAACTGCAGCAATCTGTGTAAAGAGTGTACAGATTTGCCTAGCTAAACATTATGTCCTAGATTGGATCTATGTGCCCCTTTAGAGATGATTGTTTTGGTGTCATTAGTTTGCAAGGAGCTTCAAAGAGCAAGTAGTAGAACTCCTGTTCATAGTTAAGTGAATTGAATTCTGGCTTTGGTTCTGTGTATTGATTTTCTTATTTCAAGCTCACACAAAGTTTGTTATGTTTTGCTGAGTTCTTGGACCTCTTGCTAGTGAGAGCATGTTTCCAAGTCTCTGTGCAAATTCAGCTTGCCAGAAGTAACAGCTTACTTGTTTAGTCCTGGTGATCACCTGGCGATCCTTGACAAGGCCAGTGGCAGCAGTGGGTTTTTCTGTGGAATTTTTCCTTACAGTTTGTGATGGTAATGTAAGGCCAGTATTTCAAGGTTCAAGTGTTTCATGGTACGAATGCAGTCAGCAAGTGCTTTGTGGTTCCTAATGTCTCTGGCATTGCACTGTGCAATTACAACAACTCTATTGTCTGTGCTACTTGCATGTTATGTGGCCATACAATGAAAGCTATCAGTATAGTCATCCTGCCTTTGGGCCTTAGTTGAGCCGTCAAATCCTTGTTTCGTCCCGAACTGGAGTTAATTGAAATTGAGCATCATTTAAATAAAACTGGACATTCACTAAACAATATTTGAAAACTAAGTGTGAAATTGGGTATCATTAAATTTCAAAACGACTCAAATGTTTTTTGAAGATAACATTCTTTTATTATGCTGCTGCTGCTGTTGTTGTTGTTGTTGTTTTTTTTTCTGTTTTGAATTTTTTTTTTGGTCAAGATTCAAAGATTTGTCAAAAGAAAACACTTGGAACTTTGAATCATTTGATGTTGACAAGATTTGAGTTAATGAAGAGTATAAGGAAACAATGAACTGTCAAGAAGTCTGGCATTTCACTAAACACCCAGGCCCCTTTTTGTATTCCTTCATGTTTTCTCATGGGAAAAATTGAAAAAATAAAATAAAATTCTGCTGGTGCTTTACATTCGGTAACACCATTGGGGTTGGCCAGTCCTGGAAATAAGCAACCCCTGGAGGACTCTGCCATAAGTAGAGGCTTATTTTGTGAATGCCTGGGGGTGGTATCATACTCAAAATGTGCCCCCTAAATACAGTATACAGTACTAGGAAATTTCCTCCAGTTATTTGTACTAGAGAGAGAAGGCTGGTTTGATTGAGAGAGAGAGAGAGAGAGAGAGAGGGATTGGGGGATGGTTGTGGGGGGAAACAAAGCGAAGGGATGGAGGTCCCCACCATTTTATCTACCTCTCTATCTTATCATCCATAAAGGCGCTGTCCTAGCATTGGTAATCTGACATTTTCTGATACTTTTGGTGGTGACAAGTAAGAACAAACCTGCTTTCTTCCCAATCCACAAACTCAAGCAAAACTGCAAACAAAGAAATCGATGAGCATTTGACGCCAGAGGGACACAGAGACACAGAGGGACACAGATAGAGAGTGTGGGAGAAAGAGAAAGTGTGGGAGACAGAAAGAAAGAAAGATTCTGTGGAGAGAGCGAGAGCGAGAGATTGTGAATTTGTATGTGTGTTGTTTGACTTCTTTCAGCTCTTTTGGTACCAACTCCTTGCAAAGATGGGAATGGAGATTGGGAGCTTTGTTGTAGCTCCTGGTCTTTTGTTTGTCCCACAGGAGGAACTGCTGAAGTGAGTGGCACAACACATCCACCGGAGACACAAGGAGACAAAGCTAGAGAACGAACAGACACACACACACACACACACACACAAGAGACAAGAGATTTTAGAGAGGAGACAGAGAGTAGTAGTAGTAGAAGAAGAAGAAGAAGAAGAAGACATAAACAGACGGAGATGGCGTTGTCTGTGGCGCAGTGTGGTGGTTCTTGTCGGAGTTCTATTCCTTCTTCGAGTCATCTCCTCTGTACTTCATCACAGGTATGAGTTTTCTTCGTGAATTTCTTCTGCTTTGGTGTGTGTGTCTATGGCGTCTCTGAAGAAAAGCATTGCTGCAGAAAATGGATAGAATTTGACCTGTTTTTGTTGTGCTTTGGGGTTGTGGCCGATGGCTGTGTGTCCTTCCGTGAGAGCAGCACTGTGGTGGACATGGTTGTGTCTCCAGCTTACCCCTCCTTGCTCGTCTACGGCCGGATGTAGAGCGGCTTCTGCTTCTGAAGAATGCTGACAGGCTTGTGCAGCAACAATTGCCGGTGTCAGCATCCAGGATGATGAAGCAAGCGTCGCCGCGGTTTCGTCTCTCAGCCGTTGCTGAACTTCAATCGATAGGCAAAGGCGGTGGCGGCGTCGTTGCAGAGGAATTTGAGAAGGTGGGAATAGTTCTTGCCTGCCTACTCACAGCCTGTTGCACTGGGAGTTGCCATTGTGATTCTGCCTTTGTTCCATGTCTCTCTGTAAGAAATGGGGTTTCAAGGTGCATTGCAGCTTGACAGTAGTGCAGCATCCCATGGGGGATTTGGTGGTGCAGGCATTTGATGTGCCTGCTCAACAGCTTGAAGATTCTTCATCTTTTTCGCCTACAGGAATTGTGGTCACCAGCCCTGAAGGAACAACAATAGTAGGTCCAGAGGTTGGCTTGCCTGGTCCAGCAGCAACAAACCCAGTGCCTGATGCTGCTGTGGAGCTCAACAGCAGCATAAAGGCAGCTGTGGAATCAGCTGCTCCACCAAGCATTCCAGATTCTGCAACACAAAGTGGTGCAGATGCATTGAAAGCTGCTGGAGAAGCAGATGTTAGTGCACAATCATCTATAACTGATTCCTTGTCTTCTGACCAATTCAACGATGTACAAGACACCATTTCTGGAGCAGGCAAAGCAGCGGAAAATTTGCTGGAAGAGACAAAGACTTCAGTCACAGATACCATCACAGCATCGCAAGATGCTGTAGCAAGGACACTCACAAATATTCAAGATTCTGTACAGGATGCCATAGGTGCTGTGGGCAATGCTGTGAAGGATGTCTATGATGGTTTCAATGGCAACATCAAGAGCACAATAAACTCGGTTACTGGTTTCTATGAGCAAACTGTAGGAGATATCCAGACCACAGTTGACAGGACGGTGACAAAAGCAGAGGGAAGTGTTGTGGATTTTACCAGCCCCTTTCAAATAGGCACACCTGTGAACAATGCTCTGAAGGAAGTTGTGAACACCGTCAACACTGCGGTTGGCTCAGCTTTGGAGGCTTCAGGGAAAGTGGTAGCACAGTTTTATGGTTCTACAAAAGTTCTGCTTCCTGTTGAGGCACAGTCTGCCGTGACCACAGTGGAGCAGAAGATTGATGAGCTTTCCAAACCTGTGGGAGATGTTCTTCAGCAGGTTGGTGTGATGCTGTGTTCCCTCCATTTGTTGGTCAAGCTCTTCTTCCAGGAGCTTGCCTGTCAGTTCCTTGGCTTCACCCTTCCCTTTTGTGCTTGTTACAATTGAATTCAGTTGCACATTAATTGTCTGCAGGTATTGGTTGGTATCACCAATTTGGAGAGGGCTGCAGGTGTGAATCCAGAGAATCCAATCATTCCTGTGCTTCTTGTGGTGGGCGGCACTCTCTATATCGGGTACAATCCATAGCAACCTAGGTGCTTTACTTGTTCCTTCATTTCTTGTAGTGGTCTGAGCAATGGAGTAGCCAAATGATCTCTTCATTCCACACATGCACCTGTGTTCTTTTTCCCTTTGATATGTTATGCTTTGTCAACATGTATCTGCAAATGTCCTCAGTCACACAAGTTATTTCTAGACCTACCCATGTGGCACTTGGTCTGTAGCATGCATACAAGCCATTGATGGCTCATTTGTCTGACACTTGACTCATGAATGCAGAATGAGAGAAGAGAGTGTTCAAATGCTCAGAAACTAACTTCATGATTCTTGGATTTGTGCAGAGTATCATACTGGCAAGCAAGATATGGTGGATACTCTGGTGACCTAAAGCCCACGTCTGCTCTTGACCTCCTGAAAAAGGATGGGAATGTTGTATTGGTTGATATACGACCACAGGCAAGCTTGCTTCCTACTGTATCTGCATGCTCTTCTTATTCACTCATTTTGGTAATTTTATTCAGTGAAGACAAACTTGGTACTTTTAAAGGGCAACATGTCTGTTTCACTCTCATAATCCTTTCTCAATTGTAGCCCATAGTGGCTTTGGACCATCTGGCTATCTTGTCTTGTGCATTCTGTTACTTCCACATCAGACCTGCTGTTTTGTTTCTTTCACTGCATGGCTACTCAATGAATCAGTTTTTTTTCATAAAAGGTTAGGTTGTCAGATTGAGATGACCAAAGGGGATCGGTTTGTGCAATTGGTGTAGGTGGAAAGAGAAAACCAAGGAGTACCAGATCTGCGCAGAGGAGCAAGATCAAGATCTGCCATTGTTGAGATTTTCAAGGTAGGCCTCACCCTTGATATTGTCTGGTTCCACCCAAGAACTATCTGCATTATGTCTTGCTTTGTACTATGGAGAATCTGCGTAAGAGATTCCATGTCCATATGAGCATAGCTGGCAAGAAACTGGTTTCACTTGAGATCAGGCTCTAAGAATAAATGTCACCATTGCTGAACCAACTTGTGGAGTGGCAGATCCTGCCATGATATCAATGACCCTAATATGGCATAGTGATGCATGCAGGTTGAAGGTTCCTTGCGAAGTAAGCTAAGGAATCCCAAAGAAACTGACACTATAATCACAGCTGCTATTATCCGTAATTTAAAAAATGTGAAGGTACAAGTTCTCTTCTCTTTAGCACAATTCTCTTTCTCCTACACAGATTACAAATCTCGCCAGTCACTGATTAATCCATCTCTGTGTTTCCCTTGTTTGTTCCTTTTTTGGAATCTCTTGCACCTCATGGAGTGATGTAGATTGTACCCCTGTACCGGCCACACCTGTGTTGTGGTTCTGGAGCTCAGTGAATAGCTCAGACTGGATATTGATATAGTTCATCTTCCACCCATCTACATGGAAAAAGCAAGCAAGCCAATGTGAGCAATCTGAAGATTTTTTTGGTGGCTTGCATGCAGCCTAACACAAAGGTGATTGTGATGGATGAAAATGGTAGCCAGTCAAAGAACATGGCCCGTGCTTTACGTAGGTTTGGGATTAAGGTATACTAAGAACAGCATTTGATTCCTATGTAACTGAAGCTCCTCTGCTGTTCAGAAGTGTGGTTAATATGATTTTTGCTCACATTCCAACAGAGATTTCTCACTCTTGATTGCAGTTGACCAGGAGGAAATGCCTATTTGACCCAAAGGATAGAACTTGCAACACCTCCCAAACAGCCTATACCTCTTAGGCTGTCACAATTCCATTTTTGAAGCTCAGCATCTATTTATGCACTCCAAAATTCGGGTATGATTACAGAAACGATACCGAGTGGATGGGGGATTTCAAGCCTGGAGTGCGGCAGGATTGCGCACGAAAGTTGAGGGCATAGACAGTCCTATCACTATCTTAAAGGAGGTTAGCCATTTGCTCAGGCTTGTTATCTCCTCAGTGTTCATATCTTCATTCATTTGGAGTCTCAAGGGTTGACGGTTTGTGATCCAAAAGGTAGTCATCTAGCACTGGAGATAGAGAGCACCAGAGAGTCATTGTTGGTTTCAGAAACTTAGAGTTTATGTCACTGATTTTCACTACTCACATCAATAGCACCATGTCAAGCTGCTGATTGATGTGTCACTTGTACTTTGTGCACAGGACACCGAGGAACTTGTCGATGAAGTTAAACCCACACCAGATGGGATCTTCTTAGCTTGTGTGGTATGTGAGAGAGAAGTTTTTCAGTTCCTGTTCACCTGCTTGTTGAAAATAAACAATTTTGTGACGATCACAAAGTTTGGGTGTTTGTTACAAAGACCAGAAAATGTGCTCATGGATTCAATTGTGAACTTATGCAGGGCATAGTGGCAGGTCTCTATGCGGCAATTGGTATGTACTTCTCTTTCATCTAGGTGGCATAGATATTGCACCAACTTGAACTTGAAGGGATGTATTTGCTTGGAAGGCTGTTGCATTACAAATCTGGACTTTTCATTTTGTAATGTTGCCTTACCTACCTGAAAGGAGATTTGTACCTGTGAGCAGAGTGGGAGAAAACCCTGCAACTAATAGGAGTGATCGGCATAGGTCAGGTGTGATACATATCTGTGTTGACTTGCAAGATTCTTCTGTAACTGAGATGTTTATCATGGTAGTCTTTGTGGTGGTAGGGGTCTTCATCACTGCAATAAGTTGCCTTATATTGCCAGTAGATGTTTGGGGCAATAATCTAGGCTGAATGTGGTCCTGATGCATATTCCTCTTTACTGTGTTGGACAGCTATGAACAAGTTGGTCCAAGGGGCTGTGAATTGATGATGATGTTGTACTTATAAGGCATATTTTGCAGGCGGTCTACTCAAGGGTGAAGGCCTATGACAGTGTGGAGGCTTTGAAGGCAGATCTCAGGTATTTTTCTGTTTCTGCATACATTTTTTTGTTACAAATGCACGGGATTGGATATTGTGGTTGCTGAAAGTGCATTACAAAACTCTGATGAGTAGAGTGTTACTCTGAAGGTTGATTGCTATCACGCAAATGCCCATCCTTGCTTGATAAGTGCTGCACCATGAGTATATGGATGATTGATACTTTTCTGAGGTCTCATATCTACATTCCAGTAAATCTGATACTAAATCAAAGCTTGTTGTGAATATGAAGGACAAAGAGCTGTTCAGAATTTATTGCCTCACATGCTTGCTTAATGTTGCTTGCCTCAAAAATTGATGAATGTCATATTTTATGACCAGATTGTTGCAAACACCATTCTCACTTGCCACACAAGGTATCTTGTGGATTGCTGGGCAAGTGGAACCGGCTAAATTGCAGCTGGCTACAGCACCCTCAACATCTGCTGTGCAAGAACGAGTGGTCCAAGCAGCGGCCAAGCATGGACCCCTTGCCTCTGAGGATGAGCCAGAGTCAGATGTGGAGCTTGAGCCTGAGTCAGAGCAGGAGCCAGAGGGTGAAAGTGCACCATACCTTTCAACAGAGGAGCCTAATGCTATGAGAGCCAGCCCTGAAGAGAGCTCACCTCCTTCACAACTGGAATGAGGATGTACTGTAATTTCCACCAAGCCTGTTTAGTGTGCACAAAAGTTTTGCATTGCAAATTGGATATTGAGTTGTCTATGTGGCTTCTTGCCTGTCTCTGACATGAAATAGCTATTTTGGAGCCACATTAAAAAAACCTGTCAAGAGTCAAGAATGCAGGTGTGTACTTAATTTTTACTTAATATTTTCTCCAAATAGTGCTGTCACAATGGGCAAGAAGTCAGTAGTTAGCATGGGCAGATTTAGAGAGTGTTGCAGATCAAAGAAATGTTAGTTTGCTTGTGAAAAATGGGTTGAGTTTTCTCCCCTTCTTTATGAAGCATGCATGTACGATTGGACATTTGTGGAACTGCAGTGTATGATATTGCTTCTGATATGAGCTCTACAGTTGTGTTGTATGCCAGAAAAAGATTGTTGGATAGAAGTTTTGGAAAGATGTTCTTGTCATCAAGGCAGTCTCTTGACATCCTGGTTGAAGTCTGTCCATTGATATGATTGGTTCAATAGTTGGCATAACTGCCTCTTCCAAAATAATTCCAAGCTGGAAGTTTTGCTGTTTGTGCTGGTCTCTTTGTATGCTTTGTGACAAAAAATGGGGATAAGAGGAGCACTTCAGAATGTAATCGAATCAGATTTATTGAGGACGAGCTAATTTGGTATTGGAGACATCAAAAGCAGTTTTATTTAGAAAGTGGAGGGTGGTGTTTCTCCCCTTCTCTTGCATTTGTTGTCAGGATTGGAGTTGGAACAGTGGCAATTGTTGCAGATCCCTCTTTCACAAATCTTGTGCAATTTGTTTGCAATCTTCAGGATTCACACATAAGGTGGTGGTGAAGAAATTAAAATGACATGGATTTGCTGATGTCAAATAGGATTCTGGAGCAAACATGTTGAAGATTTCCCATGAATGTAAGTTCAGCATGATACCAACCTTTCACAGCAATTGTGATCTAATGGGAGAAAACTTTCTCAAAAAGCTAGTGTAAACACACATCAAGCCTTAAATTGCATACACTGCAATTTGTCCTTAGCAGACTCAATTGGTTCTTACAGATTTTGATAACACCACCTTACAACCCTCAGGATTATAGAGTAACCTTGACCTATTTTGTACGTGATAACCTTCACCCAAGCAGAAATTTTCTGCTATATAACTCACACTTCGCTTTGTAGTAGTATAATTTACAGTTATCTAAACCATGAACAATCTCCACCACGGCAGAAATTTTCTGCCATATAACTCATACTTTGCTTTGTTATAGTATAATTTACAGTTCTCTCCACCATGAACACTTGCTCTGGCTTTCCAGGAAGTTGAGGAAGGAATGCATAGAATGGTGTGCTTTTTGCTCACATTGTTTTCCATTATCTCACATACGAGAGGAGTCCCGACCAAAAATGAATTTCTTTGTCCAGTCAAAGACTACCAGAACTCGTGTCCGCCAGCTTACCTGCAGGCTTGCATAGATGGAGTACCATAACCACTGTGTACTGTGACCAATCGAAACCCAGTCTCCTGGAAGCTCAGCTGCTGTGACTTCCCCTCCAAGTGGGGCAAATTGGCCTAAATGACGGTAATGGAAGGGCTCCAATTTGTGATGACCTCCACTATCAATGTTGGTAGGATCTTTAGCCAGTTTGTTGAAACAACGAGCCAAATAAACACCTTGTTGATCTGCTACCTGAGCAGTAGCTGGCATAGATTTCAGCTGGCTGTCAACCTGCAAGCCATGGATAATCAGATCCATCTGCCCAGCAACTTCTGCCCGATCTGTACCAGTCCCTCAAAACTGGGAACGACCAAAGAGGACCAGATCCAAGCATTTTGTAACACATTTCAGGCACAGTAAACTGACCATTGAAATCCTTTCTTTAAGTTCAAGTTCAAGCTTCTGACATAGGATCACTACATTGGAAAGAGATCCAAGCTTGATAGTCCTGTAAAACAAAAGGTTCAAATGATACTAACCTTACAAACTGCCTGGCCAAAACGCTTGAGGTCAAGCTGTACAGTTGATTGCTTCCCATCTTTGATTGCATTATCAAGAAGCCCAGTGACTCCTTGCATGTGTTCATGCTCCAGGTAGGTATCAATCTGTGGATACAGTGACCTGACTTGGTCAACAGTCTCAATGAACTCCTCTGCAGTCAAAAAGCCAGACTTGTCTTTGTCAGCTAGCTCAAAAAGGTTGATAACGTCGTCACAAATCTTTAGTTGCTCAATTGAAGCACAGTCTCCTAGTGCATAAACTCCCTCACAGTTAGCGACTTGTAGCCACTGGTCTGTTGCCAGTACCCTCCGATCACCCTGCCCAATTTGTGCCATGAAATCAGTCACCACTGGACGAGTGCCAATCCCTGTTGCAATATGTGAAACGAAAACTCGATCAGGGAAAACCTTGTCATCAGGAGACACAGAAAGTTGAACTCAACTTGGTGACTCAATTGCTCAAAGCTTGATGAGCCCTTCACAGCAAATGAACAAATTCACACAAGCATAGAAAAGACTTTTCCATTCAACTCTCTATAGGTTATATGAGCCCCCAAGTTTACATAAGTTTTCCAGGAGCACACCTTGGAAATCCTCACATTAGAACACATTCAAGATCTAGGGTTCTTCTTGGACAGATGATGAAAACTCAATGGTTTTTCCGAACCTGCTTTGTCTGAAGCACAATCTTAGACGGATGATGAAAGAAAACATGAGGGTTTGGCTTTTTGGAATGAGCTTTATCTGAACACAATTCTCACACAGATGATGAAAGGAAGCATGAAGCATTGATTTTTCAGAACAAGCTTTGTCTGAAATACAATCTCACACAGATGATGAATGGACACATGTGGGACTGGTTTGTCAGAACAAGATTTATCTGAAACAAACACCACACCTGTGGACCAGACGACCATGCCATATGGCATCTGTTGGACAATGTTCCCTGTGTTCTTGGATTTCAAGCAGATGCACTTGTCAGTTACTTCAGAAACCCGCCATCCTATCTTCACATCTACTCCATCTCGTGCAAACTTCTTCTCAGCATATTCGCTGATGCGACGATCAAAGCTGTTGAGAATGTGGTCTGCAGATTGCACTACAGTTATGGTCGCGTCTTTCTCAAGACTTGGGTAGAGCCGGGATAAATCTTCGTGAATTAGGTCATGAAGTTCTGCTGCATACTCCACCCCAGTCGGTCCTCCGCCCACCACTACGAAGTGCAGCAGTTTGCGCCTATTACCAGTTGCAGAAATCGACAAACCGATGAGCAATTCTGACGGCTGAAAAATTGTTGTTTCTCGAGAAACCAAGGTACTTCGGCCAGCAGCAGCGAGCCCCAGAATCTTCTTTCCACGAAGTTCTTTCAGCAACAAGTGCAGAATCTTTGATTCTTAAAAGTCAGAGCTATTGAAGGAAGAAGATGCACGGAAGAAGAAGAAGAAGAAGATGCAAATTCGCATACTAGAAACACCAATGTCATGACAAATTTCATTGTACCAACAAGTAGCAACGGCAAATCCTAAAACCCTAAAACCCAGTTCGCAAGCGATTGTGACGACGTACCTCTCATCTGACGAGAAGGTAGGGAGACTGGCAGTTTCGAAGCGTTCCACGATGCAGTCGCGGATCTTCTCAGCGTCTTCAATCTCCTTGAGGAAATGGCAGTACTCCTGGACACCTTTAGAGCCGAAAGTGTTGTTAGTCGCGCCTACCGCTACGACCAAGAGGTCGTAATCGAGGGGGAAGTCTTGGTCCCCTTCCCATCTTCCCATCTCCGAGACATGCTTACAGAGGATTCGCTTAGACTTCGCATCGATTTTTGTGCATTCAGATTGGTAAAACTGCACGTCTGTCTTGCGGATAATCCTTCGAATCGGTTCCGTAATACTTCGAGCCTCCACTGTGCCCGACGCCACGCTGGGGAGTAACGGAGTGAACACAAAGCAATTGCGAGGAGCTACGACACTCACATCATACTGCGTGGTATCCAGATGCTTCAGAAAACTAGTCCCCGCCCATCCGGTACCGAGAACGACAATTTTCTTCTTCTTGAGGAGGGTGTCAGCTGCATCTGCAACAGTAGACCTCCGCCCGTCCTCCCGCCCTGCATCAGCAAGCACAACAAACAAGCCCGTTCCAAGACATCCGGTAGCAGCAACCGCTGCAAGCAAGTACGAAACTCTCTTTTTCCCGTTCCGCAACACCCCGTACATCATGAAGCTCGGCAGCTCACGAGCCTGTGGTACTCGCGACCCAAGAGTCAAGGCAGCAGCAGGGGCACTACTGTTGTTAAAACTCCGGAGATGAAATTTCTGCTGCCTCCCAAGTGCTCCAAACCAATTCTGCAGAAGTCTAGAACTCTCACGATCACGACTGCAAGCTGCCGAATTCAACTGCAACGTCCTACAGCATATCAATGTCTCGCGCTGCAGCAAGCAGAACCGCGCCGCATTCTGCAATACCGATCGCATCGCCATTGCAGCTCTTAATTCCCTTAAATTACGCTTCTTCTTCTATCAAATTCTTACAAGACTGCACGTCCTCCCTCAACATCCTTCCCCCAAAGTCTTTCACAAATTCCTCACAAAACTACTCTCATCAAGAGCTCCCACCCAGTCAGAATTTGTGCAATTCTCGGCCGCTTCAATGCAGCTTAAGCTTCACTACACCAACAACCCATTAACCGTAACAACAATAACAAGATCCTTAGCTTCTGAGCTTGAGAATTTCGTGCGAGCTCGCGCAACTGCAGCGGCGGGGATCCACAACACAGTTCCCGGATTCACGCCGCGAAGACCAAGCTGCAGCTTGCAAAGGCGCTTCCGAAGGGAAGGGAGATTCAGTTCCGGGTGGAAAGTAGCAGCCCCAAGAGCAGAAAAAGTATGGAAAAATGGCGTAATTTTGATGTCAGGATGACGTTTCCCCGTACAGACTCTTTCGCTGCACTAATGCAATTAACGAGCGACACGTTCTATATTGGAATTATCTCGTGCCTGCTTGTCGCTTTTTTGAGGTACTGCGTGCGGGATTGGAACTTAAAATACTGATAATACAATTTCACAAAAGATTGGAAACTGGTAGGCGTATTATAGTACCTAGATGACATTCCAACTCATTAATGACACGTAAAGAACCGCGAGGTTTTTCGCAGTGTATTTTCCGGACCCTCTCTGGGCCAAATTTTGCACCGTTCCTTCCGAAATCCGGAAGGCCCAGTACAGCCTGTCAACTGAGCCTTCTGAATAAGGGAAGGGTCTAAATTTAGATCCTCCTGATAGGTCGAAAAGTTCGGAAGGGTATAAACTTCTTGCGTCCTGCACACCCACAAAAACAATCAAGACCGAAAATGAAGAAATAAGAAATAGAATTTGCTTTTGTTTTTTCAAACTCCTATTTTTTCCCTTGTTGAAAGTTTATCATAACAAAGGAGGAGATGAGTTCCCTTCAATTATGCATTGTAGAGCTTTGTTTCGGATATGTTTGTTGATTTTAATTATACTTGAAAAAAAAGAATGCAAACAATAGTGAGAAACTAAAATGAAACCACATGAAGAAAAATAGAAACTAAAAATAAAAATGGGAATAGAAACTCAACACAAAAACAATAAATTCAAATTTTCAAAAAAAATTATTTAAAAAAAAACTAACTTGCCATAAGAGATAGGGTCTCAATGATTCGTCACTTTCATCCCATATTTTTTGTGGAATGTAAGCCTCCTCCATTTGTGTAATACCCACCATTCTTTTAGTTTTGTTGGACAAAATTTCTTTTTCAAAGAAATAAAGTTGAATGTTAATATATTAACAGTAAATTGAAGTTGATTATCCCCAATAGGGGAAAAATTGAACTAAATTTCATCATTCTTTTTTCATTTAAGTATGGGGCATAAAAAAAAGAACGTGAGAACCTAGATTATGATTAAGCTAAATAGTAAGCCCCTTGCCCCTTATGGACAATTTTTTTGAAAATGGAAAATTACATCATCCACATGGCAATTCAGAACATGTCTATGCAAACTAGTTGTAGAACATCATGGAAAATCAATGTGCCAATTCTTTGAAACTCCTTGGTAAGATTTCAAAACCACCCAAGTAGGCAAAGAAATGAAGGAAACTTTTTCAATATCAACCTCTCACAATTGAGAACCCAGGTTTCAAAAATTTACCTTCCCCATTCTAGGATTGCTGAGCAATCACCTGTAAATCCAATGACACAGAGAAAGATGAGTGCTGATGTCGAAACATGTACTGAGCTGAAAAGGCCATATAAATTGAACATATAAATTCTCTAGGCCTGATACAATTGCTTGAGAGACCAACATGGGCAGTAGCAAATACCAGGAAGCTTGGCCTAGCGATCAATTTGGTCAAGGATGAAAGGAAGGTACTGAGCCAAGTTTCTTACAGCAATGTTCCCAAGAGCATAGGATGCTGCTGCTGTGATTTCTTCAAATGGAGATTGGAAGGACCCAATCACCAGTACTCTATGTTGGTATGAGCACTTTAAGTCTTTTCTCCTCCCAATCTCACCCAGACATAACAATGATAGCAGCTGTGTCTGTAAAAAAGTAAGGCATTAGTCAGGCAATAATCCCACATTTCACCTATCACATTTCCAAACACTTTGCTCAATTGATGTTGCTGCTCTTCACCTGATGAGGGTCTGACAGGAGCAAGATCATGACACAAATGTTGAGAAAGACCACAGCAATCAAAAAAAATGCTTGAGTTCAACATATTTCCATGTTTACAGCCATTCCAGATGAGGAATTTACCACATCAGTACCATTACTGGTTCTCAGGGTGGTGACCAACATGGCCACAGTTGAGGAGCACTCAGCATCTCCAGCAGCCAGGCACAACACAGCTACACACTGTGCAATAGAATAGAAGGCCTGCTTGCTCACAGGTCCACCAGGTGCTACTGCACTTCTAGCTGTTGAGAAGAGGGATTCCAGCAATGTTTTAAAGCTGGTATTTGCTGACTGAACTAGTGCTGCAAAGAAACCTTGCAACATCTGTCAATCACACAATACATCCCCTTTTCAGCCTTGAGATGCATTTGCTTGAATCAGCAATGACAGCATGAAGACTATAAATGGATATTGGGAAAAAAGAGCATCCAAGCTCACTGGGTTGTTAGGTTACCTGCAATGCTTGACCTTGTAACAAAGAGCTCTTGACAAGTACAAGTGTTTGTGGAAGGACACGTTCACGCATTGACATGCCAACATTAGCATGATGCTGCTTGTCCACCATCATTGGGCAACAAAGTTCCAATGCCAGTGCTGTCATGTGCAAGTCTGCATCACTGGCCATCCAAATGCCCATTGGGACACTTTACAATGCCAGCCTAAATTTTTGTCTCATGCCTGCCACAATTGATTGGAACAATCCTTCCATAGTGAATAGGTATATTTCAACCAAGGTACATTATCAGAGAAGAAAGCCCAGTGACAATTGATTCATAACTGGATGAGCTGATTTTGTTGCTGTATGCCTTGAGCAGGGCGTTCGAAGTCCCCAGAGAAGTTTGATGCAGTGCGCAGTTGTTCTATCATTCACAACATTAAGCACAAAAATCAATCCACAGACATTCCAAAACTACCTGCCAAATATTCAGAAGACTCTGCCTCACTGTCGCCATCAATGAATATCATATGAAGCGATCATCCAATCCTAGGAAACAATCTTAGACACTAACTGGTGCAAAGATCCATACCTTGGGTAAGAAAGTTGTGAGCTCTGTGACAACTTGCTCCAGAACAGATGATAAGTCTATCTTTAGAGGAGACTCAACAATTGTTGCAAAAGCCTGCCACAGGACAGTTCCCTCTGACCATTATTAGAGCTCCGGAAGTGCAATAGTGAGATAATCCATTCAGTCTTGACCTTACACATGGCAAGATCACACTTGCATCACAGACAAAGCACAATCGCTGAACCAAAGACAAAAGAGACAAGACTTAAAGCTTCCTACCTTCACAGCGGTAAGGCAAGTAATTTCATGGTGCAATCGCTCCGTGAGCAGTGGCAAACACATGCTCAGCTCCTTCTTTAACTGATCTCCAAGAATGGATATTACCAGAACCATGCAGAATATTGCACATTCCTTCACTTCCTGAATTGCCCCACCACACTTTTTGCCCTCCTCCACAAAACTGTCAGGCTCTGAACCAGAAGGACCACAGCCTTGAAACACAGCACTAGGCATCTACACTTACATAGAAATATGTCTCTTGTGTCTAGATTCACTTGTGTAGATAATTCTTGTGCATAGAAACCAGAAAAGGATCACAAACCTGATCTTGGTCTTGTGCTGTTAACTGCTTGAATATGGCATTATAGATGGGTTGAACCAAGGGGACAAAGTTGAAGACAGGAACAAAAGAAATTTAGAGGGAAGGTTGTGGATCAGATCCCTCAATGCTCATTTGTCTGGATTCCACTCACCCCATCAACATTATGAAAACAAGTCAAAGGTACCAACTCCCAGCAGAAAACCTCACAATCTCCCTTCATGAAAAAACACCAGAAACAATGGAAAAACCAAAAAAACCCCATTGGCATCCCCAACTCCCAACAACCCAGCCAAAGAATTTGGGCATCCTCACGAAATCCAAGATGTTTACCTAGATTTTGCATCCTTTTCACAGCTCCCCCCTAATCCTTTATTATGCATGTGTTACAAAGCAAGGTAATTTATGAAGTTTGTAAAAAATATGAAGAATCCAAAATGAAGGAAAGTCCCAACTTGTCCCCTCCACTTGGTACTCCTAAGTTGAGCAAAGACTTAGGATCAACTACATATGTAATGCTAATGGGGCAATTGTGCAAATGACTAAAAACATGCCCAGAAATAATGTTAACACTAATTGTTTCAAGGGGGTGACAAGGAAAAATCACATTCAAGTGATCCTTGTACTTGGGTAGTTCTTTCTCAAACACCTCATTCCAAAATGCACCTTTAGAATCCATCTCAAATCCAAATCCATCAACGCCAAACTTTGGAACTTGCACCACATTCTTCTCTAGATGCAAAAAACTAGTAGTAGGAACTTGAGGAACCATTTTCTGCCAATATGTAAAAGCAACATGAACATTGTAGTTAGAAGATGTAACCCCGATAAGGATGTTAGGAGGACCTCTAGAAACAATAGAAGCACCAGAAACACCAGTACTGATGGAATCTTGAACCATGGGAGTAATAGCAACTTCTGCCCCACCATCACACACACCAACTCCAAAATCCACGTTGTCTTCTCCAACAAAATCAACACCTACATGCATAAAAAACAAAACATGAATGATGAAAGCAAACCAAAAACAATAAAGCAAATACATAAGAAAGAAAATCACTCACTCTTTAATTTTCATACTTCAAACTTGTCATAGGTAGTGTTCTCCTCATTGAAAACCTCATCAAAACGCAACAGATGGCCACATTTGAACTCACTAGAAAAAATTTGTTGCACAGCTCTATCACATAGGTGTTTGTCAATATGATTATATTTACAAACCTAGCACACCACGTGTGTTTCCATGGTACGCTGTAAACACTTTGTGTCAAAACTAAAAGTACATATAGTATTAAAAGTAACAACACATAAAATTTCACTCATTTTGAATTCTTCTAAAAATCGCATTAAATTGATTTGGGCTTTAAAAATAAGACCAATTATATAAACCATGAATATGAAATTGATTCATAATTGTGTTGTTATGTAAATGTACACCAATAATTTTGTAATTGTGATTTTAAACACCTATTTAATAGAAGAATACCATTTTTCATTAATTTTAAGCTTCCACTTTATTTTTGTAAAATGATAAAGACAATACTGAACCCAACTACATCTTTAATGGAAGAACATTTTACAACTTAAAAATATCATAATCATCAACATTTCAATAACATAATGTACTACCAAATATTTTAATATCATTTAATATGAACTTCTTGAGTTTATGACAAATTGAAACTTTTGAGGTGGAAGATTATTCATTATGGTGGTTTCTTTGTATGTGCAAAATTTCATGAACAAATTCCCATTAAAACTTGTATTTTTTAGTCCTTTTCTTACATTGCATTATTTGTGACACATGTTGCAAATTAATAATGTACTCCAATTAACAATTGAATTGTTGATATGTGCACCAATTTCACAACATTATGACAATTTAGGTTGTTATCCACCTTTAATTGCACATTTCCATCAAAAAACCTTCTCCAAATATTTATAGAGACACATTAAAAATGTGTTGCAATGAAAAATGTCAAACTATGACTCCTTTTTGTCTACACCATACCATGGAAATACCCCCACAACTAAGTTAAAACTACCTTATACAAACTCAAACACAAAAAACCAAAAGTAAAAAATGAATTTTAAAACAAAAAACAAGTTTACCAACTTACTTGCCATACAAAATAAGCCTTGTGGCCTATTACTTCCATACCATACTCTCAAGGTACGAGTGCCTTCCTCCATACGTGTAATTCCAACACCTTGGCTCGTCTTGTTTAACAAGATTTTTTCGCATAAATCAAGGAAATCAAAAATCAACTTGTTTACAATGAGACAAAATTGATTACAACCAATGGGAATAAACATAAACCATAACTTGTTAGAAGCCTTCCACTTGAGCTTAGGGTGTAAAAACAAAGGATGTAAGCCTGCTTTATCAATTGGCCATATAATTGGGCACCAACAAGCAAGCTTCTTATAAATCTTAATCACATCAAACATTAAGCAATCAACTGCAAGATAATGCCAATCTGCAGAACATCAAATTATGTCCATCCTCCAATTTTTGGAAATGCCTTAACAAAACTTCATAATGATGCTAATAGGTAAAGATAACAAACTGAATTCATCAAAGTCCACAGCACAAAGTTCAAAACACCCCCTTATAAAAAAAAATTGCATTCAAAAGTATGCAAATATCAAGTTCAAGCTTAACGAGGAATTAGATTAACACATTGATTGCATCAACATTCTGCACTCCTCTTCAATAGGCAAGACGTCTAACTTTTTAATAATTGTCGTGACGTGTAGTGTCGTGACGTACGGTGTTGTAAAGATGTAAATACGTAGTAAATTTTACTAAACAAAAAGATTTAAAACCAGTCAAAGGTATAAACTAATCAACTAAAAAGAGATGCATGCACACATATATATACAATGCACAAGTGAGGCTGAGATGAAATTTTCATGTATAATTGAGTTGCAAAGAAAGAAGGAAATGAAATGTATGTAGACAGTGGCCGTGCAATGGCTGCTATGAACATCTAGAAATCCTAGCTTATTATGGAGGAAATTCCTGACAAAGGAATTCTAAAAAAACTAAAAGGAGAAAGAAAGGTTTGGGCCTTTTATATTGTCGTCAACAAATTGAAACCCTAAGTACTTAATAGTGTATAGTCGCCTAAGACCGTACATTAACCCTAAAAGCGCACATGGGCATACCTGTAATTGGCCATCATGTATGAGGCCATGTACGAGCATGACAGCTGTCATGACGTGTAGTGCCATGATGTATAATGTCATATGTAAATACGTAGTAAATTCTACTAAACAAAAATATTAAAACCAATCAAAGGTATAAACTAATCAACTAAAAAGATATGCATGCACAAAGATATATACAATGCACAAATGAGGTTGAGATGAAATTCTGATGTATCCGCCCCCTAGACCTAAGTCGGGAAAAGCATGGCATGGTCTGAGTAAGAATCAAGGTGCTGTAGGAGAACATGATGAACAATACCAATTACCGGCAGGAACTTGAGTGAGCTCCGGCATTACAGTTATCGCAAAGCAGCATTTGATCAGCATCGTCTGTCCTTTGACATACCTGACATGGATAATCAAATGGAGGAATCCAAGTTGACGTGATGATGGTAGGATCCAAGTTCGGCAGGTGGCAAGGCGCACAATTTTTGGAATGATCATGAATTGTGCGTCCGTCAGCTCCTTGTAGCTCCAACACACCTGAAGGCTTAATCGCCTTAATCCTCAAGATAGTGCGACCGGAAAAAATGTCTAGAGTATCATTTGGTTACCCCTGGAGATATACAAAATCACCAACATCAAATTATCTCACCTTAAGTTTGTAACTACCATCTCGTGTGTGTGCATATCGTAAGGTGTTTCGATGTTATGCAATGGACAGGTTTTCCATGGTCATGGGCATAACCCTCCTGAATAGAGCAGCCCTTTCTGCAATGACCCTAGCCCAAGTGGCTGGGGAGTCCAAGTCCACAACCTGGTCCATTTGAGCAACAATGGAAGAGGGTGGAATGGGATGTCTCCTAAAAAGTAAAAAGTAAAGAGAGAAATGAAATAAAGAAGCGTGTTTGGACATCCTGTAACCCATGGTGATGTATGGGAGGGCCAGGTCCCAATCCTCTTTGTTCTTAGTGAGGCAAATCTTCCGAAGTCCCTTCTTGCACGTTTGAACCATCCTTTCTTCAAGGCCATTAACTTGGGGATGATCTTTTGAAGTTCGACAATGGTCAATGAGAGCATGGTCAAGTAGGTCTTGGAATTCTCCCCTGAATTCTGATCCTTGATCAATAAAGCACTCAGCACAAGCCCCAAACCTACTTAGAACCTATTGTAAGAAAGTTTGGCTGGTGTTGTGTGATGACTTGTCTAGTAGCGCAACAAGCTCAACCCATTTTGAAAAATGCTCAATCATAATCATGATGTAAACATTACCCTTAGAGGTTTGTGGTAACTCTCCAACTAAATCACATGACCAACGATAGAACATGCCCTGAATAGGGAGTGGAGAAAACGTGAGCTATCGAGAGGAAAAAGAAGTTCTCACTCTATCACATTGTTCACACCTAGTAATGATGTCTCAGACTTGAGCATACATACCTCTCCAATGGTAATGAGGAGTGAAAAGGCTATAAGTACGCTTAACTCCAAAGTGTCCAAGCTTCGAGTGTACCTTTTGAATAAGACCAGGCCATTCATGTGGTGGTGGAACCACTTTGTCACCTTGTGGTAAGCATCGGATGAGGTGATTGTCCCTCCATGACGAGCGTTTGGACCATTGTTGTATGTGATCTCGTTGACTTGATGTAACTTGGGGAGGTATTCCCCATGTTGAAAAAACCTCAGAATGTCCAAGTCCTCCCATATATCAAGAATGGGATGTTCAACCAGGTTACATTGTAGTAGTGCAAGATACCTAGATGCCTCAAATACATATACTGCTGGAATCTAGTCAAATTCTTGCCTGGTTTCTAAAAAATCTTCAGAGGTAGTGAAGGGTCTTCGTGACATGGTATCCGCATTCTGATGTGTAATACCAGGTCAATGAATAACCTTGAACTCATACTCTTGAAGTATAAGCGCCCAACGAGCTAACTTACCAGTAAGCTTATCATTGGTCATCAACCACTTGATAGGCTGGTGGTTGGTATACAACGTGAAATTAGTGCCATAAAGATAGGGCTTGAAATGTATGACGGCCCATACAACAGCAAAGCACTCCCCCTCATATGAAGAGCAGTTGCTTTCAGCCTTGTTGTTGCTTCGAGATGCATAGGCGATAACATATTCCTTGCCTTCCTCATCAAGTTGGCCAAGAATAGCTCTAATACCAAGAGCACTCTAGTCAGTGTGTAGAATGAAAACCTTGTTGAAATCAAGTCTTCTCAGAATGGGGAACTCTGAAAGCTTTTCCTTGAGTGTGTTGAAAGCTTCCTGAGCCTCATCACTCCATGTCCAAGCAACATCCTTCTTTAACAATGCATAGAGTGGATGAGCAATAGTACTAAAATCTTGGACATAAATTCTATAGTAATTACATAGTCCGATGAAGATCTTCAACGTGTGAACATCAGTAGGATTGGGCATCTCCAAAATGGCTACTACTTTGGCCCAATGAGCCATAATACCATTTGCCAAAATTCTATGTCCAAGGTAGATTACTGAAGTGACAACGAACTCACACTTTTTAAGATGGATCTTCATATTGACTTCATGGAGCCTCTTGAATAACTCCTCAAGATGAGCCAAATGCTGCAAGAGTCCCTTGCTATGCACTAGGACGTCATCTATGTAACACTTCAAGAAATTTGCCCCTTCGAGAACCTGGTCCATGATTTGTTGAAAGAAGACAAGTGCATTCTTCAATCCAAAAGGCATCACAAGCCATTCCCATAACTTGTTACTTCCATGGAATGTTATTTTCTTGCAATCCTTCGCAGCAAGCACAATCTGGTTGAAACCTTGCCTCAGATCCATAATTTTGAAGATGTTTGAATCTCCAATACTATCACACAATTCTTCAGGGATGGGCATGGGGTACCTATCCTGCGGTGTAACTAGGTTCAAAGGCCTATAATCCCCGCACATCCTTTTCTCAATGCATAATCCAGCTAAATCTTTCTTTGCTGGCATTACTGTAGCGGCTACGAAATCAGAACTTGATGGCTGAATGAGACCGGCCTCATGGAGCTCTTTGCATCTTTCATCTACCAGTTCCCATTCATGTTTGCTCAACCTATGCCTCCTTCGATAGACGAGCGTCTCATCTATAAGGTCTATAGAATACTGCATGGTCTTACACCTACCTAAGTCTTTCATTGAGAACGTAAACACATTTTCATACTTAATTAGCAAGTTTGTGACTTGGTCTTTCTCCTTCTTGGTGAGCTAGTTCCCCATAACGAAATGGTAGTTGGAAACACATGGAATGGAGTTGGAAAATGTGTCTAAAGAACTTGGTGTATTGGGTTCTCCACTATCCAACAGCGTAGATTCGTAAAAGGTTGTAATTATTTCTCCAAAAGCTAATGCAGCTCCAGGTGTATTAGACACAACTTGAATCAAATTACATGGTACCTCCTCCCCCCCAACACTGAGAGTGAAATGTAGAGTGTTGAAGATATACAAGTGTACTTGGTCAAGGTGCCATGTGGTTGCATCGCTAGAACTGCAAGTTGATTGAATCAGTGTTGGTGTTCTGTACATTTGAAAGAATACACAAGTTACCAACAACCATGTAAGGGAGTTCAGGTCCATGCCTCTCCCTAGTAGAGCATTACGCTCTAATCTAGTCACCTTAGTGTGACTAGTAGTGCCAACTTGGAACCCCATAGCCCTTTCTCTTTCTTTTGGGCTTGGTTCATCCCAAGTGGCTAAAGCATGACGATACACTAAGCCTGGTCCATCTCCTTGAAAGGCATGTGCTCTTGGGAAAGAGACAAAGGTGAGCCAAGCACCTCTTGGTTTTCCTATTATGTTCGCAGGAAACCAAGGAGGTTTTTCTTGCCTTGTAATTGGTTGGCAAGAACTTTGATCATCTAATATGTGAGAAACCTGTAAGTTGGGGTTTTTAATAGTGTATTTCAAAACTAGTTGCAGAATTGAGAGTGGTGCCAAGTTGGTCCACCAGTTTCGTAACTGGTGCGCATAGGAACCGCATTGTGCCGCATCAAGTAGGAGCGACTCTCCAAGGTAATGCTTGACCAGTGTGTACTGCTCCTAGACTTTCTCCCTTTGATCAAGTTGAGAAGGAGTGTTTTCAATTACATAACCAAGTGTAGGAAAAATGGATTGAGCCCAAGTGATTAATCGTATCATGTCCGTGAAAAGACCAGATCTTGTGTCACTCAAGCCTTTTCCAAATCCAGCTGTTGAAAATCCTTAACACTCCCAACCTGAAATGATGAGGTCAACAGGGCCAAGTAATTCCATATGCTTCTTCTAAATTAGTTGTATGTCAGAAGGCAAAAATGTGAAACTAACCCTCCATGCGATGGTTGCAAATTGTTGTGGAAATCTTATTGTGAACTCCTTCATTCTTGATACCACCACTTGCCTTACAATAGGATCAATGTCTACGTAAAAATACCTCCGAACCACCATCCCTGACTATAGTAGGGCTTCGAGACTTATATCAATACCACCAAAGAGCTCTAGTAATGTAATCTCTTCTTTAGGTGGTGTCTAGGTGATTAGCTAACGAAGTAATGGCTTAATCGGTTCGCCATGGCTCTCCATGCTATCAAAACTAGACAAAGCTTTGACCAAGGGCTTGTGGGCTACTTTGAACCTTTATAAAACCTTTGGTCCATGTTGAATGTCAATAGGAACCACCCTCAAACTTTTAGTAGCTTGAGCGTAAGCTATCTCCTCCTCATCTCCCTCTATCCATTCGTGGCTAACTTGTTAGATGTAGGAAATGGTGTGTGTTTCCTTAAGCATACAATGGTGAGCCATAAGACTATGGTTCCCATGTAAATCAAGGGGTATGTATCCCAGGTGGTGGCCATCAGTGTCCCAATCCACTCGGCAGTATGCATGTTTGAACCAGTTGTCAATTGTGAAACCTGGTGGAAATAAGGCCTCTTGCCCAATGAGCACATCATAACTTGTGGCATTGGTGACTAAACATTTGACATGTAAGCAAAGCTCCTGATCTGTACCTTCATTGAACTTAAGTGCAATCAAATCCGAACTTTTCCCAAGTACCTCTTCTACGCTCCCACTAGTGGTGCGAATTTGCCACATAGATTTCCATAGTTTGGAGTCAAGCATGCCCATCTTTTTGGCGAATTGAACTCCAAGAATCACTGGTTAGGCACTTATGTCAAGAAGTATCACTCTGGGTGTATGTCCTCCCACTTGGATTGCTGACCTAGTATTGTTGACAATGGCAACTCTGGTGGCAATGGAAGTTCTCTCACTAGGCACCACCTTCGGAAATGAGTGAGAGACTTTGTGGAGAGAATGGCTATCCACAACACCTTTGCTGAGTAATAAATCCACAAGTGAGGTGTTCTGAACTCCCTTCTGATATGTGAATGTAGAGTTAGAGGTAGGAAAGCCCACTAATTTAGCCATGTTAGTTATAGTGACTAGATTATGAACGCCATCTACAACATGTGAGTTAATCGAATGTCTCTCCAAGGTGTTGGATGGGACCTCTGTAGCATGTGGATCAAGGATTGGTAGAGGACCTGATGTAGTGTTTAGGGTATCCTCTAAGATTGTAATTATGTCCCTGGTGCTTAACTTCAAATCTTGAAAACTAAACAATGGTGTACTCACAAGCTTTTGCGCCACTTCGTGCATTTGAAGTTAGCATTCCATAAGCTGATCAGTGGAAAATTGTGTGTTTTCCTAATGTACATGTACTCCTGGGACATGAAAATCTGATGCTCTAACAACTTGTGGTGTAGTAGTCTCCTCCCCCCTCACCAACAAGGTGCGTTCTTCTTCCATGTTGAGAGGACGAAAAGATTATGGCATGACTGCTCGAACTCCTCTAACCCTGGTAATAGGACTTGAACCAAATGCGAGTCCATCAGTTTGAATTACCAGCCTAGTGGCAGAAACTCTGGGTGCCACTTTAGCTTCTTGTGCCGCAACATAGGAAGGGCAAAAAGAAATAGCAAATTCTGGTGTGAGACTAGAATTGTGTGGAGTGGAAAGAACATACTCCCTAACCATAACATCGTGTGGAAGGCCATAGAATGACCTAGGAGGTCCCTCTCATGATCCTGAACCTTGTACAAGTTGGGCATGATTAGCTGGTTGGGAGGACTTGCCTTTTAGATTAGCAAGTTGAGCCCTCAATGATTCGAGTTCATTTTATAAAGTCTAAACTTGAATTGCATGGGCTTGAAGCACCTCCCTCTTGTCAGCATTGTGTTCCTTCTTCTTAGCATTTTTGTTGGAATTACCCTTGGTGGGTAAAGCTTGAGTGGAAGGCTAAGGTTCCTTGGCTTTTGGTTGAGGGACAACGGAAGATACTGGCAGATTTTGCCGTTGTAGTCGGAGTTACTTCCGCTCTGGGAACTTGGCAAAACAGACAAATTCATGATGTCCCTCTTTCCCACAATAATCATAAAAGAGATCCTCGGAAGGAATGTTGCACTCACTAGCTTTGTGGGCAAGATTGCCACAGTAATTGCAAGAAGGTAAGATGGGTGTAACCGAGTGCACCGCTTTAGTCCTCGAAGAAGAATGTGATGATCTAGTTGGTGGAGTTGGTGTAGGTTGAGGCCTTGAATGTGATGGAGGCTTCATAATACTGGCCTCATAGTGTGCATGAGCTAGTTCCAGCTTTTCGGAAATGTTATACACATCAAGCAAAGTGTACAAGTCTCCAAATTCTGCAAAGACTCGTTGTAAAACCTGCGCGTGGAGTGTTGGAGTACCTTCCAACAAACGAAGATACCGGTGGGCAGCTTCCAAGTCTGTGATGCTCTGGGTATTCTCTTTGAGTTTGAGAAGCCTCCTGTAAAGCATTTTGAGGGTTTCATCCTTCTACTAAGAGAAGGTGGCGAGTTGCAGAACTTTTTCAGAACTTTTGACTGGAAATTCCAGCTCAAGAATTTGAAAGAATTCCGCCACTGGATTAGCAAAAGCTGGCGCATCAGTGGTGGGAGGAATGTTTGCGGTAGCAGCAATGAATTGTTGAGGAGAAAGGTTTACTGAGGTAGGTACCGGGTCTAGATTATTCAGCACAGTCCCGTGATCTGTAATTGCAACTTACAATGCAGCTTGAGAGGCGGTGGCGATGACTATGGTGTAAGCTAGATTGGGAATGTGGGTGACACCCAAAATCCTTACAGAATGTTGTTCGTAGACATCCAATGCCTCATAGTGCACATAACGAACCAATTGTTTCAATGCAAACGCTTCGGTGTAATTAGCGCCATACTTGAGCTCCAATTCACAAACCATAGTTGAAAAAGTTGCCTTGAACTCCTTCAAAGAAATAGTACCTGGACTTCCGCTGAATTTCTCAATCCTCCCAGACGAACTACTGACCTCCATGGTGTATATGGGTGTTGAGGTCATAGTTTGCAACGGGATATACGATGATGGTGTGAAAATAGGTGCGACAACAGGTGTACCCCACTAATGAGCCCCTCCAAATGGACTCTGATGCACCATTGATGTAGTGTAACCTGAGCTTGAATTCCTGGTAGGAGTTGTACTAGACGACGATGGTGTTGTAGACACTTGATGGTATTGTCGTGAAGATCGTGAGCTTAAAGAAATCGGCTCAAAAGATTGTGTGTTACTCCATAGCTGATACCTGGGGTCCGGCTGAGTGTTAATGCTCTCATCATCCGAGGACATGGTGTTGTCCCATGCCCCAAAATTTTGTGATAGTACTCAACACTAACTACAAAATTCTAACACAACGTACAGTTTGAAGAATATAGTGCATTGTTGGGAATGACCCGTGACACACAGAGATCGCACGGAGGTCAAACGAACGTCCAATAAACGTCAGACGAAGGTCGGACGGAAGTCAAACAGATGTTGGATGAAAAGGCAGGACGACAAAACAAATAGTATGTAGGACGTTAGGGCGCAAGACGCACGACCGTAGGATGCAAGACGCAAGGTGCAGGACGTAGGGCGCAGGGCGTAAGACGCAAGACGCAGGGCACAGGACAACAACGTGCAGGATGAAAGTCTGACGAACGTCGAATGTAAATCCCTGTATGGACGGAAGTTCAACGAACGAAACTTGAACGAATCGTCCGACGAGAATCCAACAAAAGTCGGACGAACCAAGGTCGCAACAATGGCAACATTGTCACTTGTAACGCTACAACAACAATGGCACTATAACGCACAACGCTACTATTGCTACAACGCTGCTGGAGTTCGCAACAATGCCGCTACTACAACTCGCTGTGACGCTACTGCAGCTCGCTACGATGCTGTGTAACGTTGCTGGAACTCGCAGCGATGGCGTTGTTGTGCACCGCTGCTGCAATTCACTGCAGTTTCCAATAGTTGTGATCTCATGGTTTTTAGATCTAAACCTGGAAAGGGGATAAACCTTAAATCTTTTATTACGGATGTTTCAAAGAGTTGCTTTTTGGATCTTAATGAAAAGGAAGTTGAAAATGTTAATAAAGGTGGTCAAAGAATCAACAAACATGTTAAACTTTGGGTGAAAAATGCGTTTGATGAATGGAGAATTTTTCGTGGTTTTGATACAACAAAATCAATTATTGATCTTTTAAAGGATGAATATTCTATTAAGGATTTTGGCTTTCTTCTTTCATTTTGCAAGTTGCAAAAAAGGATGGCACATTGTATCCACCAAGCAAGTAACTTTTACATTTTTGGATGTTTTCAATTTGATTGTTTTGTTTGTTTTTTCACTTTTGTTTCAGGGTTTAGGTTGTTATGGAATTTTCTTAGACACTCAAACTATGTAAGGGTTTCAATTTGTTTTCTTTTTTTTCTTGATTTTTTTTCTACCTTTGCTGTTTTTGTGTTCGGAAAATCTAGTAGGGTGTTTTCCACATAAAGAACAATAATTTTTTCTTTTGCATTTTTTTTCAAGTTCTATGGGTTGTATACGGTGTGCAACAATCTTTTATGTTGTAGTTGTTATGATATGGGACTTTAATCTAAAAACCTAAACCTAATTTTTTCCTTATTGATTTTTGGCTTTTCATTATTTGTTCCCATTAGTAAATCTTTTGTTTTGCAGGAATTCTATTGTTTACTTGTTGATTGTTTTTGGTTTTTGTAACATCCAAGTTCTTATATGAAGTATTGGATAGTTGATAAAGAAAAAATAAGGTAAAACACCTTTTTTTTTGTTTAACATTTTCATTAATGCATGGTATCATCACATGAAAGTTATTGGTGATGAAGTAGTGTTGCGATTTTCAACAACTAGTTTCAGCAAGACTATGTCATGCCCGTACATGGCCTCATACATGATGGCCAGTTACGGGCATGCCCATGTGCGTTTTTAGGGTTAATGTACGGTCTTAGGCGACTGTATGCTATTAGGTACTTAGGGTTTCAGTTTGTTAGCGACGGTATAAAAGGCCCAAACCTTTCTTTCTCCTTTTAGTTTCTTTAGAATTCCTTTGTTAGGAGTTTCTTCCATAATAAGCTAGGATTTCTAGATGCTCACGGCGGCCATTACACGGCCATCGTTTACATACATTTCATTTCCTTCTTTCTTTGCAACTCAATTCTATAAAAACTTCACTTTCTATGCTTCATGTTGAAAGCCACAAATTTCTTTTGCTTATAAGTTCCTAAGTTATTGTTGCTGTTGTTAGTGTTGGTGCTCCTGTTGCCGGAAGGTGTTGATATTGCTCCTACCCGAGGGAGCTTGCGTTGGTACTAGAGGCAACTTGTGTGTTACATTCCTGCCAACCAACAAAGTCGAGATCTTTGAACAAGTTTCAAAGCTCCCCCTCCCTATCCTGTTCTTTCTTTTTTTTGTGGCGGCTAAGAAGTTAAAAAAAATAAAAATAAAAAAATTCAAGCGGCGACGGTCGCCATTGATGCAGAGCAGTTAAGCACCGCGTGCCATCATTGCCACGTTCTCGCGACGCGAACTGTAGCGCCACAGTGCGTACAGCACGTAGCAGTGCGCTGCAGCGCCATAGCACCACAACATTGCAGCGTTACAAGTTGCAGCAGTGCGTTGCAACGACGTAACGTTACGAGCTGTAGCAGTGCCGCAACAAGTTACTGCAATAGTGCCATCGTTGCGAGCTCCACCAACACTACACAGTGCCATCGCTACGAACTCCAACAGCGCTGCACAGCGCTGTAGCGAGCTCTAGTAGCGTTGCACAGCGTCGTAGTGAATTGCAACAGCGCCATCGTTGCGAGCTCCAGCAACGTTGCATAATACTTAGAACTAGAAAAAAAAAACAGAAACATCAGTTGTAAGAGACAACACATAGTCATATGCACATGAAGCAATAACAAAATTATGACACAGAACAAACCCTAATGTAAAAGACATAACAACAATTGTAGCAAGATGAACAATAGGATCCAATGAAAAATATGGACTCACAAAAATGCAGAACTTTTCAACGTTTAGATAGATGTAGGGATTATAAAAAAATCAAACAAGTTAGGATTACATTCAAGAGGAGGTGTAACTCAAGAAATTCACTAACAAAAGAAAAACCAATGAACAACTCATCATTTCCAAAACAGTCAACAAAAATGTCAGGCCCATTAATAGACCAAATTAAATTGCTAGCACCAAAAGTGGAACTAGAAGAAAAACTTATAGGAGGACCACTAGACATTGTAGAAAACCAAGAAAACATAAATGAAATGAACCAAAAAAACAAACAAAAATTTGACAAAACTTGCAAACAACACAAAGAAAAAAAGAAAAAATGACATATTGCACAACATAAACAAAAAAAACAAAAAAAATAGTGAAACATATCAAAAATGATGTCATCGCTAATAGCCATGGCATAAAATAATTGATAATGCAAAAGCAATAATGTAGAAGAAGCTGCACTTCAATAGAAGCCATGGAGATCGCAATAAAGCTCAAACACCTCAAGACCTGTGTACAAGTTTGCTTTCGACTAAAGTAGGAGGTGGGACTAGCTTTTGGCAAAAGCAAAAAAAAATGATAACAATGAAACTTTTGCTTTTGACAATAAAAGCGAGATGCATGACTAAAAAATCAAACAACACTTTCTATAGGTGAAGCTCCTAGTAGAATACAACAATGAAGCAAACCTGATCACACCAAAAAACATGATCAACACAAGATCAACAATAGTAACTATAGTTTGATGAAACCTAATCACACCAAAAAAACTAGAACAATTAGTGATGAAACAATAGTCACAACCCGATGAAACAAAACAAAAAAAGAAATAAATAAAAACAACCTAAATCAATGAAGCAAAAAAGGAAAGAAAGGACTTAGTTGCGCTTGCTAAAGCAAGTGCAATTAAACAACACCACCAAAAGAAAGAAAATTGAATGTTAAAATATCAACAATAAACTAAAGTTGATTATAGCCAATAGGGGGGAAATTGAACTAGATTTTATCATTCTTTTTCCATTTAAGTCTGGGGCATAAAAAAAGAAGGTGAGAATTTAGATTATCATTAAGCTAAATAGTAAGCCCCTTGTGGGCAAATTTTTTGAAAATGGAAATTACATCATCCACATGGCAATTCAAAACATGTCTGTACAAACTAGTAGTAGAACAACATGGAACATCAATGTGCCAATTCTTTGAAACTCCCTGGTAAAATTTCAAAACCACCCAAGTAGGCAAAGAAATGAAGGAAAAAATTTCAATATCAACCTTTCACAATTGAGAATAATCCTAAATAAAGAAAATTTTCATGCAAAAATAACCAATCTTCAAATTAAGTCCGGATGAAGAGGTGAATTGATAAATCAATTGAAACAACGCTTCTTTTATTTTAAAGTTGAAAGAACATCCAACTTCTTGATAAATTTCTCAAAACCAACATTAAACGCCTACAATGTAGTTTAATCATCAATAATCTTCAACCAATGACATCTTGGATCAATCAAAATAATTGAATATAATTGCCGAAACTATATCTAATTCAATAACATGTTGATTCTACTTTTGTTGAATCAACTTATTGATACTTTTGATCAATGATTGAATGCATTACAACCAAAAATAAATTAATTAACTAAAAGTAATGGACGACAATTAACAACCAAAACCATAGAATCAACACATACACACACACCCCTTAAATTTAAGGTTTAAGGTTAAAATTTTGAAAAATAAAACAAAGGGAAAAAAAAATTGAAAAAACTAGATCAATATACTTACTTGGTTAGAGGGTAGATGCTTTGATCTTTTTTCACAACTTGAAGAATAAAAAATGACAAAGTGTCATAAGCCCCATAAAATAATCTTCATTTTCAGATAGATTTGTTATGGTTCTTTTAGTTTTATAAATTCGCCACCCAAAAAACAATAATTCGCTGATTCACATAATATTGAGGTCTCATTCGAGGTCTTGATATATGGGTACATATATGGGCTCAAATGGGCTAAGGTTGATTAGGGGGATTTTTGGAAAACTTCCGACCGAATTGGATTTTTTCCACCGTCGATTCGAAAACGATGGTCTGTTTGAGGCCGTTAATGGACGGAATGTATGCCGTTGAATTGGGCACGGCTGAGATCAATCCCCCCGAATATCGTCTCGGTGCATTTTGGCCGCAGATCACGGCGTTGAGGCGTTTCTCCCCGTCTTGTATTCTTGACAGCGCTTCTGTTTTCCGAAACATGCGGACGATGCGTTTTTTTTGCTTGTGCGTTTTTCTTCACGTCAAGAAGAACAGATTTTGCAGTTTGTGTGCAATTCCTTGCAGTGGAGTGAAAGAAATTACGCTCGACATCATTTCCAGAAGGATCGATTGCGTATGTACGCGATCGCGCACACTCGACTTATTATTGTCATCAAAAAATTCGGTACTCAAAGGATCAACAGGTAAGCGCTAGATTTTGCAAAGAAAATTTGAGATAATGGAAGTAGCCGCTGCTCCACCAGCACCAGCAGCAGTTCATGAGCTTGATGAGGAGCTGCATGTGCCGGCGGCGCTGACAGCGAGATTGCTGCTTCTAGCGGATCATCCGGCAGCAATAGCTGCCGGATTGATGGTAGGGATTCGTGATCATCCAGCTTTGCATCAGGAGAAGAATAATCATTTTCCGCCGTCTGCAGTTGAAAGCGTGATTTTCAGCGACATCGCTGATCGGGAAACGAGTTTGAGATCTGCCGCGCCGCGGCTCATTTCCAGGGACTTCCACCCACTCGACTTTACGGCACTGCATCATGACGAACTAGAGTTGCTCATGTCGGGAAGCTCATGCAGCAGCTCTCGTAGTACTACTCCTCGTGTGCAGCAGACGACGCAATATACTAATCGTCCGACAGCAGCTATCAAGCACAGAATCGTTACCATCTCGGTCTCCTTCTGCGTCGTCTTGATCTTCTACTTCGGATTTGTAAACTTCGCTGTCCTTCAAAGCTTCATCCACCGTTTTCAGGGGGCGATGCAGATCACGCCGGCTGTCGCTGCCGGTTTATATGACAATATGCCGGCATTTGTGGATTATGAAGCAGCTGAGAAGCAATTCCAGCTTCCTACAAGCAACGGAAGTAAGCCTATTGACGTCCAGCTGCCACCGAAGGGAGGAGCATATGAAGGAGATTCTGCGAGCTCGGTAATTAGGAGAAAGGCCGTGCTCACGCAGCTAAGGCCACCGGTAGGCGTGCTCAATTATTCTCTTCTCATGACTTGTTGACATGAACCCCTTGCAATATCTTGACAGCAATGCGGATTGCCATCATCAGATCGTGACAGATACATTAGAACTACGTAGTAGTCCGTTACTGATCTTCTCCGCAGATATCTAAAGCATGCAGGATTTTTGCAATATAGTGATATATACAACCTTGAATCTTGCAGAGTCTGAGGGACTCTCATCATTATCCTGCATGTATCTTGTATATGCAGGCAGGTTTGCAGCAGGTTCCAGCTTTGAAGTTGAAGGAAACTGCCCCGGATATGGCGACTGGTGCCATTCAGGCCATTGAAGATCGCGTCTATTATGCTCAACGCGAATCCGGCGAGCTCCTGGACGAAGTGTACCACGACCTCAACGGATTCAAGAAGTAACCATGATCCATCAGAATCTTTGACCTGCTATGATTTGTATTATTGTCTATTCTTGAAGACCAAAATGTTCAAAATCCTAATTCAAAGGCACAGCAGTCGTACCATCTTGCATCCCTAAGCGCGTTTTCATTGTGAAGAAACGATGACCAAAATATTTGCAGGAGCTATGAGATCATGAAGCAGAATTTTCGGATCTTCGTGTACAAGGAAGGGTTCAAACCGCTGGTGCATGCTGCCAAGACAACGGGAACGTATGCGTCCGAGGGGCTTTTCCTGGAGCGGATGGAGAATGAGCAGAATGGGTTTACTGTGTCTGATCCCGCACTAGCCACCATGTTCTTCTTACCTTATAGCGTGCGCCAGATGGTGGAGTACCTTCAAGACCCACATGCACGGAGCATGCGGACGGTTCAAATCTACGTTTCAAATTATGTTGAAGCTATTGCTGCCAAGTACCCATTCTGGAACCGTACTCGCGGGAGAGACCACTTTTTTGCATCTTGTCACGATTGGGTACGCTTTCTGAAATACTTAGTGCAGTTAATGCTTATTTCTGAACAGAAACTGAATTTACTGTTTTGTAGCTTGGAAGAGCAATGCAGTTGACGACTCGTGATTATCGTTCATTCGGTACAGGCACCCTCTTCGACAAAAAATCATAAGGAGCTTCATGCAAATGCTATGAAGGTGGTGTGCCACGCGGATGTGACCCACCACTTCAAGGTTCACAAGGATGTCTCACTTCCGCAGACCCTGGTTCGTGGGCATCTACCACACTTAGGGCTGCCAAAAATCCTGGATCATGCGCCACGACCATTCCTTGCCTTCTTCGCGGGGCAGATGCACGGTCCTGTGCGGCCAGTCCTTGTGAAGTTCTGGACTGGTAAAGACCCACTGATGAGGATTTACGAGGTGCTGCCAAAATCTGTGGCTATGAACATGTCATACACCCAGCACATGCAATCCAGCAAGTTCTGCCTCTGTGTCAAGGGCTTCGAAGTGAACAGCCCACGACTTGTGGAATCCATTCTGAATGGGTGTGTCCCCGTGATCATATCCGACAACTTTGTGCTGCCATTCAGCAATGTACTGGACTGGAACAAATTCTCCATCACAGTGCTTGAAAAAGATATACCCAATTTGAAGAAAATCTTGAGCGCGGTTCCAAACGCAACATACCACGCTATGCAGGGACGACTGAAGCACGTGAGAAGGCACTTTGTATGGCTCGACCCATTGTCGAATGCGTTGGAGAATTACGATATTTTCCACATGATTCTTCACTCTATCTGGACAGAGAGACCCAAAACACTGCAGAAGATGGAGGCCCGGGCGTACCGAAATGAAGTCTCTCATGATCAGGTCAGCCCTAATAACTCGATCAATTTCGAGATGAATATACCTTCACTGTAGTGCTTCTCTTCTGACCAACAGAGTACTTGCTACAGCTAGGAATTCGATGCAGGCAGCAGCAGCCAGCTAGGTACTCATTTGATCATCTAATAAGTATCCATGTGGGATTCTGCCTTGTTGGTGCAATTGATTTGACCCCAAGACTCTCCTACGGTCGTGTAGATTCTACTGAACGGTGTAGAGGATTATATGAAGGGCATGCTCCCATGTGGGATTATGCCTTGTTGGGTGCAATTGATTTGACCCCAAGACTCACCTATAGTAGTGTAGATTATAGTAAAACTGTGTAGATTATTATATGAAGGGATGCTCAAGTAGGTGGTGCTCTAAGCGGTGCTCTGTTTTTAACTTTTCTCTTTTCCTTGGCTTTGATTGAAGCCCACAGTTGTTAGGCCTCAAATATGTATATTCATTCTGTAAATATGTGAGACTTGAACTAAGTTAAATTAGTCCAAAGTTTCTCACACCTTCATTTTTGTGCAGAAGCTGAGTTCATTTGAAATGCACACAATTGCTGTGTGTCAGTCAGTCAGTATGGCTGCTTTGATTGCTGCTGAACTATTTTATCAGCTGCAATGCTTTTCCTTGTGTCAAATGAATTTAGCCATCCCTCTCTCCTTTGGTGGAGAACTGGACTTGATTGTGGAACTTTCTGCATAGGCTCCTTCCTTCAATGCTTGTAAATATAAATGACACGTTTCCTGTTCTTGTGAAAAGAAAAAAGTGATGGTACTCAACACCAGTGTTATTAGAAAATGCATCAAGCCCCTCCGGGTATGAGGGCGGTTATTAGGGTTGGTAATAGCGATTGCCTTACATCTGATACGTAATCACAGTTATCAAACAAAAATAAAAATACCCGGTTCCTCATATATAACGGTGGTTCTTGAATTCTTTTTTTAAAAAGTCAAATGACCTCTCAGAAAACCATCAGTTCTTCCCTGAAACCGGGTGATTCTTTCAGGGTATTAAAATAACCGGAACTAATGATTCTGAGTCTGATTTTTTTTTCAAACATTTAGAACTGGTGCTTGTTTGATTCTAATTTTTCAAATGCTGGAACCAGCAGTTCTTCAATTCTGATTTTTCAAATGCCTGTTAGGGTAGACTGGCCCATCACCGCTCATATGCTTATGATCGAACATTTATTTATATCTTCATCATATGTGTTTCATTTTGAGTAATTTAAAATATTATGGGAGTGCTACCTCAAGCTCTGAAAATCATTTTTGAAATGCAAAGGAAAAGGAATATTAAAAATAACAAGAAAAAACTAAACTTTTCCAACCTACTAAATGCATTTTATTTTATTTTTCTTCTTTTTGAACCTCTCTTATTTTCAAACCTCATAACTTTCTTATTTTTTATTCATTTTAAATGATTTAGAGTGCTATAGGAACGCCAACTGAAGTTTTACAAATTATCTTAAAACTCTAATAACAACATAACAACATACAAAGAATTTTTGGAGTGTTCAAAAGTTAACCTTTGTAGTGTTCAATGGTTTTTTTTTAAATTTTTTATCGCTTTGCTTTGAGGGTCACAACTTTTTCATTTTTAATTTGTTTTCGACAATTGTTAGTGTGTCAGATGCACCCAAGAGAAGGGGTTCAAGTTTTGTTTGGACACCAGAAACAGTGGAGCCCTCCCCTTGAATCCGGCCTGCCCTGGGTGCTTAAGTGTTTGATCACCAATCAGTCTACCATAGCAGTGGTTATTAAAAATTCAAAGAACCGTGTCACACTGTGCAACACCCACAAAAGAGAACAAAAAAAAGAGCCAACAAAGTGGTTCTTAAAAGTTTCGAGTCATGGTACTCAACAGGCCAAAAAAAAACAACCAAAAAGAAGAGCCAAAAAAGTGGTCTTTAAAAAGTTTCCTAATCCTAATTTCAACTGTGCACATGTCGCACAACTAATGCACCACTTGTTCGAACTCGCCAACTACCACACCCCCACAGGACAAGAGTCATTTTACCACATGTCCAAATTCAACTGCGCCACGTATACAATTATCTAACACCACCAACAATGCCACTTGGTCGTAAGATTGGAATACAGTAAAGATTTGTACAACAACAAATCCTTCAAATAGTATAATACAATAATGTACATATACTTTTCCTTGCTGGAAATACGAGTTGTCTTTCATCGTATTTTTTTGCGCAGTTACGATTTTTGCACATATTTGAAAAACAGACTGAAATCTCTTTTGTACAGTTATAGTACTCTACAAAATATATGTATATATAGAGAGAGAGTGTGTGTGTATATATAATCTTGATATATATCATACGGTATTCTACCTTCTATATTGAAACGGTGAATTCGTATGTACGTATTCGTGTAGCGAGTTCCTGTTGAAGATATTTTCCTCCTTTGCTGAGTGCGCATGCATCTTGCGGACGCTACTCGACGACGGGGCGAAAATCTGCAGAACAAATTATTTTTTACTATAAATGGCGAAAGCTCAAGAAGATGTTGTGGGGCTTATGATCTGCGATCTTCGTTCAGAAATCGGCTTCAGTCTTTTGCTTTCATTTGAATGACCCATTTGCAATTGTTTCGTGAATTTGGGGGTGACGGTCGTGTGCTGTATTTTCCTCTCTCGCTTGCACGGCAGTTGTTTGATGCTGGACTCCTTGGTTTGATTCTTCGTGACAGAAATCGTCAAGCCTTGTGCTAGTAGTTCTTCAATGACAAAAAAAACAGTGTAGCAATTTCTCTACTTTAGCCCACTGATCTGAGAATGTTTTTGTTATTTGTTTTTGAGCGGATTTTTGGTGGAAGAAGATTCAGCAGCAGCTCATCGCCATTCGTCTTCGTGTAAATGGACCCATAAGTCTAGTGGAGGTTTTGATTTCTGGGTGTGTAGCTGCAGGAGTGGTTTTTGTTTGTTTGTTGTTACCACGGATTGAGGACTGACGAAGAACCCATCCAAGCAATTCGACATCGTGTACTCATTTTAGGGTTTCGATCTGGTGTTGAATCTTGAGCACACTGGGGAAGCGTTGCAGGAGTGGTTTTGTTTGTTGTTATCCCACTTGAAGGACTGAAGAAACCATCCAAGAAATTCAACATTGTGTACCGATTTTAGGGTTTCCATCTGCCGTTGGATCTTGAGCACACTGGGGAGGCTTCGCTGACAGTCTAGAACTGCAGTGCACACAGAGGGCAGGGAACTTCAGCAGCTTGTTTTTGGGGAAGGAGGAGGAAAGTAGCTACGAGCTTGTCAAGGAATGGATATGATACCCGTTGTTCTGAGGTCTTCTTCTCTGCTGTTGCTGCGATTGTGGCTCTGAGAGTGCAATATTTGTGTTTGGGTTGGTAGTTTTCTAGTTGCCTTTTGAGTCCCTGCACAGTTGGAACCATGGGAGTTGATATACCTGGAGATATTATGCCTCCGATTCTGCGATGCTACTTTCTGTTGAATGTTCTTCCTAGAACGTAGGTTTCCTAGACTAGTGCACTGTGAACGGTTGGTCGGTGCTGCTGAAATTGGGTCTTGAAGCTGCTCTTGAGGGGCCTTGGATTCTGTGTGGTTTGGTAGATTACAAGATTTGAGATTCCTTTTTACAATTCATATACGTGATCATCCTTGGATAGATAAACACACATATGCCTTGATCGAGTCTGAAGCGGCAAGGCTTGCTATTGCATTAGACTTGGGAGTTTGACTCTAGTACACCAGGACTCCAGCAGTTGCTGAGATCAATGGATGCATGTCTGTGGAGCAATCTGCCAGAGATTGCATTGGAGCTGGTGTTTGCTCGGCTACCTCTCAAGGACATTGTTCGCCTCCAAACTCTGAATACCCATTGGAAGGTGTGTATCCGCAGCTCTTTCTTCCAGCAAAACTTTGAAGAAGTTTCCTCAGCAAGGTTTGGTCTTCTCACGCAGTTGATCAAGGGACCTCGTTCCCTTTGTTGGGATTTCCATGTTTTTGACACCCCAGCTGCTGAATGGCATCACTTCCCACTCTCAGCACTGGGCCCTATCTCAACAGGGGTTTACCCCATTGCAACAGCTGGAGGTTTAGTGTGCTTGAGTAACATATATGGAGAACGAGTTTTTGTGGTGAATCCTGTAACCAATGCTTGCAGAAAACTCCCCCAAGATGCTTCCAACTGTGGGAAGTACCAGTTCCTGACCATGGCTTTGATGGAGATCACTCACAGTAGCACAAAGCATTACACTCTCACACTTGCCCTAACTCGGAAGCCATGGCCAGAAGGCTCCAACTTGACTTCACTTCTGTGTGAGCAGCAGGTGAATGCATCCCATTTCAGCTTTGCTGTTTATGATTCAGGAACTGATTGTTGGAGCAGTAGGGACAAGCTGACTCCTGGTCTACTGGACAACAAATCCTTCAGACTCTTTCCTAGTGGAGCAGCTGTGATGGCAGCAATTGATGGTGCAGGGAACCAAGTGTTTCGCCTTATTCCAAAGCCACTCAACATTGCCCCAAAAGCAGATTGGATGGAGGCCCCAAATGACTCAAATTCTCAGGGTCTGGCATACGGTGTCAAATTCAGTTGGTTACCACAATCAGTTGACATATACAAGCTTCCAAGTGCAGGGCAGCTGGACTGGAAGAAGGTATCCTCTGTTCCAGGTCCATTCAACAAGTTGTTGCAGGAATGTAAATGTTTTGTGGTCGGTAATGAGAAAGTCCTTCTCCTTGTGAAATGCCGTGCTACTGCACCACTCTTCTACAACAAATTCCCAGTTTCAATGTGTGATTTAGCCACTTGTACATGGCAAGAACTGCCATCAATACTCCCAGCAGGTGCACAAACCAGCAATCTGGAGACAGAAGGGATCAACATGGCAGGCTTGGCAGGATGTGCATTTGAGGTCAAGTTTGATGCAGTCCCATGATCAAATACTTTGCTGCTGAAAGTAGCCATCTGGGGATTGTCTACTTTGCAAACTACATTCATACTGAATGACTCTGTCTTCTTCAATGATGGAGTCGCCTTGTAAATTACTTCCTTCAGGTTCTTTTCACACAGAAGAATTGAACAGATGTTCATAATCTTTGAACTACATTTAAAAGCTGCAATTCATACAGTACTTTGAATGTGTGAGAAGATGAGCTTTAACTTGTAACCAATTTTGTTTTATGAATTTTGATGCAGGAGCATTAGTTTTCAAATTGTGAATATATGGGTTGTGAAATTGTGCTTTGGTTATTAAACTCTGATCAGTGCAAAACTTGAGACTTCACTTCAGAGCAAACCTTAAGTGCAGCTATTGACAACAACATCCAAATTATTCACAGTAATCTTGTTAAGCTTAAAAGGAGCTTCAGATCAACTGTAGTAACAAGATGCACTTCTACCCACCATGACTGCAGCTTCTGTCTCCGTCGTGATTTTAAATCCTGTTTTACTGAAACGTTGTAATCATGTGCAAATGTTTGAGGAAAGTCAGCAGCTTCACCTTCAAACCAGTTAATCTGATGTGCTAAAACAAAGTTTATGGTGTAGATGATGCAAATGCTTTTACTCCTTTACTGGCTTCCAAAGCCCTTCATGTCAGAAGCAGCCTGATAACAGACAGAAAGGCACCCAAGCAACCATCAAAACTCAGGTGTCCAAAAAGGGAGCCTGAAATTGAACCAGGAATAAATGTATATGATTTCCTTGGCATCAATAATGGGGAGTGCTAGTTTCTGTCATTTGCTTTTGTGCAACTCTCTGGTAGTAGCCATTGGAAAGGATATATTGCAGTTATTGAGCCTAATCCTATGTCAACCACTAGGTTGTGTCAACATGCAGGTCCTATTCCATTCCTCAGTCTTTTCAAGCCGAAACAGCAGGAGTGTTGACACAACCAATATGTTAAGTTCCACAGAGAAAATTAATGAAAAGAAGGCTGAGAGTGACAGAGAGAAGCAAGTTCCCAATGACACTACTGATTCTCACTTGCACAGTATGTAGTTGTTAAACAATCTGCTGTCGTCAAGGGACAATCTGTTTGGCCATGAGAAGTTTGTAGTCACTCTGATTTGAAGGGCAGATTTGCATGTGTGTTGCTGGAACTTAGCAAGCAGTTGTGCCAGCATGTTTCAGCCTCTCCATGAGTATGCCAAAGAGAGTTAGAACAAAGATGCTTTGATGATGAATAAGCTGAATGGGTCATGTGGTTGCTGCCTAAAGGTGCAGACAAGTTAATAGCACAACTGGATGGGAAGGCAAAGAATGAAGACCACATGGGGGACATTGGAACAGAGCCCTGGCATTTGCACAGGGATTCGAACCCAAGAATCATCAACCAGAATTCAAAACTGTTCTAAGATCTTGTCTGTATTCACCTTCCCACAAGTTGATTGAATTTGGGTTAGTTGAAGCAGCTACCAATGGAGGAGGAAAAAGGCAGCTCATTTCAACTTGAGTGATAGGAGCTTTTGGGCAATCTTATCTTTCTTTTGTCTTTGATTGAAAGAGAAACAATTCTTCTGGTCTTACTGTTCTAGAAATGCATTCCATTGTTGACATGGGTTGCTGTATTGTTGGACAGGTATATGGCATCCAAAACTGCATGACAGGGCATCTTCTATTGGAAGATTTAGAGTTCTTGTGTTGTATACTTGAGCTTCTTTCAGGGTTACAGCCTGTTGACATCTCTGAACCGCATAGTCAAGAAAATTACATTACAAAGGCATCCTCAGCAGCAGCATCTGGTTAGAAGAGCTAGTAGATCCTGACCTCCACAATGATTTCCCTTTAAATTATTATTGAAGGGTAGCTGATATACTTCTTGTGTGTGGAAACTAGAAGTGTCACATTGGCCTCACATAGGTGGAACTGTGCAAGAATGTGGAGTGTCATTCAAGAACTAGAATCTGTATGTCCCATCATAGTTCTGAAAATGACTCAGAATTTCTTCGCCCTCACAACTGGTGGTCGGTTGCTCTGTCAGCCTCAGCTGTGTTGCATGATTTTGCAGACCTGTCAGGTGGTCCTCACATTATTTTGTTTTGGCCATCATAGTACCTCACTCACCAGCCAGACTTCCATCAAGAAGAAGCCACCAACACTCGGTACATAAAGCATGGAAACCCTTGTTCTACTTCTCACTCCCCCTATATTTCAAGTTGCATGCTTAATGATTGAGGTACAAAACATCGCAGGGGCTTCTCTGTCAGAATGAATATGCATGAATACAATGCACAGCAGTATGCACATGATTCAGTTACCATGCTACACTAATGTCCCATTTTCCAAACATGCCTTCTCACTTACTCTTGATTGGTAGCCAAAATTCAAGACCTGGGAAGAGAATGCTTGGACCATCTGCAGCAAAACTGTCTATGTGAAAGACAGTCTTTGTCCTATGACCATTCAGTATCCACTATTAATTTTTCCCACTGTTTTGATGCAAACTGAACAAAATTTCTTACTGGCACAAGTCATCTTCCCAAGCCTGCCATATGTTGTCTACATATTCTTCCCTTTTTAGTTTCCAAGCCATGTTATTGAGTTATGGCCTAATGACTTTCAAAAGATGGTTTCCAAATAGACTACTTAGTCTTCTTTGGGGTGTAGCTGGTCCAGATTCTATGGGTACCTTATGCAGTTGAGAATCCTGCCTCCAATGCCCATTACACCAAACTACCCATTGTGCAAAAATTGCTGCTGATGTTAATTCACCTATATGTAAAAGCTAAGTTGTTTTTTGGGTCTGAGTATGTTCTCAGACCAGGTGTGAGAACCTGGTGACAATCTAACCTGACAAGATTACATCCGATATTGTCCATAAGAGTTGAATACAGTATGAATTTAAATGGTCTCATATGACTTTGCCACTCATCCTTATGTATAAAATGTCCAGCTAACATCCATTAACTAATAACACATGATTTGACAAGCTTTCTATGAGTAAGACAGTGATGTATACAGCACTGAAAATTACTCGTTGGATTTCTGCAAGTCCATAAGAGAGTACATCTCTTATGGACTTGTAAGCAAAAATCTAGGGTTTCATTTCACTTCATCCTGGTAGACAAGCAGTCAAATCAAGCGAGACTTGCAGGGTTAGCCTTGGGTTCAGCATGAGCCAGAAGCATTCATACAGATTCCTGTCCAGTGTAAGAACCAGGGTTAGGGTTTGCAATTTCAAACCTGGCCAACTGAAATGGGATCAAATATCATAAGTGAGCTCACAGCTCAAAAGAATTCTATGGACAACCTTAGAGAGAGAGAGAGAGAGAGTCTAACCTAAATTCACTAGTTCGTTGCGGTAACAGGCATCATTGTGTCTCATTGCGAACCTAAAAAAACACACAACCATAATTTAGGCACAGAATGGGCAAGGGTGAATGTTATGGAATCGTTGGATTAGAGTCTATTGGAGAGACTCTGAACAGGGAGGGGGTCCTTCTTACTGGACGCTGCACCTTACTGCAGCAGCTTCGAGAGTCTTGTTGGTTTCGAATCCGCCGAGTCTTCTTTGGCTATGGCCCTCCTTGGGAAACGACGAGCAATGAAGGAAATCCTCGGCCTCTTTAACTCCCAAACTAGTGACCGATGTGACGTCCTTGATCACGGCGATCTGGGCCAGAGTTTCGCACCTCGGTCCTAAAACATGGGTCGAATTTCGCCATCTTCTCGTCCTCAGTTGGAGCGGCCTCGGCAGGAGTAAACAACCAAGCTCCTCTTGCAACGTGTCAGTCAAAACGCTCCCTGGTTTTGCTCCAGAGTCAAGCTCTTGACCAGTGTTGGGCGGTTACCAGGTGTAGAGGTCCAGATCCGGCGGATCTGATTTCTGGAACTGGTTCCGGAAGCGGACCTGGAACCGAACTTTTTATGAAATGGAATCGGAATCCCGGTTTCATCAAAACTAAAGAACTGTAAAACACCGCTCTCCACATCCAAAGCGAGGTTCTCAATGGCGACAATCGCCGCTTGGCCACGTTGCTTCGTCCACTTCTTCCTACGTCACTGCTGCCCTTCCTGTAATCCAATCTCAACTTTTTGCGGCAGAATCCAAATTTCCCAATTTGGGAACGTGAAGCTGCAGCTCCCGGGCATTGGCTTCCGCCCAAAATCCTAGCTCGGGCAATGGGCAGGATCCGCATTTGCTTTTCAGAGCAGAAACTAAGGACGCGGAACTATACGACCCCCATGCACGCGCTCATGCATTTGCTTTTCAGAGCAGAAACCAAGGACGTGGAAGTATACGACCCCCATGCGCGCGCGCCGTGCGACATCCGCAGTGGGGCGCGAGCGACAATGGGATAAGAGGACCTGAGATTGGGACCTGGCATCGTCCAGTGGGACCTGACATTGGCAGCTGAGATTGGGACCTTACATATAAGAGTGTTGAGCAGTTATTAAGAAAACAGCTACATGAGGTTATCTTCACTCCTAAAACGCCTATGAGGTTATCTAGGATTTTTCCTAGATATTTAAACGAGTCTGGATGGGATATGCTGTACCACAGGGGCAGCTTCAATACATGTCTGTCAAATTATTTATTTATTTTTTAATATTTCATTTCAAAAATAGAATATTCCATAATATTTCCCCAAAATTTTCATTTTCCTTCACAATAATTTGGTCTTTGAAAAATAAGTTGTTGAGAATTTCTACATTTTTTAAATTAATATAATTTGTGCAAAGTGGCCAAGGTACTACAATATATAAAGTGTTTTTGAGGAAAAAAAAGTTGGTTAATTGCACAAGAAGGAAATCTTTCCAATGGTGTGTTGAGCAAGCACATCCATGTGGATTAAATGGAAGATATTAAATCAACAACATGTCTTTATTGCTTATTTTCCTTGTTACCCCTTGGCCATATCCATCTTTTTCTCAAAAAACACAAATGATGCCCAAAACATATTTTGGGTTAATGTTATGCAAGGTTTGGGTTTGTAATGGACACCTAAGCTAGGTAGGTAGGTTGGCCATCTACCTAGTGTCCATTACAAATGAAAACATGCATCACATTATCAGACCCAGTGTGTGTTTAGGTAACATCAAGATGTGTATGGAAATCATCTTGGTTTAGCAAATGGGTAGTTAGGGGAAAATAAATAAATATTACTATTCACTAGAAGAAATTTGAAAATAATAATTCATTTTATGATTGGGTTTTAATCGTAATTGACAATTGCAACTACAAAATGTTTTAATCACTTTAGACAAATGTCATTAGACAACTCATTGCAAAAGACACCAAATGACATGGAAATTGCACTACTAGTCACAAAACCCTGACGACCACATTCTATTTCCTCATCCACTACCATGGATGAACATAAATATGACCTAACCCATGTAGCCTACATGGAACATACCTTTGGAACTAAATTTGTAATTACATTATGGATAGTCACATGATGTTAAATGTCCTAATTACTTAGCCTAACCTACTTATCTATCTACTATGTTATTTAGGTAAAATAATAGGTAGGTGGGTAATAAGTCGCTACCTTAACCTAGTTAACCTCCTACATCTACCTACCTACCTAACTAGCCTACTAGGCAAGAAACCTACCTACTTCAACTTACTTAAGTAAAATAATAGGTAAATAGGTAATATGTGTCTACCCTAACATAACTATTTTAACTTATTAGGTTACCTACCCTAGTTTAAATTAGCCCCTAGCTTTGCATGTATAAGGATTTTAACACTGAACTTCAACAAGGATAAATTAAATCTAGTTTAACAATTACACCACACCTTTATAAAGTGATAAACTTTGTCAATTTATTTATTCCAAAACTTACTACATACACTAAAATTTATAAATAGCTAAGAAGGTAGGTAATGCGTTTTTCAATTGTAAGTAGGTAAGTAGGTACATGGTGGCTAGGAGGCTTATCAAGCTATGTACACACCTACTTACTAACTTAGGTTGATGGCCTACCTAATTACTTACATACCTACCTAGGTAGATGGCCAACCTACCTACTTAGCTTAAGTGGATGTTTTACTTGCCTACTAACTACTTACCTACCTAAATTAATGGCCTACATTACCTAGGTTGACGCACCCCCAAGCTCCTTGATGGATTCAACCACAAGTCCAAAGAAAAAGACAACGAAAGGAAAGGGAATTGGAACATACTCCCTGGCTCATAGCACTTCGAAGGTAGAAGGGCATGTTGGAGTTCTAGGATGGCACTAGGAAGATTAACAAGCAAGTCACTTATTCACACAAACATGCACAAACCAAACAATAGGTTAGTTAGTGTGTAACTAAAACACCTTTGGTGCACAAACGAACCACGAACAAACACAGACTCACAAGACTCACCATGGACCAAACTTGGGGGAAGCCACCACCTTCTCCCTTATAGTATACTTTATGCATGGCCACAGGACCAACACCCAAATGTCATTTTGTCTCAAGACTCCCAAGTGGGAGTCCCGAAATTCTCAAAATTAGGACTCTCGCAAGTTTGGAGGCATATAAATTTGTGTGAAAACCTTCAATTGAACTTCAATTGAAGTGAGTTCTAAAGCAAATTCGTAGCTTTTGTCAAGAACTTTCCAACAGTATGTTGCATGCCACTTGCACACAAGGAAATCAAAACAATTCTCAACTATTAATGGTCAAGAATCAAATTGACAATTTGACTCCCGGCCCTTTTTTTGGCCATAACTTATGTTTTAATACCCGAATGAGTCATGCAAACCCATTTTAGACATCTACATTTTAAGAGCTTTATAATGATATAAAGAACTTTTCAATCCAATGAGTTTTGGCCCCTGTAATTGCCATTTGGAAATTAGGAAGTCCATTGGGACTCAACTCCCAAAGCGAGAGCTCATTTGGAAATGTGGAGGTTCATTCCCTCACACTCTCTTGCACTCCCAAAAGCATGAAATGTGACTCTTGGGCTCACTCTTGGCCCGCACCTTCGTAAGCCCTTGCCTTGGTCGCAAACCCAAGGCTAGGGTTATGACATAGGTTGTATAAACTTTAAAACTTTAATGATATAAAACATATATTGGATTTCAATATGTTTCTATTCATTACATTTATAAAAGTTTTGAACATGAATGTAATGATGATTATTTCTTTAATGAACTTTTTAATCAAAAACACTTTTGAAACAAGGTTTGGGTCCTTTTTCGGATGTAATTTTCAAAGGTACTTTCGATGATATTTTCATAATATTTTATTTTTTTATTAAGTAATAAAATTGAGTATTATGAATAATTAATTATGAATAATTAATTATGAATTTTGAAAACTCAAGAACATAATTCTAATAAAGGCCATAAGAATTACAAATACAAATTTTTAACAATTCCAAATTTTTTTATTCCAATGAAAACTTAAGGCCATATATTTTTATGTATACACATGAGGAAAAAATTCTACAATAATTTTTTTTTAAAAGACCCAAAAATATTATTTGGCCAATTTTAATTCCTTCACCATTCCTTGAGGTGATCGATAATGGGTCCACCCAATCACACTTTCACCCATGTACTTACCAATGTTAATTAAATATATGGGAAAATTTGGATATGAATCCAATTAGTAGTTGGATTTTGCAGGTAACCATATCCAAAATCTATCTTTTTTTCTATATATGAGATTGTGCAAATCTAACAAAAGGAATTCAAATAATAACCAACTTCTATATATGTATTTTAAACATAACTACTACTATTCATATCCATATGTTAATGTTATTAAAGGTTCAGATATAGATAAAAAAGGCAATCATGCATATTTGGCAATTGGAGTTTAAAGCTAAAATATGGAGCTCACATTAAGGTTTTAGTTTATTTTTGTGTGTTTTTTTCTAAACAACAAATCATCTTGACTGTGTTTTGTCCATGTCATAAACTTTTTCATTAACAAAATGTCAATGCCTTTGCAATTTCTTGCTATGTTTGAAGTAGTTTTACATCTCAAGAGTCTTCAACTTGAAGTATGTTATTAAAAAAAATTTGAAGTTATATGCATTGTGGTTTTTGGTTTCTATGTTATGGTCTTCATTTTTCACTTTGTGTTTCTGTTTATGCACTTTTTGGATCATGTTTATGCATGTTTGGCTCATCAAGTGCTTTTACAACAACTTTTAGTGATCACAATCTTCCAACCTTCAAAATTTTGAATCTTTCAACTTTTGACAATCTCAATATTTCAATATAGCTTTTAGTGGAATTGACTTTGCAAGGTGAATCTTCAATCTTCTCCTTTGAATTTTTTGTGCAAGTTTTTACTTTGTCATGTTTTTCTACTTTTTTTTCTTGGTTTTTTTAATTCTTTGTTGTTTTGTCAAAACAATTTGCAATTTACAAGATTCAAGTTTCCATGCATGTTTACAATCTACCAATTATAGTTTCAAGTAAGTTTCCATGCACATACACTTGGGTTGTAATTTGTAAACTTTTTTTGCTTTTGCATTGTCTTGATTAGGTGCTACATCTATGTTTTATGACTAATGCAATGGCTAAACAAAATGTATGTTTAGTAATGTTTGTTGGTAGCGTTAATGGGGTTGAAGAAAATTGTGGAATGCCACTAATTTCTATTATGCATAGCAAGTTGCTATAACTCATTCTTTTACTACCAAAACTCATTTTACTACTGTAACATATTCTATTTAGGTTGAGGTTATGTAGCTTGTAATTATACAAGCGCAGGTTACAACTTGAAAGCCATATAATTATTAGTTCAATTTACTAAGGTTTTTCTTATGTCAATGATAACTTACCTATGGATATTGAAAACTCAAAAATGTTGTGATGTATTATTTGCAAAAACAAATATGCAAATGCTAATGATTTGTCCCAATGCTCTACTTTATGAAAAGAATTATCAAATACATCAAGCTTAATGGGATCATTCCTATGAAGACTTACATTGAATATGTACTTCAAGGTTGGTTGTTCAAAGAAAGTTTGTCACTGTTGAAAAAACTACTAATTAAAACAAATCATATTTAATAACTGGGGAAAAAGTGAGCTAGGCCAATTAAGTGGGTGTAAATTTTTTAAGGTGCACCAAAATCTTGTCACAACATCACCCTTTTCTATCTTTTTTACCTATTCATTTTTACCATGTAAAGACACATTTACGGTTGATTAAGATGGAATCTAGAATTGTAATAATCTAAAATATTGTCCTTTTGAAATTTTTGACAACTTTTGATTCATTATTTTTATGGGGATCAAAATATAAGGTAAAAAAAGATTAGGCCCTTTTCGCCCTATGTGGTACACCTTAAAGGATTTTCATCCAAGTGTGCAATCAAGGAGTTTTTTGGTGCCACAAATCCTTACAAAAAAATTAATGAAACACAACATTTTCTTGAAATTTTGGTGTTGTATATTTGTAAGGGGTATAATGCCCTTTCCACTTGTGAAAATATTTGGCTATGAAGGTTGGTCTTATGACAATGTTTTTCATGTCATTTTTCCTTCTTGTTTTGCTTTGGTGGAAGCGGTGTTTCCTACAATGGTCACAAAAACCATGAAATTGCATCTGTTCCCACATCTTATTGAAGTAACAACTACGTTTGTGGAAACATTGATCTTTAAATGTCCAAAGGCGATGTGGAGACATTTGCCCTAATAATTAATTATTTGAATGATTTTTGGGCCTCAATGCATGTTATTATTAGTTTATTTGAAATTCATGAAACCAAAAGACTTTCCATGTAAATAATTGCATATTTTACTTGAAAAGTGTGATTTGATGCATCGTGTGATTACCTTGGTGAAAGATGAAAGCAACAACTTGATGTTTATGGCAATAGCATTACATTCCATTATTGGTTATCACCTTTTCAAAATTGAGTGGATTTATGAAAGTACATGTTTTGGTCACATTATGTCCAAAGCCTACCAATATGCTACAAACGATGAGAAGGTGATTGCAAGTTTGAAACATGTCAATGTGAAGGCTACCCAAGGCAATATACAAAAAACAATCAAATGGACAAAAAAATTAGGAAAAGGAAGGTAGGAATTGAGAAGGCATGTGTTGAAAGGGGGTTACAACCTAGCAACTCAAGACCCCAATGAAGACTATATTTGCAAGTAAGGTGATTATGTTTGAAAAACATTAGAAATCGAAAAAATCATTATCTTGTGTGATGGGCGACAAAGGATAATTATTTTGTAACAAAAAGTTTTTGAAACTAAAGTATGGGTAATTGCAAAAACGTTCACAAATGTTTTGAACAATGTTATCAATACTTGTGTGATGAACCAATCATGAGGTTATTAGTCATTTTCTAATGTTTTCATTACATCTATCAATTTGACACTTACTTCGGAAGTTGAGATGGGACAAGCCATAGATGTTCTTCATGCCTTTGATTTTGAAGTCCTCATCTTTCAAAATAACATGCAAGCTAAAGTTGTTAAGGTGATCAAACCTTTCTTGTAATCTTTGAAAGTTTACAATCCACATTAGGTTTAGAATATGCTCACCATTATGTTTGATCCTCATTTCAAATCTTTGCAAGCTATGGAAAATTATGTGGAATATGGGGATTATATTCATTTTTTTTTAAAATGATGCAAACATGGTAGTCCCTCTTTTATTGACATTTTTTGAAGTGTTAAACCCTACTATCAAACATGTGTAACAATTGTTAGATTTGGTGATTTTATTGAAAACGTTAATAACATCCTAGGTGTTGGCACATGTGTGGAAGAATCTTTGTGTGCACTTGTTGTTGGGGAACTATTTTTGTTTAAGACATTATATGTGACTCTTGCTACATGTGATGATCCCTTAAGTAACTTGGTGGCAAATTCATAAAAGTTAATTCCCAAATGTTGGCTTCTTTGCCAAACAAATCACAAATTAAAACTAAACATGTGTTTAGTCTTGGTGGTGTATTGACAACTCTAAAACCTTATAGGTCACAAGTGGAAAATTTAAATCACATCATCATCATGGCAAAAAATTAACCTAATGATTCCCATTTGAATTGTTCACAACAATTTTTTTTGACAAACTTTATCAAAGTTGAAATTTTATTAAATGAAAAAAATTATCATTTCATTGGGATCAAATTATTTTGAACAATTGAAAATGGATAATGATTAGGTTTAATAAGATGAAATCACAAATTTTATTTTTATATTGTTCTTTTTTAATATTGTGGGAATTTCAAATTTAATGACAATTTGCATTTGAAAAAGTTTAATTTTTGTGTCCATGCAAGTTTTACTTATGAAATTCATCAACAACAGGGGTGATAACTATTAGTTATGTTGTGTGGGGCTAGGTGCTTTTGTGTTTTAGGTGGGGTGTATGTGGATGTGGGTAGGGCAAGAAGCTTGTGTTGATTTGGGCAACTTTTTTTAAAGAACTAGGGTCCAATTCCCCCATAAGTTACTAGTTTTGTAAAATTTGTATGTTCTTGTACGACAAGTGTGCAATTGTAAAAATTAATTCCAAACATCCAAATTTTATCCTTAACCTTTGTACATATTTTGTAGTTAATTTGGGTTTGAAAACCAACAAACTTATATTTGCCAAATAAAAAAGAATGAAGATGAATACATATTTGTTGTTACAAATACATTGCTAATTATTTTTTATGCATATCCTTCTAATAAAATTTTATAAAGAATACATCATATTAATAACTTGGGCATAATTTCAAAACTTCATATGTAGATAACACTAATATTTACATCCTATCTGTTGAGAATTCATGTTCAACTAGTTAGGTTTCATTTGTTACTGGAATAGGAAAGTAATTAGGTTACTTTCACAAGGTTGAGTTACTTTCTTTACTTATATTAGTTTGGTTATTTGTAGTTTAGTCTTTTAGTTAAATACCTTGGTGTTGATGGTTTCGTTTTTTTTTTTTTCATTACACAAGTTTGTGTATTTCATGTGACAAAAACCTTGAGGAGTTCTTGATGTTATGTTTCGTGTTGTGAGCATCATGTTGTAGTTTTCTTTCAATAAAAATTTATGTTTGCACTTGAGTAAATCTCCTATTTGTTAACATGGTATTAGAGCTCAGGTTGTTGAATGAGAAAGTTAAAAGAGATCTAAAGCTAGAAAATCTCTAGAACTAGAGCTTAAGAGTCTCTAATAACATCATAGGAATTTGTCAAGTGCAAAAGAGAAACGGGGAAAGGAAAGAATGTGAAGAAAAAGACAAGAAAAGAAAAGAAGTGAGAGGAGATCAACATATCAAAGTTGTGGAAGTCAGATCTTTAAATCTAGATCTAGATCTACTGTGAAAAGATCTTGAAGTGAAACTTGCAGAGATTATAAAAGACTATAAGACGCTTCTATTCTCAAATTTTCAAAAGAAAAGGATATGTTTTGTGAGAGTTATGAACCTTTGAAGACTATGTGCCAGATTTGGCTTTTTGGTCATATCTCCTTTGTTTGAACTTTTTTGGATTTACAACTTTGGGATCATATAGATCATAAAGGAATATATATGTGAGAGAAATTTCATGTCATTTGAATCTGTATTGAGAGAGACCAAGCATCTAAAGTTTCAGTCTCAATTTTGAAATCAACTTCTTTTGAAAGTGATAACTCTTTGTGGTCATCATCAATAGAGCTAAAATTTTGAGAAAATATAGAAGACATATATCTAATGTATCTCCCAAAATCTCAAGGAGTTTGGAGTTGCTGAGAGCGAATTCTAAGTCATTTTGTGTTCAGGTCCCAGTTTGAGGTGACTTCAAGGAAGTAGCAAGATCTCTCATTTTATGGAGTTAAATGAGCTGAAATTTTGAGAGAAATTAGTAGACATAGTTGGTCATGTTTCACCAAAATTTTAGATCGATCTAATGTCATATGTGAGTGGTGTAGCTTTGCAAAGTTACTGTGACAAAAGTTTGTTTTGAGAAGACATCAAAGCAAAGTTTTGAAGTGGAGCAAATACAACTTGGGAGAACTTGAAGGAATTTGAAGATTGGGAAGCGCAAATACATTATCAAGACCTTCATACAAAATTTGTGGTATGTAATCATGTATTTAATACCATACGAAATATTATACGAGATACGTACATGTACGTAAAACCTATGTATAGTATAAAATTTCGTATAATATTCAAGGCCACATACATATGCAAGGTCAATCTTGTTCAACCCTAACCCTAACCCTAATTCTAGAAACCTAAGGAAGGAAAACCCTAACCCCAATCCTAGAAACCCAAGGAAGGAATTAAAATCATTGTGAAACCCCAAAAAAACATTGAGTTTTGCCTTGAAAAATGGCAGATGGTCTTTTTCAAATTGCAATTGAAAGACTAGACAAGAACAATTTCCAAGTGTGAAAATTTAGGATTATGAATTTATTGATGGGGAAAGGCTACTGGGAATTCATAACTGGTGATGAGACAGAACCTCCTCTCCTAGAAAACTCCACACAATAACAAATTCAAACCAATAAAACTTGGCATGAAAAAACAAGGAAAGTCTTGTATTGGTTTTCTGTGAGTGTGTCTGATTCCATGATTATGAATATTTAAGATGCAAAATCACTCAAGCAAGCTTGGGATACATTGGTGAAGATTGTATAACACCAATACACAAGCCCGCAAAATGCAACTCAAGCAAGAGTTGCATAATCTATAGAAAAACAAGATGAACATCAGTGACTATTCTACAAAGGTGAAAAACCTTGCAAATGCTCTTGCATCTATAGGAGCCCCGGTAGATGATGAAGATCTAGTGGTCGTCACCTTGAATGGACTTAGAAAAAACTATAATTAGTTTCGTACTTCAATTGTAGTTCGAAAAACATTTCTTGATTTCCAAGACTTAATAACACTACTTATAAGTGAAAAGATGACAATTGTTGGTACTTCATCTAATGGAGGACCACAATAAAGTGCTTTCTACTCAAATACTAATAGAGGTAGAGGTAGAGGTGGTAAAGCTTCATTTCGAAGTCGACACGAAAGTTTGCATGGTGGACATCATCAACATGAAGGTCAAGCTCATGGAGGTGGACAAGGAAACTTTGGAGGAAGAGGAAGTCGAGGAAGTCGTCGAGGTCGTGGTGGAAGTCATCAAGGTCAACAACCAAATAACGACTCAAATTGCTACTATTGCGGGAAACCTGGGCACATGGCAAATAAATGTTATCAAAGGGAGCATTATGCACGAAATGGAAAGTTACAACAAGGGAATTATGCATCAATTAGCAATCAAGGTGATGAGCAACTATTTGTGATGTAGCACATGGCAAATTTAATGATAGGAAGTGTATTAGACAACAATGTTTGGTATGTGGATTCTGGAGCTTCAAACCACATGACTAGTCATGAAGAATGGTTTAGAGACACAAAAGATTTGAAAACACCAGGGTTTGTGGAAACTGGTGATGACACCACACATCCTATCACAAAAATTGGCAAGGTGTCATTGTCCATGCAAGATGGGCAAACAAAATACTTGAAAGATGTATTTCATGTTCCAACCATAACAAAAAAATTGGTCTCCATAGGCCAGATGGTGGAATAAGGTTTGCAAATGACATTCAACCCAAATGGAAGTTTTGTGGAAAACATGAAGAACTAAGGCAAATTGATTACAAAAAGGGAAAAGAATGGACAAATGTTCACCTTGGATGTGAACATGCCTGAAGTGAATTTCATGTTATTCACACATGGAAAAGGAGTTGGAGACATTGGAATTTGGCACAAGCGAGTTGGCCATGTTAATCTCCAACGTCTTAAGTTGATGGAGTAACATAATCTTGTTGGAAGCCTTCCTAAATTTGGAACAAAAAAGGTGATAGAAGTTTGTGAAGCATGCCAATTGGGGAAGTAAGCTAGGCATCCATTCCCAGCACAAACAACTCATGTAAGTTCCAAACCTTTGGAAATGATCCACTCATATGTGTGGACCACGAAGACAGAATTCATTGGAGGATGCAAATACTATGTGAGTTTCATTGATGACCACACAAGGAAGGTGTGGGTCTACTTCATGAAACACAAAGGTGAAGTGTTTCAACATTTTTTGAATTTCAAAGTAATGGTGGAAAAGGAGAAGGGTGTGGGCATCAAGTGCCTAAGGTCCGATGGAGGGGGAGAGTATTTTTCAAATGAATTCAGTGAGTATTTGAAGGAACATGGAATTCAAAGGAAGTATTCATGTAGTTATTCCCCACAGCAAAATGGAGTTGTTAAAAGGAAAAACATGCACATTGCATAAATAGCACATGCCATGTTGAATTTGCCAAATTACTTTTGGGCTGAAACGGTAGCAACTACAGTCTATATCATGAATTTAACACCCATAATGGCAGCTCATGGCATGACACCTTAAGGAAAATTCACAAGCAAGAAACCAGATGTCTCACACCTCAGAGTGTTTGGTTGCATTCCATACGTGCATGTTCTTAAAGAGAAGAGATCAAAATTAGACCCAAAAGTTGAGAAATGTATCTTCATTGGATATTCTTTAGAACAAAAAGGATATAGATGCTTCAATCCTTCCACTCGGAAGTTGCAAATGAGTAAAAATGTTGTGTTTGATGAGATGGTTAGTTGGTACTCACCACTAAAGGTAGCAGAAGATGGAGAGGTTAGAAATGGTGATGTTTCATCAAATGTGGAACAAGAATCACAATTAATCAGTGGACCACAAGAGTCTTCAATTAGTGGGTTTAATAGCACTCCATGGAAAGGAAGATTAAGATCTTCAAACATTGTACATGGTAGTTTTCAAACATCATCTAAAATTTTTCATGTAGATGGTGAATCAAATGATTCAGAAAAAAGTGAGGGTGAAGAATCAAGAATCACTTCAGTTACTACTCCTAGAGCTCGAATGGCCAAAAAAATTTTGAAAACACATGACAACAACAATGGAGTACAAAGATTCACACGAGTCAAATACCCTGTATAAAAACTCACATATTATGGCTTTATAGTTCATCATTACGCATACATGGTGAAAGTTATACAGGAGGTTGAACCCACTTGTTTTGAATAAGCGATCAGAAACCCTAAGTGGGTCAATGCCATGGATAAAGAGATGGCAGCTTTGGATGCGAATGTTACTTGGGAATTGGTAGTGTCACAACCCTAGCTTTGGGCCCGGGACCAAAGACAAAGGGGTTGTAAGGTTGCGGGCCAAGAGAAAGCCCGGGAGCTAAGGCAAGAGGAAGCCCGAGAGCTAAGGCAAGAGCAAGCCCGGGAATCAAGGCAAGAGAAAGCCTGGGAGTCACATCACACTCCAGGGAGTGTAAGAAAGTGTGAGGGAATGTGAGGGACTGAACACTCACACTCCCAAGGCAACTCCCATTTTGGGAGATGGAGTCCCGGTGGACTCTTGAAACTTCATAGAGCGATTGCAGGGGTCAAACCTCAATGGATTATGGCGTTCTTTATATCATTAGAAAGCTCTTGGAGCGTAGATGTCTAAAATGGGCTCGCTTGGCTCATTTGAACATCTGAAACACAAGTTATGGCCAAAAGAAGGGTCGGGAGTCGAATTGCCAATTTGACTCCCGACCACAAAAAGTCGAGAATCGACCTCTTCCCGATGTCCGATTCGAGAGTGCGACACGGCGTTGAAAAGCTCTCGACGAGAGCTACAACTTTGCTTCAAACTGCATCACGATCCGGGGTGTGCTCGCAAAGTTATGGGGCTCCAAAGTCCCGGGAGTCCCATTTGGCGCGATTTCGGGACTCCCACTCGGGAGTCCCGGGAAAAATAACCATTTGGATGTAGCCTCCGTGGCCAGCCACAGAGTATACTATAAGGGGAAGGTGTTGGCTTCCCCAAGTCTGGGCCGTGGTGAGTCTTGTGTGTCCGTGTTGCCCGTGGCTCGTCCTAGCACCAAGGGTGCTCCAACTTTGCACTAACCACCTTGTGTGGGTTGTGTGCAGGCCCGTGTGAGTGACTAAAGCTTCAACTCTTCCTAGTCCCATCCCGGAGCTCTAACACGCCCCTCTACCCCTCAAAGTGTTGTGAGCTAAGGAGCGTGCTTCGACTCCTCCTTTTCCGCTGCTTTCTACTTGGGCTCACATTTGAGCCCTTTGAGGAGTTGGGAGTGCGTCAGGTAGCTTTACCAGAAGACAAAAAAGCAATTGGGTGCAAATGGGTGTACAAAATGAAACACAATGCAGATGGATCTGTGAGCAGATACAAAGCAAGATTGGTTGCCAAAGGTTATGCCTAAACTTATGGCATAGACTGTGAGGAGACCTATAGTCCAGTTGCCAAAATGACAACTGTAAGAGCAATCATTGCTATGGTAACATCAAAAGGATGGTCCTTACATCAAATGGATGTAAAAAATGTTTTTCTTCATGGAGATTTACAAGAAGTGTACATGGAGCAACCACTAGGTTATTTGGACCAAACATACCTTAATTTGGTTTGTAGGTTGAAGAAAGCTTTGTATGGCTTAAAGCAAGCACCTAGAGTTTGGTCAAAGAAGATAGGTCAATATCTTGTCATAAGTGGATTTCAAACATCCAATGCAGATTTTTCACTATATGTGAAAAAGACAAATCATGGGATTGTAATCATAGTCATCTATGTTGATGACTTGATTATCATAGGAAATAGTGATGTAGACATCTTTGATTTGAAGAAACTTTTGAAGCAAAAGTTTGAGATGAAGGATTTGGGAAAGTTACGTTACTTCCTTGGCATTGAGGTAATCCAAGCCCCTAAAGGGATATGGTTACTACAAAGGCAATATGCCTTGAACAAATAGGCCGAATATGGGATGATGGGTTGCAAACCCATTTCAATTCCATTAGAGCAAAATGTGAAGTTAAGTGTAGATGAAGGAGACCTTGTGGAAGATACCACTATGTGTAGACGCATGGTGGGGAATTTGATTTACATGACCATCACAAGGCCAGATTTGAATTATGTAGTTGAAGTGGTAAGTCAATTCATGCAAACACCACGAAAGCCACATTTGGATGCGGTGAGGCGCATATTAAGGTACATAAAACATACCTTGCAGTGTGGAATTTTTTATGAAACCAAGAGCCAATTACAAGTACATGGATACACGGATGTTGATTAGATTAGCAATGTTTCAGATAGAAAATCGACAAGTGGTTTCATGTTTTCTTTTGGAAGTGGTGCTGTTGGTTGGAGCAGTAAGAAATAACTAATAATTGCACTATCACGCACGAAGGCAGAATACAGAAATGCAACAATTGTTGCATGTGAAGTAGTTTGGTTACAAAAATTACTATCAGATTTGGGACAGTCAGTGGATGCTCCTGTTGTCATTTATTGTGATAACATCAGTAGCATATTACTTGCTAACAACCCGGTCTATCATGCTAGGACAAAGCACATTGAGGTGCACTACCACTTTATTAGAAAAAAAGTTCTAGCAAACGAAATTAACCTTATTCATGTTAGTACCAAAGATCAAGTTGTTGACATTTTCACAAAAGCTTTAAGTACGAACAAGCTACAGAAGTTTAGAAAAATGTTTGGTGTACTAGAAGTGGATTTGAGCTTGAGGGGGAGTGTTGAAAATTCAAAGTCAACTAGTTTAGTTTCATTTGTTATTGGAGTAGGAAAGTAATTAAATTACTTTCACAAGGTTGAATTACTTTCTTTACTTATATTAGTTTGGTTATTTGTGGTTTAATCTTTTAGTTAAATACCTTGGTGTTGATGGTTTGGTTCTATTTTCTTCATTACACAAGTTTGTGTATTTCATGTGACAAAAACCTTGAGGAATTCTTGATGTTATGTTTCGTGTTGTGAGCATCATGTTGTAGTTTTCTTTCAATAAATATTTACGTTTGCACTTGAGTAGATCTCCTATTTGTTAACATGGTATCAAAGCATGTAATTTAGGTGTGTAGGTAATAGGCGTCTAGCCTAGCATATTAGGATTATTTAGCATAACTACCTCCTAACTTATAGGTAGCCTATTGTACAAAGCATGCCTAACTTAGTCTACCTAACTTAACCTAGCCTAAATTAACCTATATTAACCTATCTATTTGCTAATAAATGTTTGTACACTTTAGTAAACAATTGTAATAGTATAAATGTCATGTGTCAATCAATCATATGTGTATAGTTACAAATATAGTTACAAACAACTTGGTTGTCAATCATTAATAGATGCCACCAATAATGGATGATGTATGTTCACTTTTTATCAATCTTTTCATATAAACTTGTGATAGTGATAAATTGTAATCACATGTACAACTAAAATTTAGATTTGTCATAACATAGTGCATATGTAACTATCACTATGAAAAAATGGGTGTTTTGCAACTAGCCCTATAAATTAGTTTTTGAATTACAATGACCACTTGCAACTTTTGTATTTCTACACTATGAGTGTTATTGAACAAGTTGCATGAACAACTCACTATATACACAATGCAACTCATTGCAACTCTATTGAAACGTCTCATTTTCAACTACTATGCAACTTCATTACAACTACAACTATAACGTCATGTTGATTTACTAGTTTTCATCTATCCATTAAAATTATGAGGATTTTTGGATTTCATTTTTTTGAAATATTGATCTCCATCATCTATTATGATTGTTAATGATGGTTTGAGATTATGACACATAGCACAATTAAAAAAATTGTCACATATATTAATTAAATTTTGAAGAAAAATTAAAATAAATGTCTATTTTCATAGTTAGGTAGGTCAATACATAACCATAGGTAAGTAGGTTAGGTCTTAAGACTTACATACCTACATTACATACTTATTTTCATAGGTAGGCAAATAGGTAGAAAAGTACAAGATTAAGTGAATTAAAGAATAGTCATATAATTATTTTTATTTTCTGTTTTGCTTTTATGGTTAAGTTTTTTTGAACTCATCCCAAAATGACACATGTATTTTAATGTGAGAACATAAGAGAACACACCTTATTTATATAGTTTGTGACATAGGATTCAAAAACAAAGCATATGGGTTTAAATCTTTTAATTGGTTTTTAGTCACAAATTGAATTGCAACTACATAAGCTTTTGTGTTTTTTTTCATTATGTAATTCACACAATTAAATTAGTAATTATCTAATACTTATATAAGTTAATTAATTTTTTAATTTTTAATTTTCTGAAATAGTGATTTAAATTAATTGATTTATTTCAGAAATTAATTATCAAAATAATTTATCTGATATTATCTGGAATGATTATCTGAAAACTAAATTTAGAATTAAATATCTGATAATTAATTATTTGGATCAATTATTTTTCAAAAACTCCAATGGTGACATGCTTCAACATCATTCCACATGTGTGTAAGAAGTTTACAACAAAAATATCATGAATAATCTTGGACATCAACAAGTCATAACTTGTGAATAAAAACAAACATTCTGCTAGCATAGGTAAGCCATATAATTATCCTCCACCACTTTGTTTAAAACTTTTCAACCAATCCCATGTTAGCACATCACTTTATCGAGACTAATTGACATGCACAATTTGATTTTTCATAATCAAAATATATTTTGATTTGTTCCAATATTGATGAAGATGAAACAAGATTTTAACGTGCAATATTAAACTTTTTTAAAGACGTGTTTTAAAGCAACAGTTTCCAATGTCCATATTGATTTGTTAATTGAGATCAGCAATTTGATAGGCACAATATAATAAGTAGGATAGATTGTGAACTCCTTTACATGAAAGATTTTGTTAACAAATATGGAAGTGTGCAATTGCAAAATGAACCAATCTTAAGTGTTCATGTAAGCTTCAAGTTTTCACTATTTCATTCTAGTGATGAGGATGAGCCAAGGTGTTTCCTAAGTTGCCTTGCCATGGTAAAAATAATACATAATGTCCAACATGAATATCTACATGAAACATTTGTGAACTTTAATTTCAAGTCTACACTTAAAACCTTAAAAAAGTAGTTTATTCTTTCTTGTGTATGTACTTTATGCAATATAGAAAGAAAAGAGGACAACATAGATGATGTTAGATGTTTTAAAAAGGTATGATTTTCTTGGTAGCTAAGATGAGTGTTGAGCTTTTTAGGTTGCATCATTCCTTGAAATAGGCACAGATGGTGTCCTAGGCTCTCCTTTTTATCATCCATACATTTTTTTCCTTCAAAGAAAAAGTAAGAAGGGTGTCATATGGAGGACTTTTTGCATGGCAACCTTTCGGTGGGTATTAGGATGGTATGTGGCATCCATGAAGGGGAAATGAGAAAAAGTTGCATGAACATGGGGTAGGTGGTGAACCAATAAATGGCCCAAGTGGCAACTATAATGCAGGTCATATTAGGCATAGGGGGCAACTGGATCCAATGGTGGTGGGTTGGGGGGCATTAGGTAGGTGGCTTTGTTGCTTTAAGTGCAACTAAAATAGCAAAGTGTCAGTTTGATTTCATTCTTTATACACAATACTTTCATAAAGTTTCCCATTAGCCTTACAGCATCTCCACCAGCAGCAATACAATTGGCCTGCACACACAACACGCAGGATGAAATACATTATACAGCACCTTTCAATACCCTGAAACTTAGTTTTGACTTGTAAATATGCATAGGACACAATGACCTCCAAAAGGGTTAACAAAAGAAAATGATCCCATTTCATTGGCCAGCCTCAATGGTCGGCCACTTTATTTCATGATTCCAGGTGGGAATGGGAAAAATAATTAAAAACTCACTCTCATGGATGCCGTAAACAATAAACACCAATGTTGGGCACGTACCCAATTTGGAGTTCCAGCTAGTAAAAATTGAACTGGAACTGGGTCTGATTTTGAACCAAAACGAGAACCTTTTGAGGACTGTATCCAGAACCAAATTCCTGATTCTATTTATGTGTCAAACCAGAACTGGAACCAAAATTAAGATTTTTTGACGAAATTAATGAAAAAAAAACTAGAATTGAGGGCTAACTAGAGATTAAACTCGTAGTTAATCGTCGGTTTTGGTCTGCATTCCCAGGAACCAGATTGGAATTGAGTCTCATTTTCAGAATCAAAACCAATATCCCAAATTTGTAAGGGGCCTAGGATGAGATAGTAGCCAAGTTAATATCGCAAAAGTAATATTCCAATCAACTGGACAAAAGATTCAAATTTTAAAATTGTACTGGTTCTCTTAAAGAAGTTTTTTATAAAAAAAAACAAGTTGGGTAGTTCTTACAAACTCTTTTAAAAACTGAACTGGACAGTTCTAAAAAACTGAGAACCGCCCAACACTGGTAAAAACAGCCCTTACCTTCGCATATACCATTTACCAACCTAGTAATAAAGCACTTTCATACCTATCTACCTATATATAGGACCTACTTCTCACAGAATGAGTTACCAAGGTCAAACCAAATGTTACCTCAGTTGAGGTTCATCACAACTAAGCCAGCCGATGTTGCACTGGTGTGTGCTGGTTCACTCTGGTCAGCATTTGGGATTGTCCTATGGGCTTTACACTAACCATGCTGTTGAAATTTATACAACCTATCTAATGACAGAACCCGATCGGGTTTTTGCATTTTAAAATGCGAAGACAATTAGTGACTTGCTCATTTCTTAACTGTCACATTGGTTGTTGAGAATTGTCTTGCAGCTACAATTATTTTTAGGGCAAACGAAGATCCAACTATTGCATACCATCCTTCAATATATTTTGTCCCAAGAGCAACTCTAGTCATGCATTGTATTTGAGGCAATACCAATATTTATTGCATTAAAATTTTGTGTTAACTTTTACCCCCCTTCCACCCATAAACACTAAAATACTATATGCAAGGGAGCATTCATGTGTCACACATGGGCAATCACTGGTGATAAAACAACAATGCCAAGTAACTACAAATAAGCAATTTCTTTTTTGTTAATCACCTTTGCCTATCCAGACGCGAGTTTGCAGAAGCAACCTCATTTTCACACTTCTGTGATATTTATGTTCTGTCAAAAATTGACAACAGGCCATGCATGCTCTCATAGAATATTAGCAATTTGGAACTCTGGGTGTTTTACCTAACCCTGGTTACTCAAGTTTTTATAACTCTTGGGATCAGGTAAATTGTGGGCAAATAGAAATCCAATAGCCCCAGGTCCAAACTGGCTACATTAACCAATTTTAACCTGGGTAAAAGTGATGTACACATACAATACTTGCAAGTTGCAGGGGAATGGGAATGAGTGCAAGTCGTGTACAAGAGGGACCCAGGAAACTCAACTAATCTAGATGAAAAGATGACAGTACATGAGCAGCTACAAATTCCCTATGTAGGAGATGGGTGAGGAAAGGGATGAAATGAAAGAATGAAAGTACACTGTCTGCAAATTCTTATTTCTTATTTTTGTCTTGTGTATATGCACCTAAATTTGGTGCACTTGGATCAACATACACAGGGGACCCATTGAGAATCCTCACTCTGTGCTTACTATGTATGGAAATGAGCAGCCAAAAAAGATAGGGTCAACCTGGAATTCCTGTACATAAATCAAATCACGAAACATAGTGTCAGAACACGTTCCAACAATGAAAGTAATGTGGCAGTCAATCATGGATCTCACAGAGATTGTTGGCAGGGAACTTGAAATCAAGAGTTTGTACATGTAAGAAGAGCATCTTGATTCTTCACCCAAACCCCACATTTGGACCTCAACCAATATTGACCACATCCCACATAGAGTGTTAAGTCTTTTCCAAGCATTATCCTAAAATACAATGCAATTGTTTTTGGTTGAAATGAGTTTTTGGAGTTTCTTTCCATTGTGGAAGTTGTAACTTTTCTTCATGGCTTACCTTCCTTCAACAACAATATGTTATTAATACTTGTCATGCTTTCCGCATTTCGTTGTTCATTTGCTCACTCATTTTGCATTAGGTTTTTTTAAATTTTTCCACCTATATCAAAGATTGAGTGGGTGCATGCAAGATGTGAGCAAGACAAGAGGAATTGTTGCTTCAACTGTTGAAGTATAGGTATACACTTCACTTCCAAATAATTGTTTGGGTTTGAGGTTTGTTTCTTTGCAAGCAAGTGTTCATGATTTTGGTGATGGTTTGTAACAAGTGTGAAGGTTATTTGTTGGAAACAAGTGGGAAACTATATGGATTAAACTAAAAGTGTTGAATAAAGAGTTCTTAAGTTGCCAAATTTTTGGTTGCAAAAATCATGAAAAGAAATATTCCTATTTTGACATGTGGGTCAAAGATCAAAATGTTGAGATTGCCATCCTTTCTCATCCCTTTTTGTCGAGTGTCAAATTTTGGGCAACAATGTGTTAGCAAATACAATAAAATTTTCATAAGCATGTTTGGCTTGACTTTGTTTTATGTTATGTATGTACATCAAGTGCAACCTAGCAGAGTGGACCCATTAGATTGCATGTGAACTCTAAATTAAGCATCTTAGGCTAAAAACAAGTCTTTGAAAATTATGTTTTCCATGACAAGTTGAGGTGTTGTAAAAGTCCTTTAGAGAATCGTGAAACTTTCATTAGAGATCGTGGTCCAAGCATGCTTCCTTTTAGATGAAACTAGGTACACCTCTTTACCTTATGCTTTTCTTTCTTGCACATTATTTCATGGACGTTGGTAGAATCTTAATTTTCTTTCTTTATGTTTCAAGGCTTGTGAAATTCACTATCTTTTGCTCAAATCTTTTGTTGTAAAGAGAAACAGGTGGATCCTACCCCTATATTTGTTCTTTTGTCCCCAATTACAATGTTTTTGGCTCACACAATGGGAGTCATTTGAAACCCAAGGTAAGGGTATTTACTTCATAGCAATCATCCTTTTATGAACTTTGCTTTTTCAAATTGATTTGAATAATGAGCTATTCATTCAAAATACTTTTGTAAAATTTGCAAAACATTTGTTGTTGGTTTTCATGCACAAATTGTTGTGTGATTGTTCAACTAATGAAGATGCTCAAATGTGAAGAAAGAAAGAAGCTAGATGGTAGATGAAGTTATAAATAAAACCCTAAAACATTGTGCAACAATGCCATATCACCTCCCTTTCTAATTTATGCATCATTCCTTTTCTTCAAACTTTGCTATTACGTGAGTTGTGCATTTTTCCTTTTTAGATTTTTCAATTGTTTTGTTGTTGTTCCTATAAATAATTTTGAAACCAAATCTTCAATAATTTCATAAATATTAAATAGTAGTGTTCCTAAAAATAAGTGTGTGCCTTCCTATTTGAAAAAAGGTAAAAAAATCTCTTGTGATGATGTATTTTGATATCTTCACAAATTAATTTGTGTTTAAGCTTGGTAGGGATGTAACGAAGCTAAATGAATATAATCTTTGAATGAAACAATTCATTTATGTTTTAGTTTGCAAGGATGCAACAATCTTTGATATAATGTGATTTCAAAAATGAAACAAGATTCGATCTACAATTGAACTTGCAAAAATTCATCAATTTTGACTAATACAATCTATGAACAAAATAGTTGATTCTTTTGTTCAAGTTTTTAAGGATGCAATAGGGTTTGATGAATGCATTCTCTAAATGAAGGACTGTTTTTTTGAAATTGCCATATTTAGACAATAGGTCCCAATGGGTCATTAAAATATAACAAGATTCATTTATGATTTCAAAATGATCTACACCCAATTTGGAATTATTTTTCAAGAATTAATAATTCACATCATCCTCATTAGTTGTTAAAATCAATATTTTCAAAAAAAAATTTATAGTAACATTTTACAAATAAGGTTTTGATTAGTTCAGGGTCTAGGATAAACTTGCATGGTCCAATTAAATTCTTTGTAGCAATATTTATTTGTAAAAGTTTATTTATTTTACAAACATTATTTTCAAGGATTACAAACTAATTTTGTGTTGATCATGTCATCATGAAGTGGATTAATAGCTAACAATTTGGACAAACACCACCACCTTGCTTAACAACATTACCAACCACTTCAATGAAAAGTTGAACAATGAAACCACCATGATTGGGTAGGGTAAACAAAAGCTATAATTTTTTGACATTTGTTGAATTCTTAAATTAATTCTTCTCAATGAATTATATCAACCCAAAATCAAATTATTACACATGTTTAGAACAATTTTTTTAATGAATTATTCAAGAGTTATAAATCACAACCAAAGTTTGTTAATCTTCATGATCTTGTGGAATCAATTGTAGTTTGTGATTTGTTGGTGATTGGATGGGATATCAAATGAAAATGAAGTTTGCACCCATAACAACAAAATGATACCATTCCAACATTGAAAACATAAGGAATTTGTGACAACTTTTACAGGTGTAGAGCAAAGGAAACTTTTAAATCTTTGTCAACAACTAACCCTTTATAAATCTTAAATATTTTTCAATAATTTCACTCTTTGATTTTTGGAAAAGTTTTAAAATTGGGTTGCCAGTCATCAAGATATGTGATCTTTGATTCATTATAATGGTGCATTTGTTGGTACTTTTGTCATTTTTATGTTGTTGTCAAGGTGGTGGAATTAGCTAGATCAATAATGGTAGTATGCATTTCTAATTAATTCTGAACAATCATCTCCTATGGCATCCAACAAGGATTTGGCCAATATTTTTGCAGAAGTCAAAGGAGAATAATAATACAACAACAACAATAATAGTAGAAGTAACAACTATTTTATTTTATTTTCCTTCCAACAATGCATGTGGTTGAGTGGCATGAGCTATGGCATCGTCCATTTGCCAAAATTTTCTTTTGAGAATGTTTTTGCAAAATGTTCTTTGATAAACTCTTAAATTGCAATTTTTTTTGTAAAAAGCCTTTTGCAAATTATTTTCTAATGTCTTTTCCTCCAATTTTCTTTCCCTTTTGTGATTATTTTTTATATTTCAAAATAAAGCAAAATTTAAATGAAGGATTTTCTTTTGGAATAATGCATGATTGGATTAATGTCACCAAGTTTTGATTTTTCTTTCAATGACAAAAATCCAATTACAAATCAACTTGCTTTATTTGTAAGTCTCATATGTTGTTCATTACTAGTATCTAAGTCTTAGTTTTGCAAAATAGCAACAATTGCACCCAAAACATAAAGTTTCAAAAACTTTTGGATTTGTAAAATCTATCCTTGCAACCTACAAATGACAAAAGCTATTGAAAGGATTTTAGGACCCATACTTTCTACATACAAAAGTCCTTGTGTTAGACTACAATTAGGCAAGAAATGATGCTTAAAGATTGGAAATTGATAACATTTTTTTGGCCTTTACAAATTTGATTTTCTCCTAAAGGTGAAATGAAAACCTCTAGAGATTGAGGTTCTACTTCTAAGAGATTAAAACATGGCTACATTACATGTGTTCAATTTTAAATCACAAATTTCATTCATGAGGGGCTTGCAAATAAATTTGGCTCAAGTGTGGCCTTTTTACTTGGTTGGGCCCTCCCAATCACCATTTCCCAATACAATATTATGTTTCCTATCTATCAAATGTATGTATAACCATGGGAAAACTTCTTTTTTTCCTCTGTTATTGGGCAATGGGTCCATATTGTACAACCTACATGATATTTCTTTTCTTACAAAACACAAAGCAACTTGAACATCAATATGGTTATTTTTATGAAAATTTTGATGTAACCATACAAGTGATCATCCACAAGAGGCATTAACCAAATTTGACTACATGTTAGAAATGAAAAATATATATTTTAAATCCTTCCATATATAAACAACTTATTAAATCCTATTGTTTGAATATTATGATTTGAAAAACTAACATTCCTTGAAATCCAACCATATTAACACATTTTCTTTCTCCAAAGACTCTTTTGCAAATTTTCTTATGAAAACTCTTTTGCCTTTCTATAGAAAGTGAATGAAAATTCACTACATAAGAAATGTTTTTTCATTTTATTTTTGTTCCACATTGCAATAGAAAATCAAAATTAAAGTCTACCAACTTTTCATGTTTAGTACATGAAGATGGCCTTGCTTGTGTTTTTAGTTCTTTTGTGCCCCCATTTTTCTTTATTTTAGGTCAAAAAAAGAATAGATTTTTGTACAATGTTTTGGTGTCAGAGGTGACAAATTTCAATTCTTGTTATGGAGATGAGTTTATTATTGTTATTCAAGTTCAAGATTGGTGCCTCTTTCCACTCATATATTTCATGGAACAAAACTTATGTTGATCACCCACCCATCTTTAAATACATTGCAAGAAACCAATATTATAACTCAACTATAATTCTTATATGTTGTTCACTCCAACTTTGTATTTTTGTTGTTGGACATATTGAATCATGTATAAATAAAAAGATGTGAACATTTTATCAACGGGTGAATGCCTTACAAAGGGTGAGTAAATGAACATGGGGGAGGGCATAAATGCATGTTCTAGTGCAAGCACCATTGATTTTTGGAACAAGCTCGGAAAGTTGATGGATTATTCCAAAAAAAACAAATCCATGGCTTTTATTCCATCCCCCCTCCCCCCCTCCCCCCAATGAGGCACTTGTATTATCGTTAAAGAAATATCAAACCCAATTTGAAAACATGGAAGTTTTTAAAAACTAATGACAAGCTAATTTACAAAATTAAACATTATATATTCTACCTTCTAAAGGTTGATCATCACTAGTAGTGCAAAAAAATGTGGAACCCAAGTTTATAAACATTTTCAAATAAATTAGTCATTGAAAAAACCTTGAAAATACATTTATAAAATGAACAAGTCACATTGAAAATATAATGAAAGATGTTTGATTTATTTTATAAAAATATCTAAGAATTCATTAATTTCCAAAACTCCATATTTATAAATTAAAAATGGAAAATACAAACATTTATCCCATTCACCCAAATATATACAAAGAGGGTATAACCCCCTTCTTCTGTGTCTATTGAACATGATTTTTTTTTAATCATTGAATTTACCACCTTCAACCTAAATGTTATGGAATGATTTCACCCTTATGGAATGAAATAGATATGTATTAAGTTAAGATCATCATCTATTTGAAAAAATCATTATATATATAAGTTTTTTAATTAATTAATTTTTTATTTTTTTGTTGCAACTCCTTGACATGTATTTGAAACATATTTTTACAATGTGAAATTTAAAAATAATGAAAAAATATTTTATCTTGAATTATTTAATTTAAAACATTAAATGTTTCACAATTTTATGATGGGTTTTGTTATTATTTTATGTCTACTTGCATGTAGTTTTAATAAAGGTTATCAAATGCTCATTTTATTTTGCTTACATTTAAAGTGAAAAAAGGGGCGAGTGGGGAAATTGGGATTTAAACACAATCTCACGAATGTGGGATAGTAAGTCCTCCCGAATAGTTTTTACACTTTCAAACACTATTAGAAATCATGGCTTGTTGAACTAGAAAAATTGACCAAAAACAATCAAATTGTCACAATGCACTATAAAAAAACACAGCTTTTCAGAAAGCCAACTTGACCAAAGTGTTCACATTGACCAAAGGGTATGTTCATTTCAATTAAAGGTTTGGGGCATGAAAACACATGTTACATTTCACCAATACATTTGACTAAAGTGATTTTTTAAACTAAGTGTCAAGTGGAAAATTTGGTCAAAATGGACAAATGTCCATCAAATTGATCATGCTTAATCAAATTGGCCATATTGAATGAATAAGGTTTAGTTAAATTGACCATCTTGATTTGACCTTTAATCAAATTGACCATTATAATTTAACACTTAGTCAAATGAACCATACTCATTTGATGATTTAGCCTACTTGTTAAGCTTATGCTACCTACCTAGCCTAACATAATTAATAAGTTAGGTTAGGCTTAAACTACCTATCTAACCTAGCATAATTAATAGGTTAGTAGGTTATTTGTTAAGTAATAACCTAACTGATAGTGTAACTAAGTAGCCTAGCCTAGACCTATTTAATAAGTTACCTAGGACATAGCCTAAGACTATTAAGTAGCCTATAAATAGGTGTTGTAAGCTTTTTAAGTAGGTATCCTATGTGATTTAAACTTACTAAGTAGACCTATTAACCATGTAGGTGGCCTATTAGCCTAGGCCTTTTATAGGTACATAGCCTGGGTCTATTAGGTAAATAACATATGCCACCTAAGCCTAATAGGTAGGTAACCTATCCTATTAACTAGGTAAGTAACTTAAACCACTTAGACCTATTAAGTATAAAGTAACTTAACCTAGGTTATTGAGGTCTACTTAGTAGCTACGTACATAGCATAGGCCACCTAGGCATACAAGGTAGGTAGTTTAACATAGGCCACTTAAGCCTACTAGGTACATATGTAGTCTAATTTAAACCACCTGGGCCTACAAGGTAGGTAGCCTAACCTAGGCCATCTAGACTTATTAAATAGGTACGTAACCTAATCTAGGTAGCCTATGTTAGCCAAACCTGAGCCTACTAGGTAGGTACATAACCTAGGTAACCTAGGTTAACATAACTTAAGCCTATTAAATAGGTACGTAACCTAACTTAGGCTACCTAGGCCACTTAAGCCTATTAAGTAGGTATGTATTAACCTAGGTTAGGCCATTTAAGCTATTAGGTAGGTAACCTAGTCTAGTAGTAGGTAAGTAATTTAAACCTAAACCTACTTAATACGCTAGGCTACCTACCTAGTATGTCTAGGCTAAATTTATTAATTATAGGTTAGTAAGTACTTACATAACCTACTAAATAGCATAAGCATAAGTAGGTATAAGCATAAACCTAGTAGGTACTTATAAGGCTTAATAAACTATAACCTACATGTTACCTAAGTACATGCATTTATTAATAGGCGCTTCCTACCTACGTAGGCTAACCTACCTATAACCTACCTATTTATGTAAGTAGTGTAAAAACGTTCAAATTCATTTAGTGCAATATGTTGAAAAAAAATTCAATGAAATTGATTACAATATGTTGATCTAAAATCATGTCCATTACAATATGTTGTTTAAAAAAAATCACCCTATGGGGTGGTGGTGCAATGGTTAAGGACTTGACTCCTTAATATGGAGGTGAGGAGTTCAAATCCCCACACTTGCAACTTAGGCTACCTTGGTTACTTAGGTGATCTAATTAAGTAACCTATGTTATAAAGCCTACCAAACCATCTAGCCTAGGCTACTTGGCCTAGTCTAGGGGCTTTGGCCTAGCCTAGGTGGTTAAGCAAGTGGCTTAGCCTAAACCTAGGACATAGGGTTGAAACGTAAATAAATAAATAATTTTGAGCATTAATTATTAGGTTTATTAATTAAGTAGGTAAGGTAGGGTAACGTAGGTAGGGTAATTAATTAATTAATTAATATTTTCGTATTAATTTAAAATAATATATATATTATTTTGGTTGGTGCCAAAATTATATTATTGTCATGGTGGTTTAGTAAAAACAACTTAGTAAAAAATACCCAGTAAAAAATACCAATCAAAAAGACCTAGTCAAAATGGTCAGGTCCAAATTGACTTGTCCAAAATTACATTTTGTTCAAGTTGGACATGGGGACAAAAAACCCATAAAGGGGGTATTTTTTACCAAAATTCCCAGTAAAAAAAACCGTAATTTCTTGTAGTGATGTCCCATTTGACCAAATTGTCAAATTAATCAAGTCAAATTTGACATGACCAATTTGACTATTGGCTTTTTAAAGAATAATAATAATAATATTGATGGTTTTTTTTACTAATGATTTTTTTGACAATTTTTTTGTTAGTCATTTCAACTAATTAACTTGACCAATTGTCATCTTGATTGTTAATCAAAATGAATGAAAATTTAATTCAATATGTAGATAAAGTTTAAGTAAATAGGTAATTAGGTAAAACTTAGAATAATGTAAGCACTTATGCTAAAAACCTGACATACCTTGTAGCCTAACATCTAATTGACTTACCTAGCCTAGGTTAAGTTATTTTAGTCTTAACCTAGTTAACCGACCTAATTAACCTCGCTAATTTAATGAACATAACTAAACAAAAATATTGATCTAGGTTAATTAGGTTGGCTAGCTAATTTAAAACCAAATCTTCAACCATTGCACTTCATCTTCAACAAATAATAAATTATGTCATCCTAATGTTTTGAACATTTTTTTAAAACCAATTTTAAAAACATAACATAACTACCTTAAAGTGTTTAGCTACCAAACCTAAATAACCTAACTATTTAACTACCTAAAACCTATTCAAATAACTACCTAACTCAAAATTGTCTACTTAACTACCTACCTAACTAATTAGGTACCTAACTAACTAACTAACTACCATTTAGTTAGTTAAAATTTACTTTACTTACCCTAGTAGGCTATTTAATTACGGAATTGCTCAACCTACCAACTTACTTAACATATTTAGCCTACGCAACATATTTACTTATTTGGCTTACCTACATAACTTACTTGCCTACATACCGACCTACCTAACTTACTTAACCCACCTATTTAACTACATCCTATTTAGCCTTCTTAACCCACCTATTTATTTACTTAAACACCTACTTAGTTACTTACCCACCTAACTAGCCTACCTAGTCCATTTAACCTACCTACCTAACCTACATAACCTACTTATCTACTTAGTTTACCTATCCTATCTACCTATTGAATGACAATGGTCATTTTGACTAATAGTCAAATGATAATTGGTCAAGTTGACCGATCAATATAACCCAATATAATTAAATTTTGTATTTATGTAATTATGAATCTAGTCTAAACAAAATTGAATGTCCCATTTGACAACAACTATGTTTTTTTTTTACTATAGGTATTCATGTTTTGTTCAATGTGACTAAATGTCACATTTAATTATTAATAAAAAAATGTCATTTTAATTAATTGAACCAATCAAAATAAACATGTCATTTCAAGAGTTAAATATTTTTATCAAATTGACCAAATTTTTAGTCAAAACAAACTAGACAATCAAGTTGGACAACTTGAAAAGCCATGCATTTATTGTATTGAAAATTGAAGTCCTACCAACTCCCAAATCTTTGAAGAAAAAATGCAAGTAGTAAAAGTTATCCAAATTGGGCCTTCAATATACCATTACAAATTTCTTGAAGTGTAGATATTGAAAGTGAGCTTACATTTTCCATTTGGAGTTGTGAACTAAGAGTTATGGTCAAAAGAATGGCAAAGAATCAAATTAGCACCATTATTTTTAACCACTATTTTTTTATTAAATAGGCCATGGCTTTTGAATTAAGCATGTGATATGAAATTGGAAAGGTCTCTTCAAGGGCTACAACTTTTCCTTTGAGAACTTTTTAATCAAAATTTGTATGTCCAAATTATGAGTTCATAAAAATGTGGAATTCATAACACAAGAAAAAACCCAAAACATTTGGGAGTCTTGAAATTCTTGGGAGTTTTCTCACTTTAATACCTTGTTATTGATCATAAAATATATTATAGAAGAAGAGGTTAGGAAAAGGAGGTGGTGGCTTCTTTTTAAGTCTGGGTTTTGGGTTCTGTGAAAGTTGTTGCCCATGTCTTGTTCATGTAGCATTTTGGTTTTAACTTATGCTAATTACCCTCTTTGTTGGTTTGTGCAATCACACCTTGAACTCCCTTTTGTGAATTTAGCCTAATCCCATCACTTGACAAACTCCTAACTTCATTTTTCTTAGGAATTAAGGAATGTGCCCTAAACTTGCATTTCATTACAAACTTGGGAATTGACATTAACCCTTGATATCACTTGACAAAGTTACATAGGTGTTAAACAATTGTTGTTACACGTAGATGAATAGGGTTGATAATACATCCATTCTCCACTTTAAGTATTTAAAGGTTTGTGGTTGGAGATTTGAACTCTTTTTTTTTTCATGATTTCATATTAGCTTTTTAATAAATCTTGGGATACACCTTCTATGTAATTGACCCATATCGTAATAAACTTATATGTCATTTTAATTATAGAAAAGACTTTCACAAAAGCAAATTTACATGTTTTTGGTGAATAATCCCCATAAAGGTAGGTCTTTAATTAGGTGTGATGAGCTCCCCATTTGGTGTAGACTTGATAAAGACTAAACTTTAGCCATGTAGATCATTGTATTCCAAAACCATTTAAGTTTTTATCTCTTGTATTGTGAATGTAGGGACTAAACCTTATTCAAATTGGGCCTTCTTTAGATTATTGGAAAAGTCTTGAAAATTATATATCTAAAGTGGTGGTGCATTCATTATTTGAAAATTTGAAACACAAGTTATAACCATTTAAGATGGTTAGAATTCAAATTGGTAGTTTGACTTTTAACTACTAAAATGTCCAATAAAGGGGTCAAATCACCTCTAATTAGAATGTGCAATATGGTGTTGATTTCTTCTTTGAAAGGTTATAACTTTGCCTTCAAGAACTACTAAAAATTCATATTAAGTAGTTTTGAGAAATTTTGGGGACTTTCACTTGGGAATATAAAAAATTGTGGCATTTCAATGTAATTCTTATCAATATTTACAAATTATTCTATAGGAAGGAAAGATTTTTTGAAATCTTACCCATGGTGAATCATGTGAGTGTCTTTTTGTGATTTCATTCATCCACCATTTTGATTTCAATTTGTACTAATTTTGTTGTTTCTTGGTTTGTGCAAATCATAGGAGGTCATTCTTTGTATATTTTAGATATATTTTAAAATATTATTTTCATAATGAATTCTAAACACCTTATACATTGAAATAAATTATATATATATATATATATATACCTTAACGAGTTCACTTCCATTTTATTCCAAATAGTGTGCAAATAAAAATAAAAATAATTCATATATATATATATATATAAGGTAATTGATTTCAATTTGAATTTAATTTTGTGAGTTTCTCCTAACCTCGTTTTTTTGGTCAAAGCTAAAATAATGTGTCTTAAACTTACATTTCATTTCAAAATTGAGAATCAACAAATTCTTATCCCTGATATCACTTAACAAACCTAAAGATGTGTCAATATGAATATTGTATTTTATTTTATTTTTGGCTCTATTTGTCTTGGATTCCTTTTCTGGTTGTGGTGTTTGATTTCATCAGTAAATTAAAAACATTTGTTTTTTCAATAGATAAAAGGCATTGACTAATATACAGGTTGTCCAGAATTTAAATAGAAGCAAAACTCACTAAAGAGGAAAATATCAGGCATGGATTGAGTGCACCTGCCATGTGTCCAGGGCACTGGGGAACCTTGATGAAAATGCATTTGACTTGAATGAGTAGGGGTCCTGGAACAGGACAGAAAAGGAGGAAAAGCAAGACAAAAGAGGATTGGATCCTGAACAACAAGAACATCAAAAACTCGTTATCTTTTTCAAGGCTTGCTTTAGAATTGAAGGTTGTGCATAAAGTTCTCATGAGCTCAAATTTGGGACATGTAGTTTTTGTTCAATGATTGAAAGTCTACTAATAGTTCTGTTTGCATTTTATTACACGAGCAATTTGATGACGAAAATTGGAACTGTCGAAATTGTATAGTGCATTTGTTGGGAGCAAATATGTGTCCTAATAATTTGTCCAAAAAGGGTGTTTAGGCTATAAGCTCAAAGTCATTTACACTCAACACAAAACCTTACTAAAGCTACAGGCTACTTATAACTAACATGACAGCATCTCCAGCAATGCTCAGTATGTGACCCCACAAAAAGATTTCTCACATCCTCTAATTTACTAGTTTTAGTTATTTACTTGTTTCCAACCCAATTCATAAAACTAAAATTGGGATGGCAAATACGTGGGAGATTACTAATAGCAACTCATCAAGATTATTTAAGCTATCTAGCCAATCAGAAATAAGGAGCACTAGTTATTTATTAGATTCAAGGCTCTTCCATGCTCTTGGAACATGTGTACCTTTTTTCAAGGGTCACAATAACTTTTCAGTGGGTGTGTGGACCCATGGGATACGACTGTTACAGCTCATCCAAGATTTCTAGCGTGGGGCCACATACTGAACACTAGTGGAGCTGCTCTAAATAGATAGCCTTTCTCAGTTACCAAGAGATCAAGCTTGCAAAGGAAAAATGGTACTGTGTAGTGTGCCTAACCTAACGCATGCTTGGCACCCATTCAAAAGTTGAGATTTTCAGGTCTAGGAGGCTAATTGGATTCGGAACATGTATAACATGACATAAGCTTCCAGAAAAAACCCATCAACTCTCCATTGTTAAATTAATAGATTGCAGAGCAGAGAAGTTGAGATATTGCGCAAAACTATGGTGGTGAAGAGCTTGATTTTTTAAGCACCAGCTCATACTAGTATGACGTAACACAGATGACGTAGGCTTCCATAAGCCACCCATCTGTACTGTCTGAATCATCAGTGGTGATTTTTTTTGGGTGAAATTTCTCAACCTAGCAACAATAAAAAGGCCCTTGCTACAATTGCGAAGGTTTTTTTTTGGAAAAAACAGTCCACTATCACCACATTATGAAGGAAACAAAATTTGAAGCCACCATATTTAGACAATATAGGGTAGATAGGTCGTGACCAAGCATAGATGAGCTCAGAAAAGGTTGAATCTTCACACATTGTCCATGAGAGAAGCTCAAACTACATTTGTAGCCTTCCACTTACTGCTTCCAACATCGGAAACATTGCTCAATTTGGTAAAGGAATGGTTAAGATATGAGGTGTTTGGTGTAAGGGGGTTCAATGGTTGGTGATTGGTGAATTAAAATGAATTAAGACTTCAAGCTTAAAAATTTTAATTGTTGCATCTTTGCCTTTGGAATAGAAAGAAGTTTTGTAAAGTGCTAATTGGTGCACCCATCAAATTTCAAGTCATTCAAAACAAATAGAGCAATTTTTTGAAAAAAAATTAAAGCAAACTATCATTCATCTTTTTCATGGGTGAATTTTTTGAAAGATATACCACATAGAATGAAAAGGACCTAGTGCTTATTGCAATCTTTTTTTATCTTATATTTTGATTCTCATAAAAATAATGAGTCAAAGATTATCAAATAGTTAAAGGATCACATTTTAAATTATTAAACTTATAGATTTCATCATAATCATTCATAAATATGTTTTTACATAATAAAAAAAGACTAAATAAAAAAGACCAAAAAAATAACATTGTGACAAGATTTTGGTACAGCTTTAAAAATTTGGACTCTCTTGTGTTTTCTACTTTGCTCCTTTACTTTTGATGTTGAAAGAACATTTGTAACAATCCAATTTGCACATCTAATCACACAAAAATCTCTCAATTTGGTTAAAGAATGAAGGAAATATTGGACATTGTTCAATGATGGGCAATTCTACCCTAGTCATGAATATAGCCATGCTGCCAAAATATAGCATGATTCCTAAACTTTTTTACTTTCCTCTCTAACATGTAGCCAAATTTTTGGCTAAGTTCCCTTGTGGATCACCAGCCCACCAACCTCACAAATTTGAAAAGGAAAAACACTGATCATCAGAGGGTAGAATTGGAAGAAGTGATCTACCAAGCCTTGAGGTGTACTGTAGAGAAGAGGCTTATTAGGATTGTAGCTGACATGGGTATGAGATGATATGTACCACATAAGCTTGGACATAGGCTACAGATATATTTAATGAGGCACCATTAGGAGAAATCCCCACTTTGGTGAGGGTTGCAGTAAACTGCACTCTATGGCTTAAGCCTGAAGGAATGGATTCAAGGTAGTTCTTGTGAGCTGCTTCAACCAGCACCCCATGTGCATTTATAGTTTGTCTGTAGCAGCAGCACTTACAAGAAAATTTGGTGCCTATGTAGGAAGTATATATATATTCTACAATTCAAGCAAGAACCTATCACGTCAAAATTTGACATTCTTTTATGAAAGTGCATTTCAACAATGGAACATTTGAAATTTGTTTCTGGACTTCTGTTTGTATGTCAAAAGACATTTTTGAGCCTCAGATGTGCTGTAGACTTTGTCAAAAAGAAACCCAGCTCAACAACTTAGAGCAAGTCTACCAGCAGTAGTATCTTGGCCTGTAAACAATAATTTGGATGCAGTTCAAGCTTTAAATATTTTTAAATTGAATTTCGAAACTATACATATGCACAAGATACAATAGTCATACAAAGGACTTTTGCACCACAAAAATCACCAGATTTTGAGGAATATTTTCTGAAATTGTCATTTTTAAACAATACGTTCCAACAAGTCATCAAAATATAGCAGGATTCTTAAAATTTCCTACTTTCCTCTCTGACCTGTTGTCAAATTTTGTTAATTCACCTTGTAGATGACAGCCAGTGTGGTTATATCACAAAATTGAAAATAAAAAGGACTGGACACAGTGTTCTCCAAAAGTGACAGTAAAGAAATACAATTCACTTTGATTGGTCATTCACAATGATAAGAGCCATGTAGGGGCATTTAACTAACCATCATTTTACACTCTTCAGGAAATTTTGATGTTTAGGAGTGCAAAAAATGGGGACACAACTTGGATGTGGTAGACAATGGTAGATGCCCCATGTATTGAGTGTGGGTGGAGCTCTGCACAATTGGATGAAGAAACTTCAAAATATGCCAGTTTGGCTCAGCAAAATAGTTTTGGCCAAGAAGTTTGCGGAGGCTCGTAAAAGAAGAGTGTAATAAATATGATCTGACTGCTGCACCCTGTTTTACTTGGCCAATCATAATGATTATTAGTTCAGGTTATTTGCTATTAGAAGTCTCCCACCTATTTGCAGTATCAGTTTTACTTCTATAGGTGGGGTTGAAAAAAACCCAAAAACTAATCTTGGATGTGACAAATACTTTTGCACGGTCAGTACTGAGCACTGCTGCAGATGCTCTAAGCAGTAGAAATGCTCTAAGTCGATTTAGTGCTAGCTCATTGCTGCAATTCCCTCTACCACCAATTTTCAGTTTGCTTTACTCATGTAAGCATGGTGCAGCTATGCATACAAAATGCATTAGGGTTGCAGGTTTCAGTTGCACAGACTACATAATACAAGTAATCTACATGGAAACTTCAAATATGAAGAACAGGATGGGCTTGCTCTGGCATGTGCAGGTAAAGACTAGACATAGCATCATATACATTAAGAGTGGGTCACATCATGACCATTGCCGGAGATGCTCTTATGAAACACAGCAAACATCCCTGACATTTATCACTTCCTTGAACGAAATCTGCAACCAGGGCCCAGGTCAAAAAGAATATGAGGTTAAAATAACTTTCTGTTGCTTCCTAGATTCCTTACAGCAGTGTCAAGTCTTCTTTGTTTGGGTACTGGCATGATTTACTCACAGAAACAAGGAATACAAACACCCAAGCAGGCATACTTGATCTGGCCAGGTCCTGCCACAGTGGTGTTGGATTCTTCTATGCCTATGCCTCTCTTCTTTCTTTTCTCCCTTCAGAATTTTGTTCTGTTCATTGCACAAAATTTTGAGTTTTGGAAATTATTGGAGTTAGGAGATACACTTTCCTGATTCAGAAATGAGTACAACTTTGGAATGAGGTGAGTGCCCAGTGCAATTGTCCATACACCAACACCATTGCCCAGTGCCTATTGTTCCTTATTTCGTCAGATGATGGGGGAGGGGGTGGTCACCAGTTGGACTTTTGTAACCACTTGAATGATGATTTAGAAGTCACTTGCACTTGTGTTGTATGAATTGTGACCACGGTCGTTGAACTTTGTGCTGCAATCATTTTTATGTTTTTAAAAAACTTCACATTCTCTGACAAGCAAACCAGTGTTGCACAGACACCAGACTGGAACAGGGCATATGGACTGGTTCTGGTATTAAAGAGCCAACCAGATTGGTATGACCTGAGGCAATACCATCCATGTACCAATACTTGCCTGGTAGGTATTAGGGACTTGAGGTAATACCAGTTTAATACTGCTGCTATATCAGTCTCAATACCAAGTATATATCAGTGTTGGGCGGTTCTTCAGAAGTCCGGGTAATAACCGGCGGTTCAGGTTCCAATTATACATACCCTACCTTGAGGCTGACCTCTATTCAAATACCTAGACTTAAACCCTACCCTTGGACCCACCCTTATCTTGAATCCAGGTTCAACCGTAGAAACAGATGACCGTCAGTTTCATAAAATTTCAATGACCTTGCACTGACAAGTGTTTTCCAAAATTTTAAGGTTCTGGTTCTTCTTCCTAGCTCTAAGGTTTAGGGTTTTGCAGGTAGGCCTTGGCGATGGGAGTGAAGAAGATGAGATCGCTCACACAATGGCAGGGCTAGCATTGGCAATCCAGCTATTAGAGAAGAGCTCTTCTGGACTCTCTTATCTCTTCCAAATCGTTGCATTCTTTTTCCACTTTTTTTGTTGTTTCACCCTCCAATATGACACTTTAATGGATAAGGGTTTTTCTATAGTGAAGGTAGTTAACTTCCGTTTTTCTTACAAGGAGCAAGCTTTTCTTTGACAACAATTTGAGGTTGAACGACAACATGTTTTTGCATTGGCTAAGTCTGATTTATCTTCATGACTCTTCAAATTTTCTATTTTTTCCCTACAACATGGGAACATATTTTTCCTTTTTCTAGCTTATATTGTACAATGGGGCGTAATTTAAGACATATCTACAGAAATCAAAATGCTTCAAGGACATGTAGGATTTGATGTAGTTGTAGTTGCTATCTGTGGTGTGAAAAAATAGAGATAAAAAATGATATGTTTGTCGATCAAGCCTCATATGTTTCCTAGGTTTTAGGGCTCTTAGCTTTCAATTCAAGTTGGTCTCTTACATTGGTGGTTCTATCATCGAGATGTTTAGTGAGAATAATAAGATTGGATTTCTTAAGTAATAGTTACTTTGTTGATTATTGATTCAAACAACAAACTTAACTAAAGTAGGAATGAAATAGGCCTAACTTGTATACTATGTTTGATTGAATTGTTTCTAATGCAAGAGTGGATTCTCAAATTGAGGCAAAAAATAGATGCATAGAAACATTTAACTTTTGCACATGCAGTTGAATAAAAACAAGTTGAAATCCTTGGTTTGCAGCAAAAGGTGATTTCTAAGTTGTATCCTCCCTAGTGCTTATGAAACTTTAGTTTGCATTGTCTTGCATCTATACCTTTTCATGCTTCAAAGGACATTGTGTTTTCAAGCATCTCATTGTGGCCAGTCGCTTTGTGTAAAAGTTCTTAATTTTATAGTCATGTACACTTGTGTGACAAATCATAACTAAATGATGGAAACTCAAGATGCATCTTTCTATATATCTATTTCCCTCAATTTTGAGCAGATTATCACTTAACCACATTGACTGTCAGGAGTTGATGAATAGTTTAAAATTTAGGAATAATGGAAATGAATGGCACCTAATCACTACCATTCATGATGGAGCTTATGATATGATATTTTGTGTGATGGGCACTCAAGTTTATGACCTCACTCGTCCTTGCCATGTTTGTTTTTGGTTGGCCATAATTGATTCGATGGCTCTCTTCAAATTGTTTTGTGGAGGTTTTTTTGTAGTCATGTTAATTTTTATTCTAATGGTTAAAACATGCATATTGCAATTGAATAGTTACCAGTGATGTGTTTAAAAAATATGTTCAAGTTGTAGGAGGCCCAAGCACTATCTTCTATGTAAACCTCTCCATGTTGTGGGCTTAAATGCTTGTTGTACATGGGCAATTTAAAATGGAATGATGTTGTCTATCACAAGTTTTATACAACTTGAAAGAGGATACTATTGACTTTTGGATTCATTGTGCCTCTTTGGGCAATAGCGAACTTTAGGAATGAATCTTTTGATTACATCTGAAAATGTAACAGAAACGCAGCTTTCTATATGATTTCTTACAATGAATTTTGAGTAGAATATTCTATACTAAACAACACCCACTATTGGGAGCTAATGAAATTAGTGGGAAGCAATGGTGGCTAGTCAATGCCATTCATGATGGAGGTGATGGCGTGATACTTTGTGAATAAGACTTAGAAGGTTATGACTAATAACACTGTCCTCACTACATGCTTACAACTTGTTTTTGGACAATTTAATCCCTAAACCCTAACAGTTACCTAGACCTACCCCTTTTTTTTAAAAACTTAAACCCTAATACCCAAGAACCGCCCATAACTATAAGAAAAATATTGACCTTATCCAGAGGTTCTGGATTTTAAAAATAGAATTCAAAACCTTACCTGGAAGTTCTTTCAAAAAATAATAATAAGAGGAAACTGACCCCAAAGGTTCTCCAAAAAGACAGAGAACCGCCCAACACTGATATATACCTGCCACATACTAGCCAAAAATCAGCCTTGGACCCTTATACTAGGAGTAGGCTGTATGAAAGTATATTTTCAATCCCATACCAGTAAGAGGCTGGTATGATTTTTTTTTCATGATCCAATACCAGTATTAAATTGGTATGAAACATTTCTAAAAGTTATGATACCAATACCAGCTGGTATGATCAAAAGTTGAAACTTGCCCAACACCAAACCAAATGCACAGGTTGACAGCAATGCATCACCTTAGAAGTTGTGTGCCACATGAACATTTTGTCAATTATACCCGGTGGGGGGAGCAAATAACTCCTCCACTGGACTTTGTCCTTGGACTCTATGATGAATGAATTTAGTATGGGTGCAAGATCTCTAGCACATGCTCCTTGTTAAATGGGCCAGTCAGGACAGATATCGAAGGGATTTTTCTTACCAAGTACGCAACCACAGTTATAAGAGGAAGCTCGTCTCTACTGTCACTAAGATGGGTTAACTTATATGGAATACTTCTTGAAACTTGAGCAGGTCCACTGGCCGCAGGTCCACTTACCTTTAAACTGTAATTTGGATGAAGGCAAAGCTTTATATAACATAAATTGTTGTGACCTATATATTAATGTTCTTTCAACTATCCCCTCCCCTCCCCCCAATCTTTCAGCTTAAATATGACATGATTTTCTTTTATGCCCCAAAACAAGGGTTGGCTGGCGGCTGGGTGATTTGGTGTTCTTTTGTTTTGAATTTGTGATGTAAGTGGGTTGGCGATCATCCACAAGAGAACTTAGCCAAATTTGGCTAACAGGTCAGAGAGGACAGTATAAAACTTTAGGTTGTAAGCTGGGTTGTTCAATTGACCCACTTCAAACCATTGCTGGGCACGCATGGATTCAGATTCCTTTCAGGGTATCAAGAGGTAACATTTAAATCCCTGACCAGTCAAAGGTATCCAGAATGTGAATCCCTGGTCCGAGATGATGAGTCACGACCATCACACTCCATTTATACACTGCTTTACATAGAGCACTATTTGATCAAAACGGAGGCTCATAACATTTAGACATATCCCAATTCAATTGGTAACACAGATTTTCTACAATGATCATACCCAATAGCAGGGGCCGTCCTGATGATGTGTTGCTTCCTGATTGGACACTCACACAACAGTTATATGTCATAACTTGCTGAGCTCATGGATGTGAATCTCATAACCTGTTGAGCTCATGGATGGAGCCTCGTTTTCTCAATGCCTTGCAAAAGATGACAAAGGGGATCGTCAAGTCGATGCCCCCTACTACTAGTTGTGTCTCGTAACATAGTATGATGAAGATTTATGGGATGAAACCTTAATGGTTATAAGGTTGTCAATTGCTGAAAGCAAAAAATGACAATGTAGGGGATGGTTGATGATAAGTTGAAGATGTTCATGTTTTTATTTTTCTCTCATTTGTTTGTATGCAAGTTATGGCCACTGTCTACGTTCAATTTCGACAATGCCTGCTTGTTGTTGGTTGGGTGCATTTCTAGTGGTGCTACTAGTTTGCAAAGATGCTTTGATGGACGTAGGAACAAGGAGCTAATGAATAAAGGAGGCATTGCCTAAAGGCCAAGGGGGGGGGGGGGGGGGGGTGTTCAAAAAATCTACGAAAAAAAAATGTGATGTTTGGTGTAGTTGAGAAGGTGTGGTTGTGTGTTAGTTTTTTGCAGTGTAGGTTCTTGCTATCTAAAGCAAAGACATCTCCGTTGTACCTTGCGTCTTAGTGGGCAAAGCTTGTTCATGTTGGTTTTGTTTAAAAGTTGATAACCAAGGTGTGATGATGAATTGATAGATCTTGAGAGTGGTCTAATGGATTCTCAATGTACCTAATCATTGTTTGTTTTGTCAAGTCTTTGAACATGGATCGTGGTCTTGTAAAAAAACACCCATGAATTGGGAACTTTGGAGGGGGTGTTGTTATGGGAATTCATGATTTCATTGCAATGGGCTATTGATGGGTAGCATCTCTCTTTGTCAAACTCATAAATCATATCATGTTCTACATATTTGTGTGCCCTTGGAAATTTGTTGGTTGTGTGTCAATCCAGGTTGTTTCACTCCAATGTTGATGTTGTGTGGGATGTTGGGACTGAGTGTTTTCGTGTTTTTATGTGGGTTATGGGGAAGACATCTATGTTGAAAGGAGTCCTCTGGTCAGTCACACTGAGATCAACCTAAAATGGCTAGTGGTGCTCATGAGAGTGAGATCAAAGTGATCTAACCCCAAAAGACTTGTAATCTTTTATTAAATTATCTTGTAGTCAATAACATTGGTTGTTTGAATTTTTCTCAATGACTTTACTCACCTGATAAAGGTGAATGTTGTTGTTTGTATGCTAAATTGGATGTTGATTTAACATTTATGACTTCCATGTGTGTGCCCCAAGTTTCTGTTACAATAGCTCAAGCAAGCCGGTTAAGTAGTCCATCAAAGGTTTCTTTCCATTTGGCTACTATCATCATAAGCATTCACAGTGTGATGTTATGATCACAACAGCATAATGGAAAGTCATTGACATAAGGTTTTTTTTTGTGGCAAGGATAGCCGCTTTCCATTGCAGAGCTGCAAATGCCTTCAAAATATATCCTAAACCATGTTAAGAACCCTGAAAACACATATTTTCATATAGATGTTACTTTATGGTGAATCAAAGTTTCATTCATAACTCTTACTTCTCCTATAATTGGTCAATGCTCTAGGGGTGGTGCTTTGAAAGGATTGTGGGCACAACCTGAAAAAACTTTCCAGCATAATGGAAAGTTGTTACGATCATAGAGTAGCCTAATGGAAAGATGTTCTAATAATGTAAAAGTGATGGGCAAGTATCAAACAATGGTTTTTAATAGATTTAAAATGTAGCCTAAGTGGCAATTATGAAAATGTAAAAAAAATGACTATCATCTTTAAAATATATATTTTTAAATATAAAATGCAATTTTTTCAACCTATATTTATGGCTACAGATTCAAAACCAACTATTGGAATATAATAATTTTTAATAATATTTCCCTCGTGTTCAAACCAAAATCATTTCATTTTCAAACATTTTTACTTTTTTTTTTTTGGGTGAACTTTTGCCCAAAAAAAAATAAAATTGGTACCATGATCGAACTATGGTATGTAGATTGCAACTAGTCTTAGTATAAAAAAAACACCCATATTGTTATGACATGATATAATATTAACATCATACCACAGTTGTATCAATCTCAATGCCATTCACATACTTGCCTCATACCAACCAAAATTTAGCCTTCAAATCTAATACCAAGACCAAGGTAATATGAAAGTGTTAAAAAAGATCCAATATGAATATTAGGGTAGGTTTATATTGATTTTTTCCAAAAGATCAAATCCTAGTACACTAGTTAATATGTTCAAATGTCAATACCAAACAGAATTGCTACTTACCAATGTCGTGCAAGCAAACATTAAACAAGAGCAACAAATTCAATGCAACATTAATCTTGAAACAATTATAGGACAATGCCAAGCAAGAAAAAAAAATTGAATTTTTTTTATTGTACCAAAACTATGAATAACATCGTAATTACCTTCCTTGCACAATATTTTCAAGAAAAAAAATGATATACTAATTGGAATTTCCCATTTCAATCAAAAGGTTTAGGGTTTGACCCTTTTTTCAAAAACATTTGTCCTTCCATGAACAAAATGAATGAAAAAAAGAAGTTTTTTGGCAACTTCTTCAAGCTAAATGCTTTAAGGAAAGGGACTTTCCTCAGGGAAGAGACAAAATGGTAGCCCCAACCATGTTCCTCTAGGGAGAAAAGGACTAAGTTGCCTTAAGGAGTAATTTTTCAAATGTTTGACATGAAGTTCAGGGGGCAAACATTGTCCAAATAGAACATTTGTAATACCATTGGAAAGCTTTCAAAACTTAGATATTTAAAATGATCTTGCATTTTTATTTGAAATTATGAAGTAAAAAATTTAAAGAAAAGAAAAATTGGGAGTTTAAAAGGGGATTAAGTTTATTTCTCCCTCAAAGAGGAAGGGAATTGCCATCTCCCCCTAGGGAGAAAGAGACTAAGTTGTCCCAAGAGTAATTTCCCAAATGTTTGACAAAACAATTTAGGGGGAATACATTGTTCAAATCAAACATTTTTTTAAGCCATTGGAAAGCTCTCAAAAATGAGATATTTAAAATTATTTTACATTCTTGATTTGGAAATATGAGCTAAAATTTATGATGAAAAGAAAGTTGGGTGTCAAATTTCCAAGTGCCCTTCTTTGTAAGGAGAAGGCCAAGGAGAAGAGGACTCAATTACTCACAAAAAAAAGGTTGTTGGAAAATTTGACCCTTGGGTTGCCTTTTTGCGATAAATTTCATTCATAAACTCAAATTGAGAAAGACCATTTGAAATAGTTACATTTCAAGACCTCTCCAATGGTATAATAAATGTTTGATTTGAACATTTGTCTACTGACCTTTCTTGTAAAACATTCAAGAATTTGTTTTTTTTTAAAGAAATTCCCCCAAACAATTCAATCTCCTTTAGCACGCTACACTAAAACATGGCAAATATGACTACACCCATGATTAGATTTGTAGTCATAAATACCATTTGTGATTACATGACTATGTAGTGCATATGGACATGTAGTTTATCCACTAGTCATATTTTTAACCTAGTTTTAAATCCCATGGAATATATTATATATTTATAAATTGTCATTTGGTAGGTAGGTAGGTAGGAATGACTAGGTAGGTAAGTAAGTAGGATCCTATTTATTTTTTGATGACAAGCTTTTTTTATTGGCTCATCGTAAATAATATTTGCACTTTGAGTGTATGTAATGTATGTAATGCATGTATTGTGTGTAAATTAATACTTTTTCACCTACTTATATAGTTTACAAAGTTGAACTTATTGACAAAGGATATAGGATAAATTTACAACATTATCCCACATCATCCTTTGTTCCATACAAAAATACCCAATTTTGACCATTATTATTTTTTTCATACTTTGTCCAAATGAAAATAAATAAGTTTCATTCTTAAAGATTTTTCCAAGATCTACAAATCTATAAAAAATTAACCAAAATGTCAAGTAATTTGACTAAAAATGCATTTGAATCTTCACTATTCCATACATTTGAACAACAATGATATCTTGAAGATTTGTTTTTCTTTATATTTATATATATACCAAAAAACCATGTTAATTTAAAATAGGTTCATAAACATATTTAATTATTTACAAATCATTTATTATTATTATTATTATTATTATTATTATTATCATCATCATCATCCCCACATTCTAAAAATATAATGAATTAATAAAAATGGCATAAATGTTGTGTTATATTAATTAATAATTGTCTAAAATACTTTTAAATAAAATATGTTATCTATGAAACATATAATATTATGTTGAGATTGTGAAATTGTGGAAGCTAATATCATCAACCTATTTGGTTTCACTTTACAATACAACAATTCAAAGTGGGGTGAAAACTTCATACAAGATCATTTTAATTACACATTTGATGAGTTGGAGTAAGCATTTTGCTTTCAGACTATGAAAAATGACGAAAAAGTTTATATGTAGCTGAAGAATCTCTAACAACAAATTATCGAACATGTAAAGGTCTACTATGAATGTTTGCTTGAACTGGCCAATTGTTTACAAGTGAAAGCTGCTAATGTTTTCCTTACTACTATTTTCAGAGTAGGTTTACAACCATACTTTAAATTGACAACATCAAGTATGACAAAAGATACCTTTATCAAATATAAGGAGACTACAGTGATTTGCAATAAAACTAAACCGGTCATAACAAATTATAATGTTTTGATGATTCAATTAAAGTCCAAATTGGTTGCACAACCCATAATCACTTATACCACTACTAAGCAACAATTAACATGTTCAAATTATGGTAAAACAGGTCATGGGAAAGAAACCTACATAATTAGAAGATAGAAAAACCATCAATTTTTGTTATTCCCATTAAAGTTGTTGAACTAGTGGTTGAAGTAAATGCACAACCTATTAAACCAACTAAAGTGCCATTAAGATATCCTTATATTATCTATTTTAGCTTTGAACATTGTGCACTTGATTCTCTTAGAAAAACAAAAGTTCAGAACATGTTTCGAACTAAGCCAACTACTATTGCCATTGTAGTAACAAAAAACCCTCAACTTAATAATGTACCAGTTAATGTAGTTGTTGTTATCATGACACATAGCCAAGTACCAAAGCAACAAGTTCTTAGAGAATGTGAACCACTGAAGGTAAAAACAATAATTGATTGGCAAATAGAGGAACAATTGCGTGATTCTTTTGTTCATATTATTAAGGAAGTGATTTAACATTACAAGCATCCATCAATTTAAACATACCACTTCATTTGAATTGGGCTAATCTACCTAAATCAGTAACTCAATGACTATTAGCAAGCAACCGGTTCAATTGACTCCACAAATAATATCACCAAAGAAAACTTTAATTTTTTTTTTGAAAAACATCAATATTCAAGTTTTGGAGAGTAAGTATGTTATCAACTTAAGGAAACTCTTGAAGATTGTGTCAGACATCAAATAATACATTTTCAAATCGATTAAATATGTTTAATCAATCCAACTTGAACCTATTTGTGCAATAATGACTATCGATCATCAAATGGTCATGACTCAAGTCCAAGTTGGTAAGAACTTCATTGATGATTTGCTAATTGATGGAGGATCTAGAGTAAACATCATTACTAAAAACCTGAAAATATAATTAAGTCTATCAAAATGCAATCCAATGCCTTATAATCTACATATGGCAAATCAAACTATAGCCAAACCACTTGGTCTTATTAGGGATCTAAATATATTTGTTCATGGAATTCCGTATACGGTTACACTTACCATTATCAATAACAATGTTCTAGATTATAACATCACTCAATATTATTAGGACACCCATGGTTGAAAGATGCAAAAGTATCCCATGATTGGGGAACTAATATTGTTACCATATAAAGAACCAATATAGTAATATCCATACACGTTACTGAGAAACTTGGTGTTCAAACCAAAAGACTAAAAGTTTTAGTTTGTTATGATTTCCATTCTAGAATATTTTATGAAGAAGAAGATGTGATGTTTGCCATAGAATTAGACTTGTTTTCAATAGGACCCATAATAGTACCTACTCATATTGAACTTGTTCCTAACTAGTCTACATACCAGATATTGGTATAGTAGAACAAGTTCAAAAACAACTTGGTGTATTATTTATAAAACTAGATAGGTGTATTAGCTATAAAATTAACTACACCACTTGATATTATCAAACAACACTTACCTAAAACTTCCCTATAAGGATGATCTGCAATAGGTGGTGGTCTTTCTTTTAGTCCCATTCTCAACGTTGCAAGCTGGGATCGTGTGCGCTATTTCAAATATGAACAACAGTTTGCACCTAAAGAGTTTTGAAAGAGGAAGGTTCAGGGTAACAAAGTTCCCTAATAGAACAGCAAAGTTTATCCACCAAATGTGTGATGAAATGGTGACCATGATAGTCATCGAGAAGGATAATAAAACGGAAACAAATTTTGAAGTGGCTCAAACATATGTTGAAGGTTCATTTTTGGTTAGAGCTCCCAAGAAGCAAAAAAGGGCGGTGACAATAGAGGAGAAAAAGGAAAAGACGATCAACAACCTTGTAATGAAGAAATATCCCAAGGGCTTTGACGAGACAAAATGCAAGCATGTCAATGAATCAATTAGGAATGAATTCTCTGATTGCTTCCCCCTTGGAAACAAGCCTATTGAAGGCATCAAGGTTCATGTTGATAAATTCCTATCACTTCCTAGGAGAATAATGTACCACCCATTGAGCAATACACACAAGAATGAAATCAAGCATCGAATTTTGATGTTTCACTACATTGATAAATTTTGCCCAATCTTCGCTATTCCTATTAACCCTAACAGTTCGACAAAGATTTTGGAAACAAAACCAAAGACATGGTTTAATCTTTCTAGTTCAATGTTTTTCATTATGGGTGGACAACATACAATCCAAGCTATTAAGGTAAATTGCATATTACAGTTTCTTGTTGTTGGTTCCTTACCCATTATTCTACTTGTTTTGCTCAATTCCTTTGAACTAATTCATTTTTTACTTCCTTAGGAGATACTATTTATGGAAGATATCAATGATGACATATGCGAGCAATTCCAGCCCTTTAGTATCATAGTCGTATGGAATGTTGATTTTATGAAGCTTTGCAAGCTTTCATTTGTCCTTAACAATCTTAATACTTTGAAGAAATCAATCCCTTCATATAGGAGAATCTTCAACATGCGCAAAAAATATGGATTGAGTTCGACTGACCAAGCCTAAAACTTGGACAAGACAAAAAGAAGATTCAGTTTACAAGGTGTAGAGTTTCAAAAAATATTTTTGCACGATATCCATGTTGAATGTTTGCTTGAGGTGTTGGAAATGATCTATCATGCTTTATTGGTTTTGTGCAAAGCTTTGATGACTCCATAACAATTGTGTTTGCAGTTTAGTCTATTAAGGAATGTATGACAATCTTGTTGCTTTTAGACATGCTCTTATGATGAGTGGAAAGAAATTTTGTTGTTGTGAAAGTAGGGAAAGATACTGGACAGGTACGGAAAACTACCTATAAGACCATAGCCTATTGGAAAGTTAGCCTTTAATTTCCTTGTGGGTTTGAAGGAAACTCACATGGTGAAGTTCACACGTGGCTTAAAAGTGCATGAAATATTATTGCGGGTTCAACCTGTGACAAGAGGTAACCCACACCTCTTGACAATGATGGAATTTTGCTACAGCATGAAGAAAAGGAAGGTGATTTGAAATGAAATTATGGTATTCCATAATTAGCTTCAGCCAAAAATGTAAAATTTACATCCTAACGCTGAAAAAATGTGGAAGAAAATCAAATTACAACATAAATACAGCAAGGTGTTGTTTGTGCTACTAGAGAGGACCTCAACCGATGATTTCTTCAAGGGAAAGATCCGTATGAATCCGTCCAAGGATCCTCCTTCCAATGAATTCAACAAGGTTTTTGAATAGTGGATTTCAAGGTCTATAGACGAAAACCCACAAATGGGCCCTATGCACTTTGAGTCACATTATAAGGTGAATCCTTTATTGGAACTTGACAACCTTAAGGATGTTATGGATGGTTGCTCAAGGAATGTTGATTTCCTAGACAATAAATTAGGGAGGACCTTTGTTGTGTTCTCGACTACAAATTCACTAAGTGAAGACCTAGACCTCTATTCTTTCATAAATTGGAAGAGTGTACTTTCAAGCTTGTTGTCCATGAAGGTCACCTTCAAAGCAATTGTCTGTATTTGTGACCGGAAGTTTTTTAAAATTTAATTGTCACACTTTAGGAGGAAGATTTCAAGGATGACATCTATCTAGAATACGAATTTTACCAGGCTTCCAAGTAGGAAGTTCATCTTGCAAAGACATTAAGCTCATTGATGAACTTGCTACTTTTGAACTACGCCTACCTTTTTCCTTCACAGGAAAGAAAGTTTCTGCAAGTTGAGGTTTTGGCATCAAGGTGTCTTCTAGCGTGTGTCCCCGCATGTGATAATATGTTAGTTTTGTATAATATAAATCCATTGCCCCTTACAATTTGTGCTCTGCCCCCACTTGGAAAACTCGAACAATAAAGGTCGAATTAAAAAGAAGATATTTATGTTCCTACAAGAGGAATACAAAGGGGAAAGAGAGCTACTCATGGGGTTGTTATTAGGGAGCTCAACATGAGGAGTAGTAGTCATTTGTCAATCCTGAGGAGTTCAATCTCTTGCGGTTGGAAAGAAGAAAATGGTAGACAAAGAGTAATGCTCTAATGATGTATCAACATTACATGATATTCTATTGAGCCGTCATAGAATCCCGTTATTCGGAGGGAGGATGATGTTGAGGATGTTGACGATGATGATATTGGTGAGGAGATGTATAAAAAAGTTCCTCTCAAGGATTTGAGCATAGTTAAAATTAAATTAAGTTATGACTAATAGCTTTCTTTGTCAAACATTATACAATTCTTTTAAATTATGAATACATTTAGATAAGATTTTTTTTTCAATTTTACTCTAAAGCATAAATTTCATCTAGTGGCCACCATATAATTTTTATCCTTTTTTCGTGTGTTGGTTGCCAAATATTTTGCATCTGGTGGCCACCAGATATGTCAATATGGTGGCCACTATATGCACCATGCAATTTGGTACTAATCGAAGTTTTGTATTTAGTGGTCCCATTATATTTTTATCAAGCAGTCGCTAGATAAGTCTATATCTAGTTGCCTCTTTATATTACAATTTGGTGGCTACCAGATAGGACTGTATCTGGTGGTTGTTAGATAATCATGTGGTTGAAGGATTCAAAGAATATAGTGGTGTAGGATTAAATCGAGTCGTTTGTTGTACCCATCGAAATTAATTTTTGAATTTTTTGATGTCCATTATTTGGTTTTTGATTTCCTCCTCTACATTTTTTTCAAAATTGTTTTCATTTTTCAATTGTTTTGTCGATAAATTTTCTTCTGATTTGGGTACATTTTCACCCTTTCTACTTTCTATTTGCAGGTGAAGGTTCAATTGATGGAGGCTATGTGTCCAATAATTTGGGTGAGCACACATCTGAAGACTCGAATGATTGGGACAAACTTAGGTCTTATTTTGGCCTTGGTGGAATTTGAAAGATGGTTGTTCAATTATTTGGACAATTGGATGGGACTGAATTCCATTGGAAACAACATGTGAAAAAGTAAGTAAGATGGAGGAGACTACTGCCATCTCTAGTCCAGCCTGCACCGCATTGAAGTTTTGCATCCCCACCTCAATTTACACATGCGCCTTTACCATCCCTTGAGCCATCTATTTCGTCATGGTTGTAGTCACCCCTTGCAAGATTCAATGGGGCTGAAAATGAAAAATATCTTGGAGTTCTCCATGAAATTGCTAAGGAAGATAAAGGGAAAGAACTCACTTTCAAAGGTTTTAGATCTCCTTTTCCCGTAGATGTAGAGGACACAAAGGTGAATCCTTTGCACATGATTTTTGATTTGGAAAGGGCCCTTGTTGGGAAGGATTATTTTAGAATTAATCACCTCCTAACTTCACCATTCAACTTAGTTTGAGGTTGCACCTTTCCAAGCAAAAGTATTGTTCCAAGGCCAACTTTAAGAGAATTCCTCACAAGGTGTTTAGAACAGTTTACTATCTACATATGGACATTTGCTTCGCTTGCTAAGATGAATGCCTACTTGAGAAAAATAGCAGAAGAGAAGGGTATTAAGATTGACATGGAAAAGATTATTGGTCAAGATCTATGTAAGATTAATAAGCACTTTCTATAATTTCCTTTCAAAAGGGGCTATAATCGCGTCGATTGTCCCACTCATGATAAAACAATTTATCATAAGAACCTTTCTGATTTTTTCCCTAGGTATCCTAATACTCACCTTGGAAATACATTGTTGGTAGACAATATGCCTTACAAAACTTGCTTGAATCCACCCTTTAATGCCATATTTGTTGAGTCCTATGAGGACCTACCAAAAGAAGATAATTATTTTATGAATACTTTTTTTTTATACTTAGAGTTTCTTCATTACTCTGGACTTAATCTTCCCACCTTTGTGGAATTCTATCATTTTGGTGCCATTAGAAGTTTCAACAAAAACGATGTTAAATTCCAAACATTGTTTGAAAAATGCACCATGGCTTGTCACACCTCTTTTAGTAAAAATCATTTGACATTTGTAATAAGTAGTCCAAAATTTTTCTTTTGATCCTTCCTTCCATTCCTTTCTTGGATTTTCCAAACTCTTTGATTTATGTGGTCCTTGATTTTTAGGACTTTGCCAACTGTTCTTTGTTTTTTTCTTTTAGGTTATTGGTGCACCATTTCCTAAGGAGGTGAAAGATGTGGAGTCACCAAATTCATGCACTATCATTGAAGTAAACTTGGATGAAATTGCATTGATTTTGGGTGGCAACTCCCCAGTGTTTCATTTGCCTATGGCGAAAGTGACTCCATTTCATGTGATTTTCGATCTAAATGCCTCTCTGATCACCACACACATCAATAAAGGCAAGTATGGAAAGCTGCATTTCGCATTGTCATTCTTCGTCCTAGATAGAAGGAATTCTTAAATAAATGTCTTGTGTAATTCCACATCTATATTTGGTCCACGGCCCAACGTCACAATATTTATAATTATTTGGATCAAATCTAGCATAAAACACAAATCTCATATGTGCTTCTAGAGTGCTTGATTAGACATTTTGCATGAAAAATCCACATTTCAAGCCAAATAAACCTAACAAGCCAATTTTCCATAAGAACCTAAACATTTTCTTTTCTACATTCCTTACACTCATGCTAACAACATGTTGTTCATAAACAATACACCATAGAAAAACATGTTTAACGGCTTGTAAAATGCCATTTTTGGGAGACATTTGACAATGTTCGTGGGGAGGATCAATATTTGTTGGGGTCCATTCTCCCTTGGAAAGTCTTCATTCATTTAGATATGGTGTTCCCACCTTTGTTGAACACAATCCTTTTGGTAGGATTAGATGTCTTAATCCAAATAATCCAAGACTTTTTAAAATGTTGTTTGTGAAATGTTGTCATACTTGGCAACCCACTTTTTGTAATAGTGAAAATTTGAAATTGAAACAAAAAATACCTTATTAATTGCACATCCTCAAATTTTGCTTCTTTGAATATCTCAAAAATTTCCTTTTGAAAAAAAAACTAAAAATATTTAATTTTATTGCTTGAATGTTACTTGTACTTTTTGTTTTTAAAACATCTAGTTCTGGCATGGTGGCCTTTGGGTTGAATTTCATGTTTTTGCAACCATTTGGCGGCCACCTAATGTTCTCCCTCATCTATTTGTTGGCTGCTAAATTGTGATATGTGTGTTTCCAGTCCATGTTATTATTGAATTCCTAGTCAAAATTATCGTTCCATATTCTGGATATCAACTTAATTCTTGGACTAACATTTCTTACGACAAGGATGGAGGCTTTTACTCATTTTTAAATTTTTCTTTGCTCTAACCTTTCTTCTTTTTGGTAGGTGCATGGTGTTTCTCTTTCTAATCCAAAGAGGTGAATTCAGACTTTTCGACCTCGATTTAGCACAACTAAAAAACTCTTCATTCTTAGTCTCCATGGTGTCTTTTGTTACTTTCCAAAATGTGCCCTTCTTCAAGGGGATCGACAAAAGACTGGGAAAAATTTAGACATATCCAAGTTGGAAATTTGTGTTAGAGTACATGATTTCCTTTTGCGAGCATTTGACATTTTTACATTGCTATTTGGTTGTGTATGTTGTTAGAAGATATCCTTGAAATTTTACCTTTGTTGATGCCCAAAACTTTCATTGATCAAGTTGTATTTGTTTGGGGACATGAACAATGCACTGCAACAACGAGTCATCTCACACTCAATTTATTACTATTTGAAGAACTTGGATTGAGTTCACTTTGCATGTAGATGTTTGCCTTATAACAGATACTTAATTATTTTTGGACTAAATTCATTTTTTTGAATTGACCAAATGTTATAAACAACCATTACATTTCATAGATTGTTACAAAATTTAATCACAATTTCCCATTTTTATAATCTTTGAAATGAAAAAAAATGAAAATGAAGTAATGATTACTATTAATATTTGTTGGCCACCAGTTTTTATTAGAATTTCACACATTTATTCGAAGTGTAGAAGTTCAATTATAAAAGATGTTGGTTAATAGATTCAAAATTCATAGACATTTCTTGCATTATGGCCATGTTAATGGTCTAAGTCTACATATTATAGTTTGAAATTTACACATGCCAAATTTCAAACTACATTTTAAAAAGATCTAAATGGGGTAGTAAAAAACATTGATCACCAAAATTTCTATAATAATATCAGGTGGCCACCTGAAGATAAGAAAAATAGACAAATATTCATGGTATGAAGATTTGAATTTGAACCCTATATAAAAGAAAATGGGGATGAGAACCCATCCATCCATGAATATTTAATTATTGGCAGAAAACAAAGTATGTCACTTTAAGATTAACACAATTTATTGGCTCTGATGAAAATGTTATATAGAAAAGAGGGGGGATGGAAACCCATCCACTAGAAGTATAAAGTGAGTAAAAAAAAAAGAAAACAAAAAACCAAAGGACACCTCAAACCAAGGAGCACTAGAACACCCAAGGTGCATAAAAAAGAAAACTAATTTTTTGGATTTGTTTTACAAAAACCTTATGAGGACTTCTTACGAATGGGTATAGGCTTAAAAAAATAGGTTTAACACATGTGGTTTCCTAATCAACCCCTAACATCAATCGCCTTAATAAATATTGAACATTTACTTCTTAAAATTATTTAATGAAATATAAAGCTTTTCATCACAGAGCTGTTTGCTTATTGTCACAACCCCACTTTGAGGGAAGTGTGAGGTCGCCACTCACACTCCCGAAAATGGGACTTGGGAGTCCTTCGAGACTCCCAAAAACTCAGAACTCGATTGCAAAGGTCAAAACACTTCACATTGAGTTTTTTTTTATACTGTTGAAAAGGTCTTGGAGTTTAGATGTCCAAAATGGCCTCGCATGAGCCATTTGGACATCTGTAGCACAAGTTATGGGCGAAAGAAAGGCCGAGAGTCAAACTGGCAATTTGACTCCCGACCACTAAAAGTCGAGAATCGATCCGATTCCGATGTGTGCAGGTGGAGTGCAACACACCGTTGGAAAGCTCTCAAGGAGAGATATAAGTTTGCTTCAGACCTTGTCCTAATCAGAGGTTGGAGCGAGAAGTTATGAACGCCCAAAGTCCCGAGAGTCCAAACCGGGATAGTTTCGGGACTCCACTTTGGGAGTCCCAAGAAAAAGTGCAATTCGGATGCAAGTGCGGCAAAGAGATGCAGAAAATACTATATGGGGGAAGGTGGTGGTTTCCCCGGAGTTCGGGCCGTGGTGAGTCAAGTGAGTCCAAGGTTGTCCGTGGCTTGTCCCAAAACTAAAAGTGTGCAGAATGAATTCTAACCAACTTGTTGGTTGGATTTGGATGCAGGACTGTATAACTAAGTAGCTTGTCCTTCTTCCTAGTCTGATCTCGGAGCTTTTAGCACGCCCCTTTCACCCCCTTTAGTGCTGGAAGCTGGGAGCGGCATTAAGTTCCAACTATTTTCGCTCTTTAACATAGTTGGGCCCCTTTTGGGTCTAACGAGGAACTTGGGGGCACGTCACTTATGCTATGGACAAGCATCTCACATGGGAAAACTTAGTATCAAGTGGCCACCAAGTGTTAAAATGCTAATATCCCTTTTGTATTAGGTGACCACCAAATACTAAAATGTAGATGTCCCCCTTGAATTTGAAACAAAATTTAAAATTCTAGGTTGTTTAGAAGATCAAAGGTCTAATACAAAATATTTAAACAATTTACAAGACACACTATTAGATGGCCACCAAATATTAAATATTCAATTCCAACTAAATTCAAACATAAGATTTAACTCCACTATTATGATGAATTTTTCACATATTATTATCTATCAAGATCAACCCTAACCTCCAAATCAAAGAATTCAACAAATATTTGGCAATTCTTAATCTAAATCATAGTTTAAATATTCATGCAATGTAAATAATCACTAGACATAAACAATCAAAGTTTTTGTTTCTAATTGTGGTTTTAGTGCATTAACCTCTTCAATGTTTGCTCTAGCCTGACTAGCATGCACATCACTATTATAATAGTGTTATTTGCAATTATGTTTTTCCTTGAAGGAAATGAAAATGCAATAAAATTGATGTTCAACCACTACATTAGATTTAAATTGCATTTCCACTTTCCTCACCAATAATTTCGATACAACTCCACATCATTCATGACACCTTTCTTCAATGACACCCACCATTACACATGCACCATTTTGTAATGTTTGTTGCCCTCATCCTTAACAACATCACTATTCATTCAACCCAACCATATAGGGTAAACCTCGAGGTCTGATGGTCATGCAACGACAAAATCTCCATTGTGTAAATTTCTAAAGGGTGTGTAAGGAGCCATCTTCATTATTGGTTTCATGTTTTTAAGGCCATAGAATGGCTCCAACATTGTGTCTTCCTTGTATGCGAAGATAAGTGAGTTGGGCTCTGCAAGGTGGTCAAGGTTAGGTTAACCAACTTGATACGCATTCACTACCTAAAAAGGGGCTATATATCTCAAGCAAAATACGTTAGAATATGATTAACCCTCTAATTGTTAATTAACCAAAAGCCTTCCAACAACATTGGACTTTGTTGTGGAAGAAGGTTTGTCAACATCTCTAAAATAGACTCCCAATAGTCAATGTAAAGCTTCATTATATTGGCATACTTTGGATCTTTCAACATATTCAAGTTCCAAAACTCCAACTACTTTGAAATTCTAGCAATAATGAAATTTCACTTTTCCATTGCCTTAGTAACATTGTTACCCCAAATTAGACAAAATGGAACAAGCTTCAAAACTCCACTTAGTAGCTTTGATTGACCTTCATCATAGGACTTCCACAATTGTATGGCATAGCTTTTTTTCGGACTCCACATCTTATCATTTGGTGAAAGCTTGTATTGTGTCACAAGCCATCCAAAAGAATCGACAAAAAAAAAGGGAAAAAGATGCATATATGTATGGCCTACTAGTACTTCTACACTATCCTTCAAATACCCTTGCACCCAAGTTTTGAAATCAGGAATTTCTTGAATCAATTGGGGAATGAAAGATCGTTCTTGAGAGACCATGAATATGTTCATCAAGTCTACCAAACAATAGTTGGATTAGTCTCGTAATTTCTTTGACAAGTAGCCAAAACACCCATCAATGTCCTCATGTGTGTGCCCCACAACAAGGAAACCCAACTGCACCTCCTCAAAGACATCCCTTGCAATTAAGAGTGAAAAAAATGCCAATAAGTGTCTATTTTTGTTGGCTTTCACACAATTGTCCATTTAAACCAACAATTTCCATGGCAAAGGTTTTGCACCAACAAATTGTTTTGGGGCTTCAATGCCTTCATGCATCAAGACTTCCTTCACATTAGGAGTGAAAAGAATTCATTCTGAAAGTCCTTTTCTAACAACTTTTGTGACTCACAAACTAGCTCCTTTTCCAAGGTTCTTAGAAGGTGCAATAGTGAACCAATGGTGAAATTAAGGTCATTACGCCATAATTCATTTGAGTATTGAATGTAGGCTTCATCTCCATGCCCATGAGTTTACATTCCCGTTAGTGTAACTAGTAGTTGACCCAAACTTGCCATCATTTTGTTTTTCACCTCAAGCCTTGGGATGGCAATCTTGGAATGATCCATCTTATTGTGAATGCATAGTTATGACATTCTTGGTGCGAGAATGTTATGGAAGCCCAAAGAAGCAAGAATTTTAACGAATTTTATAGATCAACCAGTGAAAATTGGTAAACATTCGCGCACCAAGAATGTTTTGACAAGGTGCTTTACCAAGAATTTTCAAGAATTTTAAAGTGCAAAATGAAGAATGTCATTACTATGTGTGAATGACACAAAGGAATTCTTCCTTCGACCAAACATATTTTATTTTCCAACTTCTATAGAATGTTTCGTAAGATTCTTAATGTTTGTCATGTTTTTTCAGCTTCATTTGAGCCTATTTCCAACTAGCACTATTTTTTCCAACTTTTGATATGAGGTCTTTCAAATATTCACACATTGTGCATTTGGCAAATGTGAAACCTCTTTTATGCACATCCACATTCAGATGATGCTTCTTTCCTAACCAACTCATGGCAGACTAAGAGTTCTCATCAATGTTCAACTCCTTGCTAATCTACAAAACACACTGTAAACATTTAATGTTGAAAACAAAAAGTATTTGTCGATTTTGACATGAGGGCCTCCTCGAAAGCTAATAGAATCAAACGACCACCCGATTGCCCAACAAAGGTGAATTGTGAGCCTTCAAATGGCCACCCAATTCTCCGATGTGATTAGAGAAATGGGTAGCCATAAAATTATTGGTCGAACGTCTTGTGCCCGATTATCCATCCCATAACAAGATGAGAATTAGAACATTAAAATAGAGGACACCGCATGGATGAAAAAGTTAGGAAAGAGAAAAATAAGAACCATTAATGTGATGTAATACAATATAACAAAACCCACACCTCATTGTTTTGCTTGTGGATACTATTCCATGAATTAGGAATTAGAAGTCAAACATCTTGCTAGCCATTCCCAATTCCTTTCATTTGATGCAACATGATGTCAGCACATTGGTCGATGAGTAATTGAACATTGTTTTCTACTTACTTTGCTGCAAACCTTTGCTTTTTCATTCCTAAGTTCCCATGCGACTATTGCCTAGTGCCACACTTACTATCCTTTTATGGTCCAAATATGTAAATTACAAGATGCCCACAATCGAATAACAAGCAACTTCACAAATATCCACCTCCTATACAGTAATAAACTTCTGCTTTCTTATTCCAAGTTTATTATGCAACCTTCTTGGAACATCCAAGATGAAGGCTCTTTTGCCTTCAAATGAAAGGTTCCAAAACTCTTCATGAATGGTGGATGTTTTCTCATGTGGGAAGTTATAATAATAGTTCAAATAACAACAAACCTTAGCACTCATGTTGCGTATTGACTCATCATTTAAAAGTTTTTCACTTTTTGATGTAGATGTTTGAGCATCCAAATCCTTTTACTTTTTTTTTTTAAAGTAATTTTTTTTCTTCACAGGTATGATACAGATGGAAGAAAAAAATGATCATCTTCTACATTTTTACAAACATGAACCAGGAGAGACATTAATATTTGATGAAGTTGTAGACATAACGATCAAAGATAAATTTTTTTTGCAAATTTGCTTGGGTAGACTTGATAGAAACATACTTCAATTTTTTGTAGACTTTTTCTTCTATAGTGCCATATTGACATGCTTTTGAAAATGCATGTCCAAAACAAGTACCTTGAAAGCTCTTTCCTATCCCAAGAAACTCACAATTTACAATAGACTTCAACACACTAGTCATTGCATTGAGATTATATCCTTCATCTTTGACATAAAGAATAATTTTTCTCCTTAAACCATACTTGTCCAACAATTTTGTCAAACTTTCCAAGGCTTGCCCTGTTATTTTTGTTTTTTCAAATAAGCTAATAATCACATGTTTGGGCTGCCTATCATTACTTAAAAAAATTATCACCAATGCAAACACATCATTAGCTCCTTTAAACATCCAAAGGTCAAAGCTCACTATTATAGAATAACATTCTGCCAATGCTAGAAGAACATATAATTCATTTGTCTTCTCCACTGATCCTTGTAATATGTCTTGTGAAAATTGCCTTTTGGAAAGGCAGTTTAATTTTGGACAAAGATGAAGAATTAAACATTTGAGCCACATATTCTCACAAACTAGATAGGTAAATTGGTCTTGACAATTAATAGGCCAAGGTCCTCTAAATATTTTTTTTGTGACACATCCTCTTTTTTGAAGGTATTTTTGACATAAAAAATTTAGAGATTGACCTTCTAGATGGATTTGTTCTCTTCTTTGAAGGCTACCTTTCTTTAGTCCTTTTTAAAAGATTATTCACTTTTTCTTCAAACATTTGTGCAATAAAAGAATGATATGCATCCACATGTTTTTAAAGAGAAGTTATTCCATTGGTTTTGTAATAAAAAATCAATCCTTTCTTCACTTGAGTTCTTGGATTTATTCTAATTACTTGTTTTTGATAACTGAGTATACAATGCATTATTTGTGTGTTAATCAAATCAACTTCTGCATTGTCATTTACATAATAAAAAAATTAACATAAAAAAGTTCTACCATGTGATTTCTAGATTTTTCTTTGAGAATGCAAATTTTTCAAGTTTTCTTTCATTATTTCTTCATTGCCATTTTCTCGATTCCTACTTGTTTATGTTTAGACACTTGGATTTTCCTCAAACTTATCTTCCAAAACCACATCATTCATACATATTTCAATTGTTTCATTATTCCCACTTATCACATTCTCATTTGCAGAAGATTGTTCCATTGGTAGTTTTCACAAGTCTCCAAAGATAATGCAAAAAACAACTATTTTGCAACAAACTATGCAAAAAATCTAATAAAATTTTTAATCAAAAAAAGGAAAAAAAATACAAAAAAATACATTTACAAGCAAATGGGGTTAAAGGTTTAGAAGAGACATTTACAAATAATGGAATTTAAGGTTTTAAAAAATATCAACAAATCATTCACTTTTCTTTCTCATCTCATCATGGAAAAATTCATCATGAAAAAATAAGTTTAGGTTTAAGGGTTTTAGATTTAAATTCAAAGGTTCAAATTTTAATCCTGCACATATACAAACAAAGCAACAACATATTAAAATTAACAAATTACACTAAAACAAAATTATTCAACTCAAAACAAAAATGACAAACAAAAACAAAAACAAACAACATATAAAGAAAAGAAAAGAAAAGAAAAACTTGAAAAATTAGGAAAAAAAAAAAACTTGTTATTGGATGAACCTTGTTGGTGTTGTTCCAAGCTCCTCCACCTACACAAGAAAGTGAGGAGGGAATACCAACTAACAAGGTAAAGCAACAAAGCAACG
>Ga0209611_10000058_pt1 | contig 112116 bp, 76 predicted proteins | sample S1TSphgellanicum_3_FD_187693 | JGI IMG/M metagenome (GOLD analysis project Ga0209611, IMG submission 187693) | Host-associated microbial communities from peat moss isolated from Minnesota, USA - S1T2_Fc - Sphagnum magellanicum MG (SPAdes) (version 2) | ecosystem: Host-associated > Plants >... | reverse complement strand
GAAATGCCCAACATTGGTTTGCAACATAAGTTGGAACCTTGGTAATTCAGGTGTGATTCATCCACAAGAGTCACATTCAACTCTGATTACTTTTGATGATGTGGAAATAATAAAATATTATTATTAATAATTAATTAATCTTCAAACTCAATTATATATAAAAACGTAAATTATGAATTTCATGATTTCAATTCTTATTTTTAATTCTTCAAAAAAAAAATAGGGACAAAATATGAAATATAGCAAAATGTCATGTGAGAAAATGAAAAATCAAACTGAATGTTTCTATTTTAATCTATTAAAAAACAAAATTGTACATGTGACACTTGGATTTAAAAAATAATTCAAATTAAGAATATTATTATTATTATTTACAAAACTAAAAACATGTGAATTTTAATTATATAATTTTCAAATTGAAATTAATTTCATTGTGAGATTTTCAAAAATAAAATATAAAAAATAATTTTTTTTACCATTTGGAATTAAAAAAATTATAGAATTGAGTCAAAGGATAGATTAAATAAATATATTTTAATTGAAGATATTTTAAATTAGTGTAATACATTTCACATTTTGAAATTAAAACACATTATAAATTTTAATGTAATTATCAAACTAAAAATTAATTAAATAAAATAATGATATTAAAAATGTACATGTGTGAAAACATTTCATTACGAAATTATCTAATTATGTAATAAAGTTTTAATTTATGATATTAAACAATGTGTTTATATATTTTGCAATAATAATCTTTATCACCATGTGAAATGGTATCAAATGGGAATGATTTTGGGTTGTGGATGAGGAGTTGAAGGTTTTCATTTTGAACATGTTTTGCCTATGACATTATAGTGATGACTTGTCATAGGTTTCCCAAATTCTCATTTAAATAAGTTAATTAATTAATTAAATAAATTAAATAAATTAGAAAATGGAATCAAAAGTTTAATGTGACTTTGGATTCATCCATAGTTTAATTTAGAAGAAGAAATATATATACTATTAATATAGTTAAAAAGTTATTTGAAAATAAAATATTAATAATTTCAATGTTAAATTAATATTGCTATATCAATTAGCAGTTTCAGTCATTTTAGATAGTTAGATCAACTAAAAGCTTTAGCCATCTTAATCATTTTCAACAATCATCTTAGTCTAAAAAAACAATCAAAATTTTGACATAAATGATTAGTCCAATCTACCTTAGAATAATTGTGTCCCCTTTATGTTTTGATTGAAATTTCAATCACAAAAATCAGCATAAAAACACACATTTGTAATAGAATTTGAATCTAAAGACACTGATTTAGCTTAAGCAGAAGACATTTCTAAGCAATTTGCATAAATTTCGGGGTTTTCTACATTGGTATTAGCATGGGTGCTGATTCACCCAAGGCCTAAGGATGTCCTCAGAAAAGGATAGTACCTATCTTTTGTACTTATTTCTGTCAAATCATGTTTTTCGTCATTGAAAAATATCTTGCAATGGCTTAAGTTCAGATTCTAAGTTTGTGTGCTTGCATAATTGCAACAAAGTTTTGGTGTGTGAGTTAGTTTAGTTTCTTTAGTTCAGCTAAGTTTGTGAGCTTGCATAATTGCAACAAAGTTTTAGTGTGTGAGTTAGTTTAGTTTTTTTAGTTCAAGTTTCTAAGGTTTTGACCCTCATTTCAAGTTTTACATTACATTTTATTGTTAGTTTTGAAACTTGTGAAAAAAATATTCTTGTAATGAAAATTTGCCAAATTCATATTTCATTTCTCTTTTCATAATCACTGTTTGTCACATATGCTCAAAATTTCTTAAATCATTTTAGCCAGAAGGAGAGAAATGATTCACTATTTTAGAATCTGATCCATAGAAATCTCAAAAAGTCTGGGAAAAACACTGACTGGTGGGTGCCGCTTCACATAACCCCACATTAAGAGCCACATTAGTCCAAGGGACCAAAGGATATTCAATCAATGCCATTAAAATCTAGACAAATTGAGGTCAGGTTCGCACAAATTCAAACATGATAATCTAGACTTGTCGGTCCATCAGAAAACCCCAGACAAAATGACACAATCAACTTCCTAGAGCTTTGTTTGTTTGACTAGTATTTTCCAGCAAGGTGGATTGGGTACAGAGTTGTGGACTGCAGTACAAAAACTGGAGAACAAAACACCACAAGTAGCGAGCCACATAAAGAGTCAAGAGCTCTGCCAATTTCTTAAGTCTAATTCTAAGGACATCTCACCCAATGCATCTTTTTTCCCCACTGTTTGTGCGGCATTTCAAAAAATGGGCATTCCTTCGTATTAAAACAACCCATGATTTGAACATCCCATGATTTGTTTTGTTTTCTTCCCATTCTATCCCACCTCTGGTATCACAGGAATTTATACTCGAAAATTAGGCGCAGGTCTTTACACTCAGTAAAGTCCAAGGCTAAGCCCATGACCTTGGCCTTTACCAGACACAAAACTATGTATGCAGCATTATCCAAAGAGTCAAACCATTACAAAATCAAAAGACTTTTCTCTCCAAGGTGGAGAATAAAAATGTAATACAGTTTGTAGCTGGTGATAGAAGAAAGAGTTAATTTTTTTGGTGCCCAAGACTCGGACTATGTGCAGAGAAGGCGTGTATGGTTGAAAAGGTCCCCCTCATGTTCAAGCTCGCATCACCAAAGTGAGTGCAAATTTTCAAAACTTGCTCGGTTGATCTTGTGTACCAAAGGAAAGGCAGGGATAGCATAGAGTAGAAGGTCAAATTCTAAAGTACTTATTTATTGTAGCTTTGAACGAGCACTAGTAATCTATGACTCACTTTTCTTGCTTCACAATATAACCATATATATATCAAAAGTAAAAGAACTGCTCAACACGGGTTTGAATTGAAGTTGCTACTTTTATGAAGAACCTGTGGTTCGTTTGGCTTCAAAAACAAAAAACAATAATTGTCTTTCAGTGCAGAAATGATTGGCACTGAGACACTCCATTCAAGTTTTCAAAATAAATAAATTCTGGTTCTGATTCCATAATTCAGAAACGGTTACAGTCCAGTTCTTATGAACTTGAATCACAGGGAGCAATTAAATTCCAATTAACCCCTGGTTCTAGTCACTTTTTCTTTTCAATAATATCGTCTTCAATTTTGGTTACACACATCAGTAAACAAGAACCCAATTCTGAGTCTTGATCTTTTAAAAAAAAAACCAATTCCTGTTAGTCGCAAATCCAGTCTATTAATTGGAACTGAAATCAATGAATCTTACCTCCCACAGTGGGTACCCACTCAAGGTGGGCCAAAACCCTTGTCTCTTCCTAACAGGCAGAGCCAAATGTAACGTGCAGCCATATTTTTCACTGCTGAGATTTTACCATAAAGAGAAATTAAATATCCAAAAATGTAAAACGAATTTGATTTTTGAGGGGTTCTTTTATTAAAAAATTTAAGCGTCACCAGATTTTTCAATTTGGTTTTTGTAAGTAGCCAAAAATATAGAAGGACTATACTTCATATCTGTTTTAGAAGGCATACTTGGCTAAATCTTCCTATGGGTGATCGTCAATGGATTATAGCCATGTTTGGCTCCAAATGTATTTATTCAATTATTGTAATTAGCCAAAACTATAGAAGGATGATAAAAAGTACTTCATATACAGTTTACAGGAATATTTGTCTAAATCTTCCTATTGCTGACCATCACTGGTTTATGGCTCCATAGTTGACCCCATATTTCAATATTCTTCTTTTGTGGGTAGCCAAAAATAGAGAAGGATGATTAAAGATTTGTACTTCATATCTGGTGTAAGGAATATTTGGTTTAATCTTCCTATGGGTAATCATCAATGGTTTATAGTTTATAGCTCCATTTTTTACTCCAGATTTCAATATTTGGTTTCCATGAATAGCCAAAAATATAAAAGTGTCATTAAATATTTTAACTTCATATCTGGTTTATAGCCATGTTTGGCTAAATCTCCTTAGGGGAGATTGTCACTTTGGGGGTAGATCTTCCTATGGATGATAGCCACTACCTGAATTGGCTGCATCAACAAATTCCCATTCGGGAAAAAAAACAAAAACACTGGTAAGTTGACAATTTTTACATTCTAGATTTCCAGTCCTGACAATCCTAGACTGAACTGGCTTAACCCCACAGGCCGCTTGACTGTCTGCACACGACTATTGACTGGAACCTTGATGACTTTTGCTTGAGAGCCCACAAAGCCAAAGCACCCACCAGCCAGCAGCAGGGCGCAGGCGGGCTCTTGTACAGGCACGAGCAGGCAGAAGCTGTGGAGCTAACAAAGACTTGCAAAGCTAGTATGGGCCGCTACAATTGTCATCCTCAGCCAGCTTACGAGGAGTGTGCACTGTTGTGCAAGCAAGCCGTTGAAGGCTAGTTTTTCTCCTGAAGAACTCTTCATTTAGGTTTGTGTATCTTCGACGTAGGTTTCTTCCCAGTTGACTTAGCACTACATACTGTGGTCGGCTGGTTTCCTGCGAGTGACGTCCCAGAAAAAAAAGAAATTGTGAGCTTCAACTGCCGGTGGAGCTCACCAATTGCAATAAATTTAATGTGGTACTCCGACGTATTTAAATCATGGTGGTCATCATGTACTAGTTGGCGTGAAGGAGCCTGCTAGCTTCAAGCTGCTCTGATTATTCCTTTCTCGTGTGCAACAGCTAGCTGTTGAATATTCAAATCTAGAACATAGTTTTGTCCATGAGTGTTTTTCCTTCTACAGCCTGCTTGCTGGGTGTCAGTTACTTACTTGCTTAATTATCTTCGGCTGTTAGAAGGCTTCCTATATTGAATCTTCATGCACTCCATTCATTCAGACATGAGTAAATTGGCTGTTGGCAAGTTTGAAGGATTCAAGCATTTGCAAATTCAAACTAGTACCAGAAGTTCTGGTATTTGTTTCTGTTTAGGCGATTGCAGCAGCTCAGATGTGTAAAATTGAACAGAGATAGCTTAGGTGTCATGTTCGTTCTTATTGGTACCACCCAATCATACTTTCTCCAGTTACAGGTTTGTGATACAAGATCTGTACTCCTTTGCAGATATAGAGGAGATATCCTCAGTTGAAATTCCAAGAAATCAAGTAGAACTTGACTATCCACAACCTGGATGGGTTCTAGTTGTTGAGCAGAGGCCTGCCGGCCGGCCGGGCTGTATAATTGTGTAGCTTGTTTCAGGAATAGAGAGGTAGGTTTTACAACTATGGGAGGGAGCATCATGACCACGCCGGCGGAATCTTCATGAGCTCAAGGTTTAGATCATCAGCTTGATCTAATTGTTCTCAAGCTTTAGACACTAACTGATCTAAGTTCTGATAGGTTCACGTAGCTGAGCTGCTGGATCGATGACTTCGACCAGGAATCTTGAGATCGCCAACATTCCACCATATTTTAGATGCCCGATTTCATTCAACTTGATGAAGGATCCAGTAAGTCTGTGCACCGGAATCACATATGACCGTGTGAGCATACAGAGATGGTTTGATAACGGGAACACCACTTGCCCCGCCACGATGCAACAAGTTCACAGCCGAGATCTGACACCCAACCACACGCTCCGCCGCCTGATCCAGGAGTGGAGTGTGAAAAACCTATCACAAGAGCCGGGTATCGTCGAACGAATACCCACACCTAAGCAGCCAGCCGACCTCTTGCAAGTGCATCACATGCTACAGGACATCACAGACGGTTACATGCGACTGGAGAACCTTCAGAGACTGCACTGCCTTGCCAGAGACAGCGAGAAGAACCGGAGGTGCGTGCTAGAGGCTGGAGCAGTCCCTGTTCTAGCGTCCGTAATTGCAGCAGCAGCTGCTGATGCATCATCATCCCATAGCTGCCACCACCTGGATCATGTAAAATTAGCAGCTGCTGGTCCTCCTGCAGCAGGATCTACAGAACTTGATCAGATTTATAAGCTGGAAATCATGTCTGAAGTCGTGACTGGATGTGTGGAAGAGGCTCTAGCTATACTTGCTCTACTTCCCATGGATGATGAAAAAACTAGAAAAACGCTCACGGGTCCTACCCAGCTAGAGCAAATCAACTGTTTTCTAACAAATGGCTGCTGCAGCTCCCGCGATTCTAGAGTTTATTCTGCATGTCTTCTAGCAAACCTTGTAGAGCAAGACGTTGAGTTCAAATCAGCAATGGCATCACAACCACTGTTGCTTGAGGGATTGGTTAGTCTCCTGAAAGAAGAAGATCCAACAGCGGCTGTGAGCCGGAGCTGTAACAACAACAACAATCGGGGCTCAGCTGCTGCTGCAGCTCGTGCAGGTGCCATTGCAAGCCTTAAATGCTTTGCAGCCATTTGCTTAGCGAGTAAAAATAGGGTGAAAGCAATCGATGCTGGAGTGGCACCTGCCTTAGTGGACACACTCATGTTGCAGGTGCAGCCTAGTAGTGAAGAGCTGCAGCTGGAGAACGAGACTGTGACAGAGTTAGCAGTGTGTGTATTAGATCTTGTTTGTGCATGTGCTGAAGGTCGTGCTGCAGTTTGTGATCGTGTTGAGGCAATCACTGCCCTGGTGAAAATTGTGTTGAGACAATCTAAGCTTGCCACTGAGCATGCACTTGCTGCATTGTGGGCCATTTGTCGGTCTACAGCAGATGCACACATCCAGTTGGAAGCAGTGCGTGCAGGCTTGTTTACCAAGCTTCTTGTTTTGGTGCAGAGTGATCACGGTCCTCGCACTAAAGCCATCGCCAGCCACCTGCTGCGTCTCTTGCAAAACACAGGACGCCAAAATTCTTTAGAATGTTTGATATTCAAGCCGCTTTGAAATTATTATTTAAAAAACATATGTAAATTTTTAAGTTCATGATCAATCTAATGATTAACAACTGTACTTGAAATTTCAAACTGTAGGAAAAACAAATAAAATTGCAAATTTCGGACAGTGTCGGACCAGCCTTTTTCTTTTTGCTGGCTATCTATAGCCAGAATGCTATAAATTATAAATTAAAAGTGCTAAAATCATGTGCATTTTGAGATTTTCAATAGCCAAATTTCGACCAATTTCCTTTTAATTCGCCAGATTTCTATACATTGTTCATATAGGTAGAAAAAAATTATAGAAGGATGTTTTTTTATAAAATTATTTTCACATTTAGATTGTAGCCAAATTTGGCTAAATCTTCCTCAGGTGGATCATCGCCACATTGCCTATATCACAAATTTTAAAATTGCCAAAGAAAAGATGGAGACAGACGGTAAAGGATTCTCATACTTCTCCGAGGGTTTTTTTTTTTTTTGTTTTGGGGGAGGATGATGTGAATATTTTAGTCATGTAAATATTGACTCATGTGTGGCCTTTGCACTTGGCCCAAGTGTGAACATGATTATGTAATTGCCGCAAATGTAAACAAGACCTTGACAATAAAAACCAATTGTGAAAAAAAATTAAAGTATTTAATTAGTTTTTCTTGATCAATGAAAAATTTCAATCAGAATTCAATATCTCCCCCCATGACCTTAAGTCTAAGAATTATGAAATCAGCTCCAAGAAATCCCAGTTATCAACAGTTTTGTAGCAACAGTAAGATCATCTTGTTACAATTTCCCAAAATGTTTTAATTTTCAATATTCAATAACTCTTGCACTAAAAGTCTAAACATTATTAAAACATCTTGATGCACTCATTGTATTCATTGAGGACTTTGCAAGAGTGCTCACAATGTGACCAGGGGTACCATAGTTTGGGAGATCTCAATAAGCCTAACAAGACTAATAATCTACCTTCTTTAATAGAAAAAATTCACTACTAACACTACAAGAAATTTGAAAATATATTATTCATTCTTTAGTGGTAAAGGACACATATGATTAAAGGCTCCATAATTATATCAAATCAATTGTAGAAAACACAAAATCATTTTGGACATGACATGGTAAAAATCATTCAATAGTCATATTAAAGGATAATGGTGGAATCATTCATGACACAAAATCCATGTGTCATGAAACACAAAAGCCAACTTGAATCACACATGGCAAAATACACATACATGAAGGTTCACATGGCAATCACTTTGGTCAATTAAAATACACATGGCATGAAATAAATAGTGAAATTATGATTATTAAATTACGTGTGTCATAAAAAAAACTACAATATGACTATTACAATACACATATCAAGCAATAAATGACTAAAACCTACCTTGACAAGTAAGTTAGGAAGCTTAGGTACACCTACTTAAACATAGCCTAAAAGCTTGGTTAGGTTGCTTAGCTTAGGCTTCCTAACGCCCTAGTTTTTAAAACCCAAACTACAATAAAAACCTAAGTAAGTTATTTAAGTAATAACCTAAGTAGGTTAGGATGACTTCCTAGGTTGTAAATGCAAGGGCTTGAACTTTTCACTTACGTTTTGAAAAGTCAAGTTCTTAACTATTGCACCAACATTTTTTCTTGCGAAAAAATATGTCATCACAATTTAATAAACAATTTTTTTATTTTGCTTAAGTAACCTATTCAACCTACTTTAGTCAAATAAGTTTAAGTAAACTAAAATAGCCTAAACTCTACCTAGGGGTTTCATAGGTGACTTAACACCTTTCTAGGAAAAACATAGGACTATGTAGGGATTATGTAGGCTACTTAAGGTTATTTAAGTTATCTATGAACTATGTAGGCTTTTAAATCTTACCTAAGGTTATGTAGGGCTACCTAAGGACTATGTAAGCTTATTTAGAAAGTATGTGGCCCTCCTAAGGGTTACCATAGGTTATGTACATTATGTAAGGCCTACCTAGGCTTATGTAAATTATTTAGGGGTTATGTAGGCTATTTAAAAGTCATGTAAGCCTATCTAGGGGCTATCATAAGGTTATGTAGGTTGCCTAAAGGTCATGTAGGCCTACCTAAGGGTTACTATAAAGTTATGTAAGTTGGGTGCAAATTTTTAAAATGTACCAAAACCTTGTCACATCACTCTTTTCTTTTTTTTTTACTTAGTTTTTTTTTACAATGTAAATATATATTTATGGATGATTATGATGAAATCTAGAATTGTAATAGTCTAAAATATAATCCTTTAAATTTTTTTGACAACTTTTGATTCATTATGTTTTATGGGGATCAAAATATAAAATAAAAAAAGATTGCAATATGGACTAGACCCTTTTTGTCTTGTGTGGTACACCTTAAAAAAATTTCACCCAACTACCTAAAAGTCATCATAAGGTTATGTGAATTACTTAAGACCTATAGTATGATTATGTAAGCTACACTTTAAGGCTATGTAGGCTACCCAAGGCCTACTAAGAAGTGCTTACAAGTGATATAAACCTACCTAGACTACTAAGCTACCTAGAATCTACTTAATACCAACATGACAATCATTTTGTAGTCATAAAATAAATACCAGGTTGTTTATTTTTGAAGTCATGGTATAATTGCATTAAAATGCCATGTCCTCATTAATACATGTCATGACAAGATAATAATTATGCATTCATATAACAATTGCGAAATCTAGTTCATTTTCTAGTCATTTTTCAATTGCACTACAATGCAAAGTTATCATTATCCACATCATTTTGTCCTCTCTCATGGATGTCATAAGGATGAAATATAATCAATGAAATAATGACTTTGTGTATTCATTTATCATCTATTAATGACATAATCAACTAATTTATGACTATCTATTTTTACATATATAGGGATTCAAAGTTATATTAATATGGTCATTCATAGAGGCATTGAAAACTTCTTCTAGTCATTGTTTCCTTGCTTGCAAAGGACATGATTCCTCTTATTGTAATAATCAACATGACCTTTGTCAAAATAATAAATTATTTGAAAAAAACAGATCTAACGGCCCCAATTTTTATATTTCAAAAAAAATCACAATAATTAATAGATACACTACATCTTTTATTTATTAATCATCTTATTAAGATATCTATCTATGAGGAACAGTTGTTGTTTTTTTGGTGGTCATGTTGATATCTCCCAAACCACAACACTTTTAATCACACCCTTGGTATCATTGGAAAGTCCTTAATGAGTAATGAATGGTGCACTGAGTTGCATAACGTTGAGACCTGCAATGGAAAAGTTATTGAATGTCAAACAAATTTTCATGGAAAATTCATTTAAATCAAAACTAAAAATTATAAAGGAACTTGGGTGCACTCTTGATATTGTTGGGAAGCCCTCAGCCAGTGGTAAGATTTAGTAAAGGTGACTTGAAATTTTTTCGACCTAAGGTGTGGGAAATATTGAGTTTTGAGTAGTTTTTGTAATTAGGCATTCAATTAAATCACAAAATATGATTTTGGAAGGAAAATTTAGTTGGGTAACCAGTTCACACTTGAGCCAATGGCCCAAAAATCAGGATACACTAATCTCTATGGTTTAGACAGATATCTATATGAGGAAAGTCTTGAGTTTAGTTCACTGGAATTTTGGTCAGGATTTTCCTTTTTCTTCTGGCTGTTGAGAATTAATCAATATGAGACATCAGCAGTAGGTACAATATTGACAAGAAATTAGCTCAGTAGATCAGTGCTGCTTTGGAAGCACTGGGTTGATTTTTGAACTCTTGAGCTTTCACCACACAACTTTGGATCACAATCTAAATGCCTGTTTTTGGATCAGATAGATCTATAGATAGGTCAACTCTCTATAGATATGGTCAATGTGAATTTCTTTTGCACCAAATCTTACTAAACCCTACTACTACTGGCTGTGGGCTTTCCAACAATGTCCCACAATGCACAAGGTCCTTCTTTTGCACAATGCAGCATTGGTGATTGTTCACCTAGTAACCTGAACATCAATAAATTTTTCCAAATTTAGCTGTTATTACAGTATGTACATTTTATGCTCGACTTGTCATGGCCAACCAGGACCACTCTTCCAAACTGAAGTTTGAAAAGTCTTCAAGACAGATCAGACAAGTATGTCACTTGTGAACACTGGACGCTAACCTCCATCACTTCACCTTTTTAAGACTGCGTCTTCCTGATGCATGACAACGTAGCGCTGATTGTGCTGGCCGTCATCTGTCGACTTTTGGACAATTAAATAGCTTTGAAAGCTGGGACCTCAACTTGCAAAAAAGCTCTTTTCTCCCTTCTTCTTTTCTGTGGGGTCCCAAACTTTTGAATTTTCAATGTGGAAACCCTAGCTAGGTGCAGCTCACATATCTAGGAGGACCGTCTAGTGGGAATTTTGGAATCCATACAAATAGTCATGTTGACCAGCTGGGAATTGCCTCATGCCTTGCAACCAGTTTAGGGGTTTAACAGCATCTCCAATACGTGACCGTCCAAAGGAATTTCTCACATCACAGTTTTTGTCACTTACTTTTTTCCAACCCCACCAATAAAAGAGAAAGTTGGACTGCAAATAGGTGAGAGATTACCAATAGCAACCCAGCTGGACCAATCAAACTATCTAGTACCCAATCAGAAATAGGATCGGTCAATAAATACGATTTGACTTTGACTGTATCTATTAGACTCTTCCAGGGCTTCTCCAGGGCACAGGAATATGTGCATTTTTTCAGGGTCAGAGCAGTGTTCCAGTGAATCCACTAGATATGACTGCTCCGCCTCATCCAAGATTTCTAGGGCCACATACTGAGTATTGGTGTAGATAATTTAAGGAGGTAGTTTTTTGGGATTTTCATAAGAACAAAGAACTAAGCTATCTCCATCTGGCCCTGCCTTCGTAGGGGATAGGAGATCGTAGGAGGAGGAGGAGAGTGGAAGTTCATTTTATACTTTAAAGCTAATGCAGTGAAGTTCTATCCAAATCTCAAGCCTAGTAGTAGGGTAAACAGGCCGGTGACTGAACACATAGTGTCTCAGTAACCTCTATCTCACTCAATCTGCCTCCTTTCCAGTTGTGGTCTGAAGATAAAATGTAGACAAGTAGAAAGCGCACCAATGGGCGTTTAAATCGCTCAAAACCGGTCAAAATTGACGAAGATACACTCCTTCAAAGTTTGAGGGGGTAAAAATTGATTAAAAAAAAGGGATCGTCCACATGGCAGCCCATGATGGCTTGTTTAGTCACCTCGCACCAAACAGACACTTGCTCACTAATGAACTCTATCTACTCTCACATCAAAATGGATGAAAATGAAACATTTTGATAAGGTAACCATTCATATTTGATCATAGGGCTGAGATCACACCCAAATTAGGGCTTCTAGATTGATGATAATGGGTAAGTATTGTCCCATTCACCAAATTCGTCGCCCCTCTTCCAAATGTCTGTGTGCATAAATTTTTTGTCGCTCCCATGAAGTTTTGCATTCCTCCAAATCACTTCCTACTATTGCCAGTGACATTCCTCCTAGTCATTTCCTCCTACATTCCTAAACTTTTTCCTCTCTCTAAGCTTTAACTTTTTGAGTGTTCCCTACTACTACTGCTAGCAATGGTGATCCGTGCCCTTTCTCTCATCTTTTTCAACTCAGGTGCAAAGGAGTTTTGAGCATCTTCACATACTTCTAGCAAATTGTGGATGGGTCAAACGCTGCTCCAAGAGCTTGTGTGTAGAAGAAGAAGAACTTTTCAAAGGCACTAAAGGTTTGCTACTTTTCCTAGCAAGCTTGATTCCCATAGACTGCAATTGTCTCAAGTTCCAATGTGTGCCATTTCTTCCTCCTACTACTCTTGTCGTTGGGTTTTGGCAGCTATTGTTGCTTGTGTTGTTGCTTGTGGTGAGAGAGAAGATGATGTTGCAACATTGGTTTGATGCATGGGAGCAGACCAACTAATGATGGGAGACGATGAACCAACAAGACTAGGACCTGCAGCTTCCTTCCATGACAATGGCAACTACTTTGTTAGAAGTCTATTCTCAATTGTGTGGCACAACTCTGTTGTTTTTTCAATGACCTTTGTTGATTTTGTTACAAGTAGCTTTGTTGTACAAGAACTCTTCCTCCTTGTCTTCTTCTTTTTCCCATTTCTAAACAAGAACTTCCAGGGTTTTAATAATGTAACCACCAGTTATTATTAAGCACTCATTGTCGTTCTCACCTCTCCTACTAGCTTTCTCACCTTTTTTTGAACCTTGATTTTACCATGGCAATCCTTACAAATATTTTACCCTTTGTTACTTATTACTCATGGTTCTCTATCCAAGTTCAATGTATTTCAAACCACCTAATGGTCCCCACTTTTGTCACCTTTTAATTATCAATTGAACCCTTTCTCTTAACTATTGTTCAGTTAAATTTTATCTTTCAACTATTGTTCAAACACTCTAACCTTTTCTTTCATCTATTATTTAGTTGTTACTTTGTTGTTGCCTTTCTATTAACTATTGCTCAACTCCTACCTTTTTCTTAACAATTGTTACATTTCTCTCCATAGCTACAACCCTATTGTTTATTCTTCAATTAGTGGAAGGTAAAAGCCCTGCTACTCAACACCCTCATGATTGTTGCTTAGCCCATGTTTGCATCTTTGATTGTTACTAGGCCCATGTTGTGCAACCTAGATTCACCCCCCATGTATTTGCACGGATCTATTGGGAGACATGCTTGAAAATCATGGTGATAGCAATCACTCACTTCAGCAACAATGGTTGGAGTCCAAGCTGTAGTGAATTGTGTTCTATCACGTTTCTCAACAATTTTTTGGGCTATTCGTTCTGCTGCAAAACCTAATTCTACTACTTGTTTAGCTTTCTTATCTTCCTTATCTTTTTTTTTGCCTATTTTGATTTCTTCAATATCAACCTTTTCCATTGTTTTTTTCCTAAGGATGTCAAGGTATTCAAAACTAGTCACAACGTGTGACTTAAAATAATCAATTAATGGGTCTTTCCCCTTGGTGTGTCTTGTAGGTAAATAAAACAACAATAGTAGGTTATGCACCCTCATGGATTTTTGGGTCAAGATTAGAAGCAATTGAGTTTTTTTGTAGTAGCTTCTAAATATCCATTGCCTGATTGCCCTCATTTAGGTTTACAACATCAATTTCTACTAGCTACTATTTTATCACTATAGGGCTTTGGGGCATATCTAGATAATAATGTTAGTCATTCTCTGGCTTATAAATAGGTGGATTTTTAAATGTTAAACGTTGATTTGTTTCAGCTATATGAAGAAGTTTTATAGCAACATATTCTTTTCCCCATTAAGGATTATTTTCAGTTTCATTTTTTATTATGTATTCCTTTTCACTCCCTGCATTGTTTAAGTTTACTACAGTGTAAACTACTAATTGTCTAGTCTTGTATCCATTGCCTTTGGGTTCAAAAGCCATATTCTTGTAGACCTTTTTTTTTTTTTGCGAGTGATTGCTTTAAGGCCTGATCCACCCTTCTAACTAAAGTGATTTTGTCTGGTTCCATGTGATTGCTTTTAAACATAATTGTATCCCTAACTTTTTTAAATGTAGTCTAAAAAGGTTTGAAACAAAACACATTTAGTGGTTGTAATGCATGTGATGTGTGTGATGGCAATGTTATCATGTCTAACCCAAAACCTTTCGCCTACTCTCTATTGCTTCGAAGGTAACATGGCTATCATGTCCATCTAGAATTAACAAGTGTTAGTTGGTGAAGGACACTCCATCTCGAATTGATTTGTTAAAGAAAGAACTATTGAGATATTGGGCAACAGTTGGCAAACATAGGAAAGACAAACTTGTGACAAATTTTATGCAAAATATTTGGTCTCAGAAGAATTTGATTTTGGGGTCAATCAACCTCCCAATCCATGGATAAAGTACTAAATTTCCCTTTAGCTTGCTTGACTATGCTAAATTGTCCTAGTATTCATCAAGGATAGAATTTTTGGTCAAGGTTGAAGGCATGAGTAGATTGGTTGCCAAGGGAAAGGCGTAACTTGGTAGTATTTAGTGGGAGTCTTTACTTGATTGGCATTTAGAACTCTGATGAGAAGGCTAATGTGTCCATGGAGGAAACAAGGGCCGTCAGAGGGGAGAAGAGAGGTTGTGGACTGCTAGGATGTCAGACTTACTGAGTTTCATGTAAGGCAAAATAGGTCCAAGAAAAAGGAGGAAAAGAAGAGAAGAACAAAAGATGGGGGAAAAAGTAAAATGAAGAGGCTACAAGGTCAGATAGTGATTGAGTGGGGTTTCAGTACTCTAGTTGTAACATGGGGGTGTTAGTCTGTGTGTACCTGTGAGTAAATGTGAAAGAAAGAGTGGGTACCAAAGGAAAAAGTAAAGAGAATGGAGTAAAGCCTATTCTGCATGAGGTCAGTAAGAGCATGACCATGACCATAGGAGGATTTACCCCATTCAACCCTGTAGTGCTATCCATGAACTGGCTTAAAGGAAGTAACAAGGTACCAAGCAGTGGAAAACCAGAGGGAGAAGTGTGAAAATGGTGTTGCATAAATAGATCATAAAGAGAAGCTGTCCCATTCTGAGGACTGCAGTTCAATTTAGAATAAGGATTAGCTATTTGGCTAAGGGGTGGAGATTAGCCATATTAGATTTGAGTATATTTGCAGAAAGTTAACAAGTTTTATCCATATAGGAGACAGCGTTTTCCCTTGGCAATTTTGTGATGTAGCAATAGTGGTCACCATCATCTGGTCATAGAACAAGCACTAGGTGCTCTACAACTCATGAAAACACCAGCCACTGGGATCTCCAAGAGAAAATCAAGCTCAATAGTCAAAACAATTAGAAGATCACTCTATCACTGCCAAGTGCCAAAGGTGCAAGAATGCTAAATTACTGAGTGGAAACAAGATCATTTAAGCAAAACCTACACAAAAGAGCAAAAACTGGCTGAAAAAACAAGAGGGACAACATGTGGAGGATGATGTGCAAAATTTCACATTTTCTTTCCAAACTTTTAAGAATCGGAAAGAACAGGGAAATAACAAAATGGACAATCCTGGCTAAAACACAAAAGATTCTGTCAGAAAATGTAATTGCCCTTGTTGAAACAGAACATTCTCCCCTTTTTTTTATCTTTAATTTTAGAGGCTTTCAATTGTAATGTCTCCATATCTTGTTGTCTGACAGTAAATTAACAACTTCACTTAAATTCATTTGAAATCCACAACATTGTTTCCTTTTGTGAGCACATACCTTCTGAACAAGAGAATAAATAATGGAAACCCAAGTAGTGGCCCCAAAAATTACCCCATTTCTGCAGAAAACAATGTTTGACTCATACAGTCAATTTCTGGCAGGCTAACTTAGCCTGACTTTTGGTATTCCAGCCTTCAATGTGTTAGAAAGAAGTACTATGTACTTGATAATGGATCAGATATTGACAATTCTGGCTCCCAGAATCGACCCCTGGTGAGCCTGTTAGGGTGATGATGGGTGCAGAATCCGCAGTACTCAGCCCATTATCTCTGTTAGCAGCAGGGGATGTGAGAACTCACAGGAACACTTCAGAATTGGGCCACTGCACTGTAAGCAGCAGTGGATTTGGCCTCCAAATCACACCACAGGAGCAGGCAAATCAGCCTCCCCTGCCTTCACCATGTATGAAAGGAAACATTTGTGAGCTCCAAATCCACACAAATTAACTAATGTATGATCTTGCACCTAACCTATGGAGAAAGAACATGCAGATTCATTAGGATATGACTTCAGAATCTCTGCTCAACCCTTCAACCATTTCTTACACACAATTCCAACTGACAGAACCTTCCAAACAAACAGAGAATCCATGATTTTAGCTTACCTGCTCAGAGACATTTGAATCAATAGGGATTTTTCATTTTCAAACCCCCATTGCAACCTCATTAGGTTGTGGCAAATCTGGCAGGGGGATGATGAACAGGAAGTGAACACATCACTTTATGGACATGATTTTTATAAGACCCAAAGGGTACATGGGAAAAAGGTGATGATGAGAAGTTCATAATGCAGATAGTGCATATGCTGGGAGAACCTCTCGCATAATGACTACATCTTTGCGGGGTTGCACAGAATCCACCATTACAGTAATCTCTGACCCCAACTCTGCTCGCGTCATAATCACCGCATTTGCTTGAATTCCCAACTACAGAGTCATTTCCACTGTTTAGTATATTCCCAGCAGAGTTCTCCCTTTTCTTGGCTAATAACCTGACACAAAAATATAAGAGGTCCTCAAGAAGCAACCTCAAAACTTTCTGATGAACTTTGGCACCCAATAAGTTCTGCCATTCCAGTTCAGCCTGGCAAACCATTCTTCATTAATCAGAGGTACACACATGTCTATTGACACACAAACAAAGTGAAGGACAATTTTCCATACCTCTATAATTAACACCAGTGGTTCCCGCTCCTTAAGAAAGCGAAGGATCAGTGCATGGTAGCATGTACCCCGTGGCTGTCGCCGCAAATATTCAAGAGCCCAGTATCGGGTGCTTGATGTCTGAAGCTTACGAGCTTCACGGGTCTGCAAATTCACCACTGCCATCACCGACTCCACATCAGCACTTGAAAACAGTGGCTTCTCACCTCGTAACACTGCCTTCACCTGCCAGATCCCAAGGCTTTATGCACGTGAGGATGAATGCAACAATTAACAAATGCCTGCCAGAAACTAGTAATCTCAGTTCATCAGTTCATTATGCTTGGAATGCACGCAACATATGTATTTGTGATATACAGAGGTGCTCTTGGACTAACCTGGTAGTGTGCCAAAAGATCACCATAGCGACGAATTGGAGATGTAAACTGCACATAGCCAGGAATACCCAATCCTCCATGTGACATCGGCTTCATGAAACTCATACCTGCACGCCCTAAAAACCGCCTGAGAGCTATTGCCCGACAGGGCCCCTCTGGTATAGTTTGCAGCTCTTCCATGGGAACCTCACGTGGCGTCTGGCCCCGATATGGTAGGGAGACCAAATTTCTTTCACCAAATGTGGCTATGGCTTCACCACACACTATCATCATCTCTGTCACCAAAAGAACGGCTGGGTTCGATAGGTTCGTCACCGACAAGTCAATTGAAGGTACTGGCAAGTGGGGATTTGTCACTTTTATACATGGCTCAGGTATTGAGACATCAATAGCACCCTGGTTTTACAATGCAAATTAGCAAATGTCCATTCAAAATTGGTATAGTGAGATGCTTCTGCATTTGAATCACACTACACAGTAAAAGGAAAAGTTGCAAGCTCTGATAATCATACCAGGGATGAAGATATACCTGCCCTTTGCGCCACTCACGACGCAAATTGGCAACCTCTGCCAACATATGGAGATCTCCCTCCTCCTTCAAATTCATTGACAGGAGCTCTGTGGCATTGTCATATGAAAGTCTATATGTTGGCCTTATAGTAGAGCATACCACCTCACTTTCTGCAAGACTGATCTTCCATGCAAGCATTACTAAAGATTGTTGCAGTCATCAACAGCTACATAAAGTTGGAAAGGCAATAGAAGACAGCAAAGATTGAGAAGCAAACTTCAGCTTGATCATCTGCTTATATTTACTGAAGGTGGTTTTGATTGTGGACTCCATTGTTTGTCTATACTTCTTCACAGTAAATCCCTATTCAATCAACCTACCTGCCATCAAGGTGAAAGATGACAGAAACACTGACAGCACAGCAATCGTAGCCTTGTCTCAAACTCATGCTCCCTCCTGCTAAATCCATTGGGAACATAGGAATAGTCCCTGTAGGTAAATAGATGGATGTTGACCTCTGCTTTGCTTCCCTGGCCAGAAACCCATGAACCAACGAGACTTCTATAAGATATTTCTTAGTGTCAATCAGGACCTGCAAGATGAAAACTCTGGAATGCCAAAGAAAACCAAAAAGGAAGAATATGTACTTGTCAAGAGGATGAGCTGATGGAACCCATCGGGTAGGATCTGCCACATGGATCCACACCTTTGTGCGTCCATCTGTTAGCCTTACAGCACTCAGGCCATCATCTATCTACACTCAACACAGGAGCAATGCATCTTTTTAAGTGCGGAGAGCAAAACCTACAATCTGTTTACATATTAGCAATGTCCAGCACATGCCATCATCATACATCACTAAATGCCAGGACAAACTAGGTGTGCACCACAGCCAGAATACTTGTTTGTGCTAAATTCTCAATCACCATGCAACAGTTGTGTTCCTTGGAACCAATCCCTACATTAGGGTCCTTCTCATTCCAATGATGCTAAAATGAAGACACAAAGCAAAAAGAAGAAGGAATGCTTCACCTCCTCTGCATCATCAGAGTCAATTGTGTATACTTTCAAATGAGTCAGGTCCACGCGATCTTGCTGCATAAACCACAAACAAACTTTGGTTTTTCAAACACCTTCAGCAAATGTAGAATCTTCCATCAGTTCAGCAACATTGTGTTGTAGTCACTAAAGGCTATTGCAGTCTACTTTCCAGACAAACAATAGCTCATCTTGAAATCAATAAAGTCATGTGGGGTCTCAGGGCGTGCTCAATTGTGTACCTGATTTGCATCTGGACATGGGCTCTGTTGGATTTGATCAGCAGACAAAAGAATGTTGGTAGAAAATTGTACTGGGATATCTGATCTTAGTAGCTCCAAGTTTACATGTACTGGAAATACTCCAATCTTGATCAATAAGTCGACAGCCACCCCAGGTTTCTTGGGGAGTCCCAAGGTCTCCAATACCTAAAAATCTATGAAAATGAGATCCATGCATACATGACCACCAAAATCTCAAGACTTGACCCCACTTGCCAAGATATTTCAGCAAACAATGTGCCCCAGCAGCCCATATTGGATAAGAAGAGCAAGATGATGACAAAGATACATAGATTGTTGATGTGAACTTTTGTGGGTTACATATAATAATCAAAACTTCTGTTCAGACTAAAGCTCTTATACCAAGTAATCATGTCATCATTGTAGAATTACAAAACTCTCCAAAACTGATGTTGAAACACAGGGTAATCAGTCAGAGCGGACCTCTTCAGCACCCTTCTTCTGTAATGGTTGCCTACAAAGTTCCAAAGCATATAATTTCAAAGATTCTGTGAACATGTGGAGTTTCTCATTCGATTCCCAGAAGCTTGGTGGAGGTTTTGCATCCAATGGTTGTTCACATGCTAACCGCACCTCTCTGACATATGACAGAACTTCCTGTCGGGCAGCTTCCTCCACCATTTGCCGTTGTTGTAGATCATTCACCTTGAACCCATGCCCCATAATGCTAAGTTTTAACTACACAGAACTTATTGGGTTGGGCTGCAGATGCTAGTGAAGAACAGAAAATGCTGGCACAGGTCACTCCAAACCTTCCTGGCCAAGGAAACACGTCAGGAGAAAGCCACTGAATCCTCCCAGAGCAGGGAACAAAAGCCCTAGGGCAGTTTGCAAATTTTAACACTTTTCCAGCCATGTAATCCCAATTTGAGCTGAAAAGTCAAAAAGAAAGAAAGTCTACAGATACCTGTGAAGATGTCCTAGGTTCATAAACCCGTGGAGGTCCCTTCTGTTTGCAGCGGAAAAAAACTTGTTGGGAGGCAAGTAAGCGGTGTGCGGTGTAGCACTGCAATGCACCATCTCCATATAACATCTATAATCAACCCCACAACAAATGCATTTCTCAGGCCTGGCCAAATAAGCTTGTTGCTAATGTGATTTAGAGCATAGAACATAGCTAAAACTTCATAGATTCATCACACTCTACTCAAATACTTCAGACAGGATGTTGAGCTAACATTCTGTACAAGGTGCAAAATTTTGAGTAAGAACTCTCACTTTGGCAAGCTCAGCAATATTTAGATCCTTGCTTGATTCCTGAAGCTCCTCCCATGCAAACTCAAGAAGTGATGCATCCTAGAAAGAGCATTAGAATTCCATCAGTTCCACAAGCAATGGTATAAAGAGTCGATCAGTTTTGTCATTTCTATCCTGTATACTCCTAACTCCTAATAGATGTTCAATCCAAGAGCAAACACAGTTTTATTTACAAATGCAAATCACCTGATCTCATTTGGACTTGTCAAGAGACTGTATAACAAGAACTGGGTGTAAGACAACAGAAAAAATACCTCAAGATTTTCTGATTTTTCAATAAAACTGGCAATGTCAGCTGGCCTGAAATCTTCTTCACTTGGAACCACATATGTAACCTGCTGAGGCTTCACAGAGTGCAAATTCCCAAACTATCCAGATGCAACCCATTCCACAAAAACAAATCAAGATAGCAATTTGACTCCTTTTACGAGAAAGAAAATAAAAAAGAGAAACTTGACAAGGTTTCCAAGCAAGTCTTTGGGTTGATGAGAGCCCCTTAGATCTTACCCTTTCATAAAGGTACTGGCATGAATGGTCACTCTAAAGCACGCTCTAAAGCATCAAGATGGCCAAGATTGCATACCTAGACCAGAACCAAGAAGAGGTTGACAAATGATGAGAGCCAGATTTCAAACTGACTTGTGACCACTGAAATTCCTCTAAATGTTTGTCCCATTCCTTTAGCACTTAGAGCTTCCAAACAGCTGTTCTAGAGCTTCTTATATCAATTTCAATCATTTCTCTGCAGAATAAGAGAGAGACCAGTCCCACCTGATCCATGGCAATCCAGGTTTTCTTCCCTTCAGCCCTCTGGACAACGGCAAGCAAGCTCTTGCCAGATTCTTTAGTGAACTCAAAGAGGACTCCCTTCCTCAGCACAACTTCTGCTTGCTTCGATTCAGCAGCCTGGCATGTTGTCAGCCTTTCCACCACCCTGTTCACATTTATTTTCCTGGTCAGCATGTAACTCATACCCATGACTATTGCCACCTCAATGCACCAACATGAAAACCTAAGTTTATGCTTCCTGAATGCTCACATACTGCAAGTTTAACTCACACTCAAACTATTCAGAATCCTGGACAAAATCCTTAATAACTTAAAAATCAACTCATGACTGAAATTTCATGCAGAAGTGGAGTTGAGGAGATTCAAAACTTGGGTCACCATTTTTGTTTCAAACTATGAAATGACCTTTTCCACAGTTTATGGTTAACTTTGTACAACTTACTTTCTTGAGGTTAAGGTCCACATATGATAACGGAACATATTCCAAAGGCCTGACCTAAGAATATAACAGTGATGTAGAACACAAGACATTCTGTTAATAAATACTGCAACTACCTTTGTGGAATTGCTTTACAATGTACTGACTGCAATTGGCTCTTGAGTGAACACAAAGAAAATAAACTTGGATTCTTCAATTTAAGATTTGAAGGAAGAATCTCAAATTGATCCAGTGTAAGGCAATCTCAATGCAGCCTAATCCAGCTTTCCCTGTACTGGTAAAGGGGAAAAAGGGATTCCAAAAACCCATAACATTGAACCAGAAAAAAAAATTGGTGTCTTAGGGTTCTTAGCATTGGAGACATAGGGTTTAGTGCAGGGTTTAAGGATTCACACCGGGTTCACCTCTGGGGTTTAACACCAGGCTCTGATACCAAACCCAGAATTCCTCCAGACTTTGTAAAGAACTTACAACCAATGTTCTCTCTCTCTCTCTCTCATTACCTGAGTCGCTGTGGAAGGTACAAGCCCCTGAGACTTTGCCTGCTTATATCTTGTGCAGGATTGACAAGTGAGATTGACAGGGTGGTACGTAAGCACGGTGCAATTCTCGAAGCGACACACAAGCTCCTCCGTATGGAATTGGAGACTGAGAAAAAAGGAGGAGACGGCCGAGGCAATGTAGCAGCAGCAGCAGGAGCAGCAGCAACCATGGCTACAGTTCCCAGCCTGCTCGCGAGCCGTACGTACATTGGAGGCTAGGGAAGGACGAAACAGAAGACGGGCAACTCTCGCACTCGCTCACGTTCCAAAAACTGTCGCCTACCCATTCCTATTCCTCACATTTGCCGACCAAGCTCCAGCTAAAAATCCGATCAAAGTGACAACGATCCAACCCTAACAAAACCAGCAGGACGAAGACTGAAGAAGACAGAAAGATGCCTCTCTCTCTCTCTCTCTCCCTCCCCCCGATAATTGTGAACCAAAATTTATTCTTCTTCTCGCCGTCAAGGCTACTAGCTTGGTTGGCAAGACGTAGATGGTTTTTCAACAAATAGATTCTCGGAAAACACCAAACCCTAATTTCAAGCACAGATTGAAGCGCGTTTGTTGGCACTTCTGGCTGTAATGGACAGACTATGGAAACGACGTAGTTTTTCATCTGGTCCTCTTGTTTTTGATGAATGTTCTCCATTTGTTCCTGTAAACTAACTGTGAGTTCATTGTTTTTGGAACACTCGTGTGGCCTGTGCTGTGCTCAGTTGGCCAAAGTGTGAACTGGTTTCCTAAGTAATATTTTCCTGCCAAAACCATTTTTTGTAATTTAATTGAATTTTCAATGACAAAAACTACTCCAAATTCAACATTTTCTGCACCTTAGGTCTAAAAGTTTCCATCACCTTGATAAAATCCTACTCTTGAGAGCTTTCCAACGATACAAGAGCACACCCAAATTTCTTTATAATTTTTAGTTCTGATTTAAATTAATTTATAGAAAACAATTATTCAATATTCAATAAATTTTTCACCATATGTTGAAACATTATGAAATCAACTCAATGCACACATTACTCAGTAAAGGCTTTCAAATAGTACCACGAGCATAGCAAGAGTTGTTATGCTCCGGGACATCTCAATTTAACAAACAAACTACCTTCCTTCATAGTTAGATTTCCTAGTTTAATTGTTGTTCTATTGAAGGTATTCACAAGAGGTAGACCTATGTGTAAGGAAGGTAAAGCCTTCCATCAAGGGCATTACCAAAATAAAGACCCACACAAGGCAATAGTTGAATTCAAACCCAATTTTGGTAATGCCTTCAATCAAAGGCCCAAGTTCACCACAAAAATTCCTAAACACTATTAGGTGAATTTTTCAAAGATGTAACAATAAAATCATAAAGCCTACTTTGCTACCAGTGGAAAAATTATGTATTTAAAGGTATATTGTCCAAATACACTACAAAATTTCTAATGGATCTTTATGTGTAGGGTAAAGCTCAAAGCCATGCACTATTAAGAAAGTTCAATTTGATTAATGTGTTCGCATTGATTAAAGATGATGTCCAAACTTTATTTGGCATGAAAAATATGTCACATTTTATTAATAAATTTGACTAAAATGACATTTTTGACCAAATGTAAATCTAGACATCCAATCAAAAGTGACAAACTTGAAAAAAGTTTGTCATGATGTTAGGGTTTAATCAAATCAAACATATTTATTTCATAGTAATTAAACTTAAGTCAAGGCTACCTAGCTAACATAGCTAGCTACCTTACTAATTAAGCCTAGGTTATTAATCTAGCCTAACACAATTATCTATTATTGATTAGGACTAGGTTATATAAAACATGGCATAGCTAGTAGAATAGGGGATTGTGTTAAGTCAATAGCCTAAGATTATTTAGTAGGCTAGGTAACTATGTTAAGTAGGTAATTTAAAATTATTTAATAAGGTGAAAGCATATTACGATGACCCTCTTTGGAACACTTTTGAGTTTATTATTATCGTACATGTAATATAATTGTTCCAAAAGTATGGTACATTTAATTTTGGGTATCAATTTTAATTTTTGGGCCCTACAATTGTTATTTTTGCACAATTAATGTTATGAAATATTATTTTTAAAATAAAAATAAATTTTATTATCTAATTGAAATATCCATGAGTATTTTGTAATATACATTCATATAATAAGGCTAGTGTTTCATTTTGACTACATTAACTTTAAGGTTTCATTAGTCATTAAAACAATCACTTTTAATAGAATTTTAAAAATGGCCCATCTAGTTATGCTTGTTCTCTTCCATGTGAATGTAATTATTTATCAAAATTTCAATTTGTCACACATTTATGACATCTTTGCTAAAAAAACTCATTTTTTGAAATGAAAATTTTCAAATTAATCACATGATATCCAAACATGGCTCTAACTATTTGAAATGACATGGTTCAACATATCTTTAACTTTTTAGAAAGATTTAAAATTATTTAAATTATTTTTGGAATATATTTGTGTTTTTGAATACACAGGTTTTGGACTACATTTGTTTTCACAAATATATTCCAATCTCTCACTTTATAAAACGAAATGAAATAATTTTTTTTCTAATATCTTTTTTAGTTATGTTTTAACATAATATGCAAAAAAATTATGAAATTCTTTCAAAAGTTTGAGGTGAGATACACTCAAACATGCACACCCTTAGAAAATAATAAAATATTACACCCCAAAATAGTAATAATTTTGGACAAGTCAATTTGGAATTTTCCATTTTGATTGTATTCAATATGTCTGAAAAACCTTATTAATTCTAGGCAATGTTTTTTTGGCAAAATTTAAAAAAAACATTTTTCAATCTTTTTGATAGTTCTCAAACTTTTTTTGACATAATCATTGAGTCTTTCTTTTGTTCCTTTTTAGTTGTTGCTTCCTTGAATAGAAATTATATTATTTTTGAAATGCCAAGATTTAAAAAATTAAAATCCCTTCCTACTGAATTTTTTTTAAATTATTAGTTATTGAAGTCGAAATTTCATAGGATTATTAAGTTATTTTTTAAAATCTCCTTTACCACTAATCACCCCCTAACAAGTTTTGTTTAACACCTTTTATGGGCTTGATAATATAACCCTGCACAAAATTATGTTGTTCTATTGCTAGGTTTTTTATTTTTTTCCGTTTTTGACTTTGTGTATGCAATAAATGCAAAAAATAATCCTTGTTTTTTAGTGTGTGATGGTATGCCAATGGTTAGTGCCATATTTCTTGTAAGGGAGGAGATGGGATCAAAACTTGTGCCATGAAGCAAAACATTTGCATAGAACATTAGTGATGAATAACATGTGGATATTTTAAAATTAAATGAAAATTTGCCAAAAATTCACCAAAAAAAATTGCACCAAAATCAATTTTTGAAAATAAAATAATTATTCGGCATCAAGATGTCGAACCTAAAAAGGTACTACGATAATGTGCCCCTTTTTTAAGGTCATCAAAATTGGTTTATCTCTTGGCCCTAGGTGTTCCCTTCTTAGAATTCTTCACATTGCTTGTCAATATTCAAACATAATAACGGTAGACATTGCTTTGAATGGTAGTCATATTCTTGTTGATTGCCTTTTCAACCTGAAAATCCATAGGACTTGAAAGCCTAGTTTAATCAATATTCACAAACTTTTCATTAGGTTGCATCTTGCTTATCATAACAATGATTAAATGGTCAAATTTTAATAATCAAGCTTTACAAATGTTCATTTGATTTAGTGTTTTATGGTAGCCAAAGACGCAGATTATGGCAAATCTTCCTTTCTAACATTGTCCCCTTTGTTAACCAATGTCCACATGTTTGTATAAGTTCTAAATGCAATTTTGAATGGATTAAAGCACACAACATCAAAAGGTTGCAATGCATGGCTTGTGTGATAGGAAGGTAATCAAATCTAGGCACCATTGTTTACTTTGTGCACATCTATATCATAACATGGGAGTTTTGGCCATCTATAATAAGTAAATGACAATTAGATGTGCACAAATTTAAACCCACACAAGCTTAAAAAGAAACTATGACATTCAGTTCATTTGTTAAAAGGACTACTTATCATGGACAAGCTTGGGTTCCATCACCATTTTTTAACTGTTAATTCATATCTCATAATGAAATTTTGTCTAAATTGCTTGCCTTTGAATATGTACGCTATGCCAAACAATAACATTCATGACTTAAATAGTTTGTAACTATGATTAAATTTTAGTCATGTAGCATGACTTAATTATGTTTATGACTATATGAGTATATCATGTCATGAAGCTCACAAGTACATGATTAAGGGACATGATTTAATTTCAAAACCTTGTTTGATCAAATAATAAAAAGTATGGACACATCAAGAAATTGAAAAAATATATATGAAAAGAATTTGTTAGTTAAATGCATGCATTAAGGAATAATATTTTGATAATTTTTAAAAAAAATATTTTTAATATATAACTTAAAAATTTCCAAATGTAACCGCCAAAAAAATAAAAATTGGAATAACTTATTATCATCAACCAATTGTGAATGATTTTAAATATTGTGATTTTGCACATGAATCATAATAATAAACTTAATCCAATATCATGTATTTGAACCTTTTTTTTGGAACTTAATATTAAAAAGCATTCAAACCACACATGTGCAGGTCGTTAACATAGGCTAAAATACCTACTAAGATCAATATATAGTTTCATTTAGTATATGTTTATTTAAATAAATAACTAAGGTAGCCTACCTACTTAGGTTAATTTGTATTGAACTAATTATGTGTTTAATTCTTACCTTTTTAACTACCTTACTATCTAGGTTAAACTACCTATGGCCATAGGCTACCTACCTATGTTAATATAATCCATGTACATACTTAGGCTAAAAAATTTATATAAAAAAAAATCACCTACCTACTTAAAGCCCTCTGGTAACTTAGGTATGGTATGTAGGTGGTCTAAGTAACCTATAGATAGCCCATGTATTTAAATTAGGGTAAGCTACTTACATACCTAGGCTAATTTAACCAATAACTAATAAAAGTATTAATTATTATAATTAACTCCTATTGTTGACTTAGGTATGATTAACTAACTATATTTAAGGGTGAAAACACGGTCAAAAGAGCTAGGGGCACCAAGGTAAAAATCCTCTTCCAAGGACTATATGTGACATGTGTTGTTTTTGTGTTGGTTTATAATTTAAAATTTTGTATTTTAGGTACTTAGCCTTTTAACATTGCATTTTAGGTATAAATACATTTTGACCACAAATTGATTTTATATCATGTATATTATGTATTCATGCCCTCTATCACATAAACATAAACAACTTTTGTTAAAAACACATTTTCAAAATCCATAATTTTCAAGGTCAAAAACACTTTTGAACCAAATGTGTTTAAATCAGTTATAAAAATGATTTTCAACAGTTCAAGTATCAATGTTAAAATCTTCTCCGATTTTCAAAAGGAATGGTGTACATTTGGTAAAAAAAAAAAAAGGATTTGAAAAAAATAGAAATTATCCATTTTCAAGCCCTGAATGTTTTGAACATGCAATTTTTTTTTTGATTTGGGTCAAGTTTCAAGCATGTAAACTTTGCAATTAATAGAATATATTCCAAAAATTTTATGAAAGTCTAAACCATTATGATTCACTTGTGATCTTTCAAACATACACAACTATAGTTTTAAAGAGTGTCCACTCACTTAGGTGGTTCCTTTGACTATGTTTTTACTAATGTTGGCCAGTTTTGATTCCAATTCTGATTTAGTTACAAGGTCAACCTCATCGGAAGTTCCACAAAATCAAAAAATTAAATAAAAACCGGATTAACAATTCATAGTGAAAAGAAGAACTAGCATTGAATTGGATCGACGGTTTTAGGATTTGGAAAAAATAGGAAAAACCAATTCGATGAATTTGTTTCAACATTATTTGATTCTGGTTTTAGGTCAAGTAAAACTTCATGAGCATGCATGGTTTTATTGTTACATGGTCATATTTTGTGAGCTCCATTGTGCTTTGATAGCGGCATCCTAGGAGCTTTGGAATTTCATTGCACAAAATTCATAGTTTTGCAATTACCCACATGATGATCCACATTTCTTCTGCTTAATAAATGTCATGTCTTTGTCACTTTCAAGGTTTTTCTTCATCAAGTCAACTTTGCCTTCTGTGCTTTCCAAGTCTCTTTTGCTTTGGTTTCCTTATGGCCTTTTTTCTTTCTTTCCTTTTTTTCTCCTTCTTCTACTTAGTCTTTTTTTCCTTTGTCTTATTCATCTTGGCCTTACTTTCATGAGTGCAAAACAAAAAGAATCCATTATTATTTTTGTTTCTACATATCTTTATCCTTCTTTTCCTCCTTCACTTTGGTTTCCTTCTTCTTGGAATCTTATTTATTTTGTTGCCATAGTTGCTAAAAAAATGTATAGTTCCCATTTGTTTTATGTTATTTTTTAAATATCTTAAATCTCCTCCTTATTAACCTTTTTCTTCTTCTTTTTATTCATCTTTTTTTTATTCACATGGTTGAAAAAAAACTTGACAAAAATCCACTATTTTTGTTTTTGTTTTTTCCTAGGTCTTTCTATTGACCTTAAATTTATTCTTTTGTCTTATTCTTATTGTACAAAATTGTGTGTGTTTTATTACGTGGGAAGACTTGTCAGCTAAAAAAATTTAAGTGAAAAAAAGCTTATGGAAGGTTTTAAAAATATATATTACCTATATTTGTGAAATGAAACAAGATTTTTGATTTTGGGTTCAAAGGGGTTGCTATGAAGGCTAGATGTAACAATTGTTATGGAAAATTTTCATGGTAAGTTTTTTGTTTTGCCTTCTTTGTATGTATGTGATAACTTTTTATTTTATACCTATCAAAAAATCCTAGGACTATTAGAACTTGAATAAGTGAGTAATTTGGTGAGTGTCAATGGCCATTCATTTACTTGTGATCATTGTCTAAGTTGGGACCAAAAAATCAAATGTGAGGAATGTAATATCAATTAGACTAGTGGGTTCTATAATTTTTTTCATTTGAATGTTGTGAAGAAAACGACCTCCAATAATCCCATTCCTTGGAGCAAAGATTATATTATCTCTTATTTACTTAAATTAAAAAGAAATTATCAAATAATAAGGCTTTTTATTTATTGTCTAGCAAGTCTTTAATTTTTTTCTTCTTCATTTCTACAAAATGTATTTATCTAATTTACATTCTTGCTACTAGTGTTTTTAGTTTTTATATATGGCTTCAACAAATGTCGGCCATCCCATATCTTTTTTGGACAACATCTACGTCGAGGAACTTGACTTTGCTTTTTCTATTGAAGGAGGATCAAACCAAACATCTAGCCATCAACAAGATGCAACATGGTCATTACTTTATCATATATTACTTTAAATTAATCACATTACATGGCATCTGCATCACCACATAATAACATTTTGGGGCTTTTATGTTGTGCATAATGGTGACAAGGCTACTACCTATAGTACAACAAAAGGTGTCCTTGTATGCCTAATGATTTCATTGTATTTTTAGTGAATTCACTTGTCGTAATGAATGGGACCTAGTGGGAAAGTAATGAATTCACTAGTCTATTGAATGGGGATTAATGAACTACACCCACATTTTGTAGTAATGAACTACAACCCACAATAGTTGTGATGTATTTTGTGCCACCCCAAACACACTAATGCAGATTTTGCCAATGTGGTTAGAAATTCCAAAAGGCTTTTTACTTACAACAAGGACAATGGTACAACTACCTTGAGTAAACATGTGAAATGTGATCATGCTGATGAATATAACAAGTGGGTGTTGTATTTGGAACAAAAAAAGAAAGGTCTTGAAGCGATTGAAAACAAACAATAACATAGGAAAAGGAAAGTTGCACCTCCATCCCAAATTACAAGTTTTTTTGGAACTACAATACCATACCAGAAAAGTGACCCAAATCAACATGTTTTCCTAGAAGATCTATGTTTGTACATTACTAAAGGTTATCACCTTTTGTCATCAGTTGAAAATCCTTGGCTTAAGTGGTTAATGATGCATCAAAACCCTAAGGTGGTTTTCCAATCTCGTCACCACCTAGTAAAATAATTCTTCCTTGTATCATGTCAAAAACAATGGATTTAAATCATGTTTTTCTAGCTTTGACTCATTGTATCACTTGCACCACATCTTTTGACCTTTGGATGTCTCATGCAAATTACAATATTTTTGCAATAATGATTAGTTTTATTGATTCTGCATGGTAGCTTATTCATATAATAACGGGTTTGTTTGAAGTTCATAATATTGTACATGTTAATATGGCTAAACATGTGAAGTCATTGTTGGGCTCATTTGGTTTGTTAGATAAGGTAATAACCTATGTCAAGGATGAAGGCAACAACCTTGTATGCTTTAACTTTAGTTGTTAGTTGTTCCATTTTGAAGTTGGTTTCTTCTTTCATTGGATCTTGTTTTGGGCATGCCATGTCAAAGGCAACACAATATGCCACAAATGAAATTGAAGTTTGTGTAGGCATGATAGAGGTGAGCTTGAAGCAAGCCCAAGTTACCTTGCAACAAACCATCACTTGGAGGAAAAAATTTGCAGAAGGCTTGTAGGAATGGAAAGATTCTTGCCATTTTATAGGTATTTTGCTTAGGATTCTCAAAATACTAGTGAAAACGGAATTTGCATCATGTGTGATATTATTCCAAGAGACTTTTCAATATTAGGATGCCATTTCCATTTGTTATGGACACCAAGTGGCATCACATTTATTTTCACGAATGCCCTTTAACCACACTTGGGTAATAACAAAAATAATCAAGGTGCAATCACAATCAAATGAACCAAAAACCATGTTGAACAACTATTAAATTTTTTTCAAAACTATAATTTTTTTTAATATACAGGTAAAAGCATGATCAAGTATACATTTCATGATCCTTGTCAAGAAAAATGTAAAGTAACCATAAATCAAACCTTAACATATTAATGTTTTAAATATTATTTATTTTAATGATCAATACAAACATATTTTTGGAATTTATGTCAATGATATTGAAGAATCACATGTTTAAAAAATAGATCTAAGTAGATTTTTTAAAAATGCAAGTAGAATTTCGTAAACTTTCTAGGTCATCCAAAGAAACAAAGTAGGTTTCAAGTAGATGAAATATTGATTTTTTTACTTTCTTGGTTAATGGCCATCTAAAATTTATTCATTCATTTTCAACTTCCAAGGTAAAAATAATAATATATCAATCTTTTAGTGTAAAAGTATTTTAAAACATAATTCCACCAATCAATTTTAGAAACATTTTTTACCTACTTTTAGTACACTAAAGTTTTCCAAACTCTATATACAACATACTATAAACTCAATATTGTGCACCATAATAGTTTAACAATGATTGAAAAGGTTTCAATTCTATTTTCTTGCATTCATTTTTAAAAACATGATCGCAACTATTCATAATCATTTTTATTATGTACTTGATCGTGTTTTCACCCATACTTTGGTGGTGCCACTTTAATGCCATGTTAATAATAAGAAGTTGTGTTAAAAAACTAATATGAGTGTTGAGGAATTCAAAATAGAAATTCAAAAAATTTTATTTTAGGTTTTGGTTTTAATAAAGGACCTAAGCTAAACTTGAACAACAATTACATGAAAAGTAGTCAATTTTGTAAATTACTAAATTATAGGTTCTCTTAATAATGGAATTTTGATGAGAAACAATTTGAGATGATGTTAAATGATTACCCACACTCAAAAAACATTCACAAATTGAAAATTATGGAATTTGAAAAAAATTAAAGTTAAAAATCTATTGAACAAAATTTCAAAAATCCTTTACCACATGTAAATGAGGTCTAATGTACATGACATCTAAAACAAAGTTGTATTTTATGATACACGAAAAAAATTTGAAATAATTAGCATATTTTCATACAATTTGAAATTAGGATAATTTTTCAAAATGAAATGCAAAATTTGGTAGAATCTATGCATTTTTAGAAAATCCTTAATTCTTCATCAAAATTTAATACAAAAAAGTGATGTATTGAGGAAATTATATGTATTTTTAATAACATATTACAAAATATTTCACCCAAAAAGTCCATTCTATGAACGAATGAAGATGACCACAAAAAAATAATAATCCTTGAATCTTTTGTCATTGTTGGCTCATTTCATTGTGATTGCACCCATCAACAAAACTTTGATGCACATGGTTCAGCAATGTGTGATAAATCAAAATCAATATTATTGGCTTTTATAAGATGCATTGAATTATGTCTTTTCTTTGAACATTGCCATGAAAGCTGGAGCATGTGTGATCCAAGCAAAAAATTAGTTAAGCTTCATTCAAAATGATTTTCAATTAGAATTGATATGTTTCAAGCTTGGGGTGTTGAGCCAGATTGTTTCTATTTTATCAGCATCCTTGCATTTGCTACATCTTTTTTTTCTACCAAGGTTTACAATATGTTAGCCATGATGCAAAATCCAAAATTCAAGGGCATGAAGGTTGTGAGAGTTTGTGGGGAATTATGAAATGGCACATGGTATTATGAAAGAATATGATGAAAAAATGGTTTTGCCTTTACTCATACAAGTTTACTTTCGAGTGAAAGCACACTAGGGTGGCTAAGTTTGAACATATTAGAGACCTTTTTCAAAGTCCTTTTCTAGTGTAGTTGAAAACTAGCTTGAAATATGAATATTTAAATTATATTGAAAATACAATTTTTTTCCATTTCTAATTTCGAATCATGATGTTATAAGAAATATAAAAAATATCACAATTTTTTTAAATTTAATTTTTAAATGCTTAAAAGGGCTTTTAAAATAATTATAATTTGTGGGATTTTGAAAAGTCCATAACATAATAAATTAAAACCACATTCCATTCATTCAATGGATCTTTAGGTTTTTAATCATAATCCATTTAATATCCCAAAGTTTTAAACACATAAGACTAACACATTATAAGATAAAAGTCCATATCCATGAGTTTTGCAAGGTGTGATAAAATTTGTTGCCAAGATTCAAAAGTCCATTACTCATTAAATGTTTAGAATTTTGATGTGTTTTTTTGCATTTTTAAAATGTTAGCTCTATTAGCATAATATATGTGAATTCTTTTTTTGATATTTCAATGAAAATATTAACGTTTTATATTTAAGTTTCAAAGAGATGTAGGAGAAACTCCGAGTGTGACACCTAAAACGGAATTGCATAGAATGTTTTCACCTTTCCACCTAAATTTGATGGCTACACCAATTGTTGAAGTAACCACTTTTGAGGAGGATGATTTTTTCGGCGAACAAATTTTAATGAACATGCAAGTTCTTCCACTTTGAGGAATGAATTGTAGCTCTTTCATTGTTGGGGCAACAATCCTAGTGAATGTGATCATCCTCTCAAATGGTGGGCCGGACATGAATGTCAATTTTCTAATGTGGCATTTTGGCACGCCAAGTGTTGGGTATAGTTGAGTCTCAAATTGAGACAACACAAATTTTTAACATTGCAAGTGTAATCACTACCCTTTGTGGATCTTGACTTGGAAGTGAAAACTTACAATGTTTGGTGTTGATTACCAAAACTTGGCTGAATGATGTTCATGAAGGGTGTGTGGGAGACATAGACTCTTTTATGATTGATTTCTTGACTCCTGAAAAAGACTTGATTGACAAGAATGAGGTCATGATTGAAGAAGGATTTTTTTATGATGATGTTTAGGGTCAATCTCAATCAATTTTACAAGATAACCCTCCACGTATGTTCAATCTTTGTTATTGTGAAGGTCACGGTTGGTTTGTTGTGAAGATGTTTTAAAAATAAAGAATTGATGATAAGTTTTTTGTTGGCTTGCCTTGTTGCATGCATCTTTTGTTTGTTGGCTTGCTCTAGGATTATTTTAATTAGGGTCTTTGACTGTTGGTTGATTCTAGGACTTTTTATTATTATCAACACATGCTTGAATGTGTCCTTCCTTTCCACCACTTCTTTCAATTGCCCACTACTTTGTGTAATGAAGTTATTGACTTTCGTGTGTAATTTGGCAGGTTCAGGTCACAAGCTTTGTGTTAAAAGGTCAATTGGAGCAAGGGTGCTTCCATTCTTCATTGGAGTGCACATATCTGACTTACAAGAGTGATATATGACAACTACTTGGAAAATATATTGTAAGCTCCTAAGTAGCAGCAAACAATATTTTTTAGATAGATTTCAAATTTTTTTCTCACCTTTTTCATTTGGGTGGCTTTGTAAAATTAGCTTCAAGCATGCAGTGCAACAATATATATTTTCTTCCCATCTTTTTTAGCTATGCAATATGAGATGGTTCAGAAAATTAAGAAAATTTGGAATTTCTTGTTTGTGTTAGGTAAAGCCATATGGGAAAATAAGCATGAAATAAACTGCACAAAGGATTGATTCAAGAGTTACAATATCTGGCCCTGCTCTGGACCCAGAACCCTAGGTTTCTATCTATTACAAAACCCTGGCGTGAATTTAAAAAAAATTGAAAACCTAAACCAACAGTTTCATTTTCTGAAAAAACAACTTTGAAACCGGAACCAAAGGTCCTCCTTACACAAAGAATATCCCCTAACCAGAACCCAAGGTTACGGTCAAAAGCTGAAACCGGCCAACACAGGTACCAACCCCACACTGGTTAAAACTTGAAACAGGCAATTTGCAAAGTTTTCTTTCCAGGAGATCTACTGTGGACACTGAATCCACAAAACCTAATGTCAATGTATATTATTTAAAGAATATTAAATGTCAGCTTGGGTAATTTGATCCCAATAGCTATTTAATTGGAAAACCCCTTGCTGAAACACTGCGGATCAAGCCACCTAAACTCAAATTATTCACAGTACTGCCAATAGTAAAGTTTGGAATCTCTAGTAAGCGTGTTTTACATATTTATGTCATGTTTTTAATTTCGTCAAAGTGCCGAATCTTTGCTGGAAGAGCGCTGATAAGACAGATCTTCACGGAAATTTTTCACCAAAGAAATTGCAAAATTGTAATTTGCCATAAAATAAAACAAGGGGTGTGTCACACTGTGGCCTTGCCATTTACGTTAAAAAGTATCTTAAGGCAAAAGAAGAATTATGAAAACTCAAATATTTCACCATGCAAAAATATCATCTTCAAAAAAATCCTCTAAACAAACCAAAAGCCTTCAAGATATATTATAACTCTATAATAACTAATCTCAAGTTTCAACACAAGCCAAAATATCATCTTTCAAAAATCCTCATATAAAAATAGACCTATTACCTAGGGGTCAAAATCCATTAAGCTGCTATACTCTATAATGAATCTAGAAACACAATATCCTTGCCTATCAATAAAATCACTGATTGTGAAGTAGATAATGTTTGGAAGGTGTTGTGCCCATTTGTCACAGATAATGTTTGGGTGGTCCTATGGTAATTTTGGAGTCCTACTACTTTTCTTGAGAATGATAAGTGGATGCACAGATGTGAAATCTTGATGTGTTGATGAACAAATGTGAAATCTTGATGAGTGGATCATGCAAAGATGTGAAATCTTCCACTGAGCTCCGATTTTAACCTAATCCCCTAGAATTTTTCCCTTGAACTTTCTTAGTGTAGTTGATTGATTAGATCATGGAGTTCACGAGATATGCAATCGAATCAAATCGACACATGAGAATTAGTGGGTGGAAACTCTTAGAAATACCGAGGCAGTGGAAAAAAGAGTTCAAATCACAGTTCAGTAAGAAGAACTACTGCATTGAACGTCATGATGCAAGTCTGATCAGACATTGAAATTTGTTTTTCTTGATTGTGCAAGGGCATTATATTGACTTGCAAGTCCTGAGATTGAAAGCAAAGTCACATCAAAATTTGATGGATCACAGATGGTGACACATACATGGAATAGATATGTAGTGGCCAGTAAATCTTGTTTATGTTTGAATGGGGAGCCTTCAAATAAGATCCCAAAAGAATTGGTCCATGATCTATTTACACTTCAAAATCCTAAATTTCGGACCTGGCATCATGCAGTTAGGACTGATTTCGAAACGATCTTTCACACGTCACATCAATTGAATCAGCCGTTGAGTTAGAATTAAAGCCAGCAGCTAATGAACTAGTGGGTTAACTCTGTTCTAGCTGTGAAGTCACCCAATCCCAATACTAAATTCCGGTTCAAGTGGGTTGGATTTCAAAGTTCTCAATGGAACATTGCTAAATTAATTTTCTACCAAATTTTTGAAATAAAAAGTGTACAAACACTCTCACTTTTATGTCTACAACATTATCATGCTTTCACCCTTTTCCAGAGACTTGCCACTAATTTAAATTGTGACTGCCCAGGATAGTTTGTAGCTAATAATTTGGGGCGACATAGTTTCTAAACATTTGAATGAGACGCAGTTCAGAGCGGTTAGGACGACAAGGTGAATCCTTCCAGGCTTCATCCAGAAGCTTCAGTAGCTCAGCAGCTTTGGCCTTAGTACGCATGGTGCACTGACTTTGCAGTAGCAAAAGAATTTTAGTGAAAGCACCTGCCTGCAAAGCCGTATGCAAGGAAGCTCGACTCACGTCTGAGGAGAAAGAAAGCACAGCCCACAGTGTGACAACTGCATGCTCTGTGGCCATGCTGGAAATTCCCACCATACGTTCCACGATGACTGGAATGGCTAACTGGTGTCTCCTCATCTCCTCGCGTCCTTCAGCGCAGCTGGCGAGAATCTCCAACAGTGCAAGTGCGTGCTCCGTATAGCACTTGGACCAGTTGGCTGCTGTGATGTTGGGAAGCAACTCTACTAAAGCACCCACAGCGCCCGCTTCAACAGCCGCTATCCGGTTCCGCCTCGGTAAGCTGCATAGGGCCAACAAGCACTTCAAGCTAGCTTGGATAGCTTTGGGACGGATCCTCAGATATTCCTCCTTCAAAAGGCTCACCAGTCCTTGAATTACTCCAGTTCTTGCGGAAGAATAATCCCAAGATGACGTTGTTACCCCGTCCAATTCCGCCACCTTGTGCAGTACCTCAACTGCATTCATTTTAGCTTCCAAGCTGCTTCCTGATGACTCGGAAATCAGCCATTGCAGACATGCAGCAAGTGATGTCTGATCACCAGCAAAAACTCGACTGCAGCTGCTGTCACTACTGCAGTCATTTACTGTTAAACGAGCTATTGCTCCTAGTGCATCTTCACATGCTTGGATCAACTCCCTGCTCAGTACATTCTCCCGACTATCATGGACCATTGTCAAGTCTCCGTACTGCAGATCTCCGTGAGCAGCGGCGGCAGCAACTGGCACTGCTACTCCTGCAGCTTCTGGCAAAACTGCATTATCCCTCGCTATACTCTGCAACTTTTTCAGTGTCTGATATTGCAGAAAACTGTTTATCATACAACGTAGCAGTCGTCCTACTTGAGCAGCTGATTTGCTAACTTCTGGTTGCAGCTGCTGCTGCTTCGAGTATGGTGTTGGTGGTATGATCGACTCTTCACCGCCTGCGGCGGCCTGCGCCGCCTGAGGCATGAGATTCCCCGCAGACCAATCTCGAATCAGCCTTCGGAGGGTATGATTTGGGATAAGGTCATGGTTGGTGACGACTTGATTTGTTACGGGACATGTGTTGTGGCCTTCCTGGAGCCATTTCTCGATGCTACTACGGTCGTAAGTCATGCCAGTACTCACTATAACGGGATCTCTCATCAGATCCAAGGAGATGGGGCATGCAAAGAAGGAAGGTATAGGCACGCACACTTCCATTTCGTGATCACAATAACAACAACAAAAAAAGATTAACAAACGGATTAATCTTCCTCCCGACTTGACGGTCCGTCGATTGGCACTTGCAAAAACCACTTCTTCTCTCAAACGATGATCAGGATCTCAACTCGCGGGCCCGAGAGAGCTCCGACCTCTGACCTAGTATCTGAGAATATTCTGCATCATGAAAACCAATTAAAGCGAGTAGCAAATTGCAATTAGCCTGTCATGGGTGCAGTAGCGTGCACACCCAAAGGACGTTAACTAAGATTCCGACACTCTAGAATCGATATCAAGCTGGTTTCCGTAAGGATTTCGAGTCTGTGCAACAAAGGAATTGTGTCTTTCTGTGTCAAAAATGATCTTAAACGAATGAATTTTTTTCCCGAATTGATGCTTCACAACTCTGTGCAACTTGGAATATGCTTTACAGAACCTGGAACCTGGAACTTGGAACCCGGATGCTGCAGAACTCCATCCAACCTGCTGGAGACATATCTAAGTAGAGAAACTCACGTATTATACCTTCAAGGATACTAGCTAGTTAGTATGCTGCAATCAACTGCTTATAATTAACAAGAAGAACGATTCCTACTAGTTTACAACAAAAATTAAAGCAACAGATGTCAAGAAGAAACGAAAAGCTGATGTATGAGGAGTGTGGAGCACCCGGACGCAACAGGGGATACTAGTAGCCGAGAGAAAGACACACACACATACCCAGAGAAGAGAAGGATACGGGAAACTACAAAAGCGCCATCGTGTGGAGTCAAAGCGCGTCGTCCGCACGGTGGGTGGGTCCGTCCGTCCGTGTGTGACAATAAAGTCGGGAGAGAGCGACAAAATACACTAGTACACCGCACCGAGCAACGGTGGTAGGCCACCCTGCTGCAACTCTTTCTAACGGAATTCCTGTTCAAAATTGTCAGTAAAGTTGATTGTCTGCTAAACGATCACATGGAGGATTGCCGGTTGGTAAATGTTCCTGATGCGTTCCCAGTTTGTTCCCCCCCCCTTCAAAGTTCTCAATGTGTTCCCCAAGATGTTCACATTAGTGCCTCACTTTATCCCATATATAACCTTTGTCAACAGTCATATACATATCACCAAATTGGAGCTCTAGTCATTTATGATTGTGCACTCAACAGAAAAAACATGTGTAAGCTATTCAGGGATCTTTTAAACCAGCTAGTTTCTAATATATTATGATATTGTTTTTTGTTGCAATGTGTTGATGAAGTCAATAGAGAGAAACAGCCCAGAATTCAAGGTTGCAATGGAATAGTTGTTACTTGTTATCAGGAAGCTGCCTAAAACTTTTACACTCGTTTCCTAGTATCTTTCATATGCCATTCAAACAGGCACATAACATGACACTACTAAATGCTACTTTCCAAGAAATATAAGGAAAAGCCAAACTGAAACACATATTGCTCAAAAGACCATTCACACCCAAGGCCAAAAGGCCGACATTCAATGACACTAAGTAGACATTGCTTACCAAGAAACACAAGTCAAAACATATGTATTTGGGTGGGTGCTTTTTCCTCCATTCCACTTTTGGGCATTCTCTCTAGTTTGCACATCAGCCCTCTCTTTGTCTTCCTCCCTTTCCCTTCTGCACTGGTGTTTTTTAATTTTTATATTATTCACACTTCTTTGTTATTCTAGTAAAAGACCACTGATTCAACACACATTTCAGATGCTACTAACTTAAACGCCAGTTTTCAAGAAATAATAAGAGTAGAATAGTCAAGTGAAACTGGCCATAGCTAACCAGCACCTATCCGCTAGCCGACCACGCAGATAGGATAGAATGTGGACAGGAGATACTTTTTCCCACTGTATTCTTGTCACATAACTAATCACAGTGGTTAGTTGTGTAGTAACCATCCACATGTACAGTCTTGGGCAGTTCTCATATTTTTGTCAGAACTGTCTGTTTTGGTTCTTAGGGCGGATTCAGTTTGTAAGAATCAACATAGTTATTGAGAAAAATTCAACTGAAGAACCAATCAAGGTATAAAGTTCTTTAGTTTTTTGACTGACCTGCTTCTCATGATTCTGGTTCTCACAAATTTAATGATAATCCCTTATCAAAAGTGACTAGAACCAGGGGTTAATCAGAGGTTAATTCCAACGCATTAAACCACTGGTTCCAATCTGGGTTCATATGAAACAGACTGAAATCAGGTCTGCTTTTCAGAACCCAAACCAAATCCAGAATCGAGATTTTTAGAAAAAGAATTTAACACGGAACTAGAATCCTGATTCCATTTCTGTGTGAAAGTGCAATTCAGGCAATTTTAATTTATCTTGTAGAGCAGGAACCAGAGGTTATTCGTAAAAGTAAAGAATCATGCAACACTGGTCATTGCGAGTTTCTGATTGACAGTGCACACTGGTGGGTGCTAGGTCACGTTCTCCGGTGAAACTAAAGATATCTTAAGGGCACCTTGCAGGTGACGAATGGCCATTGCTACTTTCCAGCCTGCATGTAGGCCCAATTCTTGTACCTTGTAAAGGATCAAACTCTGGTTTTACTATGGGCAACCAATCTTTTTGAGGCATGTGGAAGCTGATGTCACATGGATGGGGAAAGGGTTAGTTCAAGGTAGTAATCATCAGATTTTATTTTATTTTTTCACCGTCAGCAACGACAGAACAAAGAACCCTCAGAATTTGGCCAATTTGGGATCTTATTCTTTTTGGGTATTTTGTACTCATACATATCCATATTGCGCAAGCCAATTGATCAACTATTGACTTTTTGGCAAAAGAAAGTTGCATAGAAAGCAATGGTTCTAATACAGTGTACTAACCAGTCAAAACTTGAATGCTTTTTGTCATTGAAATTTTACAGAACTAAATTCCTAGATATGATTTTTCATTTTTGCAAATTTTAATACCTTTCGAAGTTGGTTGAATTTTTAAGAGATATATATCCAGTAATTATTTTTGGCACCTCAAAGCCGTGTATTTCATTTTTTTTTTAATTTCACAAATGTAGGAAGTTCATGTTGAAAGAACACTTTTTAAGATTTAAAAGACACGTTTTCCCTCAACTTTTTTCCAAAAGTAGCCACAATTCGCCACAAAACAATCTCTGCCTCAAAGTTATAGAAGCCATTGATCTTGTTGCATGGATTTTATTGGGCAAACCTTGGAAGTACCTTTGAGTTATGATTAGGCCTCTTCCATTCAAAAGCATTTCCTACTCTACAATTCAACACGTTGGGGACACAAACCTATGAATTCACCACTCATTTCATACAGCACTGTTTTTTCTCTTGGAGAATTTTCGCCACTTGGCAGAATTATTTTTTTAAATGCCAAAAAATGGGTGTGTTTTGGGTTTTCTGCTTGTCAAATTTCAAAATTTACAGAAAACTTCACAGGATTTTACATCAGGTTTCAGTAGGTCACCACCGATATAGAAGCATGCTTCAGATTTTATATTTTCATATTTTTATGCCAAATTTGGCTAAACCATCTAATAGATGATAGCCAATCTTGATACATCACAAAATAAAGCACTGCTACACTGCTGAGTTTCATCTGTGCTCTTCCGCACTTCAGTGCACTCTTTTTTTATAAAATTGTGATGTTGCTCAGGTGGTGTTAGTCCATAAATATATTTAGCCAAATTTAGCAAATATTCAGAATATGAAAATATGAAATCCTAAGCACCCTTTCATGTAGGCAAGTATGGTGATTTTTGGCAATTTTTATGAATTTTTTTCTAGTTTTGGCGAATTTCTTTTTCAAAACATGGGAATTTGTGACGGAATATTCTGTTTGAAAATATCTTTTGCAAAATGGCAAAAATTAGCCACAAAAAAAATCACTGCTCCAGCATATAATCTGAAATAAATATAATTTGCATCTGAAAATGCTGAATCTGGAACACGTTGTTGCACCATGCCATATTCCAAGCTGAAAGTTGAAGGCTAAGTGCGAATTAAAAAAAAAGGGCTCTAGGACATGGGCATCAAAGTAAAATCCTTAAAAAACCCACCTGGAATCAAAAAAACTGGGAAGTCCTGGATGGTGGGAGCTAGCTTTTAAACTTTCCTGAGAGCATGGAATATTGGCTCTATGGTATGAAAATCTCAACACCGTGTTGAATCTGGGGCGCCAGGAAAGCTTTTCACCCAAGCAGAGGAAAAAGATGTAACTTAGAAGAAGATGTCAATTGTGGAGAAGGTATGTAGGTTGAATGCAACTCAAAAGCTGTCATGAACTACACATTGTGATGACATATTTTCTCTTTACTCATGTATAAAGAGTTAAGATCAAAACTTTTACCATGAAAATAGAATATGTATTAATTATATTAAACTACATATATATATAAGGGAAAAAACTATGCATCAATTGGGTATTGAGCCAAATCTCAATCAATTCCAAACATATTCTCTAGATTATTTCCCATCTTAACACTTGCAGTATATTGGTTTGGCCAATATCAATTGCTCAAGCTGAAAGGCATCTCCAATCCCAACCCTAAAATAACCTTTTCACAAATATGTTGTGATGTTCTTCATATTGTTGTTCAAAGATCAATGTTGAGCAACTATTTGTTATATTGTTCTCAATTTTTTCTGTTGGGAACTTTGGGAACTCATTGGGAAGTTCAGAAGACTCAATCAGAACGTCATGGGAACTTGGTTAGAACACTTTGGGAACACCATAATCCAAAAACTCAAATCCACTTGGAAATCAACTTTGGAACTGGCCTTGGCCTAAACCCAGAACCAAAGGTTCATATACAGATTCGACTTGTCAAACCCAGAATTATTGATCAAGAAAATTTGACCTAGCCCCATACCTAGCAACTATTATTTTTCATAAATATTTCAGAGACCCAAAATCAAAGGGTGTCCATTTAAAAAAAGCCCTAGACCCAAACCCGACAGTTCTTGTAAAAAACCAAGAACCAGCCAACATTCGTATTTACATATTTACATGGAATTCAGCAAATGATTCTGAATTAGAAACAATATGATTTTATTTTTGAGAATCTGTATTTCTCAAACCTCATAGGAGACCTTATTTTGGAGGGTTGAGTTCAATTAGCACCTAAAATTATATTACATTGCAAATTTATTTGGGCACCAACAATTAAGAATGCACGATTCAAACTGTTCCACCAGTCAAGCTATGAGATTTTGCATTTGTTGTTTTATTGAAAAATAAATTTTGAAATTTGAATATCCCATCAAACCAAAATGATGTAACAATAAACCAACTGACTTCTGGACACGTGCATCCTATCTGGAGGTTTTGTCTTTAGTCTTCACAACATATAAGTAACTACCAGAACACAATTGGGAGGATTGAAGATCTAGAAGTGAACAAACATTTTGGGTTTTGATTAAACACCAGTTCTGTACAGTTGTTGATAAACAATTTGAGGTATGTCATTCTCCACATGCTACAAAGATATAACCTAGCTTAAAACATAGTGAAGCCTACAACATTGTAATGACTAATGACCCAAATACTTCACCAGTTTGATCCCTTTGCAGTATCTCATGTTCCCTTCAATACTTTCAACCTTTCTAAGCAGGGTTTTTTTTGTTCAATTTTGTGAGGTCGATGGACCAGTGATGATCCACAAGAGGACTAAGAAAAATTTGGCTCGAGATCACAGACTAAAGTAAAGATTTCTTCCGACGGCACTATAGACTGCCGACAGACAAGAACATATGATCTAAATATGGCAAGTTCCACTTTATTCTCTCAAAATGTTGCAATTTTGGGCCTTTTTTCCTCAAAAAAAATCCTTTGGACAGTTCACAGCCCCTTTTTTTTCCACAAGTGGCAAAAAGTCGCCACAAAAATAATAAGAGCTGATCAGCAACGAAATAGAAGAGAAAATTCTTGTGAATTACTTGAGGTGCCAATTGTCAGAGTTGGAAAATAGGAAGGTATGTAGGTATTACACATGCCTCTGACATTAGGGAGGCTTCTTCAACTCCAAAATTTCCAAATGCAAAAGGCCGCTGATGAAAGACACCTTCCTGCAATGTCACGCCACTCATCAGAATTCTTCTTGCTCAGATTAGATAACTAAGAAAAGCTCGAATCCCATCTGAAAATTCGCCACACCTGACACAGCACATATGATCATACAAGTCGATCTCAGCCTTTTCTTTACTTGCGAGATTTGGTCAAAAATCGAATTCAAAAAAGAGTAAATCGTTTTTTTAAGGTTTCAATTGCCAGAAGTGTCGATGTTTCTATATTCAGTTTAGTAAGTAGCCAGAAATATAGAAGGACAATTAAAGACTTTTAATTCATATTTTGGTTTATAGGCAGATTTGGCTAAATCTTCCTCATATAAATCGTGCAACTGTTTGGGAGCATTTTCTTTACTTGTGAAATTTGGTCGAAAATCAAACTCAAAAAAGTGAAGTGTTCTTTTAAGGTTTCAATTGCCAGTCGTGTCCATATTTCTATATTCGGTTTAGTAAGTAGCCAGAAATATAAAAGGACAATTAAAGATTTTTAATTCATATTTGGTTTATAGCCAGATTTGGCTAAATCTTCCTTGTATGAGATCGTGCATGTGGTTGGCAGCCTTTTCTTAACTGGAAAAATTCTTTCAAAAGCCAAAGAAGTTTTCAAATTCTCAAAAAATGAAGTGATCTTTTAGGGTTTCAATCGCCAGAAGCAGAGAAAAGTAATAAAAATTGTCATATTTCTAGAGAATAGACTTACTGAAATATAGAAGGATAATTAAGTATGTGTACTTCATATTTGTTTTGTTTTGTTTTATAGCAAAATTTTACTAAATCTTCCAGCTAGGGAGGATGATCTTCACTATTTCTACAAGGTGGCCACTTTGGCTGCATCACAATACCCCTAAAAAGAACACTGGTGGGTGGGTGCACCCAAAATAAATGAAACTAAATGAAACCACAATTTGAATCCCATCTGAAATTGGCTACATCTGAAATAGCATACAAGATTATACAAGTCACTGCACCCAAAATAACTGAAAGCCGCCATTTGGGTAGTTTCTAGGAGAATGGCAAATCACTTCAATCCTGGGGATGTACTTCCACACATGCAGTAGTAGTAGACTGTAGTAGTAGTAGTTCCGGTATCAGATACGTTTGTGGTGAGTGAATCTTACAAAGAGGCATCAAGAGCTTTATTTGTAACTCCACATCCACCCAGAGTTTTTTCCTTGGAATTTGGGTAGTAGCCTAACTAGCTGCTTTCATCTGGGCTTGGTTGAAGGAGGGTTTTTTTAATATGTTTTTAATATTAAGTGTTTGTGTAGAACCTCCTTCGATGTTTTTTTAGTTCCTCCTTGGATTTGAACCCATCGCCACAAAGAAGTAAGATCTAATTATTACCACTAACTTTCTTTTTTTATCAAAATAACCTCATCTAATTTACTTTTCATGTTATTATTAGTAAAACTCCATGACATAATTGTGCAGGGTGTTGTAGTGTTGTAACCTTTCTTCTTCTTTTTTCTGACATCTCACAATGGTCAATGAGGTGTTTAGTGTCTTGGGTGACAACATGCCTTGTAGGATTTGAATAAGCATGCTAGCAACATTCAATGCATGTATAATTTTGGATACATGGTTTTGTTTGGCTTATGTGAACAATGCTTCATAGAATGCTTCAAGGTTGAATGAATAGTGCTACATTTAATTTTGTGAGTGCAAAATGTGATTTTATTATAAAACATGAAGGGGAAATTGTGGTTACAAGTCAAAGCTTCAAGTAAAAAATTCAAACCCACAAAAAATAGCAAATTTCAAATACATACCAACCGCAAAGACAAAACTCAATGAGCCACAAAATTTTGTTTATGTTTATCAACCAAAGGGGTTGAAACTGAATCCAATTTTGGATTCTTCCCAACTAGAATGAAAGGTGAACTTACACATACACACACATTACAACCCTAAACTTCAACTTAACAAACAAGATCATGCATCTTTATCATAATTACCAAGTCTTCAACTAAGTCGTTTTGGAGTGGTAGAATGGAAATGTCTCAAGTATGTAAAATTCTTGCACATGCATCCAAACCATTGGGTCCAAATGTTTTATCAACCAATTTTGAAGCTTAGATTTCACAACCTTCAACATAAAAAAGGATATCTCATATTCAACATTACACATAAGAATAACAATGGAAAGTTCCATCAGAAAAATATATTGCATATATACAAGATATTTATAATAGGTATTTGTACATATCTAATATTTTTTATTCACTTAGTTTTTTAATACAAAAAAAAGTGCCTAACCCCCTCCCCACCCCCAAAGAGATATGTTTACAATCAGAAGGAAGTTTTAAAGTCAACATACTGTTGCTCTTCATGGTAATGGGGAAAAAAAACCTATTAAGTTAGAAATGATTTATAAAGCATAAACTAGAAAAATAAAATAAAAATTGCAACTTGTCATATGCAACTTTTTTTTTTGTAAAAACAATTTTCTTCTAATGATAAGAACAAGTTGAAAACTAGTAGGCAAGATTTTATACTCATAGAAATGACCAACTAAAGTGGGTAGGAAAAGTAAGTTTAACATCTGGCTACATTCAATTGATGTTAAATTTAATACCAAGTTTGCAAAAAATAAAATAAAATAAATAGATTAAATATTCCCAAAAATGTAAATGTAAATTCATGTTCAAGGATACTTTTTTATCAACCTTTAAAAGATATTTATTTTTTCAAAATGTATACTTGATTTACCATAAAGTCAATGAAGGTGCCCATCCTTTTAAAAATTTTAAAAATCAATACTCCATTTAATTGCAATCCATTTTGGTCAATGTTCACATCTTTTGCAAATATATGGATTTTTTAGAAAAATATTTAAATGCACATAAACAAGTGATCCTTCAATATCATTGTCATGAATCAAAAAATTGTTCATATTAATCATTGAATAAAATAATTTATTCACTTTCCATATATCAAAGTTTATTATGGTTACTTGTCATTTTTTTGACAAGGCAAGTTGCTTGTACAAATTGTCTTGCTTTGACCCCACCCATAGACATGAAAGTCAAATCATATAAATTGAGAGATTATTTAAATGCTACAACCTCAACCAATCATTATGGCCAACCAATAAAAAATAATCATTTTTAACTTTCATTTTGGAGATCATTTTATCATGTGCATATTTATAGATGCAAATTTAGTTTCACGTTATTTTAATGTCGTACTTCATCCAAAGTATTAAAGTTATCAGTAAAGTTGTAAAAACATGACATTGCAACTTCTAGTTTGGTTGAAATTCAAAACATAGCAAACAAATGCCCATGACAAAGTTTATAATTATGCCAAAGCAAACACATGCATAGAAAAAGCCAAAAACATCTTTGCTTATGGAAAAAAGCTGGAGGTATTTAGAATTGGTATTCAAATTGTGGTTTGGGAAATGCATGAGTTTGGCATTGTAGATCAAGTTATTTTGGTTTGATGTTTTCTTTTGTGCAATTTGATATGTGAGTTTATTTGTTTCACACCGGTTTGATTTTCAAACTATCAATTTTTGCAATGCCACCTTTGGTGTTTGTTACATATGCTTCCAATTCATGTTATTTCTTTTGGTAATAAAGAAAATTTTCATATTGCAACATTTCTTTCACTTTTGGATTCATTAGAAAGTATTTAACATTTGTTTTAACCATCATTGGTATTCATGTGGAGTTCATAGAATTCAAATTTCAAACATTGCTTTGAGAAATACAACTTTTATTCTCTATTGGATTTCACTAATTTCATGTATTCATCCCTACTTTTGGGGTTTTGTCATCAATTTGGCTAACTTTGAATATAACAACACTCTGGGGATGAAAAAACTCAAAGAAGGGGTCAAATTGGAGATGATTTTAAGAATAATTTTACTATTTCATTCTAACATGTAATGAAAAAAAATAATCATCAAAACTTAAGTCATGGGCACATATCCAATGGCTCTTTTTAACTTGAAACCAGGCTCTTTTTAACCATGAAACTAGGCCCATGAAACCCTTCTCCTTGAGAGCTTTCCAAAGAGACCAAGAATGTGATTTGAAGCATCCCTGTTGGGTGGATCTCATAAGTTCAAACAAAACAAACAAACTACCTTTCTTCATAGATAGATTGGTTTATGTGTCCTATTCAAAGTATTACGACCTTTTTCCAAGGTGGGATATGCAGCTATATGCTAATTTTTTGGGGTTGTTAGTGTTAATTAATATATGCACCTATATTTTGGATCGCCAGCTAAAAACTGGGTTGTGTTCTGGACTAGGCCGTGGCAAAACCCATTATCGCATAAGGAAATAGTGGTGAGCCTGATAGGATGTGCTCTCCATGCCCAAGTAGCCTTTTTTTGTGGCCTCCCCAATTTTACAAAGGTCATACATATTTTGCATTTAAACCAAATCTTATGGCATCCAATTTGGAGTTTGCAACCTTTAATTAGAGTTAAAATGTGGTGCAACCATATGTAAAATAAGATCACATTGAGATCACATTTGGGGGGGGGGGGGATTTCTTGATTTAGTGGGTCACATTGAATTCATTGATGAATAGATCAGTGATGGTGAATCCCTGCAAGATGTCCAAAGGATCTTTTTCACCAATTTGAACATTCATCCCTTTTCTTTGATCAATTTTTCACTATTCCCATTGATGACCTCTGTATCTTGTGCATATATTGTCATGTAAACCAGGCAACATTTACACAGTATCTCAATTCTAGCATATTTCATGCAACCTTGCACCTAACCCCCTTCCCTTCCCCAAAATAGAAAACCTTCATTTTTAACTTTTTTATTTGCTCATGTCTATAATTGTTCCAAGGCCTATTTGAGTTATATTCATTGTAGGGTTTTAATTGTGGTGGTTCTTTTGTGTGCCCAGTGAGCACACAACTTCCGTATGCTTGTGTTGTTTTTCTTTTCCATGTTTGCACTTTTAGCTAGATCACTAGCAACAATTGTGGCTTCTAGTTATCTTTAGTGTTGTAAAAAATGAGGATGCGCATGTATTCAAAAGAGTTTTCACAAAATTGTCAATATTTCCATATGCATTCAAAGCATATTGAAATCATCAAAAAACATGTTTCAACAAAGTGGGATGAACAATTTAGGTTTTGAGGTGATTTTGGCACATTGCTAAAAAAAACATACTATGTGTCTTTCACTCTCTTTCATCGTGTGAGATATGGTTCTAATCACATAGCCCAATAGAATATAAATATCATTTCCTTTGGCATTGTAAAATGGTAGAGGTTGTTATGACAATTCACACACTTCAAAGGGATTGTAGTTTGTTCAATCAAGTAAAATATTTTTATGCAATGTAATTTGGTGACATGATTTATCCTACTGCAAAGGTTTAAGGTTGAAGTTCCATGCAAGATTAAAGGATTTTTAGTTCAACCTTTCATTGACAACAATTGCCACAATCTCCAATTAAGTTCACAAGTTTTTGTTAAAAAAAATATTTGACACCTAAACCACTTTAGATGCCAAGTGCATCACCACTAGCATGTGGGAAGGTTCACAATCTATCTATGAAGCAAGGTACTTTGTTTTGTTTTGTTGATCTCCCAAATGAAAACACTTCATGCCACAATATTAGTATCTTTGGAAAGCTCTTGATGAGTAGGGGTGCACTAACTTGATTTGAGACTATTTTGAGCTATGATGTGGAAATTATTGATTACTGAATCATTTTCTTAATGAAAATTGAATAAAATCGAAACTAAGAACTGTATTGAAATTTGGAAGCATTATTGAGGTTCTTGGAAAGCCCTTGGCGAGTCAAATTTAAGAAAGTTTATTTCACAATTTTCAGAGTGAAGGTGTGAAAGATATTGATTTTAGAGTGGATTTTATTGCTGAAAATTCAAACAAATTGCAAAAGTTGGGTTTGGAAGGAAAAGTCGGTCGAGTTCTCAATGTGTTCGCACTTGGGTCAACAGCACAAGCTAAATTAGTATCCTATTACAATCACATTCTACTCCTTAAGGTCGAATGTGCATTCCATGTTTGTTGGCCAACTTTTATGTTAGTCACCCAAAAAGATTGACTAGTCAATAACCCAAGTTGCAAAAAGCATCTATATCTACAAAGTTACAAAATACTATGTTAATTTTATAACATTGTTTCACAACTAGTGCATTGGGATTACCCTAATGGAAGTGGTATATCAAAATCAAAGGAAACCTCAAAAGAGAAGTATTATGAAGTCGTAACTAGACAATTCCAAACTACAAGAAGTCAAAAGTGCACAGTAAGATAGTTGGACAAGAAGATTTACAAAAGAATTTGTTTCTTGTATTGACAAAATAGAAGAAATGTTCCAATAAACATTTTTAAAACATTGATGCATATATAAACAAATACATAACAACCCACTATTTGTGAAGTTCATCCAATTAATTCCATATTGATCAATTTAGAAAAAAATTTTGAGAATTGGAAAAAAGATATTACAAATTTCTTTGGTCAAGCATATCGAGCAAGGTGTTTTCAATTGGGGGGGGATGGGTCATATTTATAAAATAAAATCTAAAATTAATTAATTTGTTTATTTTCTTTGTTTTTGGTATCACATATCAATTAATTGATGTAATGAGAATATTGCTTTCTTTTCCTCTATGTACTAAGATGTTTTTATTTATCTATCAATTACCTATGGAAGTATGCATACACTCTTGGAACATTTCAAAATAAACCCCTAGCCCACAAACTGTTCTAATCGGCGAATAGCCCAAGGCAAATCACCGTGTACAGTTTTTGGGATTAAGGTTTAATACAACCCTTTAAGCTTTGAGATTGATTCATTTTTATTTATAGACCAAAATGTCCATACACTTCTAATATTCACATGTTTAATCTAATTATTTACATGACCTTTCCTATATGACTTGATTGTTTTTATCAAGCATTAACTACCTATCGGGATGATTCTATATTACAATTTGATGGAAAAGGATTATTTATGGCAAGCACTATGGATAATTGCCACTTCTCTATGGTACTAATTGTTGTTTAAATGGTTAAATAACTTTCCAAAATGAATTTCTAGTATTGTGACCCAGGTAGAAGTTTGGAAATGATTTGGGAATGATCTATGGATAGAAGATGTTGGGTCTTAGGTGCTCTGCTTCTTTTATACCCCTCCCCCTTCTTCCTAGATGTGGGTGAGGAAGGATTTGAACTATATATATACATTTATTTATTTATTTATGTATAATTAATATTATTTTCTTCCATAATAGAGGTGTGTAGAGGTCTCTTTAGGTTGGATAGAGATCAGTCTTTTTGTGCGAAGGCAAAAAGAACTTGGTTGTTTCATCAAATTGAATAAAAAAAAAGAACCAAAGGCAATAGTAGCATGAGATACAAACTTCAATATAAAGCAAACAACTTCAAAATTAGCCCAAAAAAATCGATTTTTTTCAAAGCCCCACCCCTTTCTTGGCAAAACCTATTAAAGACAAGAAAGCAAACCCCCCAATTTACACATGTCTTGTTCATTTGACATGGCATGAATCATGGAACTCGCATTCAAAAATTAAACTTTGAGCATGGCTTGAGCCTTGAGTTTAAGTCATGACCAATGTTGTTTGGTTCTTTATTTCACAATGAACCTTTGATCTTAGTTTTAACTTTTTTTGGTTTTTGGTCGAAGCTTTAATCCAATCTTAAGACCAATTTTTGAATTCCTCAAACCTTTGGTTTTGGTCATTTTCACAAAAAAAATTAAAATTAATCTAATTTAAAACAAAGTTTGGTTTCATCTCTATTACACCCAACTGAACCCAAAACAAAAATGTGTAATTATTTTGTTCAACTAGGGGACACACTCCAAGATAAAGGTTATGTAATATTAATAAAGTACAACCACTCAAATGCAATAACTTGTTTAACATGTATGGGACCAAATGTATTTAGTTTTCAATAAAATTATACTTATGTACCTAGGAACCTAAATCTTTTAAAAATCAGGTAGCATCCCCCATTTAAATTTTATTTCAATTTTAAAAATAGGTCATTTCTTTGGTTAGGTTCTTATGGCAGTTCAAAAGAAACTAGGAACCTCTAATTCAGAGACCGTTAAACATGACCTTACAACTTGATCTGAATCTATTTAAATTCAAAAATTGTTGATCATCATCATATGTGATGAAAAATATCCTAAATCACCATTATTGCAAGCATGAAAACTAATACAATGACATGGAAGGCAATGGATGTATAATGAAACATGCATTTAAATATGATCCCAACCAAGGTTTCTTTCTTCATTTCTATGCTGTAGGTGAGTTGGTGATTGTCCACAAGAGGTCTTAACCAAATTTGGCTACAAGCAATAAAGGTAATTAACAATAGTTAGGAAATCTCTTCTATTCTAGCATTGACTTATGACCTAATGGCAATATAACACAACTTTCCTTCAACATTTGGTGAACTTTATAGAGTAAAAAAAAATCTTACGACAAATAAATAAATACATTATTGCATAGGTGCAAAATTCCACGAACAAATATGGTTGATGCCAACATTAAACAAAAACAAAAATATGAATGAAAACATAAAGTATGTAAAGAGATTCCAAATTGAATTATAACATAGAATAAATTAAGAACATGAACCAAGGAGAAAAAAATTATTTTGTAAGGTTCTAATAAGATTACTAAAATAATGCCGTAAAATACTTTTATTTATATCTTTGGATGACTTAAGTCATTGAAACTTCAATAGAACCCATCTTCCAAAAGCTGTATCAAGCAACACCTTAAGTATCCATGATGAATGAAAACTAGACAAAAGTGGATGAAAATTCATGCATGATGAACAAACTAAACTACTTGAACTATCATATGAAAAAAAAATTATAAATAAATTTACAATTTCCATGCTGTTTTTAATCTATATTTAAGGTTAACATGGATGTCTTTTTTTGCACTCAATGTGTGTAAAGTGGGGTCTTGATAATGGAAACCCATATGGTCAACATGGGCATAAGCATCCTTGGGTGGACCCACTAGGGACATCACTTCTTCATTTTATTGGACCTATCAAACCTTTTAAAACCATAAAAAAACATTTAAATGAAGCTTTTCATTAAAAATTATAATGATTATATTAATTAGGTTGTATAGATTTTGAATATTTAATGAGATAATAATAATTTTTTTATTTTGATGTTCTTAATCATTGCATTTTTATATAAAAATAAGAATATCAAAAGGTTTCCTTGTTTTCAACTTTTGTTTTAAGAACACAAGTTTGAAACATGTTTTGATTTTTTTAATTTTGAAATAATTTTCATAGGTACCATAGAAAACATTATATTTAAATTTTTACTACTAACTAATTAAATAGATATAGTTTAATTATGAATTTTCAAAGTTTAGGAAGGTGATTTTGAAAAGGGCCATTGCAATTAGAAAATCAAAAATTATCAAAATTCTCACATTTTTCAATTCCATTGAACACTAAAAATCATATATTTTAATATGCAATGAATAAACATGAGAAAAATTGAATCTATGATTATGAAAACATTTATAAAAAAGGGTTTTAAAATATTATTTTGATAATTTATTGATTTTATCATTCCTTGAGGCGAATCCTAATGGGTCCACCCAAGGATGCTTATTCCCACATGACAATAACAATTTTTCTTCTAATGTGACAAATTACTATGATGACCATGCCATTTGGGCAAGTGAAAAAACGAAAGAAAAACAAAATTAAAAGCATAACAAGTGATAAATTCACTTAAACAAAATAACATACTAGGGGAATCAAATAGAGGCACTACAACACCAAACATTTTGGTTGGAGCAAAATCTCAAAGCTGTTAGTAAAACCTGCACATCCTTTGTTGTGATTGTTGTAGATTATTGCAAATATAGAAGGATCTATATCTTTATGTTAAGGTTTTGTCAAATGTTTACCAAGGCACTTGAGTTTATTATCAAGAACATTAAAAAATGTCATTAGAATGCTAATGGATGAGGATTGTTGTGTAGGTTGATGTAGTTTGAGGCACTTGTTATCTTAAATTTCTACATCATAGTGATCACTAACACAATATTTAACTCAATGTTGGCTTGATGAATTGGGCTTTTGGTAAAAAACACATGATTTGCCTAATTACCATTTATCATCCATGTACAATTCCTTTAATTGCTATTTAATTACATGGAATGTGTTCTTTTGTTTTTCATGGTGGGGTTTTTAGCAATAGGAGCATGCACCAACATCAGACCATCTTGCTCATAGAAGATTCATTTCCTTGCACAAATGAGTGAGAAAGGGATATATTGTGCCTTAACCTAATTCTTAATTACGACTCATGATAAACTTGACATGAATCAAAACCTTAGAAATGGCATTACTCCATTTTGTACATGTACACATTTGCAGGTTTCCAAAGATACGACATTTGGCAAAGCCTTGAAACTCCTTAAACTGTGGGTATTCCCTTTCCAAGTTGGGAAATTTGATGTTTTGAAGTTTAGGAAAACATAATTCATTGGAAATGAATAAAATGAGCATTCAAGCCTACTACCATCCAACTTTGAACCAATGGAACAAAAGTTATTGAATTTGAAGTGAATTTTGTCTCTGGAAATTAATTTCAAATCTAAAACATGGTTTTAAAAACAAAGAACTTTCAAGTTAAGCGCACTTCAACCAGAACAGTATTGGGATGGGTGACCTTACTGGAGGTCTAATGTACTTGTGCCAACTGCACAGAGGCCCATTAGTCTGCTATGATATTTGCAGCCTCATGTTGTAGGACGAGATTAGCTTATGTGATTGAAAATAAGGAAACAATGGAACAATCTCAATAGAAATATGCATTCAAGTACTTGCAATACCTATCTCCAGGATGACTTTAGTTTTGCTCACCTCAAGCCACTTCATAACAGTGCTCTGTAACCGGGAAGACAATAGAGAGATTATGTTCAAAATCATGATTCATGAGCTCCAACCCAACCCAATTTCAGGCTTGCTGTTGCTGGTCTTCTTCTTACCATCAAAGAACCTCCAGTTCCAGTTATTTAAATGGTTTTCATGAAAGAATTGACAAAGAACCATGGTGCTATAGGTTATTCAATTATTTTAAATTTCCACAGAACCACAGGTTCTTTGATTTCAGAGAACCACGATTATGAAATTAAAGAACCACCTTGAGAACCAGAAGGGGTTTAACGGCATATCTAATTTGAGGAACAAGAGGGTGAAGTGTGCCCTAATTGAGAATTGTTTGTGGCTGAAAGGATGAAATGACGCAAGTCTGCTAATTTTGTGATGGACTCCTCAAGATTGTAGCTCTTCTTCTATTTTCTTGTCTAGACAAATTTCTGATCCAACTGAATATTTATAATTGTTTTCAGATTAGAGGATGAAACTTGTCATCCTTTAATCTTGTTATGAGTTGAAAACTGCTTTACTGAGGTACAGATACAAAAGAAAATGATGTAATGATACACATACATGGGACTTGCATATGTTCTCAAGTTCTTCTCTCTTTTAGGTTTTGACACTATGTTTTAATTCAGTTATGAGTGGCATATGTGTTGATCAGCCTTTTGTTTACCAGTGAAATCTCACCAAAACATGAAATATAAAATTTAAAATGTGAAAATGAAGTGATTTTTGGGATTTTCAATTGCCAAAATTTTGGGGAAAAAAATCACCGGATCTCTCTACTTGAAAGCATGTAGTCAAAAATATAGAAGGATGTTTAAATTTTTTACTTTCCTACGTCATTTATGGCCTAAATTTCGCTAAATTTTCTTATGGGTGATCACCACTTTCAAGTCTCACATAATTGACCAACAAACCACTGGTGACCACTGTTGTTTCCTTTCAGTGAATTTTTGGCTTTTTTTTCAACCTGAAAAATATGATTTCCAAACATTCAAAGGATATTGGTGGAAAAAATGACCCTAATTCGCCAGATTTCGGAAAATAAAATAAAATGCCAGACTTCTACAACAAGTTCCAGCAGCTAACCAAAATATAAAAGGATTCTTTGATTTTTCTATGTCCATATCTGGTCTATATTATGCCAAAATTGGCTAAATCTTCTTGTGAATGATTGCCAGTTTTGGTACATCACAAAATTGAAAAAAAAAACGCATCTTGCTGGTGACAATGGGACGACAGAAATTTAAAGCTCTTGCCTAGTAGATGCAGCATCAAAATTGATACATGTTACAACTGAAGATGTAAAATTAAGTACACAGCAGTCGTGTTAGAAATAGATGAGTAAGTCTGGCATCTGCAGTTCAAGACTCTGGAACTTCAAACTTCAATCTCCTAAAGCTTGCTGCAATCATTCAAACTTCCATTTTACTTTCAATTTGACATCATTGGATCATCTTCCCTTCTTTCTTCTTTTTCTTTTAGGTTTGTCATTTTGGACCTCTCATGAGAGCATGTGAGAGCTCTATTTTCCTTCTTTGTTTAGTTTTATTTTTCCATTTCTGCAGAGAGTCAGTCTTGAGAGAATGCAAGAGGGCTTTACAAAACAGGAAAGAAAAAATGAGGGTCACAAACCTTCTTCCTGCTTTGTAGCTTTCTGTTTGGATATAGGGTTGTCACTCTTCTGATTGTGCAATGCAATTGTGAGATCCTGAATATGTGGGAGGTTCTCCTAATCAGCTCCTAAGAATTGAATTCAAATGAAAGGGTTCGATTTGGCCAAGCTCTCTCTGCAAAGCCAGGCTAGGTGGTGGAGTTGGAGGTCATTAGTTTTCACTAGGGTGGGTGCTTGTCCACTGGTTCTTCCACAAGTGATCAATTTGGCTGGTATTTGCACAGACAAAATCTCTTTGATGAGGAGGAGGTTTCTGGTTCCTCCACAAGTGATCAATTTGGCTGGTATTTGCATAGACAAAATCTCTTTGAGGAGGGGAAAACCAGTCACTTTCTCATGTTTTGTATGGAATCAACTGCTGGAAACATGTCTTGTGAACTTGCAATGTTCACTGGCCCATTTTCAGGAATATAAACGGAGGCCAGAGTTCCAACTACAACTGAACTCCACAATTAAATGTCAGATGTCTCCAAAGAGATAGAACTCCACAACTGGAAAGAATGGTCCATTCTATTATTCACCCATTATTATTAAGCAATAGCCTCACCTTGAATTGAACTGGATGTGCAGAAGAGCATCTCCAACCCCACAGCAGTAAAGATCCCTTTTTATTAAATCGGCCCAAAATGCCATCATCATTTTAACACCTCTAAAATATTTTGATCTTGATGTGAATTTGGTTATCAATAGTTATTAGTCTAGATATAAAAATGTAAAGGGTCTTTCATTGTTTGAAATTGTTTTTTCTTTAATGTTCATGGGTGGGGACACGTAACATTAAACACCAACTTATTTCAATGTAAAGCTGTAATTTACCGCTGTGAGGTGGAGATGCTCTAAGCTGAGCACGTTGAGAACATTTTGTCACAACTAGATATGTAATATTTTTCCATGGAAATTTTTCGCACTTTTTTCCACATTGACATTTGTCCACGCTTTTCACCTCCTCCAAGTCATTTATCCACGTTTTTTTCAACGCCAATTTTTTCCACATTTTTTTCCAAAATTTTATCATGTGAATTTTTCACATTCTTTCCACTCTTTGGTTTTTCACATTTTCCCCACACTTTGTTTGTTCATTTTTCCCCCATTATTTCTACAAAAAAAATTTCACATTTTTTCCAGATATTTTCCACACTTTTCCCTTGCTATTTTTTCCGCATTTTTTTCACACTATTTTTTCACACTATTTTTTCACAGCTTTTCCACACTTTTCCCATGTGTTATTGTTTTCCACACTTTTCCCATGCTATTCTTTTCCACATATTTTTCCACACTATTTTTTTCACAGTTTTTCAACAATTTTCCCATGTTATTGTTTTCCACATATTTTTCACACTATTCTCACAATATTCTTTTCCACACTTTTTCCACACTTTTTTCACAGTATTCTTTTCCACATTTTTTCCACACTACTCTTTTGACAAATTTTTTACAGTTTTCCCATTTTATTGTTTTCCACATTTTTCCCACATTACCCATACCCACATAGCAAGTTCAACATTTTTTGTAGAATAATTTTTTCTTTTATAAAAATAAGATTTCAACAACTTATTAACATTCCTTCAATTTTTTCATTTTCCTTCATGTTTCTCTACCTCATGACATCCCAAAGTAATATTCCATAATCAACAACCTGGTAAAAATAATGTTTAATTTGGTGCAACTGGTTTGTATATCTATGAACAAGTTCCATGATGTCATGGAAAGTTAAGGATACAATGATTATGACCTAGGTGAGCTTGGAACAACACCAGTTCCAAGCATCTTAGGCTAGCAATGAACAAGCTTGGCAGCTATAGAGGATTCACAACAAAAGAATTTGTAATAAATTGGGCAAGCCTAGGAAAATGTAAAATTTCAACATCTACATTAGCTTAATTCTACAACATTACCTTATCCAATGATAGTAAATATACTCTGTCAAACATATAAGGTGCACCAAAACATCACCATCACCTTTGAATCATAGATATACTAAAATAATGTAGTGGGAAAAACTAGCACATCCATAAAAGCCATGTGCTTCACAATTTTCAAAGCTTAAAATGCTTAAGAATAGTCCAAAGATCTAAGTTAAATCCAGCCAAATGTACCTTGGTTAGGCTTGATGCATTGCCTTTGACGATGTCCCTATTTATTGACCATTCCAAAATTTCAACTACCCATTTAACAAGGTGCAAGTCCAAGGCTTCCTACACCTTGGCACACAGGTGGATCACCTTCAAACTCTAGTGTCATAGGTACTGTTTCATTCACAAAGTTTTTTTTTGTCAGGAACACAACATCTCACATCTCACATCACATGGTTGGACATAGGAAACATAGTCACAAACATGAAGAATTTACCACGCAAAACATTCTGACAATGACTTTGACTTGGTGATGATGTTGGCTAGCACTTAAGGGACATTGTTTGTAAAATAGTCAATAATACCCTAATTCAAGGTTGGCAACATGCTTGTATATCGTAATGCTTTAGATATGTAAATAAGCATCAAGGGCTTACAAGGTTAGTCAGCTCTTGTAAGGTGGCATCACACCAAGTATATATCTGCATTTCATCCTTGGGTTCCTTGCCCCGTATGGCAAAATCTTCCACAGTACGGTGACCTCCAATCTATCACACACATAACATAGGTCAAAATCCCTACAATGTACAACATCTACAATACATGGTTGTTCAACAACCCTTTTTATGTTCTGCAACTAAGGTATTTGATAAATTACCGATAACAAGAAGCAGAAAACAAACAACAACCACCTAGGGAAGATTATGCCAACATGGACTTTTGTAAATGAAAGAGGCAGTAGAACAATAAAGCAAAACTTGATAAAGACTTGAAGTAGAATTGGGCAAGTTTGCGATTCAACAAGAGAAAAAAAAACTTCACACAATCAAAACAAAATCCATCACTTTCAATATTACTTTCTTTCTTGTTATAGGTGATGGTTCCTTAAAAATAAAATTTTACAAAGGAATGGACTAAAAATAAGTTGCAAAGAAACAAATACTCTCACAACATTCTCATGGTGGATTTCGACCTCTTGAGCTGGAATTTCCAATTTTCAAGAAAAAAGAAAAACTTCAGTGGTAACTATTGTAAGAAAACAATCTTTGAATGTGCAACAGCGACTTAATCGCAACCTCAGTAGATGGCTATAAACATAATCTTGTTTTGTGGCTAGATCAATCTTGATTATTGATCAAAACACCTTCGAACAAAGATAAAAAGATTGCGCTAGGTACCGAGAGTGCATGGGGGGTAAATAATGCATGTGTATTATAACTTTTTCTTGGTCCACAACCGTGGCTAGACAAGGAGGTCCTATAGATCCTCTTGGAGTAGCCATGGATGCTTTGGTGGGCTTCAGTTCCACTCCTACCATTGTGTCTCTTGTTGCCATGTGTGTAAATGGTAACAAGCTAGCAAAATCTTGAACTTCTCAAAACCAACGAAAAAAACACAGTGACCAAACCTGAAACCCCACACTAATGCATGTGCGCACCCACATAAATAAACAAACACCAAACAAAAAGAAAATACGCAGTAAAGCGAAAAACGCAACTTTGTTTCAATAAGTTCTTGATGAACAATGGTTCTGACATAATGAATGAGGAACAACTTGATTTCCTTGTTCCATGACATTCATCCAAGCACATTACAGAACCCTCTACCTTGAGTTGTCCACATTACAAAAGTACTAGAAAACTCAGCTATGATGTTACAGAACCTCAAGAACCATAGCTAACTTGAAAACTCTCATGCATATAACAAGATCTATATTATTGCAACAACAAAATCATGAGAAGTTGTAAGTTTTCCATGGTGATACAAAGTTTAAAGTGTGTAGAACAGTCCACCGAATGTTTATCCACTTACCAGACATAGATTTCTAACTTTCCACCCTACATAAGTGAAATAAAGTGCACTATGTCACTGCTGGAGTCATGGAGGCTGTGAAAAGCATAAGCAACTGCAAATATTTGTGCATGTAGCACAAACACATGTCCCATTACTCAAATGGACAAAAAATTTCAATTCTTCAAGCACTCCGAACTTTGATCCGACACACAAGCCTATTACAAAGGTTATTCATAAAATAAATCATGACACCTACATGCCCAAAAACAACTCCAGATGTTCACTTAAATATGGATTTAGGTGTGATTTTCTATGTAACTAAATTCTGCATCTACTATATTTTTAATCCCATCATTCATGGATGACATCCATTGGAACAGAGGACTCTCCACAGTCACATCAACCAAAAATGTACAAAACTAACATGGTGATGCTCACCAATTGAATTTATACTATTGTTAACCTTTTAACCTATCCTTATTTCAATAATTGTGGGGAAGTTTTGACCTTAGGAGTAGTTGGAAAAATATAACACTCTGATGCATCTAGTGGTTACAAATGTCCTCTGCTTAATCAACTAAGGTAAGCATCTTGTCCAAAGCTCAATTTCCATCCTTGATTTAAGAGCCCACTAAAGAGAGGCAGTAGAATACTAGGTGTAATGCATGAGCACATACTTGGGCCAATCATTCCTATCGAGGAACTTCCTATGTATGTCCTCATGTTCATTTAGGTCTACACAATACCCAACAACATATCAAACTTCAAGAGCAACTACATTTAGTTTGCCACTACTACAAGACCAATAAATCCATATGGCTCACAGCTTGCTCTTATACCATCCAATGATAGACTCAAACTAGAGTCATCACCTTTTGTTTTGGTCTTGTTGCAACAAAAAGAAAAAATTCTTTTGTTTTGGTTTTGCTGCAGCAAAAAAGGTGATAGCGATGAGCTGACTTCTTCTTCTGTGGTTCCATTATAATGAAGAAGAAGAAGACGACAACTTCCGTCACCTTCTTCGATGGCTTTGTTGCAAAAAAATGGCGACCTATGCCTTTTTTGGTGGTTTTGCTACGAAGAAGGTGACAACAACAATGTCATTGTTTTCCTCTATGGTGGTGGTGTTATGAAAAAGGCAATGGCTACAAGTGTTTTTTTTTTTTTTTTTTCTTTGGTCCTTTTAGTTTAGTTCATTAGAATTGACAATTAACAATGAAATGGTGGTTCTTTTTTTATGTTGAAGGTTGTAATGGCTAGAGGAAGGAGATTGAAAAAAGGTGGTGGTGATTTAGAAATTGCTGTGCAAAATGTTGCTACATCAAATCAACCAATTAGTGAGCAAAATGTTGCTCCATTAGAATTGAAACCTAAGGAGCAAAATGTTGCTTCATTAGAAATGAAAATTGAAAATTGATGTATCAAGCAATCTATGTGAATTAGAATTAACAAGGATGACAATTTATAATATAGATTAAAGATTTCGATCGAAAAATGATGGGTTACATTGTTTTGGAATTTACGTACATTGAAATAAATGTGGATTAAAAAAATTATACAAGTTTTTTTTAATTTAATTATATTAGCACCTTCCATCATTTGATGGAAGGTGCAGGATTTTTTTTGTCAAAATTTTTTTATTACAATACCTGAAAACAGTTAAAGTTTATAAGAGTTGTATTTGATTGTGTGATTTTATGTTTTGCAATACTTGCAATTTGTTTTTTGAACTCTTTATGTGTAAGGTTTTAGGGTTAGGATTTTTTAATTACAAAGTAATGATTTACTTTTTGATATTTTTTTGTTTAGGTCCAGAACTTGAAACTAACCAGGTTTCTTAGCCACCAACACCCCTTTGTCCACCTAATTTGGCTCGGAAAGACAAAGAATGGATGAAGCTTGAATCGAAATGGAAGTGTAAAGTTGGCACTTACATTATCGCATATTGTGCCAAATGGTTGTTGACCAAACATTTGAAGGAGGTGCATGGCTTGGTGGTAGAAAAGGCCAAACCTAGGAGGCCTTCAATTTTTGAAGGAGGTCTTCGACATCAAGACCATGTTAAAATGAATGTTCACATCTTGGGAAATGCCATGGCCGTGCAAAGGCGAAACGATTAAAAGGTTGCTAATCATGTCCATGCCAAAGCACAACAAGAGTGGGATAAGCTAGTAATTGTTGCAAAACAATGTCCACCATTCCCAAAACCAGTTTTAGTCAAATTAGCTTTAGAACAACTATTGTAAGTGTTGGGTTTCAATGCTTAGGGTGTGGGAAGCGTGTTTCAAGATGCAACATCACGGATGGAAAAAGATGACTTACAAAAGATGATTCAATCCACCCGTTGTGTATATGCACAACGATTAAAGATGGCATGGGAAGTCAAAAATTGGGATCGAAAGTCTAGTAAAGCAAGTCGGACTTAACAGTTGACAAATGTATTAGATTTTCATGAATCTAGAATGATTCATGGAAGGTAAGAAACACTAATAATCAATGTTTATTATTTTTTTATAATTTTGTTTCATCCAAGGTGTGTTAGGGTTTAATTTGGTGGTTTTTTGGTGTTTATAGGGTTGAGGAGACAACAAAAGAAAAGTTTGTTACAAATGCAGTTCAAGTTGAGATGCAACATTGCCATTTCTACACTGCTTGTCATGCAACAAGGGTTGCAAATGTTGTAGCTGCTTACTGAGCTAAACAAAGGAGTGTATATATTGATATGGTTTAGGGTTTTCACTTTATATAGTTAGCTAAGTTTTTTCAGCCTTTTTATTTTTTGGACTACCAAATTTTTGAACTTTGGTCTTGTGATATGTTATGGGGAACCTATTTTTTTCATTGGGTTCTTTAACAATTTTTCATTCACCTATTTTTGTACATCTTTTATCAATATAATATTTTCTTCTAGTCACACTTGTTTGATGGGTATATGGTTAATCATATATGTCTTTTTTGTCATAATTTCTTTAGTACTTAAGATGTAAGAATCAAACCTTAAATATGCCCATATGAATAGGTAACATTAATTTATCTAAGGTCTACAAAGATCAAAATGAACATTGTGCAATATTTACATCTAATGTAATAAAACTCACATCACCTAAAGACTTTTAAAACAATACACACATTTTAAACATATAATACCTACATCATTTTCTATTGTAAATTCCATAAGGCCATTTTCAAATATGCAATACCCGCATATGGGTCCCATAATAGTCATTGGTTTTTTAGATTCATTGCAATACTCACATATAGGATCCCATAATAATCGCTAGTTTTTTATATTCATTGTAATACTCGCATATAAGGTCTCATAATAATTGTTGGTTTTTTACATTCATTGTAATACTTACATATAGGGTCCCATAATAGTCGTCAATTTTGAACGTTCATTGCAAAACTTGCATTTTGTCATAAACTTAATTCTGAATAATAATTAATTTAAGTATATAAAAAAACATATTTTGGGTACCCAAACCACTTATTAGTTATTTTTAAATGATGTTACATGTGGGTATTGCAATAAGGGTTGGGTCTTCACATAAGGTTTGCCTCAATCACCTATGGATTATTTTAGTGTGAACTTACATGCAAGTATTGCATCTAGGCCTTGGTCTTCATTCAAAGGCCCACCCAAATTACATATTGGGTATTTCAAAACGACCTTACATGTGGGTATTGCATTTAACGTTGCCCTATTACAAATTTTACCTTAATCACCTATGGGTTATTTTGAAATGAATTTGAATATAGCTCTTGCATTTAGGGTTAAGGTTTCATATAATTTTGCAAAATTCACACACGTACTTACTTTCACCAATTACAAATTTAACCTTAATTTTATTAATAACTAAATAAAAATTATAACAAAACACAAAAGAAGGTATGTCTCTTACCATTTGTTAATATCTCCAAGTTGATTTCTTTCACTTTCTTTAAAAATATATATTGCATTATTTTGCATATAAAATTCCCCCTAAAATGCACCATAGATTTATTTTATTTACCATAAATTTGTAAAAAACATGTTAATAATTTAAGGTTTCCTAAACTCTAAATTTGAATTAGAATCCAATAGTATATACTTATAACAATTATATTAAAAAATGTGCTTTCTTTTTAATAATTTTTTTTAGTTCGAATTTAATATGTTAAATATAACAAAGAATAGACATTAAATTGTCATAAATGTTTATTAGGCTTAATGTGGCCTAGGCTAGTAAACTACCTATATAACTAGTATGTTTACTTAATAAGCTCAACCACCTTAAATACCTACATAGACCATCTAAAATATTAACTTAGAAGGCCTACATTAATGAATAAACTATATAGGCCTATATTACGGAGGTACCGTATTAGGTAATTAATTAGGTTATTTAACAAGTAGCTTATTAACCTATTACTCATGTTTAGGCTAGGTTGTTTAGTTTGGTCAATGTCAACACTTTAGTCAATCTGACAACCTTGACAATGAGCTTTTATTAAAACTAGTAATTTGTCAAGGCTACAAATTCTTGGTTTTTTTTCTGAACACTATTGTATTTTTTGGACAGTTAAGTCATGTTTCAACTTCTAAAGGTGTCGAAAACATTACATAACAACTTGACCCTCACAAAGCTTCCAAATCCACACAAACTTTGGTATGACTTCTAAGAATTTATGAACATTTTCATACCTAGATGTTAATATTTTAAAATTTTAAAATTCTCATCAAAAACAAAGTTCATTAAAAATAATTGCAATATACATAACCATAGGTTTATATAATTTTAAATAAATATGTATTAAAATTAATATAGTTCCATAATATCATTATTTATATCTAATATGTTATAAATAACAATATATTTGGACCAATATTTAAACCAATATTATACATCATAAAAAATAAAATTTACATAGTGACTTGTGTTATTTATGTATAAAGTATAAAATATTTTTGACCCACTATCTAATTATTTTAACCAAGAAATTATTTACTATATATTCGAAAAGTATAAAATCAAATTTCAATCAGACATAGGATTAATATATGGGAAAGATCATTTTTATTATTATGTGAAACAAAAAAATAAATAAAAATTATGTGCTTTAATTTTTTTTAAACATAGTTTAAAATCTTATTAAATTAAAGACTTTTTTTTTTGTTTTTTGAAATGAGTTTACAACTTTAAAAGGGAAAAAACATAAATATGAACATATTTGAAGAAATTTTAAGCTTGAACTTTTAATTTTTTGATATTCACAAATTTTGTATTGCATTTAAGGTTGGTTTTTCCCATAACGTTTGCTTCCTACTTTTGTGTGATCTTTCCAACCTAATTTTTCCAATCTCTTTGAAGAAAATATACAATGAAATTGTATTGTTTCACATATGTCTAAACCCAAAAAATTTCCCCCAATTTAATGTAAAATATTTTTGATAATTAATGAATTATTAACAAATTTTGTCATATAATTAAATAATTAATAGACTAGTATTTTAGATAATTTAAATGATTAATTATAAATAATTAAATAATCATTTATTTATTTAAAATAATTAACTAATCATTTGGTTTAATTTTATTTACTTGGATAATAAAAAGTTGGATCTAAATCAGATTAATTAATTTGACATTTGATTAATTAACTTAATTATATATATTTTTTTAATAAGTTATTGAAATCACTATGTAAGATAATTATTCCACGTTATAAATTGCAAGTTCAATTTTTCCATGAAAAATTCTTACACCAAGATAAGCTTGATCACAATTGTCATTGTACTATTTGTTCCACAAACAATACAACCTCATTTCAAATTCAATGAGACAAAATAAGAATCATGGAACTTCTAATCAAAACCCCTAACCTTTATACACACCTTTGTTAGCATATAATTTTGAAATTAACTAATTATTTTGGAGTGACCCAAAATGCGGGTATTGCATTTAGGGTAGGATCTTCATTTAAAGAGGCTTAAACCCCACATGCATAATTTCAGAGTGACCTTGAATGCAAATATTGCATATAGGCTTGGGTTATTTCAAAGTGATTTTGCATGTGGGTATTGTGTTTAAAGCTAGGTCTTCACTTAAAAGTATCCAAACCATTTAGGTGGGTTCTTTTGAAGCATGGGTATTGCATTTAGGGTTGATTCTTCATTTAAACTTGCAATACTTAGACTTATACTTACCTCTACCACCTAGAATTTTGGGGTTCCGTTGCAATACTTACACCCGTATTTACTTTTACCAACTAGAATTTTAGGGCTTGATTGTAATACCTGCACCCGTACTTGCCTCTACCAACTAGAATTTTGGGGCTTCATTGCAATACCTACACCCGTACTCACCTTTACCAACTAGAATTTTGGGGCTTCATTATAATACCTACACCCGTACTTGCCTCTACCAACTAGAATTTTGAGGCTTCATTACAATACTTGCACTCGTACTTACCTTTACCAATTGGAATTTTGGGGCCTAATTGTAATACTTGCACTTGCACTTACTTTTACCAACTGGGATTTTGGGGCCTAGTTACAATAGTTGCATTTAACATTAATATTATCACTATCCTTGTGTTTTTTCATTTCACACTTTTTGTGCTTATTACTTGGAAACAATAATAACATTTGTGCCATATTAGACTTCATGTGTGTTGAATACATGATGTTCAAAGAATTTGGGCTATGGTTTCTTCCATACAAAATTGATTCTAAAACAAAATTCTTAGTGCTAATGGAAACAATATTGATTAGTAATTGAGACATTTATTCATGACATCATTTAATACGTACATTTGTGTGATTAAACATTGTTTCATGCCAATCTTTGAGCCGTTTAACACTATTTCCCAATCCATCTTCTACACGGTATAACACCAATCCTGGGTGTGAAATTGCATTTGCCTTTGTGAGGCATATGTTATGAATATTACATGCCAATATTGTCATGTGTGAGGTGGCATCTTCACAAAATGTCACATCGCCTTCTTTATATTCATTTGTGATCTCTTACATTGTAGTGATCAATTGTGCAAAAGCCTTTTCCATTAGGGTTGATGAATTTATTGTGTCATTAGACCCTACACTAGCACCCATAAGGAGATCATTTTGCTTCATGTTCATGAACTCATCAAATTCCATGATCCCATCATCACCTTCAAGTTGTTCATCTTCGTCATCATCATTAGACTCCATATCATCTGGAATATGTCATGGGTCCACAAACATGTGACCCAACCCTCCACGATGTGATTCATACCATGTTCCATAATAATGAATGATATCCTCTTGATAAATGTATGTGCATGTGAGAATGATCACAATTTGGTGTTTACACATGTTCCCTTGCAATGCCCATTCACATGTGTAACAAAATATTTCGGTGAATAAGAATAACAACGCATAAATAACATTGGGAAGGCATTGGCTCCATACACCCCAAGCTCCATCACTCTCAAGGGTTGGTTGGTACACATGGGTGAATGGAATAAGGGCTGCCTTTTCCACACTTCATGTAATAATGGCCTCCATAACCTTGTTTTTTATGAAACCCCTTTTTTTCATTTCCAATGTGTGCATGTAGTCGTGTGCAATGGTTGTTGTTAATCACCACACCAACCAATCAATCTTATGCTTTCTAAAGCCTTTTGTGTCAAAAGCAAACCAACGTTTCAACGCACCACGATATGATTCAATGCTCACTTGGGTGTCTTGGTTGGAATGGGGCACTTTTCGAACACCCACCATCCATAATTCTACAAACATAAACACAATGCACAAGGATGAATAACATTATTACAAAAGAATTTTGAATACGAAACCATGATAAATATTATCACTTACCAAACAAATGGTAATAAGTCCAGAAATAATTTGTCCACACATCACCAGGCCTATGTTTATGAAAGCTTTCTCTCATAACAACCCTCCCACGCTCTTTGAAGTCATCAACTGTTTTTCCATGATTGATGGACATGTACATCACATCATGAAAGTCTTGGAAGGTTCCACCCCGCATTTCCACATCTTTGATTTTTTCAGTATCATGTAAGTGCCATGCTTTGAGAACATGTCAACAACAAAGGTAGATGGGAACCTTATCCATACCCGATACGACCCTAATAAGGACACATATGCAATAAAATTTCCATGAGTGGATTGGGTTAGTACAACATAAAATGCATTTGAAATAATCAATAATTTTATGAAAGATATCAAAAAACATCTAAGGAAATAAATACAAAGTGGGTACTAGGTATAGAACTAACCATAATGCCTTTAATTCTTGAGGTGCATCATCAACGAGAAAACATGATGGTTTCCAATGTGGCATGTGTGATAGCATCTTATCTTTTAATGGTTTCAACCATTCGATCAAATCCTGAATTGTTTGTTTACCTGTAATGATCTAAACTAAAGGGACACCCGTGCGATGATCATCAAACCCCATCAAGGTGAATAGATGGAATTTCATGTCATTTGTGCCAAATGTGGCATCCATAGAAATTGCACCATATAGCATGGACTCACATTGAATTGGTGTTTGAATACCTATGGTGAATGGGACTTGAATCTCGTTGATTTCACCAACATCTTGGAAAAAAAAAACATTTCCTGAATGTTGGAAAGCCCAAAACTGAATTGAAATTGCAAGGTTGGTGTATAAATGCCAACTCCCTTTCTTATGTTTTTTATCCAAATATGCAATGTTTTGAAGCCGAATGAAATCATCTCGTGTCATGTTTTGACCCGCATTCACACGTTCCTACCAAATTGCTTTATGTTTGTCATATATTTGTTTGGTCGTATAACCTAAGTTTAATTGGGCCCATATGTGGTCTTTCAATGTTTGTGACATGCGTGGAGCATAACAAGACATACGAGAAATGGATTCCAAGTCATGCTCACCATGTGCGAATGACCCATCAATTTGTGTATGGGCCTTATGATAAATTGTGATCTTAGCCACATCAAGTCGTGTGTATAGACGTTTGATTGAGAATGACATTAGGCATCCTTGTTTAATAGATTAAGTGTGAGTTGAGTTTTTTCGATAATCCTCTAATCCATATCCGCACTAATACCTAGACCAAAAAACTTTCAAAATGTAAATGATTACATCTTTGGTATATGAATTAAAAAAATAAAAAAGGTTAATGCCATAAATGTTTACCACGTATGCCCAAGGTGGTTTTTTATAGTTGGTTGTTTGACTTTCGTTTGGCTTGGAAAGTTTTTGTAAACATTCCATTCCACAGGGGTGTTTGTATCCCCTCATTCACCTTACAAGATTTCCAAGGTGCGAACATATGGAACATAAGCAAATTGAATGGTCATTTTATTTTGCCCTCCATGGCCTACCCCGGACCTTCACACCAAGTGTTTGTTTGAGAAAAGGGACTTGGTGGGTTTTGGACATGAATGAAATGGGACTTTGGAACCCTTCCCATGATTGAAGGAAGTAGGACAAATTCCTGCACCAAGATAATTTATAATTCTATAAACATTTAATTTTGAACAAAAACCCAAAATGCAATACATAATGGTTCCTTTAAAATCAATATTATGAATTGGAATTCCCATTATAATACCCATATCATGATATAAAATGCCTATTGTTCCAATGTACATAACATACAATACTTGCATTATGAACCCATATACTAAAACAAACTTTGGCAATACCCACATTGAACTATTAAACCTTCCATCATTGAAAATGTTCACATATGCAATACTTGGATTGTACCTTAAATCCATAATGTCTGAAAACCCCATGTAGCAATACCCACATAATGATAATTAATGCACACTGTTTGAGAGGTGCAAAATGTAATACCTGCATTGGGCCATAAAACCCACACTAGTTGTGGGGAGTCAATGCATTATTCGCATATGGGTATGAAAAAATCAAACTACAAAGATATATTGAATATGAAATATTCATGTAAAGGTATAAAACTTTTATTTATGGTTGTATACTTAATGAAATTTGACGCCCTTTCTATATCCAATAACTAGGAAATGAAAAGAGGTTGAATTGTGAAAATATAAACAAAAAACAAAAGAAATAACAAAAGACAAATGCATACCTTTAGGAATAAAAGATGTAACATTCCACCAAAGTTTGTAGTCCCAATTGAAAATATAACCCTAAAAGATCATGACTCATACAAAAGTGGGTTAGAAAATATTAAACTTTAACAACTATGGAACATATGGAAATAAAGGAGATTCATAATTATGGTATAAATTTAAACAAATGATAAGATCAAAAACCAATACAATGAACAAAGTTTAGAATATAAACCTTAGGTTTTGAAATACATGAACCAAATTCTTATACATTAAATCATAAAGCATAACCCTAAAAATCCAAATGATATTTTTCCATAAGCCTTATTACAACCTTAATTATACAAATCTTAACAAAAAAAAAGTCCTAGTGGTATATGCCCTAAACCCAATAAACTATATAAACTATATAAATTATATAATGCAAAATAAACAAATTTAAAAGAACATAGGATAAAATTTATAAACCAAAATTTAAAGGTTTTAAACTATAAATATTTATTGACTGAAAGAAAATATTTTAATCTTTAAAAATAATCAAATAAATTTCATACAAAACCAAAAGAGAAGATATGTCTTTTACCTTTGTGTGATCTCTCCAACCTAATTTTTTCCACTTTCTTTGAAAAATATATAGAATGCAATTATATTCTTCACATATGTGTAAACCTTAAAAATTTTCCCCAAATTTAGCCTACTTTAGGTTAATTACTATAATTTGTGAAAAAATTATTAATTAATTTATGTGTCCCAACCCTAAACTTAAACCGTAATTAAGTAGTACATACTTATAATAATTACATGAAATGATGTATTGTAATGTTCATTCAATAATAAATTAGGTAAACAAAATTTAGTAAAATATGCATTAACTAAACCAAAATGGCTACAATTATGGCATTGTTTCCACTATTAATTGTTTGTAATACTTACATATGGGGACCTATGTTCATCATCCATGAACTAGGGCGAACCTTAATAAATTGATAGGTAGGATTAAGGGGGGGGGGGTGCGGGTGGAAAAAATGAGTAGGTAATTAATTAGGTATTTGGCTATGTAAAAAGCATAAATAGATAGGTAGTTAGGTAAATAAACAAGTTAATACATAAGAAACAAGTTACCTTATCAAGGTGACTCGGTTTGTAAAATACTTATGTTAATAAGGTGGTTTTGCATGTAGGGTAGTTAAGTTAGTAGGGTAGGTAGTTATTACAATGGTTAAGTTAGTAAGGTATGTAATTAATAAGGTAGTTAGGTTAGTAGGGTAGGTGGTTAGTATAGTAGTTAGGTTAATACGATAACTGGTTATCAAGGTAGCTATATCAATAAGGGATAATAAATAAGGTACCAAGGTTGGTGCAATACTTATGAGGGTAGGAAAGTGAGCAAGGTAGCTATGTGTGAGGTTAGGTCTAGGGGAAAAGTGGCCAAAAACCACTAAAACAAAAAGTACAATGGTCAGCAACAAAAAAAAATGGACTATGATGAACCCCATCTGGTGTCGAATGAAAAAACACAGCCCATCCAATGGACAAAATGGCCAACTGGTGCATTGGTGGTTGCTAGTTCATTCTGGCCGAAAACATACACCATGGAACTGTCCCATTCTTGCCAACGAAAATGAGTCACCAATCTGGGAGGGGTAGGAAGAACAAGCCTAACTAGACTACTAATGTACGAAGACCGAGGGGGTGCAAGGAATTGATCCCTGCACCCCGGTTCTATGGTCTCAGTTCAGTGCCAATGGGGTAGTGATCATAAATGGAGTGAAGTTTGTTTGGAATGTTAACAACCAAAATAATGGGATTGCTACCCATCTTCTCCAATATTTTAAAATTTTTAACAGTTGATTAGGGGAAAATTTTAATTTTGAAATAAAAGTTTCCACTAAGTTCAAATGGTAATTTTGCAGTTTTTGGAAAATTTTCATTTCCCTATTACCATGGTACCTTGGGAGCTTTGAAATTTTCAAAAATGTTGAAATTTTTGGAAATGATTTTTCTCAAAGAATTTTTTTTTTGTATAGGAAAATATTGAATGTTCAATAATATTCTATTTATTGAAATGAAAATGTCATAATTAATTAATTAATCAACAAACATTAAATATGTTGCTAAAATACTAATTACAACCTATATATGGAAGGGAAATTCCACATGGCTAAATGTGGCTAACAACATCTTTTTCACTAAGTTATGACGTAACTATGCATACTCAACCTAGAAAAAAAGCTATAAAAAACCAAAAAAACAACCACCCATTACTACAAATCAGCCTAGAAAGCTGCAAGTGCTTAATTGCAATTGGTCATTGCAAGCACAAGAGAATCAAAGACATGATGAATATGAACTTCAAAGTTGATGGATTAGCCTACAAGTTAAGGTTTAAAACAAAAACAAAAAGAGAAGCAACTACTGTTGTTACTGCACAACATATATGTGAGCAATTTCTTCCAAGTTTCTTTCTTTCTTGCTTAACAGCCAATATGGTGGTGTTGTAATTATGCCACTAAGAACTAGTTAAAGCACACCATAGCCCACAAGACTTTGGATGGAACCCAAGCTCAAGAATCCCCAAATGGCTATTTTTGTTGATTGTAAATCCTATCACAATGCCAAAACAAGCTCCCAAATCCTTGGTGAATCCCAAGAAGTTCAGCTAGGCTTGGTTGTAACCCTAATATCTGTTTCTTTTTCGATATCAAACACACATAAGGTGTAGAGTTATATTTTGCACCTCACCATTTCATTGTTCAATAAAATGTATCCAAAACCTTGTGGTAGAACAACCAAAAAATAGTTCAGATTAACGAAAAGAATGGACAATTGATTTTTAGACACCATTAAACCACAATGCACAATAGGCACATACCTTGTTCTTTGAACTCTTTTATCATCAAAATCTTCATGTTCATCCCACATTAGATCTTCAATTTCATTTCAACTCAATGTTAATGCCCTTCCTATTTCCCTTTCATCCTCATCCTCTAAGGCATCATCATTGACATCTTCTTCTTCTTCTACACATTCAAGCCCTTCATTGGTTGGTGGGGATTTGGGGGCTCGATCACCAACAAGAACGCCGACCACTTCATTACCATTAGTCCATGCCTTAGGAGCTTTCAAAAGCTTGTCGAAGATTATATGGCATTTTGGATTGTCTTGCAAAAAAAACTTCTTTTGGTGTTAAGTCTATCTTTTGCAAGAAAGACTTGTTCAACCTCATTCGGAAATACGAAAGGTTGGTCACTCATGCGGCCATCCCCAAAAAATTTAGAGGTGTCGATTGAGTAGAAAAAACAATCTTCGAGTTGAGCAATGTTGCGGAACCATTGCACCTTTAATAGTAAGGTCTTGAAGCTTCTAAAATCCACCTCCAAAATCTCCTCAATTATTCCAATGTAATCAACCTCTAAGCCATCAAACTCTTCTTTATACCAACAAAAATGCAAGAATCACAAGTGGTTCGCCATTCACCAACATGACACGCTCGAAAATGCCACCCATATGACCACATTACAGTGTAGCTTTGTGCAACAAAGTTGCATCCAACTACAATGTCACAAGTCCACATAAGAGTGTAAGAAAATATAAAACTTAGATATTAATCTAATCAAAACCTCATACTTTGAGTTAAGATTGAAACAACCCATAAATGCCAGTTTTTTCAAGAAAGAATTCAACAATAGTTGCTCCCCTTACATTGCTTCAAATGATGCCTTTATTATTACTGTCCTTACTAACATTAATACTACTACAATTATTCCCCCTACCATTGCCCTTGTCTTGCAACTGGATCAAATGAACTAAAGACCACTAGGTCATATTTTTGAATTTCTTTTTGGTCTCGCATGTCTTACATATCAATAGTTATGTTAATGTAGTACCTGCAATGTCATATTATTTTTCAGACACACATCCCCCACTTTCTTTTCTTGTAACAACTTTTTAGTGAATCCATGCAACACGATCTTTCAGCTTTTTAGGATGTTGTCCCCGGGATGATTTTCTAACCTTGTTCCACAATTCAACAACATGTAGGTATAATTGATTTTGCCTTTCATACTCTTCAATCCATTTTGTCATCAACACAAATTGTTGGATAACATAGTTGTTGACTTGTTTGTAGGTTATGTCTTCATAACCATCTTGAAATAGTCGCCTTCTCCCCTTGCCGACAACTACCTCCGTTGGTTAAAACCAAACATACACATCAACAACAAATTTAACAAGGTGCTTCAAAACTAAAATGAAAGTTCCGTTATAACCACTTACATATAGAACAAAAAATAGTTTTAATGACAAAACACAACATTCTAAAGTCATCCAAAACATCAAAAATGATGCAACATATCTAGGTAAAAAGAGGAAGAAAACACAATAAATGTAATGTCAAAAAGCAATAGTCCAAACCTGGTTTCCATTCATCTTCTTCCTCTTTCCACACCCAAGGAACATACTTGTCCATGTCACCAATAATGTTGTGGCAAACTCCCATAGCCTCCTGCACAAGAGAACCTTCACCCATACACCCCTCTAGTCGGGAGTTTTGTCTCACAAACCCCTTCAAGGTCTTTAGATATTGTTTAATGGGGAACATCCAACAATATGAGACGGGGCCTCCTATGGCCACCTCCTCAACTAAATGAAAGATGAAATGGATTTGACTATCAAAAAAAGACGTTGGAAGTTGCATTTCCAAAAGACTCATCACTATGGCAAACTCTATCCTCATGAGATCCAAATCTCTAATGCCACATTTTTGGAGCAAACCCAATGAAAAAGTCTAGCCAATCTAAACATAGCTTGACTAACCCCTTTTGTTACAAATCCACATATAGCAATGGGAAGCATAAAACGAATTAAATTACTGTAATCATGTGATTTGAGGCTTGAGAATTTGTCCTTCTGACTTAAACTATTCTTTAAAGTTGCCCCAAACCCAGTAGGTGTTCTTAGGGACTGCATTGTATGGAAAAATACATTATGATCTACCTTAGGCATGACATAGGGAGCAACTCCATGTTCTCTTGATTGCCACAACATATGCTTGGTGTTTGATAGCTCCAAGTCATTCCTTTCGAAATGTGTATCTTTGGCTCCTTATAGATGGAGGAGAAAAGAATGGCACACATTTTTCATTATGTGCATCGGATCAAGCAAATGCTAGATGGGTAACTCTTTCTAGTATTCAAGCTATGAGTTCAAGGTTGATAACCTATTCATTCCTAGAGTATGCAAATTGTCAGCGGTTGTGACCCACAAATTCATCCAATCATATGTTGTGCATCTTCAACAAGGTGGCCTTCTTTCCACTGTGTTGTCAAAGTACATCCTCAAGGAGGTTCAAAATGGATGGTCAGATGGCAACTCTTGTCTATAATGACCATAGATCATCTTTCCCAATGTTGTTGACCATCGGGCATCGAGTTGCTCCATGCACCATGGGCAAGCATGATGCCCTTTAGTTTTCAAACCTGAAAAAACCATCAACATTAATTAATTTAGAACATTCAAACCTTGTAATAACCTAATAAAATTCTACTTACAATTTGTAGTAATGGGTTGGTAATGGGCTGGTACAATGTATCCTTAACAAGATACATCTTATTTTACTTTCTTGATCAATAGTAATAGTTAAATAATCGTTACAACATTGCAAAGGTAATGATAATAAAACTCTCATTTTAAAAATTCAACCCTAAGACTATTGCAAGCAATTCAAATTAAAACACTAGCAATAGCAATAGCTAGTGTTCATAGACTTGCGATCTCTTGAAGAAAAAGGCTTGTCCTCCTCCAAACCATTGTTTAGTATTAGTAAGGAGCTGCAACACTTAGTTTCTCAAAGCACTAATTATTTTTTATTCTACCTTGTTGTCGAACAACAACATTCAAATATATCCGCTCCCTTGCCCTTGCCTTCACATTCAACATTCAACTATGTAATGACATTCTATTGACAATAAGCAAGACATGACTTTTTAACATTTCTAACCATTGTTTGGACTTCTTGAGTAATAATTAATCCTTGCAACAATGCAAAAGCAAATGCATTAGGTAATGACATTCTATTGACAACAAGACATTTTGAATTCTCAGCATTTGCAGCCACTTTGTATTGAAGGATTTGTCTCAATAACACTCTCATAGGTTTTTTTACTTTTTGTATCTAAAAAGATATAGTTTACAAAAATGGGTTGGTACAAATGCATTTTGTATAAAAAACTCAAAAAGTACATGATGAAAAGATACTTGACATGACCCCAAGCCCAAGGTAGTCATGAAGTGTCCATAATAAAATATCATTCATAATCAATAATTGGTTAGTTATAGGTTTTGAAACATCAATCACTAGAACTCCTTGTGTCCATAAAAGTTGCAACTCATCGATGAGTGGTTGTAAATAGATATCCATATTATGAACCTGCCTTCTCTAGGGGATGATAAGTGCGAGCCACATAAATGCATTGTTAAATGAGGTGGTAAGTTGTAATTTAGCACCACAACTGGCCACATTGAATATTTTGATTATTGTAAAAAATATGGGTTGATTCCATTTGTTGCTAGACCTAGCCTCAAATGCCTAGGCTCCTCTTTAAATTGTGTCCATTGATCTTCCACAATTTGCTAGGTTTTTGAATCAACAAGACCTTTCTTCACTCCATCCTCACTCTTGTTTGCAACATGCCAATCCATCAACATGGCTTTGCTCTTTCTCAGGAAAAGTTGTTTGATCCGTGGTATAATAGGCATGTAGCGCATCATCTGACACAAACACCAGAAATTGCACAAAGTTTAGTGGCTTAAAGCTGGAGTTTGCCAAAATGGAGAAGACTTCAAGGAATTGCAACATACAAATTGTTTAGCTTGATAGAAGAAATAGAACTATGAGACTAGATTAACACCAAATTCCAAGCTTTGATGCCTAGATAATTTATGTTTACCTTTTGGGGTGTGCTAGCTCCTTGAAAATCTTGCCTATATCGAAGCTCCCCACACTTGGGACAATGCACCAATTTTTTTGCCTCACCCCTAAACAAAACACAATTGTTCTTGCAGGAGTGGATGAACTCACACGACAACCCAACAATTATCCAAAAAAAAAAAATTGCATTTTTGTGGGATTCAAGGAGGGTGTTTCCAAGAGGTAACATCTTATCCTTTAATAATCTGCACACAAAGAAGCCTAGTCATGTAAATAAGGAGTTAAAAGGCATCTTCAATAAGAATGATGCAACTTTGGTCCATAGATTTCAACTTGTCACTCACTTGAGTAGAGCATCAATGCTTCTGTCACTCCAACCATATTTGGCTTGCAAATTGAGTAGCAAAAGTAGTGTTGATAGGGTGCTGACATCACTGCCGTCGTACAACTTTGTTTGTGCCAATCTTTGAATTAGATTATCTTCATCATTCCCTTGTGGCAAATGAAAGAAATATTCAATCACCTCTGCATACTCTTCTTTTTCCTTGTGTGTATCATCATTTATGTCATTAGTGCTAGTGTCTATTGTGGGTGAAACACCCTCACAAGGTGATGGTGGACTATCATGGCTTGCAAGTGTATCTTGCAAAGAACCCTACATTATAAACCTATCCAAGCTTAGAACATTGCCATTTCTCAACTTTGCACACAATCAAATTTCATTGCTTCATTTAAAACAAATGTTAGATAAAACTTACATCATCATCTACAATTGATAGTCCCCATTTGATCATGTGGTTGTGGATGATACTTTCATTACGAAGATGTAGCCCTTTACAGTGTGCACAAGGACATAAGGCTCTTCTTTGTGGCTTTCATTTAGCTCTATGTTATTGCCCTTCATGGCCTGAACTCTCTTGGATTCCATAGTTGCAAAGTTGAAGCCTTGCTCATAAAACATCAATTCCAGCCACAACATAACAGAAATGACACAATGAGTGAGGTTATACCTTGTGAAGGTCACTCATGAAATACTACGCAATCACCTTCATTAGGAATAGCGGTGGTTGCATTACCATTACTCCCCATGGCTAAGTAGAATTACCCAGAATTAGGAATGATTATCTTCATAGAAAGAGAGAGGGGAATTAGAAATAAAATTCTTCACGATGATAAACAAAGAGAAACAAACCCAAGTGTTTCTTTTGCAATTTTGTGAAGAATTACTCAAGTGGTAATCATCTATATATGAAGAATGTCATAGAAAATCAATTTCTCAGAACATTAGTTATGACAATAAAAGAAAATTATTATTAACTCATGTTTATATACTTCTTACTAAACTGCATATTAGTATCAACAGAGACTAGTACAACATACCACACAAAAACTGGTGAAACGAAGGGTCAAATTTTCCTTCCATATATCCTCTTAAGCCAAAATGTCATTTTCCCATGTCCAAGACTTGATGTGTTACAAATCTAAAGCAAAATGGCAAAGGACAATTGCCCATAATTAGTAATTAGTATAGGGTTTTCACTTGTGCTACTGGCTTGACTTGACTTTAGACGTATCTTCACTCATTTAAGGAGTGGGGTTAGAGTGGCAAAGGAAAACTGCCCATAATTAATAATTAGTATAAGGTTCTTGTTTGTGTTATTGGCTTGATTTGACTTTAGACATATCCTCACTGATTTGAAAACTGAGGTTGGAGCACTTGCTTCACAAAACAAACAAATTAACCAAAAGTAAGAAGGAAAATAAACATGCATTTGAGCATCCATTGTTTGGCAGTTTATGCCAAAATCATAAATCCATAAAATACATTGAAAGGAGACTTCCTCCTTCCACAAAAATCAAGCAAACCACTACAATGTTAAAAGGTTGTAGGGAAGGGACTACCTTTACTAACACTTCCCCAATAATAGTAAATTGAAAATGAAGTGTCTAGACTTTAATGCTTTACCTCTAGAAGTTTTCCATATGCTTTGAGTTCATTGTACCTTGAGAAACAAACACAATTCAAAATAGCAAAGAGTTAGACCAAAAGGTTCAGCAAATGGAAACCCAATATAGGAAACCCACACAACATCAGCCCTCCACCATTGCTTTCCAGGTGTTTGTGGATGGATTCCATGCTTAGAAACTATACATTTAGTTGTAGTTACATTTGTGCATGTCTACTTTTAAAATACAACATGCATTTATACATGTAGCAAGTTAGGGTTTAGGTTGAGGGTGCAAATATGAAACCCTAAAACATAAACCCTAACTTACAAAAGATAAACCTAGAATATAAACATCAAATAATGTAAAGCTTATTGGAGAAGATTGAGCAAGAAGACTTACTAGAGAAGTTTAAAGAACATGAGAGCATTGGAAGGTCTGAGATTGGTACATAAAAAACTGAGTAGAGGTCAAGTTTTTTCATACTAAAATGGTCATTTGAAGCTATCGACATCCAACTGCTGCCATCCCTCATATCCAAGTTTTGCCAAAGTCACACACAACCTTGTTCCATTCAATGAGAAAAGATGATTTTGTTTGTTGTTATAACCTTCATTCACACTACAATGGGAAATTCAACAAATAAATGTAAAGCAAAATTCTAGCATTGAGTTATGATTGCTAAGTATCAAACCTTGAATAGACACCTTGATCTCTCAACAATCTTTTCTCTTCCTTTACATAACACTTGCCCCTGTTACTTTGGCTCATACCCCTTTTCCATTTTTCTTGCTACTAGCCTTTATCATTCCTGTTTTTGTGTATTTTACTGCTGGTTCAGGCATCTGTGCCATTCCAAGGATTAACAAAGGAGAGGGACGTGCTATAGTTGTGAACCTCCAAAGACCCACACTTACACCACACAAATTGCAATCCAACACAACTAATGCAAGGTCAAAAGCAACAAAATGGAGTATTTTCACTTGGTTGTGTCCACAAACCTGTTGTGGCTTGCCTCAGCTATGTATCATGACAATTGGGCCTGGTTCATGGGATATCCTTGTATTTTTTGTGATAGTGCATCCATTATCATTTGTGGATGGCACTACAGATCTTCCCCATAGTCAACAATGTAGGGTAGGAACTGTGGGTCCTAGCCACAAATTATTATTGCATGTTACACTTGCCATGTCAAAGAAAATGAAAAAAAGAAGTTGTTGAAGGATCACTTTATTCCCCTTTCCAAAAGATGAAACTGAATACCACAAACTTCATTACCTAATAGAATGCCTTATGGTTCCTATTAAGCAACCCCTATTCCCTTGTACTGGAACTGGGGTCGTGTTGAATAAGATGCATGGGTATTGAATTAGTTGGTTGGGACAGCAATTGATTAACGTGAGAACCATGATTGAGCATCTAATTAATGGTAAACTCCAATATCACTAGGATAGCAAATAGTTACAGCAGTGTTTCACATCGGTTAATGTAGGCACTTAGCATAGTTGAAAGGGGTGCAAGTGGTAATTGTGCCAATGCGTCTGGACATGAGTTGTTCTTCCATGCACACAACACCTTGTGAGTAATATGTAGCTGCTCAGTAAACACTTGTGCTGCACTTTCCACTTTTGCATTCACGTTGCTCCTCCACTCTTTCTCACATGAGGTCGCAACACGGTTTCCTACTTTGACTCTTCAACTCCATTCACCCTTGTCATTTCCAACGCAACAACACCAAATGAAGCACCATCCTCCTTTGGTGGTCCTAAAAAATAAACCAACAATGATAATTCGCTTTCTATTGTCAAGTAAAGAGGCGAAGCAAGCACGTTGAAACTACTCCTATTACTACTGCTACATTGGAGTTTAAATTTTCGATAATTCAAAATGAAGTTCTACAATTCAAATTTTTTTGAAAAATCTAAAAATAGGGATGCAATAGGTGCAATACACTTTCTTGGCACATCGTAAAACTTGATAGGGTAAGGAAAAGCACGGTTAGGAAAACATGTTAGGGTAAAGAGAAAAAAAACAAAAAGGCGGGCCCATCATCAAATGTCTACATGTTAGGGTATAATGTTTTCTTAACATGATACCCTAACATGTAGACATTTGATGATGGGCCTGCCTTTCTACTTTTCTTTCTTACGTTACGAGCATTCTATGCTTTTGTCATTTTCTTTTATTGTCATTGCAGAAAGTGGTGATGGGATATGACCACAACAGCCACGAGCAAGTGAAGGATGAAAGTGTTGTTGCAAAAGCTTGGCCATGGAGCATGTATCTAGATCTCTAGAAAATTAGCAAACCTCCCCCCCCCACATAACCCAGTGAATGCTTTATGTGTTTTTTCTCCAACCAAACAAAAGGAAGCACAAAAGAAGATAAAGACTCATGAAACAAATGCTTTCAGACTATCCTTTTGTGGAAAAGCTTGTTCTTCTTTAACTTAAGCATAATATTATTTTGGTTGATAGATTCTCAGAACTATTTGTGACCTGAACAACATCTGTCACATGCAGGTACAAAGTTCCAAGTTCTGATTCCTTGAAGTAGTTGCTCCTAAACATGGTCTAATTCCTAGTTGTTTGTTTTTACTTTACATCACATGTGTGTTACAAAGTTTTGGTCTAAAGCGATTGCTGAATGTTGTTTTGTTTTTATGTTTATTTGTGTCAACATGTTTTTTTTTTTCTTTTGACAGATGCAATCTGATTTAGAATATCCTAATGGTGATTATGATGCAATCACCATTAGGAAACATGATTACAAAACACAAGAACCCAAGTAGTTCCTTAACGACACCATCCTCGATTTTTATTTGAAATAATACATATCCAAAGACTTTATTCTACTTTATTTAAAGCTTAGAAAACATTGAACCTCTACTCTTTTTTATTCAAATGTTAGAAAATAATGAATCATGTTATTCCAAGTACTTGCAAAGACAACATTCCGATTCATGATTTTACATCTTCAACTATTTTTTCTACTCCAAACTCGTTCAATGCAAGGAATATAATGCAAATTTTGTAACTTTGCAAAAATGGAATCATGGTGTGGATCTACTTTTCATAAATTACATCATGATTTCAATCAATCACAACAAACATTGGAACGTGGTCATCATCCCACCTCTCGAGAGTCTAGGGTAGGATGACAAGATGTAGACATCATGCATTCTACACCTAGATTCCTTGGAGGGTGGTCACAATCAAGTAGAATGCCATATTCAAACATGTCTGTGGAAGGTTTGGATTCGGAAAGCTTGTGCAAGCTTGCATGAATCACATGAGATGAAGTTAGCAATTTAATATATGTGGTACATTGTTGCAAAGGTTTGATTTTTTTTTTGCTCCAAGGTTTCTTAAAAAAAAAGAATCAACAATTTTTCCTAACCAGATATTTTGCTTTGTGATTTTGTAGGTTCTTCAATAGCAAAGTCATTATGATTGTGGCATGTACTTGTTCCATTATGTGGAGTTGTTCGTCAGGGATGCCCCAATCCACTTCACCTTCACCACAAGCTAAGGCTTCTTTTATTGTGTATGTATTCCCTTTTAGTTTTGTTAGTTTTGGACATTGTTCAAAATTGTTTATAACTTTTGTTTTGTTGTGTGCAGTTGACTCGATCTTGGTTCACCATTGCTGACATTTCTGGAAAGAGGAAAGCAATCCAAAAATTACTTCTGAGCCTTCAGCGTGCTACTGAATTGGTAGGTTTTAAAGTTTTTATAAGAAAATGTATTATCAAATTTAACGTTTGTTTATTTTTCTCTTGTGTTTGGGGGGTGCTAAGTTTTTACATTCTTCAAAAAACTTGCAAATTCGATTTTGGTTTTGTTTCTAGAAGGATAACATGTACAACATTCCTTTCTGTAGTCTCTTAAAGAAAGAGAAAAATAGGCACACACATTTAAGTACTTTATGCCCACCATGACGCATTTTATCACAATCATGAGGATGGGAAACACCAAACTTCTCCAATCAGGTTGAAGTTGCTATAAGACCATGAACAAAGGCATTGGCTACTTCTTTTTAGTCTTATAGTGGGTTTGCTTCCATTATGCAAAAATGCTTGTTCAATTATTTTATGTGAATTGCCTTGAATTCTTTGGAATTTATCAAGATCTTAAAAATTAGGTGTGTTTTGGTTGTTCCAATATTGTTCATAGGAAACCCCAAATAAGGAAAAAGTGCAGGTGGTGATAAAAGGTGCAAGATTAGCAACAACAATAATACTTACAATGAATGCGAAGCTGGTAGCAACAATAGTACTTGCAATGAAGGTGGAGGTAGCAGCACTTGTAGTGAAGGCAAAAGAGGTAGTAACAGCAACACTTGCCACAAAGGTTGAGGTTGTAGAAAAAAAACGAAAGGTGAAGCTACCAAAGTTGAAAATGAGTGTTGACTGCCATGGATTGTTTAGTGGTGACCTTCAAAAATCCTTTGATGCAAGGGTAAGTTTATTATGTCGAGTTTACTTAGATGATTGTCATGTCAAATGGTCGGTGCAAAAAAAGTCCAAGGCAACAATGACCATCATCGAAAGGTTGTTGCATGATTTCAGAAGGAATTAGAATGTTGATGCTGTCCTTTAGTGCATTGGGAATGTGCAGCGCCAATGATGTAAAAGTTTATTAAAAGCTACAAAGGAAAATGGAGAGCACCCGGACTTGTGCTCCAAGGCAAGTTGGGCGTTCTTCAAAGGTAATTTCAATTGATAGTTTTACTATTTAAAAAATATTTCATGTTTAGAATTAGGATTAGGATTGAATTTAGGACATATTGATGTAATTGTTGTGTTTTGTTTCTCTTGCAGTGGAAGTCACAAAGAACAAAAGAAACCCTCTATGGCATGACCAAAAGTGACATGTTGTCAAAGCACGCCCGACTATCACCGACAACCTTGGTAGTGGTGGCAAACTTTCCTTTTGGAAAAAAAATGTAAAGTTTATTTCTTTTTTCTTTGACATTTTTAACTTTATATTTACATTATGCTTTGATTGTAATTATGTATTTGCATTATTGTAGATAGATCTTTATAATCAGGAGCCATCTGCTACGAAATTGAAGAAAGCCCACGACATTGGCACAAAAGCCTTCTTTCTGACTTTTGATGGACCCACATTGAGTGCCCATGTAGAGGATAACAATGTTACAAAATGGGCAACAAAGTTGGAGGTTTAATTTAATCTTACCTACTAAATTGCGATAAATTTTACTGATTTAGTCTTTTCTAAAGACATTACAATAGATGTTAACACCATGTATTTGTTTTGCAGAGTATACACGTATTTCAACCTCCCTCATATTTAAAAAACTACAATAAAAAAAAAAGTCATGTCACAATGACTTTATATTACATTCTATTGATTCTTGTGGGGACAAGACATTTTCTGTAATCAAATAACTTGATGGATAGATTTGTAATCTCTAATGAAGTGGTCCAAAGGATCAGGCACTGGTGAATGTGGGAGTTGAATTACTGAGATCAGTGCCAAAAACCTTAATAAAATAGAAACAAATACATAATACATAAAGGTGTTGAAAACCTGAAAGTTGTAGCATCACCTGATGGTTACTGAAAATGCAATTAAAGTTTGGACTGATTTTGAATTCTTGGGTGATTTTAATTTTAAGATTTTTGATTGAGCAATTTTTGCATTAAATGTGCAAGAGTTTCTGTATAAAATCAATTTCAAACCCATTGAGTAGCACCAAGCTGGTCTTAAAAAGGTAAGTCAGACCCATCCTCCATCCATTCTCTCTAATTGATCCCTAGATGTCATGAATTATGCTAAATCTGAAATTTTCTCGGGGTTATAAGAATCTGGGTGCTTTGTGATTAAGGTTTCTACATGGTAATGGTTTGCACAATTGTTTTTGCAGCTGAGGCATCTCACCAAGAACCAAATGTTGATGTTTTCTATAGTGAGATAGTGATGTACTAGTTGGTGTAGGAGGCCCTTGCAGACAATTATGTCTTCAGCTTGTGGGTGGTTCCATGATGAGCTTCTCTATGTAAAACATTAGCAATTAAACATGTCAGATTCAAGTTGTGCAACTGTGTGCAAATGATCAGTAACTTTTTCCATTCACATATTCTATGTGTTTTGGTGTGGATAGATCTAGAAACTCTGGGTGTTGCAGAAGGAGTAGATGGTGTTGTTGTTGAAACTAGAATTGCAAATGCAATATTGCAGGTGTGAATGCTCATGCTTCAATTCATGATTCTCCACTTCATGTCTTTTAGGTTTTTGGGATCATGAGATGATGATTTGTATATGTGTTCTGTGTATTCAATTACAAGATTGAGAGCGAGCCAGTTGTTGTGAGGCGGATTTAGACAAAACTGTTGTTGGGACCAAACTATTAGGGTGCACTAATGGTAAATTTAGTACATACAATAAAATATAGCTCTATTGATGTACAATATTGTAAAGCTTAGTCTTATTAGGGTGGATTTGTATGTGAGCATTTGGCCTTGTTGGTTGCTTGGTGAGTAGAGGACATTTGTCAATGTTGGTGATCACCAAGGCATTGATGTGATTTTTTTGTTAAATAAGGTGAAAAAAGTTTGGAAACAAAGTTTAATGTTTTTTGTTAAATAATGTGGAAAACTTGAAGGAAAATAGTGGGATACTTGTTGTTAACAATGAAAAAAAATGGGTTACTTTCTGTTAAATAACATGAGAAACATTTGAGAAAAGTGAGATATCTTTTGTTAATAACTTTGAAAATTTGAGAAAAATAAGTGCGATGCTTTTTGTTAAATAATGTGGAAAACTTGAAAGAAAATAGTGGGATACTCTTTGTTGATAATGAAAAAAATGTGGGGATACTTTCAGTTAAATAACTTGAAAAACTTGAGGGAAAATGTTGGAGTTTTTTTGTTGATAACTCAAAGAACTTGAGGGAAAAAAGTGGGATACATTGAGCCAAGAGTGGTTTAGCCTACTTGTCATTTGTGTGAAAAAGTTGAAAAAAAAGTTGAGAAAATGAGTGGAATAGGTTGGGTTTAACATCTATGTCATAATTGTGGAAAAAGTGAGAGTAAAAGGGGGATAATATGAGCATAGTGTGGTTTAACCTCCATGTTACAAATGTGGAAATTTCATAAAAACATGTGGGATGGTGTTGAGGCAAAAATGTGGATATGAGTCAATATTTCCATAGAGTTTATCATGCTTCTATAACCCACACTTTTGCCACACCTTTAACCCATAATTTTCCCATGTCTTGCTACAGATTTGTCACATACAGTCCATGATATGAATCATCAAAAGTGTGGCAACAATGAGGAAAATCTATGAGAAAAATGTGAAAAACTACTCCAAATGTTGTAGTGTGTGCATTTCAATCTTGGTCTGTGCGCTAGTTTTAAACATACCAGCCTTGTAATGGTTTTGGTGTTAAGACTCATTTTTGGCTGGCTTGAAGTATGTATGCACCTGGTATTGAAACTGGAATAAAAACTGGTACAAGACTGATATTACCTCAGGTCCTTATTCCCTACTTGGCCAGTAAAATGGTGCAATGCTCGTAGTGCCTGAGGTCACATGAGCATGTTGGGATCCTTTCCAATTACCAATGTTAATACTACCTAGTGTTGCTACATTCCCAAGTTGCGTTGGAGAGTTATGCAGCTTTAAGTGTATATTGCTAAGAGCATCTAGACCCACACCCCCTATTTGGGCCTATATAAGTGAATACCACATCCAAGGTACAACCTGAATGATTTCTCCATCCCCACAAATGAACATGAAAAAGTGGACAGTGTAAAGTAGTAAACCACTTAAATATCATCACCTGAGGCAATGAAAATAGTCATTTACAGGCCCTCGTGGAAGGCACTGTATCGTGATTATTTTACCTGCCCAAGACAGGTTTCATAATACTCAATTCGATTACTTTCTAAATGCAGTAGAGTCATGGGTAAAGTCACCCTGTGTCTTCACCCTGTCTTTGGGCCTGCTTTCACCCCCTATCCCCTCTTTCAGTGATATCCACAAAGTGATGAAACTTTGTTACATCTCAGTACGCACAAAGTTCGAGAGTAGTTATAGTAGTTGTACAAGTAAGAGCAGTGAAAATATATGTAGCAGCAGTGGAGGTGTGCAGGAAAAAGGAAAGACAGGATGAAATTCAGTTTACCAGCAAAATTGGTGGAAAAACTAGTTCAGGTCCCAGTTAGTTCATTTTGTAAAATTTTCATTCTGAATTATGCTTTTGATTCCTTATTATCCCAAAACTGACTGTTCTCGGCCTCTAATCACATGACTTTTTAATTCCTTATTATGCCAAAACTGACTGTTCTCACCCCCTAATCACATGACTTTATGAGTAACTCTAGTGTATAGGGCATTTTCCTGCTGTGGATAGAGTCAGTATATCTAAGGTTGGGGTTTGGTACGTTTCAATGTTGGGAGGGTACCAGCTTTGGCAGGTAACAACTGCCAGTTTCGGGTTTCAGTGAGGAAGAATCAAACCAAAACCAGATTTTATAGTTTTTAAGAACTGGACCCAGAACTGGGGTCCCTGTTCTATTTACATGCGAAAATGGAACCAAAACCGAGATACACGTTTTTGAAAACTAAATTGATGGGAACGAAGGTCAACTGGCAGGTAACTGCCAAATTCGAAATCGATTAGTACGAACCAGACCAAAATCCAGAACCACATCAGATTTTTAGAACCAGAATTGTATTTTGAAAAACCAAACCTGGAACTTGATTCTCTATTTATGGTTGGAACTTGACCTAGAAACAAACAGTTCTAATTTGCTTTTTAGAACTGAAACCAGAGGTTCTTCAGAAACTTAAGGAACCAGCCAACACTGGTAATTTCCAGTCTTTGCCAGTTACTGACAAAACACTCACTTATCAATAAATAGGTACCCCCAGGCCAAAAATGGTGACGAACAGTTTTGGAAATAGAAATTTCATGTAGCCAATATGAAGGTTCAGCATGCACTCAAAGTGCCTTGATTTTTTTCCTTTTAAGTTTTGGGCGGGGGTTGGGGGGGGGGATTTATTTCATTTTCCCTTTGTTCCCAACATGTTGCCTTCAAGTTCCCAATGCGTTCCTGTCAGGTTCCCCAAGGGTGTTCCCAATAGCACCTCGATTTAATCCCATATGTTTTGCCCAAAAGTCCTCCCCTTCTCACCTATGTAGCTGGGCCAAAGGGGGAGGAACTTCATGTTTCCATAGACTCTTCTATTTTGGGGAGCCTCCATAGTTTCAACTTTTTTTTGCAATGCACCAATCAAATTGGCTGATTGCAAAAAAAAAGAAAAAGAGTTGAACTTGTGAGGCACCCCCAACTAGTCAATATGAAACAGAATAAGTGCCCCCAGTTTATTGGTTATTAAATACCTACCTAGCAATTATTATTATTTAAAAAACCGGGTAGAGAACTTAAGCAGCCTAATATCCAAAGAATTCTTCTAGTATCCAAATAATTGGCAAGATCCCTATGGGCCATTATTGAATTTTCAAACTTTAGTAACCTACTTGTATCATTGGAAGTTTATCTAGGTAGGTTATCAATCTTATTTACTCTAAACCGGTTAATGATGCATGTGATACACGATGTTTGACAAGGTCTACTAGGGGAGGGTGGCGGGGGCGGGGGGGCAGACGAGGGGATTCACTCAAGTAGGCTAGGAGAACTTGGAGAAGGCAAGACTAAGTGTTTGAACACGTCAAGGTGTGCCCTCACAGCCCCACAATCAAAGAGGGAGTAATATTGACAAGAGTGAACCACCAACTCTGAGGGGTGGATGGTGGGTGGCCAAATACATTTTTCCTTTAGATTTCAGTTCTTTAGCTGATCACAATGGTTAGCTTAATCGTTGTGTTGCTAACCTTGTTCTTGAAAATAAGGCCACAAACAAAAGAAAAGAGAAAAATAAGTAAATAAATAAAAGTTGAAGCCTACCTTACCTCGGCAATATAACATTGTGGTTCTCAAGGTGGGTATATGAGAACCAACCCTCATGCATAACATGTAATTATTACCAAAAAAGAACTTGGTAGTTGAGGTATTACTTTGACAATGAAATTGATAACAGGTGGGTTGATATTGATACCTTGTGTGATCCAAATGGTTAAAAATAAAAAATAACCTAACTGTCAGTTATTAAAAAAGTAATACCCATTCAAAACTGGTAATTTCCTCTTCAAGGTTTGTTGCAATAGCATGGGTATTGGGTTACTGAGGGGGGAGGTGGCCCATGGTTTCTTATAAGGATTTTGTGATATAGTCAAAGTGGTGATCATCTAGAAAATAATTTAGCCATATTTGATTATATACTAGATATGAAAGTATAAAAAAAAACAGAATCTTTCTATATTCTCGGTTACTTACAGAACTTATCATCAAAATCTGGCAATTTGGGAAATGTTTTTTCAAAATCTCGGGAATTTGTGCCATTTTTTCCATGAAAAATCCTTTGAATGAGTTGAAATCATTTTTTTAGGTCGAAATTTGGTGAAAATTTGCCAATAAAAAGGAAATGTCACAACCCTTGACATTTAGGGCCACTTTAGATAAGGGTTTAGGGACCAAAAGCCTACGGACCAAATTGAGCCTTGAATTAGACTCTCCTTCACATTAAAAAAAAGCACTTTTTCCTACAATACAATGAGTGTGTTTAAAGGCCTGGGGTCCAATTTGAGGGTCTGATATAAAAAATGTATGATTTACATGGGAGAGGATTAGGTTAACCTTTCGTTTTTTTCTTTTTTTCATGATTTTTTAAACTTTTTATTTTCTTCTTCTTTTCAGCTTTTTCATCTTTGTGTTTCACCACAATCATCTTTTTCTTTGGTGCTTTGTTGTTTGAAACAATAAGCAATTTGGGGATCTTTTGTAAATCTAAAGTTTTTTCCACTTGTGAAAATTGATGCTTCAATTTTGTGATTCAACTTCATTTCGTGCACTTGAACAAGCTAAAAATGCACTCCTTTTAGCAACCACCTTGTGAGGATCCACAAAATCAAACATGCGAACTTTAGAATTGATAAAAAATGAAGGAGTTGATGTGTTCTCAACAATGTCCTCAATCCATAGCATGTCTTTCATTTTCACAAAAATTGAACAACAAGGGTACAAATTTTTTTAAAAAAAACAAAAAAATAATCAACCTTGGACCTTGGCTTACACTTTGGTTCTCCAAACCATGAGCTCTCCCTTAAGCTCTTTTTTTTTTTTCCCGACCAATTGGTTTTCCCTCCAAAACAATGCCATGTAAGCTAAATCACTATTTGATTTGTCTTGGTCTTGGACCATTGTTTGAAGGCCTTGATACCAATTAAAAACTCTTGATCAATAAGAATGCTCGATTTCATTGGACCCTTCTCCTTGGACCCTTGTCTATAGTGGCCCTTATTTTATTTTGAATCACAACAGCAGCCCCAGCAGACACAACCTGACAAACCATCGGCACCCCGAAGTCAAACTCATTGACAGAGGGCCAGCAGGAGTTTCACCTGCACACCACCGGGTTTGAACCCAGGACTTTTTTGATTGAGGTCCCAGGGTCCCAGAATGGACATACCAGTGAGCCATCACCCCTGGGGTCATTGACATTCTGGCCCTTTGCCTTGTCCTACTCTTCTCTTTACTTTTTGATATGTTGGTACCATTAATTTTCCAATTCCTCTTTTTCAGTTCTAGACTCCACACACACACACACCCCAACGTTATTAGAGAGAGCACATGCCTACACACAAGTTTGGTAGGCGTTCTTGCAGTGTGTTCTAACTTCTTATGTTGCCCAACACCAGCTTGCAGACTTGTAGATCTCATTGAAGATTGACAAGTAGGAAAACAGCTTTTTCCTTGGAAGAATGAGGCAGTTTGCCATTGAGAAATAATGGTAATTGCCAAGTGGAGCTCAATATAGCAATAAGTCAGTGGCATTACACAGCGCAATATCCTTTCCTAAGGTCATCTTCCACATTGACAAAATGAATTTATTTTCTAAAAGAAAGTTTTTTTTTTTTTTGAAGAGTTTGAATTATTATAATTTTTCATGATCTACCATCATTTCACTATGAGAATGTCATATGAACTATTTATTTATTTATTTATACCATAGCCTGGCATAATTCATAATTCTCAATATGTCAGCAACAGGGTTTTTTTTTCCCCCCTCAATTTTGTGATGTAGCCACACTGGAGATCCTCCACAAGAGGAATTAGCCAAATTTGGCTATAGGTCAGAGAGGAAAGTAGAAAATTTTAATAGTCTTGCTATGTTTTGTCCACCCACTGGGACATATTGTCTAAATATGGCGACTTTTTACCAAAAACCTCAAAATCTGGAAACTTTGGCACATGTTTTCTAGCAAAAATTCTTTGCATGAGTTGCACAGGAAATTTTTTTTGTGGCTGCAGTGCGAAAATTCTCCCATAAGAGAAAATACCATTCATTATCTTATTTGCACAAAAACTTGTTTCAATAGAGATATACGTAAAGCCAGGAAAAGACAGCACCAGCACCCTGAGTTTGGTCATATACAGGGTGAGATTAAAAAAAAACCTGCAAAAAAATACATTTGCATTCAAGGGAGAGGTGAAACTCAGATAACCATCAATTTTGATGGTTATCTGAGTTTCACCCTGTCTTTCTTTTTTCCTGAGCGCCTCCACTGCTGCGACATAGATTTTCACTGCTGCTACCTGTACAGCTACTATAATTTCTCTCGAACCTTGTGCATTAAATGCTGAGGTTCAGCATTTCGTACTGAGTTTCAGTATTTCATACTGAGATTTAATAAAACTTCCTTAGTTTATGGATACTACTAAAAGAGGGGTTAGGGGGGTGAAAGGAGGGTGAAGACAGGGTGAGTTTGCGGATATCTCTAATATTTAAAATATAATTATTCAATGATGAAACTTAATGTGGGGTAAGGTAGTAGAACCCCCTTGCCTGAGCTCAAAGGTCACCACAGAGCCTTGCAGTTGGCCTTACTTCTGGGTCCCACCATACAAGTTGATACCAGTGTGTGGTGGGTATTTGTTTTATTAGTCAAGTTTGGGGATTTGAAAATAAAAAATTCAAATAGTTGTGTGGGTCCAGTTCTTTTATTTTTGGGAGATTTAAAGAAACTCAAAGAGGGGTCATTATGAGGTGGGGGCGAAAGTTAGGATATGTGATTAACTGGGTATGAGGCTCAATTCTTTAACAGAAATTCAAACATGTACAAAACAATTCTTGTATTTTATCAGGGTTTTCTGAAGACCACCTTTAAAACACATGTTGAATCTTCAACAATGTCCTACAAAGTCAGATCTTTGCCATCTCTTTAATGCTTTGACAAACAGTCTTAATTTTCTTAAGTTTACAAGGCAAGCTCTTGACAATCTTAAATCACGCTAATGGTTTGGAAGCTTGAGCACATGTGTTAAGACCAGCTTAAAAACACATGTTGAGTCTTCAACAATGTCCTACAAAGTCAGTTCTTTGCCATGTCTTTAATGCTTTGACAAAAAGTCTTTAATTCTTTTAAGTTTACAAGGCAAGCTCTTAACAATATAAAATGACACTAATGATTTGCAAGCTCGAGCACATGCATTATCTGAGTGTACAAGCACAAAGACTGAGAATGCATATTGATTATTTGTAACAGCTAAGAGAATTTCAAGAATTTTTTTTCTTTCAATCTGAAGGTAACACAATTCGAGCATAAAACAATTATTGATCCAAGTTTTTGAGAGACATCCTCCTTTGTTATTCTCCCTGAGTAAGGTTTGGTTATGGATACTTGAAATTTTAAAATCATCAATTATGAAGTGGGGACAGGTGTTAACTTTCCAAAAATGCCAAGCAAGAGAGGGGTTTGAGTTTTTGAAAAAGTAAGACCTAGCGAGCATATATGCATATACTCAGTCTGCTATCCAGTTAATACCTGGTGCAAAAACACCAAAAAACAGTTTAGATTTACTACAGTGATGTAATACAAAGGCAGCTTCAACTTGTGTCCGTTGAATAATTAATTAATTTTGAAGATTTCATGTCAAAAAGAAAAATATTCCCAAAAATTCTCTATTTTCCTTCACAATTTTTTTGTTCTTTGAAAAGTTGAAATTTTTTCAACATTTCTTTAAATAATTCAATTAATGTGGAAAGCTGCCAGTGGTCCATGGTATTTCCAATGAAGGGGTAGAGAAACCTTCACTCTTTTGGTTAGTTTTACTATTGTGGCTGAGAGATCGGCTCCATAGATGCTTGCATGCAAAATGCAAAACAGTGTTGGGCAGTTACACATTTTGGTCGGATGAGATACAGCTGAGTCCATAATCAATGCCCTAGCCAACGCCACTTAGCAATATTGTGGCTTAGGAGAGTGTGGTGACCAAGGGTGCTCGGAATGTGGGCTCCAAGGAGAACATTGGTCCAAGAAGCTTGGAACTAGGCTAATATACAAACTTTTGCCAGACAGCCCCAAAGTCCCAGATGCACCACTTGCACAGGTCACATTTGGGGTTGAACCATTCCAATCTATGATGGAAGAAGCACTCAACTGCTAGCTGAACACAGTAATTGGTTTGTTGAGTTTGCCCAGAGGGAAGATACTTTCAAGTAGGATTTGGCTTGACCTCGGAATGAACCTTAAACCCTAAACCCCAAGTGATTGCTAGAGACTTAACTCTATTCTCAAGGTGACTTTTTGAAAATTGAGATCATTTTGAAGTTATATGACATAACTGGTGTTGGCCAGGTTAGGGTTTTTTTTGTAACCCAACATGACTGTTCTAGTGGGAGAAGACCTGCAACAAGACCTAGCCTGAGGATGGGCAGTATTCCTAAAACTTGACCCCAAAGTTAATGCAATAGGTCTTAAAGTAGTGGTGGGCAGGTATCGGAAAAAGATGGGAACTGGCTAGGGTTTCAAGGCAATTCTCACCTTGAATTTGAATAACCTTGAGCATCACCATTGTTGATACTCTATTTGAAACTCACCCCCACCAATTCTCACTAATTTGATAACTGGCCACATGAAAACCAACCATTTTAAAGGCTTTTTTTTCCTTGTCAGGATATTATTGAGTAGTAGGGTTCAGTTTTCAACATTGGAGCCTAGGAGTCTATGCTAGGTGAGTGAGATTTAAAGTCTTACTAATGAGGGTGGTAGGTAGGGTTTAAAAGAAATACAATTAGGGTTTGAGGTTGAAGCCAGCACACAACGCGATCGTTGCATGAAGGCTTTTTCTTCATGACACCTTGAGTATAAAGAGGTTCATTCATGTTCATGTTACACTTGCATGTCTTTTTTTTGTTGTTGTTCAAAAGGTTTATGTATGTTTTGTGTTTTCTAAAGGTTTTTGAGGTTGAAGTTCAATTAGGTAGTTTATAAGTTGTAATTTGGTTTGTGTTTGTAGGTTCATGGAATAACATTTGTTTGAGTTTTTCTTTCTTTCTCTATTGTTGTTTGTGTTTCATTGTTGGTGGTGCCTTGTTACTATTTTATTATTATTTATCAATGCATCATTGTTGCTTGTTATTCTAGGTTGCTTTTGCATGACAATGTGAGGCATCCATCTCAATTACCTTTTTAACTTGTTGTCGATTGTCAATGTTTCACTATTGCTTGTTTTTTGCTCCTTTGATTGCTATTCCCCTCCTTTGCTTTGTGTAAATGTGGGATCTTAAGTGACTTTCTCAAGCTTTTCCAAACTTCAAGGTAAGTTTGTATTTTCCTTTGTTTGTTTTGCATACATTGTTTTGTATACTAATCATTTCAACAACTTTGTTGTTTGTTGTTTGCAAGATTGTGGTTTTTTTCATACATTGTATTTTGCACATTACATCATTTTTGGGTATGATGAAAAAAGGAAGGAAAAATGAGTCAAGTGAAAATGAGAACTAATAATAATTGAAAATGAAAATGAAATCTATTTCAATGGCATAATTATGGAGGAAAATCATTTAGAAGGGTCATAATATAACCCAAGCTTCTAAACATAAAATAGTAGTATAAAAAAGAGAAAATGCAAGTGTATTTTCAAAAATTGTATGTTTAAACAATGGTATGGAAAAGGCATAATAAAAATGCATTATGTTGAAGGGGGGAATCTTCAAATCATCATATGCATCCTTTGTTACAATAATCTTGTGAATGCACTTAATCAAAACACTAAAAAAAGAAAGGGTCTAAAATAACATATTATAAGACCTATGTAAAAAATTAGACTTTGAAAAAACATATCGATGTAAACATACCATTATTCCAAAAAACTTTGAAGAGGAAAACAATAGTCCAACAATCGAAGAAAAAGCCTAATGTGTTTGGTAATGCAATATCTAAATTTTTTTTGTGTAAAAAAATATTTTTACAAAGATGATGTGCAACAAAAAGATTTTTTGCAAGAGCTTAGTCTTTTGATTGTCAACAATCACTTGCTTTTGTAGTTTATGGACAATGTTTAGTTTTAATGTTTGGTTTTATACTTGTGCAAACTCAATTTTTCTTCCCTTTTAAAAAACATTGTTGTCAATAAATATTATCTAACTTTTTGGAGAAAATTAACAAAATTATTTTTCTCCAAAATTAGTAAATTTCATTTCTACAACATGTTTTGACTTATGATGTTAAAAGGGGCACATATATATATATATAATCATTAATTTCTTGGGAATTTATTAGTCAAGCCTTCACCAAAAATCTAATAAAATTACTTGATTAATATGGGAAAAAATCATTGCTTATGTCAAATATGAAGGGTCAAATTTGAATACCATAACAATTGCCTTGAAATCTACTGGGACATGTGAAATTTTAATTTTGGATGAAAGTTTTTAAAGTAATATTTTTGGCCATGCATTTTTTAAAGCATGTCAATATATTACAACTAAGGAAAAGGTTTACAAAAGTCTAGAACTTGATTATTAAAAATATGAGAAAAGTAGTTAGGAATGGAACAAGGCTTGTGCAAATTTTATTTGCTTGAAAAATTTGAATATTCTAATGAAGAAAAACTAGATTTTTAATCTTTTATTTCTTGAATTTTTTCCTTGAACTTTATTTGAATTTCATTAGTTGGAAATACTAACATTGTGTGTATAATTTTTATTTTTGATTATAGGTTTGTTAGTAAAATCATTATGTTTCAAGCAATTTTAGAATTCAAGGATGTTATTATTTTTTGTTACAAAAAATAAAATATTGTCAAAATTAGTGGGATAGTGCCACCTTTTCTTACTTGGCATATTTCCAAAATAATGTGGATTCTCTTCCCCTAATTTGAATGCTTTTGTTTTCAATTAGATTAATAGGCATTGGCTGTTTTTCAATATGTTGTAATTTGTTGTAACTAGTATGTGTTTAAAATTCAAATAAAAAGTTACAAACCCACTATTCCAAGTCAATTTGATTAATGATGATTTGAAGGTTGTTTTTGAGTTGGCTTTGCTTACTTCCAACATCAAAAGAAAAAATTGCGGTGTTTAAAATAATATTTCCTTTCTTTTCAAAAAAAGATGTGAAGAAAGAAACGTTTATAACATGTTGTCCTTGATGTTAGACCCAAGGTTTTAAAGTCTTCACCTTATTTACTTATTTATTGGTTATAAGTTCAAAAGTGCAGCTATTGTTAAAGAATATGATAGGAGATCCTTTTGAAATGTCATCATCCAATGACCAAATTTGAGGTTCAAGGTTATGTAAGGTGAAAATTTTAATGTGTACCACCCAAAATGAAAAGGACCAAGTCATTACTACAATCATTTCCCCCCCTATATTTTAAACCTAATGAGTCAATACGTGTCAAATATTTCATAAATACCATATTTTAGATCACTACAATTTTAGATTTTATCATAATCATCCATAAATGTGTCTTTACATGATTAAAATTGATTACGTAAAAAATGTAGAAAAAGGTGATGTTGTGTCATGATTTTGATACACCTTAAAGAATTTGAACCCATATATCAAACAATTGATCAAAATTACAACTTATTTGATATTTTAAACACAAGTGAACTAATGAAAAAGCTTGGCATTAAAGAGTTATTGATTTTTAAACATTATAACATGGTATCCAAGGAAATTAAATGTCCTTTTCAATGGTGAGGGAAGCATGAACCATGTTTTAATATTGTTGATGGGTGAATGCAAGCTATAATGGCTCACTTTTTGTGTCCCATTGCAATTTTCTTCAAGGTGTAGTCAATTAACATGCCATAAAACCATTTATATGCACAATTGGGACTTGGTTTAAGATTCTCAACTTCAATAAGAAACTATCTATAGAATTTGTGCACAATAAATGTGCACTTACCATGTAGTAATGGATTTTTGAAGTGAAAGCATATGGATTGTCTCAACCATCTACCCTTCCCATACACATGAAATTTTCAAAATCATTTTTTGAAAATATATCTCATAGGGACTTAATATTTGATAGATGAAAGAAAAAAATAGATTTGAAAACTTCATTACAAAAGCTTTAACCGAAACATAGTTATGAACTTTTGAATGACTAAAATTTGGACCTTATATTCAAAAGTCTTTACATGGGTCATTTTTTGTTGGATTGATGATTTTTTTCTTAGTAAAATGTATGTCAAAAAGATGTCTAGGTGGGTATATTTTCATATGAATTTAATTAGCTCATTAACCAACCCATAGTCCTCCATTTATGTTAATTTGACACCAAAAAATGGACTTTTAGGGGTTTTTTATCTGTCGAAAATGAACCACTTAATCTTACAACTACCTTGATTATTCACATGCCAAATTTTAAGCATTGTAGGATAACAAATTGAGATCAAGATGATTTTTTTCTTTAGTAGGCATATTTACTAACCTGAAAAAATGTTGTTCATAATTGAAAGAAGTTGATATTTGTGAATAAAAATTGGTCAAATGATCGTAAGGTTGGTTGTAAATCACCCTTATATTTGGAAAAGTTAATTGAGAAGGATTTAACTTTAGAAATGTTTTTTGAAAATTTTGAAGGTTCATTTGAATAGGATGAATTTGTGAACATATGAAATGTTGAAAGAAATTTATTTTTTACTTTTGGTTATTTTTACCATATTTTGTGTAATTTTTGTGATTTAAAAATTTTTGTTAGAAAAATTTGAACTTTTGATAATTAGGTTGTGAAAATCACTTGTCACGAACGCTAACATTGAACATGATCACATGATGAATGGAGTTCAATCACATGGATTTCCATCCACTACTTTGTAATCCATTGATAGTTCATTTGTAGTTTATTTGTAGGGTAGTTGCATAATACTGCATAGTTATGACATTCTTCATTTTGCACATTAAAATTTTTTAAAATTCTTCATTTAGCACCTTGTCATAACATTCTTTACCCACGAATGTTTACCAAATTACACTGGTTGATCTATAAATTTTTTTAAAATTCTTTAAAATTCTTGCTTCTTTGGGCTTCCATAACATTCTCTCACCAAGAATGTCATAACTATGTAATACTGTTTACATAGAAGGAGTCAAACTTGGATTTACATAAACTATTAGAAGTATTACAACTTTAAACTAATTTATTTAAATTTAAATTTTTTTTTTTATGTTTAGTTGAATTAGGCCTTGAAAATAAAATAAGTTAAAATAATAATGAATATCAAATTGGTTCATATGTTTTTCTTTAAGTAAATGCACATTAGTCACTTTTTGAACACTATAAAACTTTATTTTGAACACCCCATTTGATAGTAGTATACCATTGTTTTATTAATTTAGAAACTATTTCAATTTTGTGACTAAATAAAATCAACACCTATCTCAACTATAATTTGATTAAAAATATGATTTCTAACAATTTTTTTTTGCAAAAACAAGTTTTTATTTCATTTAAATGTACTTTTGAAAGTTAAATGTGTCAATGTCAAAACACAACAAAAATAAGTGAATTGCGTCAAAATTTTAAAAAGATGATTTACTATGTTTCAATAGCTGGATATGCAATTTTTCATTGAAAAACTCTAACTAAAAATTGTATTTTGTAACACATATTTAATTAATTTTGGACTATAACTTTAACTCTAGACTTAATTCAATACACGAGGGGGGACCAACACACATCTAGTGGCCACCAAATAGGATGTATTTCAACCAAGTTTTCATGTAACTTCATAAATTTTGAAAAAACAGTGAATTTGACACCAAATTCAACATGGTGCAAATGTTGAAACGTGTCTAGTGGCCACCAAATAGGAGGAATTACCACCATGGCAACACGTACTTTCATAATTTTTGATTAAAAACTTGAATGTCCATTTAAATTCAATATGATTGTCTAATGGTTTCGAAATTATTAGAATTTCAACCATATTTTAATTAATTTTCATAAAATCTACGAAAGAACTTGAATTTGAAACCAAATTCCTCAAAATTCATAGTCAAACCAATGTGGTGCTCACCAAATATTGAATAATTATTTATTTCCTCCTATCGTCAATTGCAAACAATATCCTCAAATTAAAATTTGTTGAATTCAACATAAACTAAACTGGTTGGCTGAAATGAAGGTTAGAACTTGCCGACCACATATCATAAACTTAAAAAGAAAATTTTGAACATATCACCTTTATAATAGCTTTCCATGCACACTTAAGATGAAAATTTATAACAAACAATGTCCATATTGACAAAAGTTTGGCACATTGGAATGTTTATGAAAAGGATAAACATTAATGTTTTTTTCAATGAATGCACACATGCACATTGAATATATTCCAGAACATTAAAATCCCATTTCAAAAGAAACTAAATCTATTTTAGAGAACATAAAATATCACTAACATTTCTACTTCATGTTCATAAAAAATTCGATCTATAGTTACAATGCAGAAGAGTTATTATTAGTTGCATCAAGATTAGCTTTTGCCTTAGATGGATGGGTCGCACTAATACTTATAATGGAATTAACTGTGGTATTACTTCTAGTTGAAAAAAAAATGCAACAAAAGAAATTTCATCTCATTGTTTTGGGTTTGCATGATTACACTTCCACTTGCTCAACCAACAATTATGATACAATTCATCATCATCATTGGCTCCCTTTTTTGTAGGAACCCACCATTGAACATAGACCTTCCTATAATTTTCATTCTCTTGATCTTTTACAACATCACTTTTGGCCCTTCCCATCCAAACAAGATAGACTATAGGGTTTGAAGGTCGCACAAGAACAAAATTATTAACAAACAAGTCACGAAAAAACATGCATGTAGTAGTGCTCAAAGAAGGGTGCATGTTTTTAGGCCCATAGTATGGAGAGATCACAAGATCTTCAAGGTCAACATAAAAAATGGTACAAATGGATGCGCCAAAAACCTTCTAACATAATAGAACATTGCCATGGGATAGGTTTTGATAACAACTCCAAAATGTTCTTTCAATATTTCACATAAGGACCCATAACTTTAGCATATGAGTCATCCTTCGACATCCCAGGCTTCTAGAACTCAATATACTTCGAAATCATGCTGCTAATGAACTTTTCCTTTTCACCTACCCTCAATTCATCAATTCCCCATATTAAACGAAATGGAATAGGATTTGGAACCCCTGTTGACAATTTTGCTTGTCCTACAACTTCCTCTTTCCATGATTCTATGGTTGGGCTATCTTTAAGGCTCCACAAAGCATAAATAAGAGATATTTTGTATTGCATCACTAGCCACCCTACTTCATCCACAAAAAATTGAAACAAGTGCATCTTTATATGACTAACAAGGATGTCCATGCCATCATTCAAATATCCATTGACCCAAGATTTGAAATCAAGGATTTCCTGAATGAATTGCGGAATGAATGGACGATCTTGGGAAAGCATTCATGCTTTCATCAAATCTACCATGACATAATTATTCTATTTTTTCAACTTCGTCAACAAATATCCAAAATTTCCATCAATGTGTCTGCCCAATTATAAGAAACCCTAATTGAACTTCTTCAAAAACTTCTCAAGTAGTTAATAAGGAAAGAAATGCCAATAGGTGATGATTTTTGTTATCTTTCACACAATTGTCCATCGAAAGAAACAACTTCCTTAGCAATGGCTTCACATTTACAATTTTGTTCACAAGCTTTAATGCATTCAAACAATGGAAACTTCCTTGTAAGATTTGTTGGAAGAATGCGTTTTGGGGTTCAAACTCAAACAACCCATGACTCCCTAATTGGCTCCTTTTCAAAGTTATGAAACAAGCATAGAAGTGACCCAATCGTGAAATTAGGATCATTGGGCTAGAGCTCATTAAAATATTGAGTGAAAGCTTCATCCCCATGGCCATGAGTAATCATTCCAATCAATGTCATTGGCAATTGCCCCAGTCGTAACACTTTTGTTCTTCACTTAAAGTCGAGGAAGAGTTGTTTTAGAATGGTCCATTTTATCATGAACTACACACATGAATTTTTCTTTAAATTGTACATATTCAACTCTCCAGGTGTGATATAAACACCAACAAAAATCTCTAGGTGTGATATAGACACCAACAAGATTCTTGGTGAATGTTATGCTTCTTCAATTTAATCTCATGTTCCTTCACACTTGAGTTATTTTTTCCTACTTTGGATATTAAATCCTTCAAGGATTCATAAACGTTACACTTGGCAAAAATAGATCCTTTCTTTTGCACATCCACAATGAAATGTTTTTTTTCTTTCAACTAGCTCATAACATATAATAATATATTTCCAATTCAAGCAACTCCATATTAATCTGTGAACATGTAAAAGAAACCAACTATCAAAATGACAAACAAGAACGTTCAATATCTATTGCAACTTCAATTAAGGTCATAGTATTTTTTTAACTTGGTAGCCATCAGGTTGACAAATAATAAAAACATTATAGGATATCAAAAATTCTATGAATAATCAACTTTTAAACAATGCCTAAACAAAACAATAAACACATCATTACTTGATTTGACGACCACCAAACAAAATTTTAGTTGAATAGTATAATATGTCTCATACAACACATTGAAATGAAACATTCCAAGCTTAGATCATGTTACATTTAGTTATTTGAGTCAGACTTGATTAGGTTCAAATATGTTATGGAACATTACTTATGGCCCAGACCAGGGCAGTTGCATGCTTGGTGAGTTTCATGTTTCAGTTCTAACTCACCAAGCATGCAATTGCCCCTACCCAAAATTTAGTTGGTAGGTTCTAAAACTTAAGTAAATTCTAGTTTAGGTTCTTAGTCTGGTTCTTGGTTACCCTACATGAAGTTAATGAAATTTGAAATAACCACCTTAAGACTTGAACCATGATTATTTTCAATTAAAAAAATCATTTGGAAACCTAATTGGGAGCCCTCAAATGGAGGAACTACTACAACACCACTCCACAAATTCCACTTGAAATATGGAATGGAAGAAGAACTACTCCCAACACCACTCCACAAGTTCCATTTGAAATATGGAAAGATCACATTCTTGGATGTAAATCATTGTGAAACATTAGGGTGAAGAAATATTTTTGGGAGATGTCTCTCTTCAAATGGAAAAACCCATCACACAAGGGTTTGATAATTGCCTTGGAAAAGCACCAATTTATATTGAATAAAAGATCATGTTCTTTGTTGACCCCTTTAGTACGAACCAAACTTAGGTTTAAATAGGCTCGTAGGCTCCAAATTTGTTGAGAAGGTTTTTGACTCATAGGTTTTATAATTCGAGAAATTCATTCTTAAGACCACATTGGAGGTTCTCTTATACAAAAAGAAAAAGACTAAATCAAGAAGTGGACAACATGGGTTCAAACATCAAATGTGAGTTATATTAGTTGTTTGTAAGCAATGTTGTGTGTCTATGTGATTGATATTTATATTGGTAGTTAGCTTCAATTATAACCATATGTAACTAACACATATGATAATTTATAATTTATCCTTCATATGTTCCTTACTTCATGTCATATGTTTTGTCAAATGTTCTTTATGTTGTTCACATAATTTTCATAAGTCCTCAATGTTGTTCCCAACAACCCCACATATTCAAAACCATCATCAAATGTTTCAAGCATGTTTATAATCGACATTAAGTATGTCATTAACACATAAGTAAAGGGCATTTAGGTGGTGAATAAGTAAGTAGGTGGTTTGTAAATAGATGCATGTATTGGTTACCAAATAACTTCAAGGCAATTTGGTCATTAGTTTGTAAATAGGGGCCAAAAGGTAGGTAGGGGGCCTTTGTTATAGGGCCATGTATTTAGGAAAATATTAATCATGATTTGCTGAGGTTCACAACGTGCCATGATGCTAGAAGTAGCTTGAACCTTATGATGAAAAATAGGAGACCTGCAAATGCAATGGTGAAAAGCATTTAATTATTTAGAAATAGCTTAAAAGGTTAAACCTTAAAGCTCTAGAAGTAGGGAAGAGAGAGGGATTTTGTTCATTAAAAAAAATATACAAACTAATTTGTTAAGTATTTCCTTCATTTCCTTCTTGTGCAAAATTATTGTTTTGTTAACTAATATAAATGACTGTGTATCATAAATAATGTAATCATGGTGGAAATTACGGTTTAAAAAGTCAAAATTGTTGAAAATGATTTATGAAATGGTATGGCCCTGGTGAATACTATCTCTTCATTTTACTACAAAGTAAATAAAAAGTTTTTAAAACAGTGAGGACTACACCTATGCTAACCATAGTGGTTAGTTCTGGGCCATGAGCTCAATGAAAAATTGTTTCCTGTCCACTCACCATGCATCCCGCAATGTGCGCTGAGTAACTCTGGCCATAGGACTGTACTGTCCCTGACACAGGAGAATCTACAAGTTTTCCATATTGTTCTTGTGATACCCACCGGGTATCATGGGGGGGAAAAAAGAGTTCAAGCATTTTGAAAAATGAAGCACACCCATTTTGTGGAGGAAAAATTCCACTTGATAACTATCATGCCCTCCAGATACACTAGGAATTTTCTGCCAGTGTTTTACATGTGTGGGGAGTGGGGATATACTACAGTTGCTATGTCCTACCCTTCTATCCACTTTGTGGAAATGTTGTGTATTAGGACAACCCATTGAAAGTAGGGATTATGTAATTGGCATCCACCAAGGCACCGTCCATTGGAAACCCATTATGACTTGGTTGTGTTCATCCATAACCGAGTTCCCAAAGTTTTGAATTTGTAAACATCCATATACTTATATTCGAAACTACAAATACCCTTGAAGGGTTATCAGATTTTCTGAAATGCCTTCGGAGGTGGTGGTTGTGGAACAATAGCATCTTACTTTTGTCATATTACTCAGTTATATAGAAAAGGTTCTTTAAATTGGATTTTCTTAAAACGAATATTATAAATATTAATAGATTCATTTTCATTTTATTCATAGAAATTAAAATTAACATTTTTTAGAGTAGGATTCCATTGGCCAATAGGTAAATAAATCAACAAATATTATTACAATTCTAAAAATATTCCAATGAATTGATAGAATTGATCATGTCTATAAATCTCTCATTAAAATGAACCTTCAAATTCTTTCGGTTTGTCTTTTAAATCAACTTTGGTCTCAATCAATTCAATCAAGTAAAAAGGAAACTTACAACCATTCCTATTATGATTAAAACAATTTCTACTCACCAAAATAATTAATCTACGTTTTCTTATTGTAGGTGACATCTCCTTATTCTAACTAGGGAAAAGATTATTGTTGTTTGTGAATGCCAAAGATTTGAGAGGCAAGGAAACCAACAAAATGACACATAAACTTATTACTGCAACACATCTTGTTTTTTATATTGTTTTTCATGACTAAAGTTTAGTCAAAAGGGGCTGTTGAACAAGGTGATGATACAATTTAATCAAAGTAGTTGTTAATAACAAGCACAAAATGTAGCTCAGTCATGGAGGGATTTAGTTGTTTTCACCATTTCTCATCCATTTTAACTAAAAATTAATATATTTAGAATATTTTAATAATTGAAACTAGTGTTTGCTTTTTCATGTTTTAATGTCAAAATTTTATATTTATGTTGAAATTTTTTAATGTGCTTATAAAATAATGTTTTAATTATTATGATAACATGTGAAACTTGAACAATCTGGATTGAATCTAATGAATATAATGTGTTCAAACACATTAAAAAATCATTATAACCAATGTCTTAATTCTTTCAAATGGACCAAAATTAAACAAGTGTTTGAAGGTTTAAAATTTTAATTTACACCTAAAATTGGTAGTATTTATTTTATAGGTAGGTCAACTTCAAGTCTACATGGGTAGATTCAAGCTAAAAGGAACCAATGGATGTGTAATCAATGTTTGATTTTTCATGTTTTGATGTTAAGAAAAATATATTAATGCAAATAATTGTTTTTAATTTATTTGCATAACACTATTTCAAATAATATTATGGAAACATGTGGAATGAATTTAATGAAGATGGAATATTCAAAAACATTCCTAAAACACTATAACTAATGTTTTGAATTGTTTAATATATTTTAAAATGATTTGAAAATGAAATATTTTTGGGGAGATTTTGTAAACACATCTTTCCATAATAATATAATGTAAAATCTTTTTGAATCATAAGAAATTCTTAATGTTTTTTCTCAATTTACAAATGAAATATTTGGAGAAAATTTCAGAATAAGCATTCACATAAGTAATTAAAGGTGCACTATTGACTCCTTTTAACTTTAATGTACCCACTTACCTACCTACTTATTTATTACATACCTATATTACTAATGTATAACCTATTTGCTTACATAGTGAGGGGGAGGCCTCAACATTTTGTACATGCCTAAAGGTGTCTACATACCAACATTTGGCACATATGTACCTAAAATAACATTTTTCATACTTAAAATCTAGCACATATAGCATGTAGCAAGCCATGCCACCCATGAAGTGTCTTAACTTAATCACACAATTGTAGGCATGACCTTGTCCATGTGTAATTGACATTGTTTGATTTGATGGACTTTTTAGTCAATTTAAGCAATTTCGACATGCATATTTTTTGAGAGAAGGAAAAATGGGAAAAAAAAATTCATACAATTGTTTTGAATGAGTAATTTAATCATGTATGTCATTGTATAAAGGACAATTTTAGAGTTTCATATAGTTCAATATATTGCAACTATGGTGTATTATTGTGTTCTTACTATTAGAATATTGAGATACTAATAATAGAAAAGTCCAATAATTAGTGGATATTGTATAAAAGTCTTATTGAGTCCTTGACCAATTTATAGTCAGTTGTCCATATTACAATTTTTTAAATAAAGGAATGCTTAAAATGATGCAATTGATTTCAATTTTTTGTACAAGGAAATCATGTATTCTTTTATAAAACTACACGAACATTCATTAGGTCAATTTGATGAAAAAATAAATCAAATGAAAATTCCAAAGTCTTGGAATTTTGAGACAAAAGGCTACAAAAGAAATGATTCCTTTATTAAATCATTTGGCTAGCTTTTTATATTCATTAAGTTCAAATTTTTTTACTCTAGTTGCAAGTCACATGTGTAGAAAGTAATTGTTTAAAACAACATGTTTAATGGATTTTAAAAGCCCATTTTGGCACTTTTTGCATTTTTTCTTATAAACCAAAACATTCATGCACAATCAATATGTATACATGTGAAAAATCACCACCACCACACAAATTATCTTATCTTGAACTATTCAAATTTTCTTATTGAAATTTGTTTCATGTAAATGTTATTTGTAAAATGTAGCCCAAGAGAGGTTTAAAAGTCTTTTTTCTTTTCTAATACCACAATAACCATGAATAGACCCAATTATTCTTTGCATGTTAAAAACATTTAGTAAGTAATAATAAGGAAAATAATTGAACAACAATGAATAACATAAAAAAAAAGTAAGGGAGGCCATGGCTAAATAGACCTTGGGAGATTGTCAAATAGTAACAAGGGAAAACACTAAGTAATAGCAAGGAAAGGTTCAACAAACAAGAATGGAAAGCATCAAAATGATGGAAATTAAAGAACACAAAACAACAAAGGAAAACATCAAAATGATGGAAATAGAAAACACAAAACAACAAGGGAGAACGTCGAAATGATGGAAATGTAAAACACAAAACAACAAGGTAGAGCACTAAATAGTAAAAACACCAAATCACAAAAATGGAGAATGCCAAACAAAGACAAAAAACATTAAGAAATACGAAAATGAATAAACTAAGCAACTTTGGTGATTGGGTAGGGAAGGAAGACTACAAGTCCAATTGCAAAAGCTATTTGTTATCTATGTATCAACTTCAAGTTCATAGCTCCATGATGCAACTTGGACTAATATTAATGAGTCTTGGAAGTTAACCACTCGCCACGTCTTGCAACAACACTTGCACCTACATCACCATCACCACCTATTGCTTTTACCACCACAATGGCAAAAAATGAAAGAGGAGCAATAACTCTCATAGCTATTTGAATCTCATTTTGGGGCCCTATTTGTGTGTTATGTGTAATGAAAAGTTGTAGGGATACAAGGCGGCAACGCAAAGAAAAGATGAGGGATGGGCTTTAATCTAAGATAACTACCCTTTATGTTCATTTTAGAAAAGGAACCCCTTTTTTGTCTTTACATTACCAAACTTTCAAAGTCCATGATGAGAAAAGATATTCACTTGCATCTTGCCATTATTACAGTGGTAGTGGTAGCAATGGACAGGTGTAATAGCTCCTTTTCGATACCCAACTCCCTCCTTTAAGCCCTTATTGTGTATCAATGTGGTAGATTCCTCTTTTGGAGCACCATGGGGACTTTTATTGATGATGTAGTTGTTGGTTGGATCCTTTGAAGAAAAGCCAAAACCAGTGCAACAATAATGCAATCCCTTCAAGTGACAAAGGAAAGAATAAGAATAAAATTGTGATTGAAATAACTTCAATCTAACACAATAAAATAGTGGACAAATGTTGTCATAGGTAATCTAAGTGCTACCTAAGGTTGGATATAAAGTTTCACCAATTAGAATTAGAGGAAACATGTTACAACTAGCAATGGTGATGTTGTAATGAACAACTTAAGTATCAACATTATAGGCCCAAACCTAAAACTAGTCAAGGCACACATCAAGTTTGGCTTTTGGTTTATCTTTTCCTAACTTAAAATGTTTGACACAAACTTGCAACAATTATAGAAAATGCTTCCTTTAGGTAATTTTATTCTCCCTTAAGTCCTAGGTTCTATTATGTGCCCTAGGTAATGTAGAATATTAACCTTTGGTCTACTTTATCTTACTTTCCTTTGGGGGTGTGGGTGTTGATTTTATGATCCTTTTTTATGGGGCATCTTGCTCAATGCGACATCTCACCATGCCTCAACTATGGAACCTTGTTTTCATAATGTCGCATGGTTCATCACCAAAAAACATTGTTAAGTTTTTCAAGTTATTTCTTCACTTTGCAAACAAGATCCCTTAGATTCTTTTTTCGCCTCTTCTCCCTCTCTCTCAGCTTGGGTTTGAGTTTCAACTTTGAACCTTTTAAAAGTCTCCATTTGGGTCTTCTTTAGCTTCATTTGTATGCACACTTGGTAACATGGTAACTAAAACTAATTACCATAGTAAATCCCATGGTGCCATTCAAGATGCCTTTTCTTCCATCATAAGAAACAAGGTTTTGTATTTTGTGTGAACATATTCACATCCTTTTACTACCTTACCTTTAATTTTTTGTTAGTAGGTTGACACCATGATATTGGTTGATGGCATCCACACCTTGGTCGATGTTATCATTGTCGATCTCGCCCAAGTAGATTTTCTTGTGTGGGTTGTTTCATCTTGTGGGGTGGCCGCAATGGTAGCAACTCAAGCAAAGAAGAACTATACCATGATTGACATTCAACGGATGCATTTTCCCCCCTTGCTATTGAGGTTTTTGATTGATTACATCAATAAGCAAACAATTTTTTGCATTCATGTGCTAACATGGCATGATCAACAAAGAGTTTCAATGGCCCTCCTTTAGTTATTTTCCATGCTTTCTATAAGTAAAGGGTGTTGGTAGCTTTGCAAAGAGCTTGGGCTACCTATATTTTGAAATGTGACATCATTGTAGGTGAAAGCTTTTTTGGGCTTCGTGTTTTTTTAGGTTTCCCATTCCTTTCTCTGTTTATATGCTTCTTACAAGTAGTGGGGGCTTTGGAACATGATTTGTTTTGATGCCCCCTTGTTTGTGACCCACTTTAAGTTTTGCTCTTTTGGATTGGACTTGGGTCCTCTCCCTTAGTTCCCTCTTTTCCCCCTCACCAGTTGCTTTGTTTAATGGAGTTCGCGAGGGTTTCGTCATCAAATACCTAAGAAAGCAATACTTGCAAAACAATAACAAATCAAAGTGAAAACAAAAGTGGGGCCCAAGTCTAAAGCCTTTGAACTTATATTCGAGGTAGCACAGCCGCCCTCAATGAGACAGGTTGGTTGCCTTGACTCGTAGTAGCACTAAATCCTAACCCCAATTAGCCTATACCAGAAATTTACAACCTAAAGTCTACCTAGCCTATACCATAGCCTTCACAACCAAAATTGGAGTTTACTTTTTAAACTTAACCTGAGTTCAAGATTAGAATGAGTGTAACTACGGTAAGGGGATTCTCAAACCACTGTTTCTCTCTTGACACTGGCTTGAAACTGGACCAGTTCTGTTTGGGATTTCAATACACCCTGCCAATACTGGTAGCAACCTTGACAATGTTATTACATCAAACTTTCATGTGTCCCAATACGGCTCCATTAACCATTTTGTAATGTACGGTGCACATCACATTTCAGTACATTTGCAAGAAAGGAATATATTGAGGTACACAACAATGGAGTTAAAAGGTAACAGGTGACCTATTCTCTGTGCTTTGAGTCAGATGGTGGCTGCATGGATGGTTGCAATTGCATGTATTCAATGTCTAACAACAAGGGATAGTTAGCATGAAAGAGTTGGTGTCCTTCACCTTGGGGGCTGTTGTCTCCTTGTCAGCTTTTAACTGAAACAGATTTGAATTGGCCAAGTAACTTCAAATTATCTATATCATTGTGAGAGAAATGGGACATATCATTGTCCTTCCCCTTAATCCCACACACCTATTCCCCTGTTGCCACACAATATTGGTTCCCTGTCCTTTCACAACAGCACTTACCTGCTTGTCAATAATATAGTAATCTTGAGTGTAAGGTGTGCAACAGCAAGGTTTTGATGTGCAATGATAGAGTGCAGTAATTTGGTTTTCCTGTGCAATGAGGTTTGCTAGTGAAGTGTGAGATCATGGGGAAAATGGAAAGTGTGGAACTCAAATTATCTTGATTAGCCATAGGCCACATATTTTCATTAGATATCATATTTACACATTCTGAAAATAGGGTTTTGTGGCCATCATAATGTGGGTCCCCTATACCAAATTTCAGTAATAAATAATTTCCTATCAGGAAAATATTCTAAAATGCATTCTTAAATGTGCAATAATAGGGGACTGAGCTACCCTAACTGAACAATCTGGGGACTTGTGGCAAGTTGTACACACTATACACTGCCAAGTTCAGATCATGGCTGTATATTTTAATCCAGATCAAATATGGGCTAGGTGGCATCTTTGCATCCCACCATTTGAACTCTACTCTGCTCACTTCTAGAGTTTGGAGTATGGAAACCAGTAACCAGCCCTTGAAGCTAACCACATACCTTGATTTTTAACCTTGAAAAGCTGTTGGGGTGAATAGGTAGGATGACATGGAACATATAAATGCAAATACTTGGGCTTTTTTCAGATTGATGTGCAGCCCAGAATTTTAACTCTTTGGGGACATGGGGACAAAAGATGTCTTTCTAACCCTGTCTGTATACAGGACAAGGACTAAAGTATAATTAGTGTAGAAAATATACACAAATTCCCATAGTGTGTGGAATAAACTTGTGCCTATCTGGCCATTCAGATTGTTAGAATGGGAGCCTTGAATTGCTTTGAGTAGTTCTTGTGGGTAAGCTGGCAGTTATATTGTAATATCCTCATAGGCTTGTGCCTGGGTGTGAGAAAAAAGCCTAGGTGGCCAATCAGATTGTTAGAATGGGAGCATTGCTGTGTTGAGGGGTTGTGTTATTTGAAATAATTCTTAAATGTTCAAGAGTTACCTTTTGCATGTGCCCTATGCAAAAAGACATGCAAAGTGCAAGGAGCTCTTAACATGAATTTGAAGCTTTTAACACATGCTTCTTTCATTTTAATGAGGGGTGCACAAAAGCTTACAAATTATGGACTAGGTAACTGGTGAGGCTGCCGGGTTACTTAATGTAGTTAAGCTCCAGAGGTGGTGAGACTAAGTTTGGTACCCCCGCAGCTAGAGCTGTTTAGTGGACATAACCGGTCATGAAGGGGTGGCGAGCACACAATCAACCCCCCCCCCCCCCCCCCCCCCCCCCCCC